>Ga0187887_10004408_pt1 | contig 10530 bp, 7 predicted proteins | sample June2016WEW_7_10_FD_132977 | JGI IMG/M metagenome (GOLD analysis project Ga0187887, IMG submission 132977) | Peatland microbial communities from SPRUCE experiment site at the Marcell Experimental Forest, Minnesota, USA - June2016WEW_7_10 | ecosystem: Environmental > Terrestrial > Soil > Wetlands... | reverse complement strand
TCAGTCTGTGTGCGGCGATTGTCTGTGTCGCAGAGGACAAATCCACGCTGCCCTTGCCCGATTCCGGCAACGTCACGCTGACGCTCGACGAATATAACCGGCTCGTGGAACTCGCGGCCAAGCCGCCGAAAAGGCCAGATGTCGCGCCGCTTCCCTACTCCATCAAGCATGCCGACGTGACGCTGCACGTTGGAAACGACGGCGTACTGGGTACGGTGCAACTGCAGGGAGAAGTTTTCCGCAAGGGCGTGAGCAAGGTTCCGCTTACCAGCGGGATGACAGTGCTCGACGCGCATCAGAACGGCAAGGGCGTTCCCTTGCTGCAGGAAAATGGCACGCACATGGCGCTGCTGTCGGGGCCAGGAGAATTTTCGGTCGCACTCGACACCGGGCTGCCGCTGCGAATTGAAGCCGGCCGCGCCTCCTTCACATTGCCCGCGCCAGCCGCCGGCAGCGTGCAACTCGAACTCATGATTCCTGGCGACCATACCTTTGCCAACATCAGCCCTGGCATCATCACCAGCCGGAAGTCGGAGAACGGACACACCGCGATTGAAGCCACGCTGGTTCCGGGACAGTCCGCGAATATCTGGTGGACTACGCGCGAAGCGGTTACGCCAGTAGTCCCGCGGGAGGTGCGATTTCTCGCCGACGCAAAGACCCTCGTATCGGTGAGTGAGTCGGAGATGCGACTCGCCGTGCTCGCCGACATCACGGTGGTGCAGGGTGAACCATCGCAATTCCATGTGGATCTGCCGGAGGGTTACGAAGTCACCGGCGTGACCGGGCCGACGCTCGACTCCACGGAAACCGACAACGGAGTCTTGACCTTGAAAGTAAATGCTCCGAGCCAGCGTAGCCACCAGTTCCTGATCTCGATGGAGCGCTCGATCAGCGGGGCCAAGGCCGACGCGCCATTCCTCAGCTTCAAAGGAGCGCAGCGCGAGACCGGCGAAGTGCTGGTCGAAGGCACGGGCACCATGGAACTCACCGCAACCGAGGGCGGCGGCCTGAAGCGCATGGACGTGAAAGAAGCGAATCCTTACCTGCGGTCGATGGCGCATTTCCCGCCCCAGGCGGCGTTCCGCTATCACAAGCAGGCCAGTGACAATCCAACTCTGGCGCTCGAGTGGGTGCGATTCCCCGACGGCAGCGTGCTCGCCGCCGTGGCTGAGAGCGCAACCGTAACGACGCTGGTCACATCAGAAGGCAAGTCGCTCACCGAAGTGAGGCTGGTCTTGAAGAATCAAGCACAGCCGTTCTTGAAAGTTACGTTGCCTGCGGGTGCCAGCATTCTTTCGGCCGACGTCGGTGGCGAACCGGTGAAGCCGGTGCAAGGCCCGGATGGCAGCCGCGTTCCGTTGCTGCGCGTAGGATTTCATCCCACCGACTCGTACGCGGTTTCATTCGTGTTCATGCACTCCGGAGCGCCTTTTGCCAGGAAAGGCGGCGCGGATCTTAGTCTTCCCAGCATGGACATCCCCATCAGCCTGCTGAGCTGGGAGGTATTTTTACCGGAGCAATATAAAGTGAAGGATTTTGGCGGCGACGTGATTGCCGCCAATCTCGTACCGCAACCGTTTCGCGAGGAAAGCGCAATGAACACGCAAACCGGTTACAAGGGGTGGTTGAGCAACGCAAAACAGCCGGCTCTTCCTGGTCAAATGGCCGGCTACGTCGTCGATCCCAGCGGAGCCGTCGTGCCTAACACGCAGATCACGATCACCGCGAACAATGGCGCGAGCCGAACCGCAACCACCGACGGTCAGGGGCGGTGGCTGATCGCCGGTCTGCCGACGGGAAACTATAAGGCACGAGCCGATGCACCAGGCTTCAAGTCAGGCATGTTCAACCTGAACTATGACGCCAACCAGCCATCGATGTATGACTTCCCTCTGAGCGTGGGGAACGTGTCTGAAACCGTGGAAGTTAGAGCAGCGCAGGTACAGGAGCAAGCGGATACGGTGTTGAGCACTGGCGCAATGACCGAACAAGAGATCTCCTCGATTCCCTTGAACGGCCGCGACTCGGCGCAGCGTATGAAGATGCCACCCGGAGCCTCGAACCAAAATACTGCTTCCGCCAACGTGATGAACCTGCAGCGGCGCGTGGCGGGCGTATTGCCGGTGGCCATTGACGTACCGCATGCCGGCACTTCGTTCAGCTTCGTGCGGCCGCTGGTGCTGGACGAGGAAACGAAAGTGACTTTCAGCTATAGGAGCCGGTAAGAAAACCTTGGGCTGCTCCGCGAAGAACCTCCGCGTGCTGCCGGTTTCTGGCCGATGGCATAGAATGTCTTCGCGGAGAGCCGCTCATGAGCAAGCCTGAGGACTGGAAAAAGTGGGAAGGCCGGGTCGACGGGAAGTTTCCGTTGCGGCAGTGGTTGGGCGGCTCTGACCACAGCGCTGTTTTTCTCACTGAACGGCCGGGGCAGACTGAGAAGGTCGCGATCAAATTGATCGCGGCCGACGGCGCCGAGGCCGATCGCCAGCTTGCGCGCTGGCGTGCCGCGGCGCAGCTTTCCCATCCTCACCTGATGCGCATCTTCGACGCCGGGCGTTGCCGGCTGGACGGCACGCCGCTGCTTTATCTTGTCATGGAATATGCCGAGGAGGATCTTTCGCAGATTCTTCCGCAGCGGCCGCTGGCGCCCGCCGAAGTGACAGACTTGCTTCCCGCCCTTCTCGATGCTCTTTCGTTTTTGCACGGCAAAGGAGTCGTTCACAGCCGCGTGAAGCCCTCAAATGTGCATGCCACGGGCGACGAGTTGAAGCTCTCCGCAGATCAAATCATGGCCGCCCAGATTCTCTCGTCGGGGGAAACGAACTCTGGGCGCACGCGGCGCGACGTTTACGATGCGCCCGAAACGGCCGACGGAATCGTCTCGCCCGCGGGCGACGTGTGGTCGATCGGCGTCACGCTGGTTGCCGCGCTGACGCAGAATGTAACTTTCGAAGAAGGAGCAGCCAGCAGCGTCTCGCGGGGCGATCCCGCTCCGCCGGATACCGTTCCCCAACCGTTTCGCGGTATCGCGCGAGAATGCCTGCATCTTGACCCCAAGCGGAGGTGTTCTCTGGGGGAGATCCAGGCGCGGCTGCAGCCCGAGGGTCGCTCGGTGCCGGCTGAGCCTGAACCGGCTACACCTCAGCGCACGTCAAAGCGCGGGCCTGTCTTCTTCTCCATCTCTGCGATATTGCTGGTCGCAGCGGCGCTCCTCGGATTCGTCGTCTTCCACTATCACGGACAGAGTGCGTCCCCGCCAGCAGCGAGTACGACCGGTCAATCTGCGCCAGAGGGTGCACCTCAACCCGCGCCTCAAACTGCACCTCGGTCGGCACCGCAGTCCGCACCTGAAACCGCGCCAGCCCCGGTGCCCAACCCTCCGGTTAGCGAACCGACCACGCCCCCAAAGAAGGCGGTTGCGTCGCGGGGCGAGGTCGTCCATCAGGTTCTGCCCGACATTCCTCAGAGTGCACGGAACACCATCAACGGCACCGTCAAAGTCACCGTGCGCGTTGAAGTGGCCTCCTCGGGCAAAGTAACCTCGGCGACACTCAAATCTTCTGGCCCGAGCAAATACTTTGCCGGCCTGGCGCTGAAAGCCGCGCAGGACTGGGAGTTTTCTCCTCCCCAAGTCGACGGCAAGCCCGCAAGCAGCGCGTGGCTCATAAAGTTTCGCTTTAAACGAACCTCGACTCAAGCTTCGCCCGAGCGAGAACGCCGCTAATCTTTTGTCGGCTGCCGCAATTTCCACACGATCTGCCGCACCATTCCGAGCAGCAGCTTCGCGTCATAGGCTTCCAGTTTGAAACGCAGAATCAGGCGGCGGGCTTTCTTCTCGAACATCGCGTCCGTCCCCGGCTTCACATAGCCGCTGATGCGAAGCGCTTCCAACAATCCCTCAGTGATGTGCTCGATCTGTCCTGCGGTCGCCGGCTCGATATTCTCCCCGGCTGGCGGCAGTGGCGTGCTCCGCGCCAATTCGTAGAGACAGACCGCGACGGCCTGCCCCAGGTTCATGGAGATGTTCTTCTCTTTCGTAGGGATGTTCAGCAGCCAGTGGCAGTGGCTGAAGTCTTTATTCGTAAGACCGATTTTCTCTGAGCCGAACAACAGGGCAACCCGCTCCGTCTGCAGTTGCTGGCGGATCGCGCTGCCGGAATTTTCATCGAGCCGCCGCACCGCGTCCGGCAAAACCCGATTGCGAACCGCAGTCGTCCCCACTACCAGAACGCAGTCAGCCACGGCCTCGGCAACGGTCTTGAATTCTTGCGCCTGCTGCAGCAAATCCGAAGCTCCAACGGCCGAGCGAGCCTCGCGAAACCCATCCGCAAAAGGATTTACCAGGCGCAGGCGGTGCGCGCCGAAATTACTCATGGCGCGCGCCGCCGCGCCAATGTTCAGAGGATTGCGCGGGCGCACGAGCACCACGACGAGACCGTCAAGATCCGAGAGCACAGGCAAGGGGTCGAGTTCCAAGGGGATAATTCCAAGGGTTTCATTCTACGACAGGCACGGCTGGCGAGCGATGGGAACGACGGCTCGGTCGCGGTGCGGTTTGAAGGCGCTCACCCTATCGCGGTGGGGGGGTGGAAACCTGCTTCGCTGAAAGCCAGGCTGCCGCAATCAAACACACAGTAATCAGGGTTGAGAAGGCGATGGGAGTGGTGAAGGCGTATCTCCAGCTCAAGGCTGTGATTGCCACGAAGCAAATGGCGAGCGCCCACGCAATGCTGCGCACGTTGGCCAATGTCTCTGCCGGAAACCCGCTGAGCAGCCACGCTAATACCGCTGCGAACAAAAGAAACACGGAGAAAAAAAGCCCAAACGAGCTGAAGAAATCCCAATAAGTCCGGGTAAAACCTCGCGCATCAAAGTGGACGGAAAGCATTGACCCAAGAACCGCGTCCGCTCCCCATTCCGGATTATTCTGGCGAAACCCAAATGTATGTCCGGCGGCAAATAGCAGCAGAAGAACAACAGCGATTCGATAAAATATGGACGCTTTCATTCTTTGCCTCCAGACACCACAACAGCAAGCACCACGATGTCCTGCCCCGGCGGTTCAAACTGTACCATCCACCGGCTCTCGCATAGCAATTGTGCTTCCGTTGCCTCTGGTGACACCGATTTGAAATTGTAAAAAGAATGTCAAAACGCCCATATCATGCCGACTTTGCCGCAAAACCGTTGTAAGCTTTAGCGGTCGAGCCACTTCCGGCGGGCGATGCGTTAAGACCGGAAGCTCTCCCGCCGATGACAGGACAATTTCTGCTATGGGAAATCTTGCTGCGCCACTCAGTCCCGCGAGAGCAGTCAATCCGGATGCTTCCACGAAACCCGTCGGCCGTATTCTCGTAGTCGAAGACGACCCGGCGGTGCAAAAAGCCCTGCGCCGGCTTTTTGAGACCGAGGGCTATACGGTGGAGACACAGTCCGATGGCCGGTCCGCGCTCGAGAGCTTTCAGTCGTCCGCGCCGTCCGCTGTGGTTCTCGACCTGCGCCTGCCCAAGGTTTCCGGCCGCGATGTCTGCAAAGAGATCAAAGCGCTGGCTCCAAAGTTGCCCATTGTCGTGCTCAGCGCCGCCAGCGATGTTTCCGACAAAGTCCTGCTGCTCGAGCTAGGCGCGGATGACTATGTAACCAAGCCTTTCAGCCCCCGCGAACTGCTGGCCCGCGTGCGGGCCGCGCTGCGCCACACCGCGCGCACTCCGGAGGCTCAGATCGTAAGCTTCGGCGACATCACCGCCGACTTCAAGAAAATGGAGATCAAGCGCGACGGGCAAGTCGTGGTCTTGACCGCCCAGGAATTCAAGACCTTTCAGTTTCTGGTGCAAAATGCCGACCGGGTCATCAGCCGCGACGAACTGCTGAACGAAGTCTGGGGCTATCAGAATTATCCTTCGACCCGTACCGTCGACAACCACATTCTCAAACTCCGCCAGAAACTGGAGAAAGACCCGTCTAGCCCGGTACACTTCCGCACAGTACATGGCATGGGATACAAGTTCGTCCGCTGATTCCCTTGAACTCGTCTTCCGAATCCGTGCCTCATCCTTCTCAGACTGGCTCGCCGGCCCAGTCTGCTGGAATTATGCCGCGCCTGCGTCTGCGTACGCGCTTCCTGCTTTCGATGCTCCTGATCACGACAGGGCTCACCACCACCAGCCTGCTACTGGTGCAGCGCAGCATTCGCAGCAACGTCCGGCAAAGTATTGCGGTCAACCTGCGCAATTCCGTCGCCGCTTTTCAGGACTTTCGTCACGAACGCGAAACCATGCTAACCAGCGACGTGGCCCTGCTGGCCGACCTTCCCATCACACGGGCCATTATGACCAGCCCCGATCCAGTGACGATACAGGACGCGTCGCAGGACATTTCGCAGATCGCGGCCAGTGATCTTTTCGTCATGGTCGATCGCGGCGGGCGGGTTGTCGCGCTCCATACCAAAACTCCCGGATTCACGAAAGAGGCGGCGGAGAAATTTTTCCAGCAGTCGCTGGACGACGATCGCGGCGAATCCAGCCATTGGTGGTTGGGCGAACATCACCTCTACCAGACTTTTATCGAGCCCATTTATCGCGGATCGAAGACCGACGGAACTCTGCTCGGATTCCTCATCATCGGCTATGAGATCAATGACCGCCTGGCCGCGCAAGTCAGCAAAGTCGCCGGCAGTCAGGTCGTCGTCTCCTGCGGCAATGAGATCGTGGGCACGACCCTGACTCCGGCGCAGGTGCAGGGCGCGAATTTTCAGGAACTGATTGCAGGCACCGCGCACGATGATCCACGCGACATCGAGATCGGCAGCGAACGCTTCCTCGCCACATCCCTCGTGCTCTCGGGTTCTCGGCCGACTCCGGTACGCTTGAGCGTTCTGGGCTCGTACGATCAGGCGACGAAGTTCCTGGATCAACTGAATCGTTATCTTTTGCTGCTCGGCCTGGCCGCGATTCTCGTCGGCAGCGGCCTCGTGTTCTTTACTTCGCACACCTTCACGCGGCCGCTCGGCAATCTCGTGGCCGGTGTTCGCGCCCTGGAAGACGGAGACTTCCATCATCCTCTTGATCCTCGCGGCGGAGACGAAGTCGCCGAATTGACCCGCGCTTTCGACCGCATGCGCACCAGTCTTCTCAAGAGCCAGCACGACCTGCTGGAATCCGAACAACTGGCGACCATCGGGCGCATGGCCAGCTCGATTTCACACGATCTGCGACATTCTCTCGCCGCCATTGTCGCCAACTCCGAATTCCTTTGCGACAGTCACCTCACTCCGGTGCAGCGCGAGGAGTTGTATCAGGAAGTTCGCACTGGCGTGAACCTGATGACCGACCTCATCGATTCCCTGCTCGAATTCGCCCGCACTCGCGAATCGCTGAGCCCCGCGTACGCCAACGTTTCGGAAACTATTCAGCGGTCCGTGCTGGCTGTGCGGTTGCATCCCCGGCATCACGCCCGCTCCATCGAAGTGCAGTGCCAAACCCAGGTTTCAGGATGGTTTGATCAGCGCAAGTTGGAGCGTGCTCTCTATAACTTGCTTTTGAACGCTTGCGAAGCCGCGCCCCCCATGGGCGGAACGGTGCAAGTCACGGCCGCTGAGGTCGCGGGCTCCATTACAATTTCCGTGGCCGACAACGGTCCCGGAATTGCCGAATCCATTCGCGAGCGCTTGTTTCATCCTTTCGTCAGCCACGGCAAAGAGAACGGCACCGGCTTAGGGCTGGCGGTGGTGCTGAAAATCGTGCAAGATCACGGCGGCGAAGTTGTTGTGGAACGCACGGTGCAAGGCAGAACGGTTTTCCGGATCGGGCTGCCGGGGCGTATGCAGGATGCTTCCCGCAACTCCGACGAGCCCGGCGTGGACGCGTCCTCGCTGGTCCCGGCGCAGCGGGATGATGCCCAACAGAATTCGATTTCGCATCCGGGCCCATAGGCACAATCCGTCTCTTCGCCGAGTGCCTGACCCTGGATCATGACCCTGGATGGTGTAGGAGGACGGTGTGAAGAGGCTTAGGAATTTTGGGGTTCCGCTTTCTGTTCCGATTTCCGCTCCGATTTCTGCTCCGATTTCTGCTCGCGGAGCCACATTGGCGGTCGCCGCTTTCGTCTTATGCAGCGCACTCGGCTGGACTCAGCAAGCGCCCGCGGCTGCTGCCGCCGCGCCGGGCGACACCGCGAGCGCGGTGCGTGACCTGCAGGATCAGGTTCGTCAACTTCGCAGTCTGGTGGAAGAAATGCGCGCCGAAAATGCCGAGTCCCGTGCCGAAATGCACCAGTTGCGCCACGACCTCGAATCCACGCGCGCGCTGCTGGAGCATCCCGCAACGTCCGCCAGTGGCGCCACAGTGGCCGCTGCTTCGCCGGAGAACGGATCGGGCATTTCCACAGGTGTGGCCGTCTCGGGCGCTGCGGCATCGGGCACCATCGCATCGGGCACAACCGGCGCGTCGATTCCCCCGCTCGAAGAACGCGTTCAGAAGCTGGAAGAATCCACTTCGCTGATCGGGTCGAAGATCGACGAACAATACCAGACCAAAGTCGAGAGCGCTTCCAAGTATCGCGCTCGGCTGCACGGCATCGTGTTGATGAACGCCTTCCGCAATGTTGGCGGCTCTGACAACCTGGATTTTCCCGACTATTCTCAGCCGGTCTCCGCGGGCTCGCCCCAAGCCACTCTTGGAGCTACCATGCGGCAGTCGGAAATCGGCCTCGAAGTCTTCGGCCCGAACATCGGCGGAGCCAGAACCTCGGCCAATGTTCAACTCGATTTCGCGGGAGGATTTCCCGCCACCGGCAACGGCGTGAACTTCGGAATCGTCCGCCTGCAGACCGCCGACGTGCGATTCGACTGGGGACACACTTCCGTCGTGGCCGGACAGGACGCCTTGTTCATCTCGCCCCTATCGCCCACTTCATTCGCTTCGCTGGCCACGCCGGCCTTCGCCTTTGCCGGAAATCTTTGGGGCTGGACGCCGCAACTGCGCATCGAACACCGCTTCTCCGTTTCCGACCAGCAGACCGTAACCGTACAGGCGGGAATTCTCGACAATCTCGATTGGGAGTATCCCTCCAACCCGTTCTATCGTTCGGCTCAAGCTGGAGAAATGTCCGGGCAGCCCGCTTATGCGTTCCGCACGGCTTGGTCGCGTCCGGTGTGGGAGCGTCCTCTTAGCATCGGCGTCGCCGGCTACTACGGCCGCCAGGACTGGACTTGGAACCGCTTCGTTGATGCCTATGCCGGAATGGCCGATTGGCAAATTCCTATTATTCGGCGTCTCGGTCTCTCGGGTGAGTTCTACCGCGGACGCGGCATTGGCGGACTCGGCGGCGCGATCGGAACTTCCATTGTGTACGGCGGCAACCCAGCTGTGGCTTACACTCCGATCCGCGGCCTCAACACTGCGGGCGGATGGAGCCAATTGAAGTTCCAATTGACCCCCAAGCTCGAATTGAACGGCGTCATCGCCGAAGACGATGCCTTTGCCGGCGATGTACGCGGCTTCGCCAATGACGAGAACAACTTCGGCCCGATTCTGGGACGCAATCGTGGCGCTCTGGGAAATGTTGTCTTTCGTCCTCGCTCCGACCTGCTGCTTTCCGCGGAGTTCCGGCGATTGCACACCTTCCCCATCTACGACAGCAGCAGCAGCACCAACCAGGTCAATCTATCCGTGGGGATTTTGTTTTGATAAAGCGCGCGATATTTCGTGGAATGGTTCGTGGAATGTTGCTCTCCGTTACTCTAGCGGTATCGGTGTGCTCGCCCGCCCAGCAGTCGCTGAAAGCACACGTGCAACTTACCCGGAGCGGTCATCCTATGGAGAATGGCCGCGCAAATCGGGGAAACGCTGCGGAAGCGGTTGTCTGGCTGACTCCTATCAGCGCGGCGGTGGAAGCCCCCCGACAAGATCCGTCTCGGATTCCGCAGTTGGTGCAGAAAGACAAAATGTTTCACCCCTCGCTCCTGGTGATCCCGGTAGGCGGCAAGGTGGAGTTTCCCAACCACGATCCGTTCTTTCACAATGTGTTCTCGCTGTTTGAGGGCAAGCGCTTCGATCTTGGACTTTACGAGAGCGGAACCACGCGCTTTGTGCAATTCGACAAACCCGGCATCTCGTTCATCTTCTGCAATATTCATGAGCAGATGAGCGCCGTGGTGATCGCCCTGGCCACACCCTACTATGCCATCGCCGATGCGCGTGGCGACCTCACCATTCCCAACGTTCCGCCCGGCCGGTACGAGGTGCAGGTGTTTCACTCCGCGGTCGCGCCCGATGCGCTGCGCGCCCTGAGCCGCGAGATTACGGTGTCAGCCGGAGACACTTCGCTCGGAACCTTCACCTTGACCGAAACTGATCTCGCACAAGCTCACAAAAACAAATACGGCCGCGAGTATGACCGGCCCGACCCAGACAGCCCGGCCTACGTCCGGCCATAGTCGGCAACGTTTCACGAAAATAAAGAAGGGCGCGCCGCTAAGCACGCCCTTCTCCGCCTCTGTCTTCACTTCGTTTACAGCAACTCGTTGCT
>Ga0187887_10004407_pt1 | contig 10532 bp, 6 predicted proteins | sample June2016WEW_7_10_FD_132977 | JGI IMG/M metagenome (GOLD analysis project Ga0187887, IMG submission 132977) | Peatland microbial communities from SPRUCE experiment site at the Marcell Experimental Forest, Minnesota, USA - June2016WEW_7_10 | ecosystem: Environmental > Terrestrial > Soil > Wetlands... | reverse complement strand
CCACATCGCTCGCGACTGCCGAGTTGGTGGCCGATCAACTGACAAATCGCGGTTCGGCCATCGCCGCCGAACCCTATCTGCCTGCGCGCTATGCGCACGTCCAAACATCCGGCACGGAATGCCGGCAAGAGGAAAACTATGCAATGGACTGGAGTCATGCCGGCGCTGACCACGGCCTTTAATAAAGACCTCGCGATCGATCACGGTTTTGTAGCTCGACACGCTCAGTGGCAAGTCGAAAACGGCGTCAGCGGATTGATCTCGCTGGGTTCGCTCAGCGAAGCCGGACTGCTCACATTTGAAGAGAAACTCGCCTTGGTTGAAACCCTGATTACCGCGGTTGACGGAAAGGTGCCCGTGGTCGCGGCCATCTCTGCGCTTTCCACGGCCGAGGCGGTCGCCATCGCGAAGGCAGTTGAGTCGCTGGGCGCCAAGGGCCTGATGATTTTGCCTCCTTACGTCTACCATGGCGACTGGCGCGAGATGAAGGCCCACGTGGCTGCCATTCTCCAAGCCTCATCGCTGCCCGCGATGCTCTATAACAATCCCGTTTCGTACGGTACGGACTTCCTCCCCGAACAGATTCGGGAACTCGCAAACGAATATCCCACGTTCAAAGCGGTCAAGGAATCGACGACCGACGTGCGGCGTGTAACGGCGATTCGTGCCCTTGTGGGCGATCGGCTGGCGATCTTTGTCGGCGTTGACGACGCAATCGTCGAAGGGATCGCAGCAGGCGCATGCGGCTGGGTCGCCGGCCTGGTCAATGCACTTCCCAAAGAAAGCGTGGAACTGTTCAACCTTGCCAGCGCGGGCAAGCGGGCAGAAGCCTTTGAGCTATACCGTTGGTTCCTGCCGCTGTTGCGCATGGATACCGTGCCCAAATTCATCCAGCTCATCAAGCAGGTGCAGCAGGAACTGGGAACAGGATACGCGCGCGTGCGTCCACCTCGGCTCGAAGTCGTTGGAGAGGAACTCGAGGCAACACGCACCGCAGTCCGTCAAGCCATGGCAACTCGACCTGCCGCGGCCGCAGCCAGCTCCCCTTTTCCTTCAAATTGACGGGGATGAATGCCGCGGGCGTGAGGAGCGGCCAGCCACCGTCACCGCTAAGGGTTAACGCTTCAGCCGATTGGTTAGGCAGGTTCTCTGCTTGTCACAGGGCAAGTTTATAATTCGGCAGCAAGCCCTGCCTCGTATGATGACCCGAATCGCCGCCGTTCGAGAAACCTCTCCCAGTGCGACGGTGTCGGGCTTTGTTCTGAGCATAGGTTTTGGGCTCACCGGCGCCGGCACGGTGATGCTGGGCGTGCTTCTTCCAACACTCTCGCAGGCATGGCGCCTGCACGACGATGTGGCGGGTTTTCTTTTCTTTCTCCAGTTTTCGGGTTCTGCCCTGGGCGCGGTCTTTACCAGCGCCCATCGTGTTCACTCTCTAATGAGAGGCTATAGCCTGCTCGTGTTGAGCGCGTGTGCTCTTGCCTTCGCGGGCCCCGGCATGGCATTCCCGTTGTTTTTCTGCTGGGGCTTGGGGCTCGGCATGACCATGACCGCGACCAGCTTGTTGTTTTCCGATCGTTGGAGCGATGACCGTGCAGCCAAATTGGAAGCCCTCAACTTCGCTTGGGCTGCTGGAGCAGCTACCGCGCCAATGCTATTCTTGCCGTTTCTTATCACCGCACAGATACGCCTGCTTTTTTTCACTTTTCTAGCGCTGTTTCTCGTGCTCTTCGCGTGGGTATTTTTCCGCGAGAGGCAGATCGTTCCCCTTGCTCGCGGAGATGGCTTACAGTCTCGCGCCGCGCCGTCTCCTGCCCGCCTACTGCCATTGCTGATTCTGGCCATGAGTTCGGTTGGCGTTGAAGCGTCATTGAGCGGCTGGCTCACGACCTATTCCCATCGCGCGGCTCCCCACGGCATCGCACGGGCGGCATTGGCCACATCGCTCTTCTGGCTTGGCGTCGTACTCAGCCGCCTGGCGTTCTCCACACCGCTGATGGCAAAGCTCGGGCGCTATTCGGCGCTGAAATCGACGATGTGGGGTCTTGCGGCGGCCGTGGCGCTGTTGATCCTCACTCGCGATCCAACGTTGATTCTTGTGGCTTCATGGCTGTCTGGCCTTTGTCTTGGCCCTATCTATCCCCTGCTGCTATCGTTCCTGCTTGAGCGCTCGACGCGTGGATGGATCTTCGCCGTCGCCGGGACCGGATCGGCCATCGTCCCATGGTTGACAGGGCTGCTCTCGGCCCGCTTCGGGTCGTTGCGATTTGGACTGCTGGCGCCCTGCGCAGCTGTTCTGCTCATGCTGCTTCTACGTTCGCTTGCGGTCCGGCAGGCGCCCCCCTCAAGCCCGCCTGCACCCTCTTGCCTTTGACCGGCATCCCTTGACAGGCATCCTCTCCGAGGTTTCTAATTTCTGTTCTCTCTGATCGAATCTCGCGAATCCCATTGAGACAATCGTTTGCTGTATCGATACGTTTCAGGACATGAGGATAGCTGGAGTGATGTTGCGCGCAGCAATCTCGATTCTGCTTCCCCTGGCCCTGATCGATCTCATGGGATGCAGCGGCGGAAACAACCGGGCCGGCTCATCGCCGATTCAACCAATCGCCGCAACCCCGGTGATTGGCCCTGCTCCTGGAACCTACTCCTCGGCTCAAAGCATTACCCTTTCTGACGCCACGGCAGGCGCGTCGATTCATTACACCACCGACGGATCCAACCCGACTGCCGCATCCAATCTCTACTCCGCTCCGCTGGTAATTTCGGCCACCACCACGATCAACGCATTTGCTGTGGCACCAGGCTATTCAAGCAGCAATGTCGCCCCGGGCACATTCGTACTGCTTGCAACCGGTCCCGCCGTGTCCGTGGTTCTCAGCACCGATAGTCACAGTGAGTTAATGACCTCACAACCCAGCATCAACTTCATCTCCAATACCTTCGACGCGGGCACAAATACAATTACCGTCGATTCCTCCCAGCAATATCAATCGATCGACGGCTTCGGGGCTGCATTTACCGATTCCGCCGCCTATCTGCTGAATGAGGTGGCAGACAAGAGTCAACTCTCGAGCGCCTTGAGCAACCTCTTCACACGAACAGGAATGGGCATTGGCCTTAGCTTCATGCGAAGTCCTATGGGGGACAGCGATATCGCGCGCTCGGTGTATTCCTTCGACGACCATCCCACAGGAGAGACCGACCCGACTCTTGCAGATTTCTCCATTGCTCACGATCAAGTCGATATCATTCCAATTATTTTGCAGGCCAAATCGCTCAATCCGCAAATGAAGATCGTGGCAACTCCTTGGAGCCCTCCAGGCTGGATGAAGGATCCAGCCTCCATGAATCCCGTCTCGATGCTCGGCGGAACGCTGCTCATGACCGGCACGAATGAGACCGCTTTTGCCAATTATTTCGTCAAATATATTCACGCCTACGAATCTGCAGGAATACACATCGATTACATTACATTGCAAAACGAACCTCTGAATATTACTTCATCTTATCCAAGCATGGGGATGACCGATAACACCCAACTTACTCTGCTCCAGAACTATGTGCTGCCCGCCTTAGCTTCTAATAACATCTCGACGCAGGTTATGGCCTACGATCACAACTGGGACACTGCTTCCTACCCTGAATCTGTGCTTTCAGGCTTAACCGCACAGCAGTTAGGGCAGGTGGCCGGAACCGCCTGGCACGGTTACGCAGGAACACCCGGCGCCCAGCAAACCCTCGCAAATCTTTATCCTTCTCAAGGTCAATGGATGACCGAGCATTCAGGGGGAACCTGGATCAACGACCAATTTACCTCTGACTTTCTTGATATGACCCAGGTGCTCAGGAACGCCGGCAGGGCTTATGTGAAATGGAGCCTTGCTCTGGATCAGAATCTTGGTCCGAATCTCACCCAGAACGCCGGGCTGGGCGGCTGTAACACGTGTACACCAATTGTCACCGTGAACAGCTCCACTGGTGCCATTACATACGATGTCGAATACTATACGCTAGGCCACTATAGCAAATACGTTTTGCCGGGCGCCGTGCGAATTTATTCCAGCAACACCCCGGTGATTGCCACCGCTGCGTTCCAGAATCCGGACGGATCAACCGCGATGATCGCGTACAACAACTCCGGCCTTAGCCAGAGCTTCGTGGCGCAATGGGGCGGAACTCTGTCGTTTGGTTATACGCTTCCTCCCCTTTCAGCGGCCACATTTACATGGGCGGGGCCCCAGAGCGGCACGCCCACCATCGCGGCGGCATCGCAGATTCAGGGTTCGAGCTATAGCAGCGAGAACGGGTTGCAGACCGAAGTGACCGGAGACTCTACCGGGGAATACGATCTCGGTTATGTAACGCCAGGAGCATATGCGATCTACAAACACTTGGATTTCGGCGCCGGAGTCAGCCAAGTCGAAGTGCACACCGCAAGCGCAGGAAACGGCGGCGAGGTCGCATTCTATCTCGATGCCATGACCGGGCCGCCGATTGCTACTTGCACCCTGCCCGTAACAGGCGGTTGGCAAGCCTGGGAGACTGTATCTGCGCCCGTCACTGCGGCTTTAGGAGTGCATGATTTGTATCTTGTCTTCAGCGGCGGCGGAAGCACGGGAAGTATTGCTAATCTGAATTGGTTCGCATTCCAGTGATAACTTTCTCTCCTCGTAGTTAGCGAGGAAGCAGGATCATCGTCATAAGATGGCAAATGATCTCGTGCTAGACTCGAACCGGACCCGTCGATTCGCGAATAACTAGTTCCGGCTCCACCGTGATTTCAGCGCGCGGCGGAACTGTGTGATGAATGCGATTCAATAGGCTCTGAGTTGCGATTCTGCCGATCTCTTCCAACGGTTGATTAATCGTCGTGAGGCGAGGCATAGTGTATGCCGCCGCTTTAATGTCATCGAAACCAATCACGGAGATGTCCGATGGAACGCGGAGGTTGAAGTCCTGGAACGCTCGGATCGCGCCGATGGCAGAGATATCGTTGAAAGCTACCAGTGCAGTGAATGGAAGCTTGGTAGCGAGTAATTGCTGAACTGGTGGATAACCAAGTTCTGGAGAGAACATATCTCGATCTAGCGTAGTAACCAACTCGGGCCTGATCTCAATATTGAGCTTCTCTGCGGCCGCCACCAACCCTTTCCACCTGGCATCGGAGTCAGAGCTGAATGGCTGGCCGCGCATAAATGCGATGTTCCGATGGCCAAGTGAATATAAATGATTCAGGACTAGCTCTGCGGCGTGCGAGTGATCGAGCGTCACGTTGGTCACGCCCTTGATCTGACGATGGCCGGCCACTGCGACGACAGGTACGCTGATGGAATGTTCCAAAAGAGTGTCGATCGCTATGATTCCCTGCGCGCCTCGCCCTATCAACATTCGGGTGTAGTCTTCTATCAAACTTCTTTTATGACGATGATGAGCCGTAATATAGAAGTAACCCGCTTTGATGAGTTGGTCCCCGATACCGCTCATAACCTGGGTATGGTACCCGTCGCCCAATTCCGGCACAAGGATCCCAATTGTGAGAGTACGCCGGCTGCGCAACGAGCGTGCAACCAGGTTTGGCTGGTAATTCATCTCCTTCGCGGCAGCCTTGATGCGGTCCCGTGTTGCTTGGGGGATCGATCGGCCCGGAACATCGTTGAGGACGACCGACACGGTGGCTGGATTCAACCCCAGGTGCTCGGCTAACTGCTTCAGGCTAACCGGCTGTCCGGCTGGGGCTCGCGCGCCGTCCATTCGCTGCTTGTCAGTTGCCCTACCCTTCATTGAAAAGCCTATCTCCTTACCGTCTCGCCGCAACTCTAATTCTACATTGAGATTGTGTCTATTTCACAGAAAATGCAGCCACAACCTGATCCTAGTCCTACTCCTTAAAGCCGGCGTCAATTAGTGAGGGAGTCGCGCCTGGGTTTCCGGCAGCATGACAGCGACGACGCCGGCACCCTCACGAACCGTGTAAATCCGGTCTGCCTTCAGATTCGTTAAGGACTCCTTCCTTCCATCCGACCACGAAATCTCCGCTTCGTCGAGATGGTCATGACTGCCGAGTCCGAAATGCAGGCGAAGATCGTTCTGCGAAAGATAACTTCCGCCGCTCAGCGCCTCTCCAAGCTGCACTAAGTCCCCCGCCGTGGCCCGTACCCGTGCATTTAGCGCCAGCCGGTTGTTCTCCCCGCCTTCGAGCTGAATGCCGATCCAATGATTCGCCGGGCCTCCAACGGGACGAAGAATCATGGGCGCACCTACGAGATTCTCGACCACGGCCTCAACTCTTCCGTCGTTGAACAAATCACCCACCGCGAGCCCCCGGCTGACCTGTGGGATCTGGATCGCCGACCCGGCGCGCCGGCTGATGTTCTGGAAGGTGCCGTCGTGGCGATTCAGAAACAGCAGCTTTGGCTCCAGGTAGCGCGCCGCGGTATGCGCGTTATCTACCTGCGGATACACATGTCCATTGACCTGAAAAAAGTCTTGCCATCCACTATTGGCAAAGTCCACGAAGGCCGCACCCCAACCCACATAGCCCTGCGTTCCTCTGGCAATGCCCGATGCTATGGATGCGTCCGTGAAGTTCATCGCCCCTTCGTTGCGATAAAGCGCCGTGTATTCGACGTCGAAATGCGAGATCGCCAGCGACATGAGGCCATTGTGGAGATAATCCCCAACCGCGATTCCCATGTTGGCCTGCTCCACCCCATCTTCGTTGGCGGCAACGCCAGCCAGGAGAGCTACATCCTCGAAGCTTCCCTTTCCGTCATTCCGATAAAGATAGTTGGCCTCGCCATCATTGGTGACAAAGAGGTCCGGGTTTCCGCTGTTGTTGAAGTCGCACCAGACCGAAGTAAGCCCGTAGCGCCTTTCCGGATCCTGTACACCTGCCTGCTTCGATACATCTGTAAATGTGCCGTTGCCGTTGTTATGGTAAAGACTATCGGGTAGACCGGGGAGTCCGCGGGGGCCGCACTGAACGTCTATTCCAAGGTACTTACACGGCTTACGCGACGAACCAAAGGCAGGCAGGTCATCGAGACTAAAATCGACGTAGTGCGACACGAAAAGGCCGGGTGAACCTCCACTGCTCTCAGACCCGAATGCGGCGCCCGTTGCCCAGCCGGAATCACCAGAAAGGCCGCTGGGCTTGGTTACGTCTGTGAATGTTCCATCACCGTTGTTACGATAGAGCACCACGCCATTGAGGCACGTCACGAGCAAGTCAGGCAAGCCGTCGTTGTTGAAGTCACCGACCACAGCACCCATCGCCCAGCAGGGGTACCCTACGCCGGCTCTGTCCGTAACATCTGTGAAGGTTCCATCGCGATTATTATGAAACAGAGCGCCGCGTGCCTTGATTCCGTGAAGGGCCATATCCACGCTTTGCGCATTCGTAAAATAGATGTCCGGCCATCCGTCGCCGTCATAGTCAATTAGGGCAACTCCGCCGCTCATTGATTCAGCAATGAACTTTGCTTCCGGGCTCGACTTATGGTCGAAACTGATTCCCGTCGACTTAGTAATATCAACCAACTGCGGGTAATCAGGCACCGGGCCCGAAGCCGCCTTTTCTGCTTCAGCCTTTTGGCGCTCCGCAGGAGACAGCGGCGTGGGTGTTCCCATCTGTCCAGCAATCCTCCCAAGAAACATAAGAAATGAAAGCGCAGCAGCGACCTTCAAAATCAAGCTTCGAAAATTCCCGCCCGCAGCGATTTGATTCATCGTTCCGCTTCACTTCTTGCTTTGTGGCTCCTCTTCAGAGTTGTCGTCGGCACGGATCTCATCTGGCTGTATGAGGAGCTCCTTATATACGGCGCGAAGTTTGTCCTTCATACCCTTGTATTTCTGGTATAGTTCCACCTCGCGCCTGGCATCGTCCATTCGGCCTATCTTCCTATAAAGTGTCGACAGCCGATAGTGGACGCTCGAGTTGGTTGGTTCTAATTGCGCCGATGCCTCAAGCAGGGGCAACGCCTTGTCCTGCCGATCCATCTCAATGAGCACCTTTGCCAGACCCAGCTTGGCATTCGCATCTTCGGGATGCAACATCTCAGCTTTTGTGTAGTCGTCGTATGCCTGTTGCACATCGCCTTTCGCTTCTGCAATCTCGGCCAATTCGCAAATCGCTTTTTCATCTTGCGGATTCTCTTCCACCGCCGCTCGAAACTCTTCCTCCGCCTCCTTCTTCACCGCCAAATCCTGCGAGGTGTGCAGCAATTCGGCAAGCTCAAAATGTATACCGGGCAGGTGCGGGTCGATTGCAATTGCCTTGCGGTACTGGGCGATCGCTCCATTTGTGTTTCCTTCTCGCGTCTCTTCATGGGCCAGCAGTTGATGCATCTGTGCTGAGTCGGGCGCCTCCAGCGACAAACTTATCATTGACTCCCCGGAAAGGTCTGCGTAAGTCCGGTAGGCAGCATAAAGAACCTCCGGCGCGTCGGGATATGCTGTCTTCAGCTGACTGACTAAGCCGGCCGCCTTATCCAGTTCGCCGCTTCCCGTGTAAAGCCCCACAAGGTCCAGGCCAACCTCAATCTTGAGCTTTCTCTCCTCAATCATCGGGAACGAGCCTTCCAGATCCTTGCGTGCGGCGGTGAGATCTTCCGTGTGCTCCTCGGCAAGCCCAAGCAACGCTTGCACCTTCCACAAGTTCGGCTGAATGTTGATCGCCGCTTGCAACTGCGGAACGGCGTTAGCATAATCGCCGCGGAAGAAGAGCAACACTCCCAGGTTCGCGCGCGCCTCCACGTTGTTGGGATCGAGGCCGACAATCTCTTTCAACTCGGGAATCGCCAGATCGGGCCGCTGCTCATGCAAATACTGCTGCGCCATACGCTCATGCTGCTCGATCTGTTGTTTTTCACTTGGTAAGGTCTGGCCCGTGGATGGAATGGAGATCGCGCTCAGCAAGACCAGCGCGTATGCAGATGACTTCGCCGGCATGATTCCCTCATCATACCAAGGCATAGTTTGCCGCGAAATGGAAAGGACGGCGAGCGTTCGCCGTCCTCTCCAGGTTGAATTCATCGGTTGCTCAGAATGACAGGCGTCCGTAGAGCTCCCACGTCCTGCCTCCCACCGTAGTGCTGCGGATGTTGGCTTGGTTTTGCTCGTCAGATGCAGGTCCTCCGACGACGCCTCCAGGTTGTCCGAAACTCGGATGGTTCAGGATGTTGGTCGCGCTGCCGCGGATCTGGAACTTCACGCCCCGCTCAGGCCACAGGTCGAAGCTCTTGCCGAGCGAGAAGTTGACGTCGGTTAGATCCGGACCCGTGACGATGTTTCTGCGGAAGGTGCCGTAGGTGTACTGAGCGGGGAGCGCGAACGCGTCCAGGTTGTACCACTCGTTTGTATTGTGGACCGCGCCTCCTCCTGTCGCAGCGGGGCCGGTGTCGGACGACTTATAGCTGCCGACCAGATTTGCATATTGCGTGTAGCTCCCCGACTGGTTGTTTGAGTTGTTATAACCGCCCGTCGTGATTCCAATTGGGTTGCCAGTCTGCGCCATGAAGGTCGACGCCAGTTCCCAGCCGCCGAGCACTTCATCTGCCAGGAGGTTGGTGTTAAGGAACTGCTTGCCTTTGCCGAACGGCAACTGGTACACCACCTCGCCCTTAAACATCTGCCGGATGTCGAAGTTCGAGTTGCTGTAGTTCTGGGACGGCACGTAGGCATTCTGATAGTTTTGCCAACCACCGCGGCTCCCCCATCCGGAGGAATCCATGTCGTCGAGGAAATGGGACCACGTGTAATTGGTGCTGAATTGCAAACCGTAACTCATGCGCTTGGTGAGCACTGCCTGCAACGCGTGGTAGTTGGAAATGGCGTTGTTGGTGCTTCCGGTGATTGCCTGGAAGAGAGGATAGGGCTCGTTCACGATATCGTTGGGGCCCAGCTCGCTTACCGGGACCTGGTTAATATCCACTGGGAAGTTGAGCTTTGTACCATGGTTCCCCACGTAAGCCACTTGTGCGGAGAAATCTTTCAGGAACATCCGCTCCACAGCCAGGTTCCACTGGTAGTTTGTCGGAACAGGCGTGTGGTACTCGTTGTACGATACGCCCGAGTTGTTCGAGGCCCATGGAGTAGTCGGCGAGTTCAGATATTGTGAGTTGATGGTGCTGGAGTTGTAGATGCCGACGCCGCATCCTGGATCTGTCATATCCGGAGCGCTTCCATTGCCGTCGAGTTCGGTTACCGGGCAAATGCCGTTGGTGGTGTCGCCGTAGTTGCCGTGGCTGCCAAACGCGTTGCCCATGCCGGCGCCGTAGGTGTCTTCGCTCCATGTCGAGGCGTAGACGCCTATGCCACCGCGGAGCACGGTATTCGGGAATAGCTCCCAGCTGAATCCAATGCGAGGCAGAATAATGTCGTACTTAGGCGCCTGCAGGCTGGTGCGGCCATTCTGGCCAACGAATCCATACCACATACCGCCGAGGACGGGCGCGCCGGGTGCGATTCCATTAACACTCTGGCTTGAAACGTTGAAGTTCTGGACTGAAGGATCCCAAACAGTCTCGTTG
>Ga0187887_10004406_pt1 | contig 10532 bp, 10 predicted proteins | sample June2016WEW_7_10_FD_132977 | JGI IMG/M metagenome (GOLD analysis project Ga0187887, IMG submission 132977) | Peatland microbial communities from SPRUCE experiment site at the Marcell Experimental Forest, Minnesota, USA - June2016WEW_7_10 | ecosystem: Environmental > Terrestrial > Soil >... | reverse complement strand
GCACGCCTGCCGCAGCCAGCAGCGCGATCGCTTCATGAACCACGCCGCGCGACGAGCCCCAGCTGATCAGCGTGACTTCCGCATCCGAGGGACCTTCGAGCTTCGGCGCCGGCAAATCCTTCATCAGCGTGTCCATTTTCTTCATGCGCTTTTCTGAGATTTTTCGCCGCAGCGCGGTGTTCGTGAAAATGTCGCTGATCAGCACGCCCTCTTCGTCGTGGTCGTCGCTGGGTGCGACGTGAATGGTATTCGCCGTGCCGGGCAGCGCGCGCGGAGAAACGCCATCCTTCGTGAACGCGTAGCGCTTGTATCTGCCCTTCGCCGTATCCCAAGAGGTGACCAGCGCGCCGCGATCGATCGGAACTTCGGCGGGCATTTCGTCGGGCTCGATCGTTTCGGGATGTTCGGAGAGCAGTAGGTCCGAAATCAGAATCACCGGCAGCTGATACTTATCGGCCAGATTGAATGCTTCAACGGTGCTGGCGTAGCAATCGGCCACGTCGCTCGGCGCGATGATCACGCGCGGAAAATCGCCTTGCGAGGCGCCGTAAACCTGATTCAAGTCGGCCTGCTCGGTTTTCGTCGGAATGCCCGTGGATGGACCGCCGCGCTGCACTTCCACGATCACCACGGGCGCTTCGATCATTCCCGCCAAGCCGATCGCTTCGGTCATCAGCGCGAATCCGCCGCCTGACGTGCCGCACATCGAGCGCACTCCGGCATAGCCGGCGCCGATGGCCATGTTGGCGACGGCCAGCTCGTCTTCGCCTTGCTTCACCACGACGCCACAGCGCTCGGCGTGCGTCGCCATCCAATGCAAAATTGCGGAGGCCGGTGTCATGGGATAGGCCGAATAGAAACGGCATCCCGCGGCGACAGCGGAAATCGCAAACGCTTCGTTGCCCGTCAAGAACGGCCGACGCTTGCGCGTGAAATTCCATTTGACCGCCAGCGGTTTGAAATTTGCTTTCGCGTAATCGTATCCAGCGCGCGCCAAATTCACGTTCTGATCCACCACGGGCTTACCTTTGTGCGCGAACGTTTCGCCCAGCACTTCCGCGATCACGTCGAATTCCAGGCCGCCCAGAAACAGCAGCGCGCCCAATGCCACGGTGTTCTGCATCACTGGCTGCATTGGACCAAATGGTTTGGTGAGCGCGCCGATGGGCAGCGGCGCTTGCGTGACGCCTTCGCGCAGCGCGATGTTGCATTTCAGCTTATCGGAATTGAACATCACCACGCCGCCGGAGACCACTTCAGGCGCGTGCCGCTCGATCGAATCTTGATTCAACGCGATCAGCACGTTCAGATGGTCGCCGTGCGAATAGACTTTTTCTTGCCCCAATCGCACGCGCAGCCAAATGTGTCCGCCGCGAATCACCGATTGATAGCTGTTGTAAGCGCTGACGTACAGGCCCAGGCGCGATGCGGTTTTCGCGAGTGTGTCGCCCGCTTTGTCCAGACCGTCTCCCGCCGCACCGCCGATGCCGATTTGCAAATCGCCCATGGCCAGATCCTCCGCAAGGCAGACGTATAGGGGGAGGATTCTACGCCTGAAGCAAGCAGATGGGTAGAGAATACGAAAAGAAAATCAACAATCTCGGATAAAAAATTCAGTAGCGGTCATCTGTCAAATATCAAAGCGGTAAGAACTTCGCGGATACACAAGTATAGCGCATGAATCGCGATACGGCTTACATGGCGCCGATCGACGTCAGGACGCTAGAATCTCGCCCGGCGTGAACTCCTCGATCAGCTCATCGATTTCGTGGTGCTGGGCCGGGGTCACTTTTGAAAACGTGATGCTCGTGCCGTTGGCGCCTGAAAAACGCACAAGGCCATCCAGCTCGGCCGCGTGGTGCGCGCAGATCTTTACGTGCACCACCGCGCCCACCGGCAGCTGTTCGGCCATCAGAAACATTCCGTGTTGGTCGAAATTGCCAACGGCGCAATCACAGCGCTTATCCAAGTCGCTGGTGTGAAGCTCAACTGGGCAATGAAACTGCGTGCGGAGCAATCGATGCAGACTGGGTCCCTCCACGGGGGCCTCCTCATCCGCCCGATCTACATCGGGCCTAGGGAATCCGTGGTGGCGGCGTATTTCGACTGGGAAGTACGCTCGTCGCTACGACCAAAGTGTACTCCCTCGACGCCAGGATTGCCATTCCCAAGCTGGCCGCAGGTGCCAGGCCTGTGCAAATCTCAGTCCAAGGCGCCGGCCGAGCGCCAGCGCACCTCTTCGATCGGGCCGACGATGAACACGTAGTTTATGGCGGCAAACACGGCGATGATCGCGGTGGCAGTAAACGCCCAGAAGAAGCGCCCGGTGTGGTTAAGGATGATGCCTGTCAGCGCGCCGGTTACGATGCCCGCCATATTGCCGATGAAGTTCTGAAAGCCGGTCCATTTGCCGGCGGCTTTCGGACCGGCCAGCGCCTGCGTGATCGCCCAAGTGTTTGAGGCGGAAACGCCGTACGCCGCGCCGGCCAGCAGCAACAACGGAATCGCGAGCTTTGCCCCGGCCACCACCCCGCCAACCAGAAAAACGGCGGACAAAAGCATGCCCGCGGTCATGAATCCCTTGCGCACTACGGTCGGCGCGCGGCCCGCGGCGATCCAGCGATCGGAAAGCCAGCCGCAAACCGTCGCGAATACGGAACTCATCAGGTAAACCAGCGCGCCGAACACAACCATTCTTTTCGTCGGCAAGTGACGCTCGCGCGTCAAATAATACGGCAGCCAGACGATCAGAAAATATGAGACGTAGTTCACGCAAAACAGGCCCCCGCACGAACCCCACAGCGAGCGCTGCTCCAGAATTTCCCAAATCCCAGGACCTAAATGCTTGCCCTCCACACCTTCCAAGCTCGGCCCGCGCGGCATAAACACAAACCAAGTAGGCACCCACAGCATGCTCACCAATCCCAGTACGATAAAAAATGGCCGCCAACCGAATCTGGCCATCAGCACTCCGCCGGCCAGCAAACCCAGCGCCGGGCCCAGCGACACCCCAGCCGCAATCACCGAATTGGCGAAGCCCCTGCGGTATTCCGGGAGATGATTCGCGAAAATTTTCGAGTACGATGGATAGGCCACCGATTCGCCCATCCCCAGCAGCAAGCGCGCCGCGAACAATCCCACAAGGCCATGCGCGAATCCCGTGATCGAAGTTGCCGCGGACCACAGCAGAAATCCGATGGCCATCACCCAGTTGACGTTGAAACGATCCACCAGCAAGCCGGAAACCAGTTGGAACGACGCGTATGTCCAGAAGAATGCCGAAAGCAGTAGCCCGAGCTGCGCTGGTGAAATGCGGAGTTCGTCTTGAATCCTGGACGCGGCGATCGAAAGGTTGCCGCGATCGATGTAATTGATGAGCACGGAGATGACCAGCAGCACGACGACGACGCCCATCCCGCGCGCGATTTTCTTGTCGTCGAGTGGCTGCCCGCTCTCCATGCTCACTCCTCGCCGGAACATATCGGTGGCCGGTCTGCGCGGCGCGCAGTGGCGCAGATATTACCGCGGCACGATCACGAATACACGGACTGCGCCGCCCGAACCGCCTTCGAGCTTGATCGGCGCGGCGATCACGAATCCGCCCGCTTCCGGCAACCCGCGCATATCGCTGAGGTTTTCAAGAATGAAAATATTCTGGCTCAGTATGGTGTGGTGCACGACGTGGTCCGTCGAAGGCCCATAATCCACGGCGAGAGTATCCAGGCCGATCCCGCTCACGCCCCGACTCACCAATAGCTTCGCCGCTTCAGCGGAATATCCAGGGAAATGCATCGTGCCGCTCGCATCGGTATTCCGATAGCGCGCCTCATCCGGCCAGCGTTTCGCCCAACCGGTATTCAGCAGCACAATCGCACCCGCGGGAATTGTTCCGTGCGCAGATTCCCAGCGCTCAATGCTTACAGCGGGCAATTGGTAATCGGGATTTTTCGCCACGTCGGCGCTCGCGTCGATCACCACCGCCGGCCCGAAAAAGTGATCCGCCGGAATCTGGTCGAGCGTTTCTTTCCCCTCCGCGAAGTGCGCCGGTGCGTCCATGTGCGTGCCGTAGTGCTCGTACAAGGTGAACGTGCGCGCGAAGTGCCCGTTCTTCGCGACCGTAGCATTCACCGTGGCCTCAAACGTCGCCGGCGATCCCGGCCACGAAGGCAGCCCTGCCGCGATCGCATACGTCAGATCCACCACGCGCGTCTTCCCGGACGCGATTCCGCCCAGCAAGCTATCGCTCATCATCGGTCGCGCAGTCTGGCTCGCCCCAGGCTGCGGCTGCTTCGCGATCGCCGCCGCGCCCGCGCCTCCCGCCAGCGCAATGCAAACGAGCACAATTTTCGTTCGGCCAAATTTCCAGCGCACGGTCCGCCTCCTCACTACAAATTTCGGTGCTAGTAGCTCGTCTGAAACATCCCGGCCGCTTGCGGAAACATATAATCCTGCGAAGTCCATTTCACGAACCGCGCCGGCGGAACGCTCATGCAGCCAATACCCACGGCCATAATTCCCGTATCCTTCGCGGCCTGCGTGGAGAGGCTTGGAAACCAAGTCGTCCCGTCCACCGATTCCATCACGGTGACCTGATCCGCGTCCCAGCACATCGTCAGCGTTTTCGGATATCCCAAGTCCGGGCTAACCGTATTTTCTGGAAGAGATCCTCTCTGCCCCATACCCGCGACGATCACCACAGGCTGAATCGCGCCGGAACCATCGACCGGAAGTGGATTGGTCTTTGAGACGGCCGCCGGCGACGTCGCGGGCGCCTGCACCGGGCCGGTAAGAATGATCACCGGCTGATTCGCGCCGGAACCATCCACCTTCATAGCGTTCTTGCTCGTCACCGACACCAGGTAAGATTTTGTGCGATCCGCGATCTTCACGTGAGCATCGTTCTTTTCGCTCATGCTGTCTGGCTCTTCGGCCGTAGTCTTACTCGCGTCCGTCGCCTCTGTCGTAGCCTGCGGACCCGCCGCGTTTGTGGCCATTCGTCCCACCCAAATGGCGCCGCCGCCCAGAACGAAGCAGACGACTCCGGTCATAAACAACACTCGCGCATGTGTTTTCATCTTGTCCCCTCCGTATTGGAATCCAATGAGCCGCGCCATTCTATCGGACCCTGGGAATTCAGGGAAATAGAGTTGTGCATCAGGCGCGCTGCGCCCAAAGGCCGCATTGGGGATGATTTCCAGACTAAACGGGGAGAACGGGAGCGGGTGCGACGGCCGCGACAGTAACGGGTATTTCGAGGGTAACGCTTGCGCCGTAGGGCCGCCGGCTGGCCAGTATGATTTCCCCGCCGCATTCCTGCGTGATGCCGTAGCAAATGCTCAGGCCCAGGCCTGTGCCCTTGCCGACGGCCTTGGTGGTGTAAAACGGATCGAACGCTCGATTCAAATCTGTGAAGCCGGGCCCCGAATCCTCGAACTGGACGACGACGCGCCCGCCGTGGCGCGCGGCGCTGATGCGAATCTCGCGCTCTTTGCTTTCTTCCACCGCGTCGATCGCATTGTTCAAAATGTTCAGCAGCACCTGTTTCAGCTCGTCTTCGCCGATGCCGAGCGGCGGGAGCGCGGGCTCAATCTCGATGCTCATCTGAATGTTGAATTTCCGCACGTGGTACTCGCGCAGTTGAACGACGTCGTGCAACGTCGATTCCAAATCGGCGGCCTGCGTGGCGGGATTGTTTTGCCGCGCGAAGCGCAGCAGCCCTTCGACAATGCGCTTCATGCGCCGCGCTTCATTTCCCAATTTCTGCACGCGCTTCAGCGCCTCCGGCTTTTCGACTTCCTCTGCGAGCAGCTCCGAATATCCCAGAACGCCCATCAACGGGTTATTGAGTTCATGCGCCACGCCGGCAACCAGTTGCCCCAGCGCGGCGAGCTTCTCGGAGCGCACCAGGCGATGAAGCAGCCGAGTATTGTCCATGGTCACGGCCAGATCGTTGGCCAAAAGTTCCAGCGTCACGCATTCCGAGGATCCGGCCACAGTCTCATCGTCCGCGCCGCCCAGCCAGAGGCACCCAAGATGCGAGCCGCGGCTTGACACCAACGGAATCACAATGCTTCCGCCATTCTCCGAAGTTCGGTAGCAATTATTGCCGACTTGTTCCCCGCTGCAGCACATGGCGCGCAGCTTTTCGGTGGTGCAACCGGCGGCTCGCTCGCGCATCGATTCCGCTTCCGCCAGCGTGTATCCGCTGCATCCGGCCAGTTGCACGGGGCCGCTTTCGCTGGCAATCATCAGCGCGGCACGCCGGTAGCTGGTGAAGTCCGTAATTGCCGAAGTAATTTCGCTGCACAGCGCCGTGGGATCTTTGCCGGCCAGAAGGCGCGAAGTGATCTGCGAAAGGCTCACGAAGAGCCGGTTTTCAGCATGCTCCCGCTTGTGCGCCAGTTCGATGATTCCCGATTTGTCTTCGAGCGCCGCCAGCACCATGCCGAATGCCACGACGAACTTCGGGACGTTCCAAAGCTCCGGATTCATTTGCAGTGAAGGAGCGAGCGAGCCGACGGCCGTGGCGACCGGCCAAACCAAGCCCCAGGCAAGAAATCCGCTCGTCACCACAGTTACGCCCGGCGTGAGGCGCGGATAGCGATACCAGAAGAAGACTCCGCTGAGGAAGAAGCTGAGCGACAATATCGCACTGACCGCAAAAACGGGATCGCCGAAAAGCTGGTCGCGAATCGCTATGATGCCGGCGAGCGCCAGCGTCGCAGCCAGGCCGATGTAAAGAACCGGCCGCTCCCGCAGCGCCAAGAGCGCGCTGACGATGGCACCGCCAAAACCGACGGCCAGCACCAGGGCCAGAGTTCGGGGGATATTCCAGCCGAAAGTGAACGCCACGGCATGAAACGCCACCGGGATGCCAAGCGCGGCAAGAAGCGCCCAGCGCTTCCGGCGATTCTCGACGTCCCGCATCATGGATACGATAAATATGATTCCAGCGATTTCAAGCGCGCCGATATCGATCGACTCGATGATCTTTTCGAGCGTGCCCGCGTGAGTCTCGAAACCTCCGATGAAGAAATGAAGGAAGATTAGCGCCCAGGCGTAGGTCCAGAGCCTCAACCGGACCGAGGGGGCATGTTTTCGCAGCGACAGAAATATGCTCACGAGAACGGCCAACACCAGAATGGTCGGGAGCTTGTCCAGCAACACGTTCACGGAGACGCCTCGGCGAACTATCAGCGTAGCGTTCCGTTCCAAAACGGAACAATAGAGCGGAGGTACTGTTTCCCGCGTTGTGGCGTAACGCTAACGAGTCTAAGTTATTTGGAAACAGTAGGTTACGGGGAGCGTTGGGTTCGCCTACGCTCGCCGATCGCGCTCGGTATCGAGGAAGAAACGACGAACGCGCTTTTCCAGGAGCGCCTAGCGCAAGAATGCCGACGCGCACCACAAGAGCGGCCCTTGGCCGTGCATATCTCCGGTGTTGCGAGCGCGCGTCAAATAATAATTGAGATCGTTTTTCTTGTTGGTGCCTTCGCAGACGTCGCTGATATCGCCATCCGCGTTAATCTTGCTCACCAAGCTCAGCCATGCCTTCCGCGCCGCAGGCCCATAAATCTTCTTATCGAGCCAGCCGTTTTTCACGCCGGTGATCATCGCGAATGTGAACATGCCCGTGCTGGAGGTTTCGTCCCAAGCCTCTGGATGATCGATCAATTGCTTCCACAATCCATCCGCGCCTTGATACTTCAGCAGCGCCGCCATCATTTCGCGATAACTGGTCATGATTCTGGCACGCTGCGGATAATCCGCGGGCATTGAGCGCAGCAGCTCCGCCATTCCCGCGGCCATCCATCCATCGCCGCGTCCCCAGAAGAACGGCACGTCCGGCGCGTGATAAAAAAGCCCGTTGGGCTGCTGCAGCTTGTCCAAATACGCGGTCATCTCCATCGCGGCGCGATCGAGATATTTCTTATCGTGCGTCGCGCGATACGCTTGCACCTCGACCAGCGTGATCATGTACATATCGTCGATCCAATAGCGCGTCTGATTGCTCAGCCCATCGGGCTGCGGATTTTCCCACTGCTTATCGACGATGCTCCGGCCGAGATCTAAATATTTCTGGTCTCCGGTTTCGATGTAAAGCTCCAGCGGCACCGCGCCAAACACCGTGTAATCCACATTCACCGGCGGAGGGATCATTCCGTGTTCTGTAGTGAACAATGGATCGAACCGCTTCACCAATTGTGCAGTCAGATCCTTCTGCCCCGATAGCTGCGCGAACGTCAGCGCGCCGTACCACGTGATCACCTCCGGATAGATAATTCGCGCTGGCGCGCCCGCCGGCCCGGACTTTGCGTGCGGGCTCGCGATAAACCGCGCAGCCACGCGCGTCCCAATCTCTCGCGGCGAAGCCCCCGCCGGCCAATTCTCAAAGCTCTTAACTTTCGTCCCGCCAGCGATCGCCGGAATCGCCGCTCCCATCGCAAGAATCACGCACAAAATGGTACGAATTTTCCTCATGTCCATCCCTCTCGTACCAGTTTCCGCGCGCTGCGCCCAAATCGCAAGTGGCGACTGTGCGCAATTTGTAAGCGCAATCGTCCACGCGCACACCACACCGAACAAAGGTGGCAACAGCCGATGATTTCGGCGCGCGACACCAAAGAAATCTACAGACGTTTCTTGGAAAAAGCCCTTCCCGATGGGGATTTAAGATATTTCTCGAATGCGAAGGCCTGCTTCTCGTCGACGAATGCGATATAAGTCTTGATCTTCCACGGTGTGTATTTCGAGGTATGCGATATCTCGCCTGCGTTGTGCTTCTGCAGACGACCGCGCAAGTCGTTTGTGACTCCAACGTAGTGACGTTCGGGGTTTTCTATACTTCGGAGGATGTAAACGTAAGTCACGACGATCTCGCCGGCGGAATGGCTCGCCGAGCCGTAGCTCGCGCACAGCGATAACGCACCGCCCGACTTCACCCTCCGGGCTGCGTCGCGGCAGTCTTCGCTCCACATACGCGAGCGAAGGCTGGTGGGCCCTGGTTGACGATCTTAGAACTTCGAGCCCGCCCCAGTATAGCTTATGTGACGCTATGGCTGCCTATCCAAAGGCAGCGTCCCCAAATGGTGCCTAGCGGGCTTATAATAAACTGAGATCGCCCGAGAGGCTTTTTATGACCATCGAACAACAGGTTGTCGAAAAACTCCGCGATTTGCCTCCTGAGAAGCAGAAGGAAGTGTTGGATTTTGTGGACTTCCTGAAAGAGAAGAACGGCGGCCCGAAAAAGCCGCGCCGTAGCTTGCTCGGGCTGTGGGCAGACCTGAACATCCACATCACGGAAGAAGACATCGCCGAGGCCCGCCGCGAAATGTGGGGCAACTTTCCGCGCGACATCGAACTATGAGCGCGGTGCTGGATACTCACACCGTTCTCTGGTATTTGGAAAACTCCAAAGAATTGTCAGCGGTTGCCCGAACAACGATTGAAGAAGCCGTCCGTGATGCCCGCGATGTGCACGTATCGGCAATATCCCTCGTCGAGACGGTTTACCTGGTTGAAAGACGAAGGCTTCCACTTAACGCCTTGGAGCGGCTTCGTTCGGCCCTCAATGACCCGAACTCTGGATTGTTCATCGCCCCTGTGGATGCGGGCGTAGCCGACGCACTCCCGAACATTTCCCGCGACGTTGTTCCCGACATGCCCGACCGCATCATCGCAGCAACTGCCCTCCACCTTGGCCTCCCACTCGTAACCCGCGACCGCCGCCTTCAGTCTGCCGGAATCCAAACGATCTGGTAATCTTCTTAGGTGCTGCCAATTGAATCTCGGCACACCACGGGTGCGTGCATGACAATGACGAATCTTGAGGTTAGGGTATTCAATTTGATTGACCAGTATGCATCGGCCAAAGGGTTCCGCTTGAACACGACTCCGACCATTGACGCCTCAACGAAGCTCTGGCAGTTCCCATTCACTGATGGCCAACAGGTCAGGCTTGTGCCTCTCTTCGAGGAAGACCTTATGAGAGATGCGAGGGCCGGGATATTGAGCGCGGACACGAAGCGAAAAATAGATCGTGAATTGCTACTCTAGAACCGAACCCCCGGTTCTCGGTAGACCTAATTCTCGTAGTGCCCTTCGAGTGCGGCGGTTGGGTCAGTACCGAATACTTCAGTTATGACGAGCGGAATAAAAGCTTCATGCAAACCCTGCTGGAGATTTCCGAGGGTCGCCACAATTCCGACATTGATAGGGTTTGGAATTCTCAAATGTCGAACGCTCTCGGGGTCTTCGGTTAAGCTGCGTGTGACCAAGGACTTGGTCGCTGCCGGTGCACGTGACATGAGTTTCTCTAATATGTCGTTTCCGAAATCAAACGTAGCGCAATACAAATTGCCATCCATGGGCTGGACACGAGTTGTGCAATAGTGCCCGCGCCCCACGATAGCGAGATCGTCTATCTCCCAGGAGTTGTAAACTAAAGCGGTCTTCTGCGGCGTTCCTTTGCTTGCCAAGTACTTCCCCAGGTCTGGAAATTGCTGAGATGGTTTTGACGATCCCACTGAGAG
>Ga0187887_10004402_pt1 | contig 10538 bp, 7 predicted proteins | sample June2016WEW_7_10_FD_132977 | JGI IMG/M metagenome (GOLD analysis project Ga0187887, IMG submission 132977) | Peatland microbial communities from SPRUCE experiment site at the Marcell Experimental Forest, Minnesota, USA - June2016WEW_7_10 | ecosystem: Environmental > Terrestrial > Soil > Wetlands... | reverse complement strand
CACGAACGGCGTGCTGGTGAACATGCGGGAGTTCTCAGACGCGTTCTCATGCAAGATCGGTCAGGCTATGGCCCCGGCACAAGCCTGCCGCGTCTGGTAGCGCCTTCAGCGAAGACTGAGCCCGCCATCGACGGCGACCACCTGCCCGGTGACGAAATCGCTGGCGCGCAGGAAGTAAAGCACGGCATCGGCGATCTCGTCCGGTGTTCCACCCCGCCCTGCTGGAGTGGCCCGAACCATGGCTGCGCCGCGTTCGTCGAGATCGTAGAACGGGATCACGCCTGGCGCAACGGAGTTGACGGTGATCTGCGGCGCCCACGCCTTCGCCAGAGCTTTGGTCAGCATGATTACGCCGGCTTTGGAAGCGCAGTAGTGGGCGTGCTCGGCCCATGGTCGAATGCCGCCCAGCGAACTGATGTTCACAATGCGTCCGCGGCGTCCCTGCTTCATCAGCCGCGCACCTTCCTGGCAGCAGAAGAAGGTGGCCTTCAGGTTGACGGAATGAATGAAGTCCCAGTCGGCTTCGGTGATTTCCAGAGGGTCGAAGCGGGTGAAGCGCGCCGCGTTGTTCACCAGGCAATCCAGACCACCGAATCTGTCGCTCACTTCGGCAAAGAGCCGGCGAATCTCGGGCACACTGGCGAGGTCGGCACGGAATAAGTCCGCGCCGCCGCACTCTTCCGCAGTCTGCCGCGCTTCCACTTCAGACGTGCTGTAGTGAATTCCGACACGATAACCTTCGCGCGCGAGCCGTAGCGCGATTCCGCGGCCAATCCGTTTGGCTGCTCCGGTTACCAGAACGCTCTGCTTACTCATTTCGGGTCCGCTTATCAAGTGCCATTGTGACATTTGCAGCGCGGCTGCGCTTACACTGGTCCCATGGACGGAGATCGTTGACAAAGTATCTGGTGGTGCTGGTTGGCGGTGGCATCGGCAGCCTGGCGCGTTATGTGGCCAGCACGGCGATTATGCAGCGGTTCGGCGGAGCTTTCCCGCTGGGCACGTTCGTGATCAACATCACAGGGTCGTTTCTGATTGGCCTGCTGATGACCATGTTCACGGAGCGGCTGGAGTGGAGCCCCAACTGGCGCCTGCTGCTGGTCACCGGCTTTCTGGGCGGGTACACGACTTTCTCAAGCTACGAATACGAGAGCCTGCAGGCGGTGCGCCACGGAACCAGATGGTTGGGGCTGATAAATCTGGTGGGCAGCGTCGTCGCCGGGTACGTTGCGGTGTGGTTGGGCGCTTTGTTGGCCGAGCGTGGTTAGGAGGCCGAATCGCTCTACCTGGGTTCTGGGACGATCCGCAGATACGGCTTTGGCGACTTCCAGCCCTCCGGGTACTTCTGCTTCGCTTCTTCTTCCGTCACCGCGGGGAGAATGATCACGTCGTCGCCGCGCTTCCAGTTCACCGGCGTCGCAACTTTGTGCCTGGCCGTAAGCTGGATCGAATCGAGTACGCGTAACACCTCGTCGAAATTGCGTCCCGTGCTCATGGGATAGCTGAGCATCAGTTTGATTTTCTTGTCCGGTCCTATGACGAACACTGTGCGCACGGTGGCGTTGGTTGCAGCGGTACGTCCCTCCGACGTATCACCAGCTTCGGCCGGCAGCATGTCGTAGAGCTTGGCGACCTTCAGCTCCGGGTCGCCAATCATCGGGTAATTCACCTTGTGGCCCTGAGTCTCTTCGATGTCAGCCTGCCATTTGCTGTGGTTGCCCACGGGATCCACGCTCAACCCGATGATCTTGCAGTTTCGTTTGGCGAACTCCGGTTCGAGCCCGGCCATGTAGCCCAGCTCCGTGGTACAAACGGGAGTGAAGTCTTTCGGGTGCGAGAAAAGAATGGCCCAGCCATCGCCAATCCATTCGTGGAAGTTGATAGCGCCTTGCGTGGTTTCGGCGGAAAAGTTGGGGGCTTCATCATTAATACGCAAGCTCAAGGTTGATCTCCTGGAAACGCTGGCTCGATAGATTCGCGAACCCGACCAGTATACCTGAGACATTCGTCCGTGCCGACCCGCAATCAGGCTCGCGAAACTACCGGCAGGTGAGCGGAGTCCCAGGCGGCGAGGCCGCCGGCCATCTCGATCAAATTGGTAATTCCGTATTGATGCAGTATGCTGGCAGCGATCGAAGAGCGATAGCCGCCCGCGCAATGGATTGCAATGCGGCGACCGCGGGGGATTTCAGCGATGCGCTCCTGCAAATGATTCAGCGGGATATTCACGCTGCCGTCAATATGCTTTGTCGCCCACTCTCTCGGATTTCTGATATCCAGCAACAGCGGCGGCTCCGGGCCCGCCAGTTCCTCCGCCACCATGGGCGCGCTGATACGCTCGGTGGGCCACACTAAGTCCGCCCGGCCGGCAAGCGCTCCCATGCCTCCCTCCAGGTACCCTTTGACATGATCGAAACCGATACGGCCCAGGCGGACGGCGGCTTCCTGCTCGCGGCCCGGCTCCGCGATAATCACGATGGGTTTCATACGGTCGAGTACCGTTCCCGCCCATGTCGCGAATTGTCCCCCGAGCCCAATGTTAATGCTTCCGGCGAGGTGCCCCGTGGCATACTCGCCGGGATCGCGAACATCCAGGATTTGTGCCCCCGCGTCTCCCATCCGCAGGACTTCCGCCAAATCGATGGGGTGGAGAGTCCGTTCGAGATTCTTTTCCAGTGTGGCGCGCTCCTGGGTGTTGAGGATGGCGTCATACGTGAAGTAGGGAGGAGCGTCGGGCTGGTCCGCCGTGACCAGGAGAATGAATTCCTCCTTCGTCATGGGCTGTAGCGCGTAGTTGAAACGCCGCTGATCTTCCAGCGCGGAGACCGTGTCGGAAGATAGCTGTTTTCCGCAGAGGGAGCCGGCGCCGTGGGCAGGGTAGACCAGAGTCTCGCCCGGAAGGGTCATTAGTTTGTTGTGAAGCGAGTCGTACAGGTATCCGCCAAGGTCATTGGCTGACCATCCGAGTGAAGCGCGCAGGTCCGGGCGGCCGACGTCGCCGATAAACAGCGTGTCGCCAGTCAGTACGGCGTGAGGTTTTGCCGAGTCTCTTTGGAGATCGAAGACCAGGAGCGAAATCGACTCGATGGTGTGGCCGGGAGTCTCCAGAACCTGTAGACACAGTCCTGGGAAATCGAGCCTATCGCCATCCTTCATGGCAACGAACGCGTATTCGGCCCGGGCGCGGGAGCCAAGATGGATGCTCGCGCCGCAACGGTCGCGCAGTTCCAGATGTCCGGCAACAAAGTCCGCGTGGAAATGGGTGAGAAAGACGTGGCGGATCTGAACGCCGAGCTTCTCGGCGTCGGCCAGGTATTGCTGAATGTCACGCTGAGGGTCAACGATGACAGCGGTGGAAGTGGCTTCGTCCGCGAGCAGATAAGATGCATGGGCAAGGCAGCCCAGATAGTACTGTTTGAGAATCATCGAAGTCTCCGTGCCTTGCGCCGAAGAGCGTTCAAACGCATGGGGCTATTATATTAGCGGTAGTTTGTGGCGCTACAGGGAAAGGGAACCCAACCAAAAAGAAAAAGGCGACTAAAGAGGCCACTCCGGCGTGAACGCCTTGCCCTCTCGCCGTGAGACTTTTGTCTACACACTGTGGATGGACGTGTTGAGAGCGGCCACATCGCACATTCGCTCTGACCAGCTCACCGCCTCGGTGTAATCGTCCGCAACGATGACGGTGTCGATATCCAGCGATTGACTCAGTTCCATCACCGTATCCCAATCACCTCGCTCCCAGGCGAGGGTCAGGCCGAGAACCCGCTGCAACCGCGACGAATCGTCTCCGGTGCCCAGCAGCGCTTCGCGGACGTCGGTACTGAGGCCCAGCCCTTCGACCACACCTTCCATCGGGCATTGCAGCACCTCGTCAAACAGCGAGAGCAGACCGGTCAGGAACAACTCCGAGCTGCGGCCGCTCAATGGCGTTCGGCAACACAGCAATTCGCAGAAACGGCCCCGAGTCATCGCTGTGACGATCAATGCGCCCGGCCTGCCCTCAGCCAGGCTGGCCAGTCCGAGGAGTCCCACCCAGCGGCGCAGTTCATCGTCCCCTAACAGGGAAAGAGCGTGGCGGATGGACTGGATAGGGCTGGTCCAACTGAACAGCGCCGAGTTCAGGTATCGCAACAGACGATAGGTCATCGGCGGGTCGTGCTTGAACAGCCTTTCGAGTTGCGCGTAATTGAGGTTTTCGTGGGTGAGCTCGCTGAACACCTGCAGGTACGTGGACTTCTGCGAGGACACGCGGTTTCCGGTTACAACGGTGGGCACCGCGAAGAAATATCCCTGAAAGTACGAATAGCCAAGGCGGTGAGCCCGTTCGAATTCTTCTTCCGTCGCCACGTTATCGGCCACCAGGCGCGTCTGCAATTGGCTGAAGTCAGCGGCAACCCTTTCCTGTTCGGCAGGACCGAATTGGCGAAAATCCACTTTCACGATATCAGCGAGCGCCGCCAGTGGGCTCACCCGATTGGTTGCCGCTACGTTGGCGAATGCCAGTTGGAACCCCAGCTTCTTCAATTCCTGGCACCGGGCCACGACGGCGCCGTCCATCTCGACCGTCTTCAGGATCTCTACGATGACGTTGCGGGCGGGCAGCATGAGCGGTGCATCGCTGAGCAGCAGATCTCGATCAAAACCGATGAAAGCAAAACTGTTGCCGACCAGCCTGGCCAGACCAATCGTCATGAGTCCGTTGGCGATAACTTCAGTGGTGGCCGCCGATACGTCAGTCTCGGCGGGGTCGGCGTAAAAGCCGGATCGATAGAGGAGTTCGTATCCATACACTCGTCGATTCAGATCCAGAATGGGCTGGCGGGCAATGAACACCTGAACCGGGAACGTCTGTGCGTCGCGGTGAGCCTGGCGTTCAACCTCCCGAGATGTGGCGACTCGCATCGTGGGGCCCCCTCCAGGTTATCTATCGGAGAATAACGGTGGAGACTTGAGGTTATAGCCGACTTCCGCAGTTTGGAGCGAGGTTTAAGGAGTGGTGATTTAATCTACACCCTACCGTTACGGCGCGAAGCACCCGAAGATATCCAGCACCAGTTGGCTGGGATTGGTGACGAAAGCGCTGATCGATCCGTTGCTTGTGGGCACCACCGCCATGTTCGCGGTGATGGTCCCGCCGGTGTCGTTCAGATTGGCCGCGTCTGGCTGCGCGATCCCCTGCGGCCACAGGGTCAGATAGCCCAGCGGCCCCGGCGGCACCACCGTGGCGTTGAAGATATATGCCTCCGCCATGCCCGGAACCCCGCAGCCGCTGCCCGCCACGTTCACGTTCAGTATCCCTTTGAACGGCGGGCCCCCCGGCGGCAGCCGCGTGTCCAGGACCCGGCACGGCGTCAGGTTGTACAGCGACAGCCCTCCCGCCCCCGGCGGCGCGAAGTAGCCGTTGATGTCGATCACAAGATCGGTGTCGTTGGTCACATACACCTCGATCTGTCCTCGGCCGCCCGCCGGGACGATGGCCGCGTTGGACAGGATGGTCCCGGTAGGGTCGTTCAGCGTGGCCACCAACGGCTGGCCTTCCCCGCTGGGCCAGGCCGTCAAATAGCTCATCGGCCCGCCGTGCGGCACCACCGCCAGATTCAACGAGTAAGCCTGCGCGGAGGAGGAGATGTTGCAAGCGGTGGCGTCGAGCACCGGGAAGCTGCGAACGCCGTTGCCGGACAGATACGGTCCTCCCAGCGGCCCGCTGGCTTCGCGCGTGTCGGCCACCCGGCAGGGGGTCAGCGGATAGAAGGCCAGGGCCGAAGGCTTTGCCGGCACGAAGTAGCCGTTGACGTCCAAAACCACGTCGGTGGTGTCGGTGGCGTACACGCTGATGGCCCCGCCAATGCCGGCCGGAATGATGGCTCCGGTGGATTTGACGAGCCCGTGCAAAGAGCTCACGATGGCCACGAGGGGCTGGGGCTGGCCGCTGGGCCACACCGTGAGGTAGCCCAGAGGTCCGTGCGGCACGACGGCCACATTTAACGAATACGCGGCCGCGCTGGCAGGAAGGGTGCAAGTGGTGCTGCTGGGCAGGATAAACGTCCGCGTGGTTCCGCCGTCAATGGCAGGGCCTCCGAAGGCGCCAACCGGGTTACGCGTGTCCGTTACGCGGCAGGGGGTAATGGGAACGAAACGCAGCGCAGAAAGCGCGTCGAGGATCGTGAGTACACCGCTTGATCCGCTTGATGGAATACTGTTCCCGTTTGCATCGGTTGAGACTGTTCCTGTCAACTGCAGCGAGGTGGTGACATGAGTTGTGCCAGCAGCAACTTGAACGGTGGCCTGAGCGACCACCCCATCCGCAATCCCGGTGGTATTCACACCGACCACAAGGCAGGTCATACCGCCGCTCACGTTCGAACAGAAAACACTCTTCCCCGCCGCCGTCGCCGAGGGCCCTGCTGTGACGGTGACACGGGAGATGTCAGCTGTCGAGTAGTCGAGTGTCCATTGAAGCCCTGCGGGTCGATCTCCCCCCGCGATGCTGATGTCCAAAACCACTGTGCTACCCGGCGCCGCTGCGCCGGACCCGATCAAGTAGCTGACGTTCGCGGAAGCGCAGGGTCCCAAAAACAGAGTCAGAACGAAGAACCGATAAGTCGAGCTACTCACCATGGGCTTACCACCAATGCGTAAAACCATTTAACATTGAAGATCCGCGTCGAAATGAATAGTGGATCTTAGCGCCCTTCTCTCTAGCTCCGCGCGGAGCGCGAGCGCATCCTCGCGTGTTGTCTCCTCCGATGGCAGCATTCTGGCGTCAGGTGTTTAGCGAGTATAAACGGGGCACCCCAGGGAAGTCCAGTTCGATTGATCTCGGATTGATGTCCGATCGCCGGGACGCAACGGATACCAGCCCGGCTACCTTCCGGATACGCCGTAACTCAGGACTAATCGCAACCGATCTGCGATCGGGACTTGTCGCCGAGAGTGCAGGTCCGTGAAATTGTTCTACACTTTACAGGAGTATCGAGGCTGCGTGAATTGAGGCGGCATGCCTGCTGAAGAACCTCTCAACCCTAGCAACGCGCCTGACCCGAGCCAGGGCACCGACTTCACCGAGGCCATGCCGCCGGAAGAAATCGCGGGTGCGGTTATCGACCGTTATCACCTGCTGCAGAAGATTGGCGAGGGCGGCATGGGCGAGGTCTGGCTGGCGGAGCAAAAAGAACCGGTGCGCCGCCGCGTGGCTCTGAAACTGATCAAAGCCGGAATGAACAGCCGCGAAGTGATCGCACGCTTCGAGTCCGAACGGCAGGTTCTGGCCATCATGGATCATCCGGCTATCGCTAAAGTTCTGGATGCCGGCACGACACTCCAGGGTGGGCCTTACTTCGTGATGGAGTATGTCGCCGGGATACCAATCACCGACTACTGCGACAAACACAAGCTCACCACGCGCCAACGGCTGGATCTGTTCATTCATGTTTGTGAAGGGGTCCAGCACGCGCACCAGAAAGCAATCATCCACCGCGATCTGAAGCCCTCCAACATTCTGGTCACCGAAATGGACGGAAAGCCTGTGCCGAAGATCATCGATTTCGGAGTGGCCAAGGCGCTGAACCAGAAGCTCACCGCGAAGACCATGTTCACTCGTGTGGGAGCGATGATTGGGACTCCGGAATACATGAGCCCGGAACAGGCCCTTTCGACGGGCGAGGACATCGATACGCGGACGGATGTCTATTCGCTGGGAATCATATTGTACGAGTTACTGGCTGGCGCGCCGCCTATCGAGCTGCGTCAAATCGCGTTCGATGAGTTCCTGCGGCGGCTGCGGGAGGATGACGCGCCCAAGCCCAGTACGAAGATCCGTACTCAGGACGCGGTCACCTCCATTGAACTGGCCAACAGGCGCCAGACCGAACCAGTGGCTCTGGTCAAACAAATCCGCGGGGATCTGGACTCGATCACACTGAAGGCTCTCGAGAAAGAGCGGTCGCGGCGCTATGGTGCCCCTTCCGATCTCGCGGCGGATATTGGGCGGTACCTGCGGAACGAAGCAGTGCTGGCGGTTGCGCCCTCCGCTGCGTACCGTGCCCGTAAGTTCGCGCGCCGCTATCGCGGGGCACTGGTCACGCTGTGCGCCTTCGTCCTGGTGCTGATCATCGCGGCCGGTGTGAGTATCTGGCAGAGTGTCATCGCCAGGAGACAGCGGGACCGCGCGGACGCTGAAGCTGCGATCGCCAGGGCAGTCAACCAGTTTCTTCAGGAAGATCTGTTGTCACAAGCTAACCCGGAGTCTCAGGGAGGACCCGAAACGAAAGCGGATCCGGATATCAAGGCACGCACGCTGCTTGATCGGGCCGCGTCGCAGGTTGGAAAAAGGTTCGCGCGGCAGCCGCTGGTGGAATCCGCCGTCCGGCACACCATTGGCAAAGCCTATATGGGTCTGGGCCTTTACCCGGAGGCCGAACGACAGTTCCGCAGGGCCTATGAACTCAGTGCGGCACATCGGGGCGCCGACGATCCCGAGACTCTCGACCTCCTGATGATGGTTTCCGAATCCGACATTAATCAGGACAAGAACGCCGAGGGCGTGACCGCGGCCAAGGCGGTCTTCGAAGGCAAGACACGCAGGCTCGGTCCGGAAGACCCTCAAACTGTTGTCGCGATGCAGAACCTGGGATCGTTATATTTCCAGAACAACCAGTACGCGGAAGCAGAACCGCTCCTGAATAAGGCGCTCGAGCTTCAGTCCCGCCGCATCGGTTATGACAACATCGATACTCTGAACACCAGCGACACCCTGGCTTCCTTATACCTCAGCCAAAGCCGATATGCCCAGGCCCGCGCTCTTCTGGAGAAGGGGCTGGTGAGCTACCGGCATTTGTATGGTCCGGACCACCCGTTCACCGAGCGCGAGATGTTTGGTCTGGCGAAGGTGATGATGGGCGAAGGCGATTACACGCGGGCGGAGACGCTCCTCGAACAGGTGCAGGCAGCGTACCAGCGGGCATACGGGGCGCGGCATGTTAACACCTTGTATGCGGACAGCAGGCTTGGCCAAACCTACGTCGATGAGGGGAAGATCACTCAGGGAATCTCCTTGCTGGAGAAAACGCTGAACGATTTTCGCGCAGTTGAGGGGCCCGGCGAGAGCGATACTCTCAGGGTGGAGATGGTCCTGGGGCGGGCTTATGACTCGCACGGAGACCTCGCGCATGCGGAGCAGCTCTGGCAGCACGCGCTTCAGGGCTTTCACCGCCTGGGCAGCTACGAAGATGCCAACGCAGCCGATGCCGGCGAACTGCTCGGGCAGAACCTGACGAAGCAGGGCACGTACGGACAGGCGGAAGTACTCCTGCGTCAGGCATTGACAATCCGCGAAAAGGGAGACCGGGAGGATTGGGGTCTTTTCCGTGCGCAGGCGTTTCTGGGCGCATGCCTGTCCGCTCAGCGGCGATACGCCGAAGCGGAGCCTCTTCTCCTCAGCGGGTATGCAGGCATGCGGCAGCGCGCTTCGCGCATGCCCGCCTGGCAGAAGAGCTGGATTCGCTCCGCGGGGGAACAAATTGTAGATCTGTACACGCAATGGTCCAAGCCGGAGCAAGCGGCGCAGTGGCGAGCCAGGCTTCAGGAGCCGTAAGACTGGCGGCGGCGTTCTTGTTGGTGGTGTGGCGTTAGCCGAGTCGGGCCGTTGCCAGATGCTGTGAAAGTGTACGTATTTCTCCGCTTCTCCAGCGATGTGTTGAAGGCTTTCGATTTGTCCTGGTCGCTCATGGTGAAGAAGTGACTTGCGAAGAAGCCCTCGTGGGCAAGCGGTGGCTCAGGGAGGTTCATACGACGACAGGAGGCACTGCGATAAAACTAAGAGGCGCCTGCAGTAAAGGCGGCCTTTCATCTGCTGGCGACCCCATAACGGGCGCCCTATTCGCCACCTTCTACCGGCCGTGGGCGCTCCTTGTGACCGCAAACAATCGCGGTTCAGGAGCCGCCGCTAACCACCATCACTGCCTCTGATTGTTGACGCGCCAGACTCGTAGTTCTTTCGCCGCAGCAAATGCACATGGCCGTCGACAATCCTAATAACTTAGAGCTTCGATCCGCACTCGCTGGCGCTTAGATCCGCGTCCCATCCCGGCCGAGCGTCACCTTACTTGAGCTCGGTGCTCTGTCCGACCTCGATAATGTAACCGTCAGGATCGCGGATGTAGCAGCGAATCTCGCCGTATTTTTCCTTCGGCTCCGTGATGAACTCGGCTCCTCGACTTTTCCATAATTCATAGCACGCTTGAATATCCGCAACGCGAATATTCAAGAAGCTGCTGACCTTATCCGGGTCCGAGGGGACGCTGAGCGTTACCGACGGCTTGTCTGGGGTGGGCCCACCCCCGACGTTGACAATCAGCCAGGTATTCGCGATCTGAATGTGCCCGGACGCACCCTTGCGGTCGCCTCTGCTCAGAATGCGCCCGCCGAAGACCTTTTCATAAAACTCAGCCGATCGGTCGATGTCGGCGACGGTGATGAAATGTGTGACGGTGAACCCGTCGCGCGGGGGCATCTCATAGCTCTTTTGTTCGATTTGT
>Ga0187887_10004398_pt1 | contig 10545 bp, 10 predicted proteins | sample June2016WEW_7_10_FD_132977 | JGI IMG/M metagenome (GOLD analysis project Ga0187887, IMG submission 132977) | Peatland microbial communities from SPRUCE experiment site at the Marcell Experimental Forest, Minnesota, USA - June2016WEW_7_10 | ecosystem: Environmental > Terrestrial > Soil >... | reverse complement strand
TGATCAATCAAAGTGACTTGCTTACCACTTTTTCTGACTTAATTGAGCACTAGGTTAAATAAATCAGAGTAATTGCGACAGGTACCAATCCTCGGCGGAGTTCATGAATTTTAGAATGATGATCTTCTGCAGATTCATGCGTGAATGTGGCGTGACTTCTTGGGAAGATATCAAGCGATGTGAGTGTTAGATCACGGAGCTAAGAATCATTCCGCCGAACACGACAAAAAGATAGGGTAGCGAAATCAAAAACGCCTTGAATCCATTGTCTGCAGTGGGATTCCTGAGCATCTTAACATCAACCAAGATAAAGGAAAGACCCATCACGCCAGCTAGAGCATAGTAGAACACGTCGAAGTTCCCGAGAACGTGGATTGCAAGTGGAAGCAGCGAAAATGGAAGTAGCGGAACGGATGAATACACGATCCATTTGATCACCTCTTTTTCACTTTTAACGACGGGGAGCATTGGATAACCAGACTTTGCGTAATCTTCCTTGAATTTCATGGAGAGACCCCAGAAGTGAGGAGGAGTCCAGAGGAAAACCAAAAGACCAATGAATATCGCCGGCCAGCCAACGCTATTCGTAATCGCGGCCCAGCCTGCTAAAGCGGGAAAGACTCCAGCAATCCCGCCCACGACAATGTTCCAGTAAGTTCTCGGTTTCAGATACATCGTGTAGACGAAGATGTAAGAGACGGCCCCGAGAAGTATCATTGCAGTAGTTACAGTGTTGAACTCGACCTGCGCGACTACTAGTCCAAGGAATATGAAAACAGTTCCAAACACGAGTGCGTGCTTCGGCGGTATCCTGTTGGTAGCAACAGGCCTGTTCTCGGTCCGGGACATCAATATGTCCTTGTTTCGTTCAAGATAGTGATTTAGCGCAGCAGACCCGCCAGAAGAAAGAATCCCTGCGACCGCGATCCAAAAGAGAGATGGCAGAGTAACGGATCTCCCAGCCGCGACGATCATCGCGGTCAAAGCTTCCAGGACTAGCAAGACCATGATTCCGGGTTTTGTGAGCGCTACATAGTTTGAGAGGGTTTTTTGAACTGTCATTTCGTCTCAGCCTTAAGTGAGCAACCTTGGAGGATCGTTCCAATACTTCTCGATTGCCAGAATATCGAGAAGGATAGAAGCGGAATAGTGAGTGCAACTATCAAGGGCTGGTACTCAGCAATCAAAGTTGAGAAAGCTGTGGCGCCCGTGCCTGCAACCATCGAAAGAAAAAACACCGCAGCACAGGTTGGGCAACCAGCAAATAAGCCAAATGCGGCACCAAGAACGCTCGCTGCGACTCCCTTTCTCCTCGAGGTCTCTTTCTCGTCAGCACCAGTTCTAGTCAGGCTAAATGCCCTAAACAGCAAGGATACGTTCAATCCAACGAGTAGCGAAACAATCAACATTAACGAAACGGAAAGCGGAAAGAGCTCAACTCCCAGGTGCTGGGCGGGAAGATACAACAACCCGACCGGAACGTAAGGAGGTGTGCCGCAGCAAGTAACGATGTGCCAGGTCGGACCGTTCACCAAATAATAGGTAAAAAAATTCACGTTTGGTTGATAGACAAGAATACCATCCAACAGTGCAAAGACAACAGCATAGATTGCAGTTGCAATAACGAACAATCTCCTTTGTTGAAAGACGGCATCCGAGATTATTCTCACAGGACGCCAGTGGAAGGTCATAGAAGCATCTGCAACAGGTGGAATTTCTTGTTGAATGCGAAGGAATGAAAACAGAGAGATACCAATAGAGACAGTTGCGAGAACGAAGATCAAGAGAGATGCATACGAGTACGCTGGGGGCGCGCTTAGATTGTAGAATTCTGATCTGTTCAACAAGTAAAAAAAATCAATTGCGGTCAGAAGGACAATCCCAAAAACAAACGTTACCTTCGTGAGAGTGTAGTTTGGACGATCTTGAGTTCTTTCTACTCTTGTTACACTTTCAGTCAATTCTTAGCAACTCTGTTGCGAGAGTCCTACAAGATCTTGTTCACGTCGAATTTGGTATCCACTTTGATCAATCCAGTAGCAAGATGGATCTCGGCCTCCTTAACGCCGTCCATTGACTTGATCTTCTGCGACGCTTCGTTCATCGCTTCCATATTCGTATAGTGCGCGACTACAATCAGGTCGTGTTTTCCGGTTGCCTGAAGAATATGCTTTGTTTCTTCAAGCTTTGCAAGCTTTTCAAAAACATCCTTCAGCTGATTGGGTTCCGTTGTAATCATCATTATCGCGGCAACGGGTAGCCCGATCATCCTCGGATTCAAGAGAGCGGTAAACTCCTTCACGACGCCGCTTTTTTTCAATCGCTCGATCCTGTAGCGAATGGTATTTTCATTGTATCCCGTCTTTCTTGAAATTTCGGAGGCAGATGCACGAGCGTCGTCCTGCAATATTGTAATCAACTTCTTGTCAAGGTCGTCCAGAACCGGCTGCCTTGACTTTTCATCAATTACTGTCTCTGTCATGTTCGATTCACCATCTAGAGAAGTGCCTCGCCGTTAGGATGCTCAACACTTCCAACGGAAGACCCAATGCCTTGGTTGATATTGCTTTTCTCTACCTCAAGTGAGGAAATCGTCTTGACAATCTCATAGTGAATCAGATCTTTTGGTTGATCAGCGGAAATCGTGAACCAGCGGCCGGGTTCAGAAAGTGCCTCGTACACGCTTGACACTCTCTTCAGGAAAGCGAGATCTGCTTCGTAACGGTCTCTATTCCTTTTTCTCGCAGCGGAGACTTCGGGTGAAAGTTTCAGATAGAAAACGTAATCAGAACTCGGCATCCTACTTTCGATTTGAGCTAGCCAATCTAGGGACAGGCCACCTGCCCCTCCATATGCGAGATTTGACTCCGAATATCTGTTGATGACGACGACCTTCCCATCGGAAATCCATTTCTCAATTTGTTCCTTGTGCTCGTACCTATTGGCCGCATACAATAGGTGCCTCGATTCCAAGTTGTAATCTCTCCCATGTTCCAAAAAACTGCGGATCTCCTGACCTATCGGCGTCGTGTAATCTGGGAAGCTGATATATTCGCTCGGGGTACCGCTTCTCGTAAAATAGTCAAAGAGCATCCTTGATTGGGTATTTTTCCCCGACGCATCGATCCCTTCAAATGAAATAATGATGGTTTCATTCCTCCTAGCTTTCTTAGGAAATAAACTTATTCAACAAAGACGGTAGCTCTTCCTCGAAATCATTGAACGACACAACAAAAACGGCCGCCCGTTTCGCTTTTTCAAAATATCTCTTCGAAGTAATTATTATCACTTTCAATTCATTTGCCTTTATTATCGCGTCATACTTTTCGATCTGCCAATCATACAAGGCCCCCTTGATTTCGACAACGTAATCCCCTATTATCAAGTCCGGCAGCCAAGATACATTTCTTCCATTTACTGTTCCATAATAACGGATTTTCTCATACTGATATGATATCTTATTGGCTTGTAGATAACGGCATACAGCTTCTTCCCATGTGCTCCTCACAAACTGTTCGATTTCTTGGACAAATCGGCGTTTCGGATAATTAGGGGTACGGCCATACATCGGGTTGCCCTCTCCCCTATTGCGAATCGAATTGCGCTCCCGTGTTTTTTGGATCACATCTGATCTTCTTAGCGGATCTCTTGCAGATCTGTTGAAGAGAACAAGATCAGGTCTGCTCTTGCCAAACATCGGATTGTTGACACCTGAAAAGCTCCTTCTGATTCGCATGGCCTTGGCGACTATTTCAGGTATCTTCATTGGATTGTTATTCAAATTTCGTAACACAGTATCAGGGCGGATCTTTCCTTTGGTAGAGCTCACGTATTTCCCTTCTCTAATTAGGCATCGTAAAGTCTCCGAATGCTTCTTGCTACCTCTTAGTAAGGCATCATTAGTCGATTTGGTCCTACCTTGGGCCCAATGGAAATGAAATTTTCCACACCTTCGGCAGACATCTCCTTTGCCATGTTCACCATTGTGGCCTCTAATTGAGATTCTCCTCCTGGCGCTCTGTACGTGATGCGAGTTGCAGTAATATTACAGTAACATATATTTAAGTTTCAATAAAAAAGACCCGACTCATTATTGTGCCAACAATGGCAAAGTTTCGCGATATAACTAATTGAATAGTACGGCTCACAAAATCACAAATACACGATATGTGAGAAGGATATTCACTTTGCAAGCCAAAGATGATGACTCTGAACTAAACATTGATTCTAAGCTTGCAAGAGATTTACCTCACTTCGTTACTCTTCCAATGATCAAGCCTGGAGTTTTGGAGTGGCGTCAGTATCAGCAGGAAGTCGCGGAGATTTCTGCGGATCAGAATACGCTCGTAATCTTGCCGACGGGTTTGGGAAAGACCGCCATCGCATTATTGGTCATTGCAAATTCTCTCTCAAAGGATCCCAAAGCTCGGGCGCTAGTATTAGCTCCAACAAGAGTGTTAGTCCATCAGCATTTTTCATTTCTCTCGCAGTATCTAGAATTGACCAAGGACGAAATTGGAGTCCTCACCGGGGAAGACCCCAATGAATTGAGGGATGAAGTGTGGACAAAGCGTGTAGTTTGTGCAACTCCGCAGGTCACTGTCAGCGACATGCAAAAGAAAAGATGTAATCTTGAGGAATTTTCAATCATAGTTTTCGACGAAGTGCACAGGGCTGTTGGAAACCATGCCTACATGATCATTGCATCAGTCTACAACGAGTTTCGACACGACGGAAGAATATTAGGGATGACCGCATCTCTCCCATCCGACAAGGCGCGAATCGATGAAATTGTTTCGAAACTAAAGATAGCAAAGGTTGAAGTTCGTGATGAAAAAGACGAAGACGTCAAGCCGTACGTGTACAAAACGGACGTTGAGTGGAAAGAGCTCGAACTATCTCCTGCGCTGAAAGAAATACAATCATTGACTAGAGATGCTCTAAACGCAAGGCTGAAGCTCTTGGAAGACGCTCTACTGATCAAGAGAAACAACTACGGTTCCATCACGCTCAAAGACCTTCTCAGACTTCGCATGAAAGTTGATCAGATACAGAGCTCGCAGCTTCGAAACGCACTGTTCAGCTGCATAAGGCTCTTTCACGCGCTGAACCTGATTGAGACGCAGAGTCTGCTATCCTATCGGAAATTCATGGATCGGCTGATGGATAGAAAGCGGGGATACGGGATGTCGGAGCTCTTGAACGATCAGCGCGTCAAAGACGCATACGAAAAAGCGAGAGCCTCGCTGATAAATGGCACTGAGCACCCCAAGATAGCAGAGACTCTGAAACTGGTCGAGAGCGTCAAACGAGGAGAGCGGGCGATTGTCTTCGCCAGTTATCGCGACACCGTTGACCAAATCTACAACGAGCTAAAAAATCACGGCTTCAGGGCAGGTTTTCTGATCGGTAAGAGCGGAAAGAGCGGACAATCACAAAAGGCACAGATCCGAGCGCTCGAGGAACTCAAAGAGGGTGTGTATGACATCCTTGTGGCAACACAAGTCGGGGAGGAAGGTCTAGATGTCGCTGAGTGTAACATTGTAATCTTCTACGATAACGTACCGAGTGCGGTCAGGTTCGTCCAACGAAAGGGAAGAACTGGAAGGCGACGAGAGGGGCACATGTACGTGCTGATCACAAAGGGAACAAAAGACGAAGCTTACTACTGGTTGAGCAAGAGGAGAGCTGGAGACGCAAAGAAGATGGCGAATTCCCTCGTTGCAACCAAGAAGAAGGGTCCTATGGACCAGTTCGTCGAAAGAAGTTCCGATGAAAACACTCCTCTGGTCTATGCTGACACGCGGGAAATACCAGAACTAGTGGAGCGGATCCGGCAAAGAGGAGCCAGGGTCGAAGTTAAGCAACTTGACATCGGCGACTTCGTTGTTTCAAGCGACATTGTGATCGAAAGAAAGACGCTGGATGATTTTGTGAAATCGATCTATGACGGCAGATTGTTCAAGCAACTAGTGAACATGAACGAGAAGTACGCAAAACCCATTGTAATCATTCAAGGAGAGAAAAAACATCTCTCCGGGATTAGTGAGTCAGCATTCTACGGCGCACTTGCGAGCGCCCTTGCCGATTTCAAGGTGCCGATTTTCTTCGCGTCAAACGAAAAAGAAGTTTCGGAGCTGATTTTCCACATCGCACGTAGAGAGCAGATGGAAAAGAAAAGAGACACCCGAATCAGAGAAGGTAGAAAGCCAGCAAGTCTTGCCGATAATCAAAGGTACATCGTCTCGGGAATCCCCGGTGTCAGCGGAGTCCTTGCAGATCGGCTACTGAGTAGAACGGAAACTGTTGAGAATCTTTTCTCTACTACCGAGCTCGATTTGCATAAGATCGAGGGCATCGGCGAAGTCATAGCAAAGAGAATTAGGGAGCTAGCCACGGCGAAGTATGTTTCTGCAACTCCAATCGAGATCAAGAAGATTGCAGTAAGAGATTCGTTGGAAAAGTTTAACACGATACCATTGGTTCAGTCCGATGATGATCTCGATATTCCTCCACCTTCGGAAGAATAGGGCTTCAGATTATTCGGCACGCTTTTTAACCGATATGGATATTCTCGATTCGAGTCAACTGTGAACAAGACCGACAAGATTTGGATGGATGGTCAGCTAGTACCCTGGGACAAAGCTACGGTTCATGTCATGTCCCATTCTCTCCATTATGGGAGCGCCATATTCGAGGGGGCGAGATGCTACAGCACAGACATTGGTAGCAGGATTTTCCGTCTGGATGAGCACGTAAAGAGGTTCTTCAACAGTGCAAAGATCTATGGAATGCCTATACCTTATGCTCCTGATGAGTTATCAGAAGCGATAAAGACGACGATTAGGGAAAACCGCGTAAATGAATGCTACATCAGACCCATCGCCTATTACGGCTGGGATGAAGTAGGTGTCAATCCTACTGGTAACAAAGTTCACGTTGCAATCGCGGTTTGGCCGTGGGCTGCCTACATGGGCGAGGAAGGTCTGAAGAACGGAGTCGCTGTTCAGGTATCAACTTGGGCACGAATCGACACTCGTTCCATGCCCACCAGAGCAAAGATCGCGGCAAATTATGCTAACAGCGTTCTAGCTAGGATGGAAGCACAAAGGCTGGGATTCAGCGAAGCAATACTGCTCAACGTTGAAGGAATGGTAACAGAAGGCTCTGGTGAAAACATCTTCATGATAAACAATGGCGAGATAACTACTCCACCACTCAGCGCGGGAGCGCTGCCAGGCATAACTAGAGATTCCATAATTCAGATCGGTCGGAAGCTTGGATACTCGGTAGTGGAACAGAATTTCTCTCGGAGCGATTTACTCCTCGCAGACGAAGCTTTCTTCTCGGGAACCGCAGCTGAAGTAACTCCTATTCGAGAGATCGACGGGCGCAAGATAGGTAACGGAGTCCGCGGCCCCATCACTGAGAAGATTCAAGCCAAGTTCTTCGACGTAGTCAGAGGAAGAGACCCAACCTTTTCCAAGTGGCTTGAACCAATATAGAACAAGCCTAGATTGCGGCTATGCTGATTACGACCACTACAAGAAACGTGATTCCAGAACAGGCTACCGGTAAGAAACCACATCACTGCCGCTACCATGGCCGAATTATGACGATCAATGCGGCAACGACAAGCGTGGTGAATAGGATCCCAACCACAAGACGACGAATCCGCCCTAAATATCCTCTAGACGATTCGATATGCCGATGCGAGGAATGAACGTCCATGTTGAATTAATGCCATAATCGCCGGGTCATTGTCGATCATGATTTGCCCAAATGATTTCTGGTGACTCTCCTTGAATAGTTTGGTACTAGGCGAAAATTTGCGAACATCTCAACTAGCTATTGAAAGTTCTTGATAAGTTTCCATCTCAGGCCAGAATAATAAGAGTAATAAGGAGGGCATGAGCTAGAGATAACAATGGAAACCCTAGAGCAGGTTCTGGACGTTTCGATATCTTGTTCGCCTTCAAATTTTGCATATTCACAAAACTCGGTCTCTCCATCTGATTATCGAAACTAGGAGTATGATTTGGAAATGTCGGAACACATAGGAACTCGACAATTGTATCCAATTAGGGGCGGATACTACGTGCCTGCTCAAACCTTTGTTCTACTGCAAGATTACGACGAGAAGGATTGGCCGGAAATCGTTTCCATAGTTGCGTCATACACCAACGGATACAGTGAGAAGGTGTCCCTGACTCCTGAAGAAGCATCAACTCTTCTGAGCAAATTTCCGAAAAAAGAAAAAGTCGACATGGAAATCGACGACAGGATGCAGAAGATTCTCATGTCACTTGTTGAAAGATCACCCAGAAGGATTTGGGAAATCGCAGAAATTGTTGAACCACCAGTACTTAGGGGTCGCAAAATCATCCCGAGCCCTCACCTGCGCTCTGCGATCAAGAAGATGAACGGCACACTGATCATGAGTACAAAGAGCGAAGTTGAGATCACCGAGTCAGGTATGAAAGCAATCTCAAAGATTGTCGGCTCCGCCAGGGTTGCAAAAGCCCGTCGAGATGGCGAAGTTGCAAAAGCTGCAAGAGCACAAGACTTGCAGATGCGGCGCGAGCAAAACCTCTCACAGAGCTTGCTCTAACTTCGGAGTCAAAATCAAGACGTTATTCCGTTGACCCAAATGTGATCGTCCTGGCAGAACAAAGCTAGGACTCCACTCCAAGATCTGAATACCCAATGTCCAAAAACACACCTAATCAAAAAAATGACAGAAAACCTGGTACTGGTTATGCTGAAAATCCTGGTAGCGGCAAGAAAGTTATCCTAATTACGTATCCAGATCAGTTCATACAAGAAGAAGCCAAGGGTCTTGTCGACGCGGCAGGCTACCGAATAGTCGATGTTCTGACACAGAAGAGACTCTCCAACCAGCAGTACGGCGTTGGCACAGGTAAGGCTGAAGAGATCAGAGACATTGCCGAACAAAAGAAGAGCCAAATGATTGTGATCGACGAGAGGCTTTCCTCTTCACAAGCACACAATTTGGCCAAATTCACTCACCAAGAAGTGATCGATCGAGAGAGGCTGATACTTGACATTTTTAACTCCAGAGCGAGCACGACCGAGGCAAAACTTCAGGTGAAACTTGCAGAACTGAAATATGAAATCCCGAGAGCTAGAGAAGCTGTCAAAATTTCGTTGAAGGGTGAGCAGGCGGGATTCATGGGAATGGGGGAATACGCTGTTGACATCAAATTTAGAGCACTCAAGAAGCAGATGGTCCTAGTTCAGAGAAAATTGGAGGACGCGAGAAAGCGACGCCAACTCTTCATCAGCTCTAGAGGAAGGCTGAACCTTCCTTTCGTCTCCCTCGCAGGTTATACCAGCAGTGGAAAAACAACTTTGTTCAACCGTTTCGTAACCGAAACAAAGGAAGAGTCGCCTAATCTTTTCACGACGCTGACTACTACAACGCGAGCGTTCGAACCACTAGAAGGAAAGAAAGTATTGCTCTCGGACACGGTCGGCTTCATCAGCAGGTTGCCAACGTACATGGTCGAAGCTTTCAAGTCTACCTTGGAAGAGCTTTCCTACGCCGATTTGATACTTCTCATGATTGACACTAACGAATCTAATGATAGCATTGAAATAAAATATCATAGCTGCAGGGACACCCTGGATCAATTGAACATAAACCCAGCCAAGGTTCTCGTAATCTTAAACAAGATAGACCTCGTCCCAAAAGATCAGCTCGACGAAAAACTTGCCATGTTTAGAGAACTACCTTACATGAGTATTTCATCTAAGACTGGTGAAGGCACGAAGAAACTCCGGATAAGAATTGCAGAAAGGGTCTTTGAAGACGACACAATTGCCGAAGCCGATGTTGAGCAAGCAGACAGTAACTCCATTCATTCTTCCAAACCGATCAATACAAAGACAGCGTAATTCAAACGGGGATCTCAAATGCTTCGAATGATCGTAGAAGCTGTAACTGGAGTCGTCATGATTGTTCTGGGAGTACTTTTCCTCATCTACATCCCGAATAGTCCTGTTAACTTCGCGACCGATTTGATATTTTTCAGTGCGGGGGTCCTCATCATCAAAAGGGCATATGATAAGAACAAAGAACAAAGACTTCAGGCCTTAGCAGAAAGCAAGAACATGAAGAAACAAAAGCCGAAGCAGAGCACTAACAAGAAGAACTAACACACTTTGGTGTTTCATTTGCGTGCGTTGGAACTGAGAAAGAAGAAAGCTCTTTACAGTTTCACAAAAGTTGTCCTAGTAGTCGTTGGCGCCGTTCTAGTCGTCAGCGGTTGCTGGTATCTTCTCTCTCAGTACCTGGCAGCGCCGAACAATCCTGAATTTTGGTTCGGCTTGTTTCCTGCCTATATTGGCGCAATGATGATTCTAATCTCAATTGCGATGAAGCTCGATTGGTTCACTGACGCGAGACGATTTTGGTAGTTGAAAGCTACAGAGACTAGATGGATTCTCAAGTCAACAGTTCTCAAAGAGTCCCCATCACCATTTCATTTAATAAGGAGGCTTTGACGCTCTAAAAGCTAGGGA
>Ga0187887_10004397_pt1 | contig 10546 bp, 13 predicted proteins | sample June2016WEW_7_10_FD_132977 | JGI IMG/M metagenome (GOLD analysis project Ga0187887, IMG submission 132977) | Peatland microbial communities from SPRUCE experiment site at the Marcell Experimental Forest, Minnesota, USA - June2016WEW_7_10 | ecosystem: Environmental > Terrestrial > Soil >... | reverse complement strand
TATGAGATCGAAATTCGCGCGGGAGAAGCAGGCTGGAATCAAGTTCTGTAACGGCGAAGTAACGCTCGCGGCGAGCGGCGCGTTATTCGGCGCGCATTCTGACCCACTCGTTTCGTTTGGGATCAACAATTTATGACGCCGATCGGGGGTCGGGACGCTGCGCCGAACGACAGCCCGCGTCCACCGCCCGCTCTGTGATACGCTCAGAACTCCGTGATTCGCCTAGGCTAATGCGCGGAGGGCGGGGCCATGTATGACGAGAGAATAGCCTACTATCGCAAACTCTCGGAAGGCTGCATCTGGAGGGCGAAGCTGGAGGGCGGTCACACGGAGGAATGGGCGCGCCTCGCAGGCCATTGGGAATTGCTGGCGCGGATTCGTGAGCGGATGCCGATTGTCGCTGATCGCTACGATTCCGAACGGGACCAGGTCCCAAATGCCCGAAGGGCCTAAAGGCTAACAGCGCCCGCCGATGTGAAGGCTCGCGCCGTCATGATTGCGAAGACCGTCCAGGGTCGAGAACTGTCACGGCGCTATGCGGGAGCGAATCTCCGCCTCGACATTTCGCTTGCCGGCAGCCGCCGTTCCGCTGTCGGCCAGAATGGCATTCGCCTTCGACCGCTTCGCGCTCATGCCCGACGGTCCCGGCACGTGAGTCGGTTCTCGAAAGAGGCCGCGACGCCGACGAGGCGCTCCTGGCCATCAGAGGCGGAAACCTGCCTTTCCCACTTCGGGGGCGTTGACGCCTCCTCCTCCGGCGTTCGCGTTCGGCGGGTCAGCCCGATGTCGCTCTGAGCATTTCTTCGATCTCCTTGGCCGGAAGCGGTTTGCTGAAGAGGTAGCCCTGCATCTCATCGCAATGGATGCTGCGCAGAAACGCCGCCTGCGCCTCGGTTTCGACGCCTTCCGCGATGACACGCAAGTTTAGCGTCCGACCCAAGGAAACCACCGCGTCGGCGACGGCCTTGTCATTTTCGTTGGCGAGAAGGCCGTCGATGAACGACTTGTCGATCTTCAGTCGTGAGACGGGAAAGCTTTTGAGCGCGCACAGGCTGGAGTATCCGGTTCCGAAATCGTCGATCGAAAGATGAACGCCCAAGCGCTGCAATTCCTTCATCGTCGCTACCGCGAGATCGACGTCCTGCATGATCAGGCTTTCCGTCACTTCCAACTCGAGATATCTGGCCTCCAGACCGTTCTCCTTCAGCACGCTTGCAACACGGGCGACGAGATTCTTTTCCCTGAATTGCCGGGCCGATACGTTGACGCCAACCACTATGGGGGGCAGGCCGGCGTCCTGCCACGCCTTGTTTTGCCGACAGGCCTCGCGCAGCACCCAATCGCCGATCGGCACGATCAGACCAGTTCCCTCAGCCATCGGAATGAATTTGACCGGTGGGACTATGCCAAGTTTCGGATGCCGCCAGCGAACCAGCGCTTCGAGGGCGAAGATGCGCCCTGTGCGCAAATCGACTTGCGGCTGATAGTGGAGGACGAGCTCGGATCGGGCGAGAGCGTTTCGCAATTCCTCTTGCAGCAGGAATTTCTCGTGGACCTTGGCGTTCAACTCGGACGTGTAGAACTGGAAATTGTCGCGTCCGACGTCTTTGGCGCGATACAAAGCGGCGTCGGCGTTGGCCAGCAGCGCATCGGTGTCGACGCCGTCGTTGGGATAGTTCGCAATCCCTATGCTGCTCGTCACGCTCAGATCGTGCCCTTCCAGGCGAACGGGCTCCGCGATTGCTGATTGAATTTTCCTCACGGTCTCAGAGATGACGTCCGCGTCCTTGGGCTGATCAAAGAGAACGATAACGAACTCGTCGCCGCCAATCCGCACGACCGTATCTGTCGCCCTGATGCAACTGACCATACGTTTGGCGATGGTCTTAAGCAGTTCGTCGCCCGCATTGTGCCCCAGGCTGTCGTTGATGAATTTGAAGTTGTCGAGATCGACGAACAGCACCGTCACCCAACGATCGTAGCGTTGCGCATACAGCACGGCTTGCGACAGGCGGTCGTTGAGCAAGGTGCGATTGGGAAGCCCGGTCAGCGCGTCATGGTTGGCCATGAAATGAATTCTGTCTTCGGCCAGTTTGCGTTCGATTGCGATGCCAGCGATATGGGTCGCGACATCGATGAGGCCGGCCTCGGCTTCGGTTGGTTCGCGAACTTCCTTCGCGTACATAGCGAACGTACCGAGAATTGCGCCCTGATGCGACAGGATCGGCGTCGACCAGCACGAACGCAGTCCGTGCTCGGCCGCCAGGCCCTTGTAATCCTCCCACCGTGGATCGGTCGTGATGTCAGCGACGAAGACGGCTTCTCGCCGATACGCGGCCGTGCCGCACGACCCCACTTTGGGACCGATGGACACGCCGTCGATCGCCTTGTTGTAGGAGTCCGGTAGGCTCGGCGCGGCGCCGTGCCGCAACCGGGTCCCGGTTTCGTCAAGCAGCAGGACAGAGCCAAAGATCCCCTTGAATTGGGATTCAATGAGAAGAACGAGATGCTCGAGCACGTCGCCGAGTCGGGCGCTCATTGCAATCATCTCGAGGATTTGCGCTTGGCCCTCGTGCAAGGCGTCCGCCAGCTTGCGCTCGGTGATGTCGCGCGAGATACCGGCCACGCCGAAAATCTCGTTGCGGTCGTTGCGCAGCGGCACCTTCGTGGTCGATATCGCCTGCTTGATGCCCCAGGCGATTTCCTCCATGTCGGCCATCGGCTGGCCGGTGCGGACGATTCGCTGCTCGTCGTCGTAGAATTTTTGGGCGATATGGCGCGGCAGCAGTTCGAGATCGGTTTTGCCGATCAGGTCCTGCGGGCTGGCGACGCCGATGCGGTCGGCCGTAACCTGGTTGGCGATGACGAAGCGGCTGTTGACGTCCTTGACCCATAGATTGTCGGGCAGCTTGTCGATCAGCCCCTGCAGCGATAGGCGCTCGTTGGCGGCGCTGCGCTCGGCTTTGAGTTCGGTGATGTCTTCATGAATGCCGACCCAGCCGCCGCCGGGGATCGGCTGGTGCCGCATCTGGATGGTGCGGCCGTTCTCCAGCTCCGTCGTCCAGCTCAGGTCTTGCTTGGCGGCGTTGTTGCTGACGCAGAACGACAGATAGTCGTTGGTTTTTTCCGCCGCGTAGGTTCCGGTGGCCACTCGCAGCGCGATGATCTCGGGCAGCGTCATCCCGGGGCGGATCTGCTGGGGCGCGAGGTTGTAGATTTCAGCATAGCGCCGATTGCTCAGCGCAAGACGCTCGTCGGCGTCAAAGAAGCAAACAGCTTCGTTGAGCGCGTCGAAGGCGATCTGGTAGCGCAGCATCTGCGCCTGCGACTGGGCGATCATAGCGTCGCGGTCGTCCATGATGACGTCACGGGACTCGGTCGCCAGTCTTGCGAGCGTAACCAAGCCGTCTGCGTCGGGCCCCTTTGCAGCCCGCTTGACCGGAATTGCGCGCAAGAGCAGTCCCTCCGCTTTGGCGATCGTGGCAGCCATTTCGACCGAGAAGGCGCCAAGAGTTCACGGACTTTAATCTGCGCGCACTAATGGCCGGTGAACCGGCGCTAAATATTCATCGAGCCGAGCTTCGTAGTTAAGGATCTGGAAACAACGAGCGGCCAGGGGTTCGGAGTGGGTGGAAGTACTTCTACATTACACATATATGATATGTTATTAGTCCAATGGCGCGGCCGCCTGACGGGCGGCGGTCACGGCGAGGCGTTTTGGCTGAACGAAGCCAATTCCTCGGAGTCGTTTGGAATTCCTGATCGTTCGAGCGGTCCTGCGCGTTGCGGCGCGTCGTCGCGGCGGCCCCGACTCGTGACAACGCCCATTCGCGAACGCCGCCGCTCTGCCTGCGGCTGACGCCGCTCAGTGCGGACGTCCGTACCGTTGTCGTGGGGCGACAAGGGCGACGCGCGCTCACACAAGGCGTCGTTGGTGACGGCGCAGCGGACAGCGTCGCAGTCGCACGCGCAATCCCGGCGGCGCGGCAAACGCCGATCCCTCCAATTGAAGCGTTTGTGGCGACGGAGGCGATGCTTGGATGAACCCGCGCAGCTCCAAGTCGGCCGGATCGGCCGCCGTCACTTTGGGCGGCGGTTAAAGCCCCGCCGGGTTGTGTGCGCTCCCGCGAGGCTCGACCAGGCGCGCCGGCAGATCGTGTAGGACGGCGCCGAGCTTGCGATTGAATTCTTCCGCAGTCGTCTGCGCGTTCACCACCGCCACTTTGTCTGCGGAAGGTCGAGGGCACTGCGCGTCGGCGCGCTCGTGGCTTTGGCGCGCGAGCGCGCTCTTCAATCCCCCCTCCAATCGTTCGCGAGCGACCGACGCGGCGAAGACGTTGGTTATCCACACATCGCGCATGCCCTGCGCCGACGCGACGCAGAACGTCCATCGCGGCTCGGCGAACGCTTGCGGCTGAGCAAGGAGCAGCGATCCGACGAGCGTCGCCAGAATGATCGAAGACTTCATCGGACGCCGCTCGTACCGTTGCCGCCGCATGGGAAGCGTGACCCGGCGTCGCCGCCGAATAGGGGTCCGCACTCACACACTTTGACCCGCTGTCGCCGACCCGGCGGGGGCTCCTCAAGCAGGTAAGGCTTGGTGGGAGCGCCTACACTTCCTTTCCGACCCGGCACGGCCGACGCGGGCGGTTGAGGGGTTCTTGCGGCAGCTTGGGCGCGAGGCTTGCAATGTGTACCTACGGGTGGTACAGTACCCCATGATGGAGCTATGGAATGATCGTGAGCTTTCGGGATGACTGGTTGCGCGATTTCTTCGTCGAAGACGTTCGAGCGAAGAAAATCCCATCCGATCTTGAAAGCCGCTTGTTCCGTAAAATTCAGATGATCGACGACGCAACAACGGATCAGGACTTACGGGCGCCACCCAGCAGCCATTTCGAAAGGCTGCGCGGCAATCTGGCGGACTTTCATTCGATCCGCGTCAACAAGCAATGGCGGCTCGTTTTCCAATGGGATGGCCGCCGAGGTGAAGCGACAAGCGTCTATCTCGACGACCATAGTTATCGATGAGGTGAACCATGTTGACGACGAAGCGTAAGCCGGCAAGCGTCGGCGAAATCCTGATCGAAGAGTTCATGGAGCCGATGGGCTTGACTCAAGGCGCGCTGGCCGAAGCGATGGGCGTGCAGCGCAAGCACGTCAACGAACTGTGTAACGACCGTCGCAACGTGACCGCTGCGACAGCCCTCATCCTCGCCCGTGTGTTCGGCAACAGCCCTGATTTCTGGCTGAACGTGCAGCGCCGGAGCGATCTATGGGAAGCGATGCATTCCCCCCGCGAACGCGAGCGGATCAAACGTGCCCGACCGCTGACAGCCGCCGCATGAGCCCGGCCGTCGTCACACCAGCGCGGCCGGGGAGCCGCCGTCTTCCTGCTTTTGCGCGCTACGCTACGAAGCGTAGTCACAACCCCCTCTCCAATACGAGCCGCACAAGCGCCTCCGGTCCGTCATCTCCGCAACGAATTCTTTCAGGCCGAGCATTGTGCCGACTTTTCGCGAGATCGAGGACGAATGTCGCTGAGCGTCAACGCGGCCGTTGACGACGACGTCGCATTGGATCTTCGGTTTTCATGGCATTGCGATGAAGTCTTGCCCCGCTCCCGTGTGGCATGAAATCGGCACGCCCAATCGTTTCATTTCCTTAGCCACGGCGTGCAGGGACTTGGCCGTCAGCGCAATTCGCCAGACCAATGAGACAATCCGTTCGGCGCGCTCCTGCGCGCGAACGCGGCGCCGGTCAGGCTTGGCCGCCGCGGCCGCGGCGAGCGCCGGAAACGCGCTTTCGGTCCTGCGCAGGATCCGTTGGATGCCGGTCTGGTGCCACCGGCGACCTTGTGGCGTCGGCACGTTGCGCCAATTCAGTTCGGTCGCGATCTCGGCGAGGCTCTTTCCTTCCGCGCTCAGCTTCCAAATCAGCGGCGCGATCTCCATCGCTCGCGCCCTCGCCCTTGCGCTCCACACGCGATGGGCGAGACGAGCCATGGCGCGAATATCCTCGATTGGCCGTCGTCCTCCAAGCTTGACGCCTCGCTTCTTCGCCTCTGCGAGCGCTGCCATGATGCGTTGCGACATGCGTTCGGATTCGTGCTCCGCCCAGGCCCCGTTGATCTGCAGCACGACGCGACTGGCGTTTGGCGAATCGACGACGGCAAGTTCGAGGTCGCTGTCAGTCCCCGCAGAAAGGAGCGCCAGTCGTCGCGACAGCCGGTCGATCGAGGCGACGACGAGGGTCGCTCGGCGCATTCGGCAAATTCGCAGCGCCTCGCGCAATTGCATCCCCGCGCTCTTCAGACCGGTGCGAATCTCCGAAAACTCGGCGACGAGCTTTCCGCCGCGCCCCTCGACAAATCGCCGCACAGCGGCGGCCTGGGCGTCGAGGCTCAGGCCTGAATTGCCTTGGATGGGCGAAGAGACGCGAAAATAGCCGACATACTGGGGCGCGCGTCTGTCGCCGCTCTCGCGCCGCGCGGTCGATCCGCTGTTTATCGTCATTGGCGCCGCCTCGCATCCCCTCGGCCGGGCGCCGCGCGGAATCGCGATGAAGACTGCCAATCGGGGATGGCCCTAGGCTTGCGCATAGAGCTTCGCGAGGCGAACGCGGACCGTGGGAAGCGCTTCTGACCAGTCATTCACGCTCCCTGTCGAACCTTTGGTCCGGTTGCTTGGCTCTCTGGCGCTCACCGCGATAGTGAAATACCGTTCGGCTAGGCGAGCGCACGGCAACTGGGAGATGATTCATGCGCCGATCTGTCTTGCAAATCCTTATGGCCGGCGCAGTCGCCGGCATCTTGGCGATCTCAGGGGCGGCGGCGTTCGCCAAGACGGCTAAGGAATGCGACACGGAATATGCGGCCAACAAGGCCGCGATCAAAGCTTCGGGACAGACAAAGAAGGACTACGTTGCCGCGTGTCGCGCTGGGACGGTCGCCGCGCCGGCTGCGGCGCCGGCCGCGACGCCCGCCGCCGCGCCTGCGACGCCCGCCGTCGCGCCTGCGGCTCCGCCGTCGGCCGCTGCTGCGGTGCCTGCGCCTCGCGCGACTTCCAAGCCCGCGGCCGTGGCACCGTCGGCCAACGTCGGCGCGACCGGCGCTGGGGGATTTACGAGTGACGCGCAGGCCCGCGCCAAATGCCCGTCCGACACTGTCGTCTGGGTGAACACGAAGTCGGGCGTCTACCATTTCGCCGGCGCGCACAATTACGGCGCGACGAAGCAGGGGACGTACATGTGCGAAGCGGACGCGAAGGCGGCGGGGGACCGCGCGGCTGAAAACGAAAAACATCCCTGAGCGGATGCAGCCGATGTGGGCGCGAGCCGCGACTTCGTTTCGAACTTGCGAACGGTCGGATGCGGACGCTTGACGCGACGGCTCGTCAAGCGACGAGGACAATCTGAGCTGAGGCGGATCGCAACGGATGGGCGCCGGGGGCGGGATGCTGGCCCAGTTTCGCGATTGGCTTGTTGCGAGCGTGAAGGCTCGCTCGGCGGCGGAGGCGGCGCAAGCGAAGGAGCGCGCCACGCTTGCGGCGCCGCGGACGCCGAGCGCCGATTTCGTCGGCGAATTGCAGCGGGCGCAGGAGCGCGCCGATGCGGACCATCCGCGCGACGCTCTCGGCCATCGTCGCGACGGCGAACGCGGCGAAGGATGATCCGGACGCGAGCCGAGGCGACGCGAACGCGGCGGTGCGCGCCGCCCGCTCTTGTTGGGGCGCGCTCGAACCCTTCCGCCGCACGGCGACGTTCTGCGCTGGCGGCGTAGGCGAACGCGAGCGGCGTTGCGGTGCCCATTCGCGCCGTCGCAGGATTGCGCGCCCGCAACGGCCATTCTTGAGGTTCTTCGCCGGGCAACGGCGCTGAGGAACGGTTGCGAAGAGCGTCGCGCGTTGTCGCGCCAGGCTCGCGTGATATCGTGGCGGCGTCATCCGCCCGCGGCTGCGGCGGGCGAAACGCGAGGCTTCCGATGGCGGAGGCGGCTGCAGACGCGATCGAACCGCGCGCCGGCTCAAGCGCGCTTCCACGCCGCTACGTCGCGTATTACCGGATGTCGACGGACGCGCAGGCCCGTCACGGCTTCAGCCTGGCGGCGCAGCAAGCGGCGGTCGCCGATTACGTCGCCGCCAATTCCGGCAAAATCATCGCTGAATACGCCGAGACCAAGAGCGGACGCGACAACCGGCGCCCGAAGGTTGCGGAAGCGCTTCAAGTTTGTCGCATCTTCCATGCTGTGCTGCTGATCGCCCGGCTCGATCGCCTGTCGCGTAACACCGCGATGATCGCGCAGCTGTTGGAAAGCAAGGTCGATTTCGTGGCGATTGACTTTCCGCATGCGACGCGGTTCACGCTCCATATACTCGCAGCGATCGCTGAGCACGAGTCGAGCTTGATCGCCGACCGAATGAAGTGGGCCTACGCCGCCGCTCGGGCGCGTGGCGAACTACGGCCGCGGAAAAGAACGAACAGGCCAATGCCGCCGGAGTGCTGCGCGGCCAGCGTGCGCGCTCGGCGACTTCGATCGCAAGCGCGCATCAAAGATCTTGCGCCGCTCATTTGGAAGGCGATTGGCGAAGGAAAGTCGTACGCGTCAATCGCCGAGGAATTCAATGGACGTGGCGTCCAACCAGGCCGCCGCGCGCCTTGGAAGAGGGGCTCCATTGGCGACATCGCCAGGGCGACTATCAACGACTTTGCGTCGGCGGCCGAAGCCCGACGACGCAGCCCGCCAGGTCTGCGACGAACGAAGATGCTCGACCGCCTGAGGCAAATCGGACCGCTGTTGCTCCGCTGGAAAACAGAAGGCAAGAACGGCGACGCCATGGCGCGCGAGCTTGATCGGCTCGGTTACGCCGCACCCTCTGGCGGGTATTGGGGAAGCGCTTCGCTTTGGAGATATATGCGGCGGGCAATGGCCGTTTCGGCTCTCCAAGAAGCGGGGCGGGGGAACGCATGAGCGACCAGCCATTAGTGGCCTACTACAGGGTGTCGACGGTGCGACAGGAAATGTTTGGCCTTGGTCTCGAAGGTCAGCGGCTCGCGGTTCGTCACTACATTGAAAGATGCCCGGGGGAGCTAATCGGCGAATTCACGGACGTCAAAAGCGGCCGGCGAGAGAACCGACCGCAGCTCCAAAAGGCGCTTTGGCTTTGCCGTGTCTATGGGGCCAAACTCGTCGTCGCGCACCTCGACAGGTTGTCGCGCAGCTTTGCTCTGATTACGGGCCTGATCGAAAGTGGCGTTGAGTTTGTTGCGGTGAACATGCCCTACGCGAATCGCTTCACCATCCATGTCTTCGCGGCGGTAGCGGAATATGAGTTGACCCTGATGTCGGAGCGCCACAAAGCCGCTTGTGCAGTGGCCAAGGCGCGCGGGAGGAAACTCGGGAATCCCCACTCGAAAGCCTTGCGGCCGCCGCCGGAAATCGTCGAAGCGAGAAGTCGCGCGAATCGAGAAAGAGCGATTGCTCGGGCTCGCGAGTTTGTGCCGCTTCTCAAAGCGCTGCGTGACCAAGGCGCGTCACTGTCCGGCATCGCCGAACAGCTCACGCTTATGGGAATCCCGACGCCGCATAACGCACGAAAATGGGGCATCAAGGTCGTTCGCAAGATGTTTGAACGCGCCGGCGAACAGAAACCGAAGTCAGTTCAAGGGCAAAGGCGGAGCGCGAAGAGTCCGGTCGTAAGCCCCCGCGTCAGCTTGTTTCTCGGCTCCTTGCATGGGCTGCAACTGTGATCGTTGTTTGTGGGGCACGACGATCGCCTACGCGGCGTCACGCCTCGGCACGGCCGCTCGTGCGGCGGAGGAACCGATCCGGTAGACCGATCGCCAGCGGCGCGACGGCGGGGGCCGCGCGTGCGCGGCGTGGACGTCGCTGCGCACGCGAACGCGCGCGGCTGCATCAGCGTCGCAAATATTGCCGGCGCCTCGATTTTGCGATGGCCGCGCGTTTGCGGGTCTCGACTTGCGCCGGCGCGGCGGCGCGCTTCGTCCTGGTCTTTGGCGCTCAGGCTGACGATCGCAACGCCGCCGCATCCTGTTCCGACCGCGGCGGGGCTTCGCCGGCGTCAGCGAGAGACGGCGCCGCGACGCGAGACGTGGAAGAGGGTCGGCTTGCGTCGCGTCGGCGTGCGCCAGACCGGCGCGGCGGCTGGCGTTCCCTTTCACCAACGGGCGTGGCAAGGGAGCGCTTCCCGAGGATTTATGCAGCGATACGGCTGGGGCGCCAGGATTCGAAGCTAAGTTCGAGCCGCGTGTGAGCCTTTGAAAACGCATTTGATTTATTGCACGCTTCCTGCGTGGTGTACAGCGCTTGTGTAACGACCGCAACATCCCGGGTTTGCGTTCGCCGCTCTGAAATGCGGCGCGTCGGCGAAGGCGACGCTTCAGAGAATCGCCATTTCCAAATACGCCTGTCCTCTACGGGCGCGGATTTTGATCAAGGGAAGCCCACCCGGATCAAAAGGTTCTCCGACACGGACTCCGGCGATTTCGATCCCGTCGTCTTTCTCTAGGCGCCGAAAACGCAGCGTTC
>Ga0187887_10004394_pt1 | contig 10551 bp, 13 predicted proteins | sample June2016WEW_7_10_FD_132977 | JGI IMG/M metagenome (GOLD analysis project Ga0187887, IMG submission 132977) | Peatland microbial communities from SPRUCE experiment site at the Marcell Experimental Forest, Minnesota, USA - June2016WEW_7_10 | ecosystem: Environmental > Terrestrial > Soil >... | reverse complement strand
GTAGTCCTTTTGCGCGCGCATCTGGGCCTTCCACTGATCCCGCTGCACCCGCGCCGCCTGTTTCGCCTGCCACCGCGCTTCCCGCGATGTCCAGGATGGAGGTGTCGTTCCCATAAGCTACCTTCCCTCCTCTTCGTGCGTTCGTATGTCCGGCGGTGGTGCCATCGTCGCCGATGTCGTGCTCGGATCAGCGGGCATCGCCCCTGTGTACGAGGTGTAACCCGTTCCTGCCGGTGCCTGATACCCAACCGGCGCCTGATATCCCGGATATCCCACGCCGGGTTGCGGAGGATTCTGCGCCAGAATCGCGTTCTCCGCCAGCTTCAGCAATCCCCAAACGATGATGTAAAGCGGCCAGCTGTGTGCGTACGAGATTCCCGCGTATTCATCCAGAATCGCAGTGATCCCGAAGGTCAGCAGCATGATCGGTGCCCGCATCCGCCGCAAAAACAGGTACTGGTTCATTGCCCACCTCCTGCTGGCGGCTCGTGCGAAGTTCCCACCGGCTGCGGCGGATTCGCCTGCGGCGGACCAACCGGCGGTTGCGGTCCCACCCGCGCCGCGTAGCCGAACCGTCCCGTGTTCCGCATCAGCAGCCAGACCGCGATGCCCACGATGATCAGCGGCCACCCGTGACTCACCCATCCAAAGTTAAAGAAGCCCAGCGTGTTGAACAGGAACAGCATGCCCAGCAGGATCAGCACAATCGCCCCGATGGGCTCCCTGCGCGCCCGCTCCAGCTCCATCTGCGGAGGAAACGGCGGCACTGCGCCCGGAGGTGCCGTCCATCCCGGTGGCGGAGGAACCGCACCCGGCACAAATCCCGCGGCAGGCGGCGGAGGCGTGCCCCATGTTCCCGGTCCACCTGGATTAAACGGCCGCGATGCCTGCGTCGTCTCCGCCACAATGCGCTGCCGCAGCTGCTCGCCCCACTCCGCGCTCTGCTGTCCAAACTGGTGCGCCTGCTGCCGTACCTGCTCCGCCCAGTCCGCATACGGCTGTCCCGGGGCCGGCCCCGCTCCAGGCGCGGTCCCTGCCGGAGGTGGCGTTCCCGCTGGCGGCGTGTATGGCCGCGGCGCTGTGTGCCCGCCAAACGCATTCCCCAGCTCATTCAGTCCAAACGGATCCGGCAGCGGCAGCCCATCGCGCCGCGCCTTCGCCGTCTGGTGCGCGTCGAACACCTGATACAACACCCACGCGCCCACGAAAATCCCGAACATCCCGTAGTGCTCGGTGATCGAGATCAGCACCACGAACACCAGCACGTGCACGATGGCCTTGATGTACTGCCCGTTGTACATCGCCCCGACGCCGGGGATGAACCCCAGGATCGTCGCCGTTCCCGGATTCGGTGCGCCCATCGGCGGCGGCGCATATCCCGGTTGGTACGCTCCCGGTGCCCCAGGGCCGCCCGGCGCACCCGTCGCGCCTGTAACCCGCGCCGCAAGGCACGGCTCGCAGAACACATTGCCCTGCACCTCGCGCGAGCACTGCGTGCACAACCCTTTCCCGCAGTTCTGACAAAAGGCGGATACCGCCGCCTCGGGATGATTGACGCAGTTCATACCAGGCTCCCTTCCACGTTCGCAGCGGCCTCAACCGCCTCCTGCAGCCCGGTTTCTGATTCGCCCAGGGAAATTAACCTTCCAGTTCCTTCCAACACCCTTACCTCTGCTGCGTCTCGCTCTGAACGCTGATCGCTGAACGCTGAACGCTTTTCTGTAACCTGTAACCTGTCCCCTGTACCCTCGCTCGCATTCAGCACCCCACCCCGCCCCGGCACGGCAATCGCGCTGCCGTTCTTCCCGCCCGGCTTCTGCTGCTGGGCCGGCTGCGGCGGCGGCGGCGGTTGCGTCTCCACATCCCGCCGCAGCTCCCGCATCCGGGACTGCAGCTGGTAGAAGAACCGCATGTTGTCGTAGTAGCGCACCACCGATCCCCGCGCCGTGAAGAACCCCCGCGAAAGTGTGCTCCCGATCTGCGACGGACGCAGATCCGCCAGCCGCAGGTTGCCCCACTTCACGCCCACCAGGTTCAGCGTCAGCGCGATCGAGAAGAACGCCATTGCCACCGTCATCAGCAGCCGCGTCTCGTGGAAATTCCGCCGCCACGGGGTTGCCATGGCCGCGGCTCCTCCGCTGGCTCCTGCCGCGGCGATCACCGGCAGCGGCACGCTGCCCGCGCCCACCGTCTGTTCCAGAATCTTCCCGATCAATCCCGCCGGAATCTCCGGCTCCGTGTGCAGATACCCCAGCCACTCCCGCCCCTGCTTCGTGTGCGCCAGCAGATCGCCGCAGTTCGCGCACGTATCGCTGTGCGCCGTGAACGACGCCGCCTCCCTCGCCGGCAGCAGCCCGTCCAGCGCATCCGTCAGCTGAGCTTCCCACTCCTCGCACTTGACGGTCGAGCCCGGCTTTTGTCCGAATTTGCTCTCGTCCGCCACCTAAACCACCTGTCCTTTATTACGCTCCAGCAAACGAGCCAGTTCCGCCCGTCCCCGGCTGATCCGCGACTTCACGGTACCTTCGGGTATCCGCAAAACCTGCGCGATTTCCTTGTAATCCATATCCTGCAGATCCCGCAGGATCACCGCTTCCCGCAGTTCCGGCGAAATCCGCGTCAGCGCTTCCTGCACCATCTTCTCGATTTCCTTCTGTACCGCCCGATCGTGCTGCGTGGGACCCTTATCCGCCAGCCGCTGCAACAGCGGCATATCCTCATCGCTGTCCCAGCCGGCGTCCATCGAATCCGTAACCCGCTGCGCCCGCGACCGGCGGAAATGATCCACCAGCAGATTGCGGGTCATCGTCGTAAGCCATGTCTGAAACGTCCCGCGCGCCAGGTCGAACGCCGCCAGATTCCCGTACACCTTCAAAAAAACTTCCTGCGTCAGATCCTCGGCGTCCGTCGTCGACCCCGTAAACCGGAAACACAAACCATACACCCGCCTGTGATGCGCTTTCACCAGCTCGGTCCAGGCAAAGGAGTCGCCCTTCAGGCACCGCTCCACCAGGACCTGCCACTCCCCTTCCACAGGCTTCTCCCCAATGCGTTCGTGCTCTTTGCGCTGCCAGCGCTCCGCCGGCTTGCGCTCGTCTCGTCCCGGCGCCCGGTATTGCCCCGGCCTCGCTTCCTCCGCCCGGGCCGCTCCCCGATCCGCAGGTCGGGCCGGGAATCCCATCATTCCCAGGCTCCAGGTTCCGCCCCACGTGATGGTTCCAGCATGACTCATGGGCAATCATACGCAGCCGAACGCCCCGTAGTTCCGAAAAACCGCTCGCCGCCCCCGACAGTAACTTCCCCACGGCCGACTCGCGCCAAGGCGCAGGATTCAGGTCCGCAAACGACCCCTCAGCCAACAGGCACCATGTCGGTCAGTTCGTTTCCGGCGATGGGCGCCGGAATTCCTTCGACAGGGGCTGTCATCGCTTGACACGGCCATCCTCTTCCACTCCCTGGTACGCCTCACGCCTCCCCGTAAATCGCCCGCAGCAAATCCGCAGCCAGTCGATGCATCGGCCGCAGCAACGGCATCGCCGCCAGCCGCAACGTCAGCACGATCATCTTCAGCGTCTTATCGAACAGCTCCACCGTCCGCGCCTGCCCGGGCGACCCGTCATACACCCAGAACAGAATGATCCCCATTTGGTAGAGCCACAGCAGCCGCGGTAAATACGGCGCAAGATTCTTCGGCAGCCGGATTTTCGACTCCTCCACCGCCCGCGCAAAGAACCCGATGTCCTGCTCCCGCACCGGCCGCGTCTTCTCGCTGAACGGCGACAGAGGATGCGCCGGATCCACATGCGCACTCAGCGCTCCCAGCAGCTTCCGGTTGGGACGAAAATAATCGAGCTTCTCCCCGATCAGCTTCCGCAGCCGATCCTCCAACGTCCCGCTCTCCTCCAGCAACCGTTCCAGCGCAACCCGCAGCTCCTCCTGGGCCCGCTCGTAGAATGCCATCACAATCGCTTCCTTCGAGTCGAAGTAGTAATACGCCGCCCCTGTCGCCACCTCCGCCCGCGTCGCTATATCCCGCATGGTCGCGCCTTCAAAGCCGCGTTCGCGGAAAATCTCCAGCGCGGCTTCGAGGATCCGCCTCCGCGTCTCCTCCGATTTCGGTGTCACTCGTCGCGTCATAGCCATCACGATACGGCGGGCGCCGGCGCTGCGTCTCTCCGCCCCCGGAAAATCGCCAGAATCAGCACATTGAACACGTGCAGAAATCCCAGCAGCAGCAGAAAGAACCCCAGCTTTGTCGCCATCACGCTGACCACATCGCCCAAAGTGTTGAACTGCACATAGCTGCGGAAAGTCAGCGCCACATACCCCGCGCTCACCAGATAAAAGCCGATATCCAGCAGCCGCGCCACCGCCCCCACCAGCTCCGGCCTGTCCCGGAATGCATCGTGCAGAAAAACGTCTCCCGCCCAGTGCAGAACCAGAGCCATTCCCGCGATCAGGACCCCGCACGCGATCGAATACAGCACGTAATAGTGTGTCTGATACATAGCTTCCTCCTTTGCTTCACCGCGCCACGTAGCCGGGAGCAACGCTCCCCAGCGACCGCCGCCGCATCCGCGCCAGCACGAACATGTTGAAGAAGTGCATCCCGCCCAGGATGAGCAGCACCACTCCCAGCTTCGTGCTCTCCAGCTCGATCACCTGCCGGAAATCCGTCAGCGGAGCGCTGGTCTTCAGCGCCAGCGCGATGTACCCGATGTTGATCAGGTAAAAGCCCACCACCAGCAGTTTGTTCACCGAGTCCGCCAGCTCCGCGTTGCCGTGGAAAGCGTCCAGCAGAAAAATGCGTCCGCCGCTGTGCAGCGTGCGCGCCACCCATACCGTCAGCACGATGCTGATGGCCAGATAACTGAAGTAGCAGCCGGCGATGTACATAAGGTTCCTCCTGAAGCCAAAATTGAACGCGTTCAAAACAACCATAACGCCGCCTTTCCTCAAATGCAAGCAAAACTTTGAACATGTTCATAATTTTCCCTGTTTAGCCGCCCCGAACCGCAAACCCTTTGGCTATCAATGAATTTCAATGACGTACGCACCGAGAACTCGACCCCGTGACCCCTTCGACCGCCTCATCGTCGCGCACGCCCGCGCCAGTTCTCCGGCTTGGCTCGTGACCTCCGACCGCCGCAACCAGGCCGCTTACCCGCGCCCGCTCTGGTAGCTCTTCATCCCCTCAACGCGCGCATTCGTAACAGAACTCTTGCTGCCTCTCTTCCCCTCCTCTACCGTCGTCCGCATGAAAGCTCCCACGCATCGCCTGCGCCTCATCTCGTCTGTCTCATCTCTGCTTCTTCTCTCCTCCGTCGCCGCCGCTCAGGGCGTGCCTCCGCTGACCCAGACCTTCCCCCTCACCGACGCCTCCTCCCTCGTCGAACAGGGCGTCAAGGCGCAGCCCGCCGAATACTTCGGTCGCAAAGCAGTTCGTCTCAACCGCGACGTTCCCGACAGCGACGGATTCGCCATCGTCAAAGGCACAAATTTCCGCGACGGCTCCATCGACGTCGACCTCGCCACCGTCCCCGTCCAGCCTCCCGGCGGCGCGCGCCCCGGTTTCATCGGCGTCGCCTTCCGCATCGGCCAGGCCCCCTCGCACTACCAGGTCTTCTATCTCCGCCCCGGCAATTCCGTCGCCGACGATCAGGCCCGCCGCAATCATTCCGTCCAGTACGTCTCCTCGCCCGGCTATGGCTGGGAAAAACTCCGCCGCCAATGGCCCTTCATCTACGAATCCTGGTCCGACATCCAGCCCCTCGCCTGGGCTCACGTTCGCCTCGAAGTCCATGGCCGCAAGGCGCAGCTCTTCCTGAACGGATCTCCGCATCCCAGCCTCGTCGTCGACGGCCTCAAAGGCGACGAGCTGGACGGCCCCGTAGCTCTCTGGACCTATTCCGAAGAGGACTCCTATTTCTCCAACCTGAAAATTGAAAACACCCAACCTGCCCCTATCCAGAACGGCGGCGAGATCGCCGGAACCTGGGACACGGCCTTCCTCACCGACGCTGGCGGATTCCCCGGTACCCTCAAGCTCGTCCGCCAGGACTCCTCCATCGCCGGTATTTATTCCGGGCCCCTCGGTCCCGATCAGCCTGTTTACGGCACCTGGCGCAACGGCTACGTCGAACTCACTTTCAGCGGAACCTGGCCCGACGAACCCGGTGCCGTCACCGCCACCCTGGCCGGATGGGTCGACGGCGACGCAGCCGGCGGCCGCGTCAAAGTCGAAGGCCGCGCCGACGGCCGCTGGACCGCCACCCGCCAAAAATAACGACCGCAATTTCGCCCTGAGTCGTTACGCGACGCGCGTCAGAGCTCGTCCTCAGCGCGGCTGCGCTGAGCGGCCGAGTCGAACGGGCCCGGATAGCCTGCCTTGATCGAAGGCTTCTACTGCGGCCGTAGTCGAACGGTGCCAGTCACTACCGCGCCCCACTCCTCCGGCGCTCGATCCTTCGCGTGCCGCGAGAACAACCAGTGGTGCCCATCCAGGTCCTCCGACGCATATTGATACTCCCCGTACTCCGTCTCATGCGGCTCTTCCACGATCTTCGCGCCCGCCGCCTTCGCGCGCGTATAGTGGCCGTCCAAATCCTCAACAAAAATCGTCAGCGACTGCGTCCCAAACCCCGCTTCCCGCGGTGTCCTCTCTCCGTCGCGCTCCTGCCTTACCATGATCACCGCTTTGCCCGCGTACATCTGCGCCCCACTCGGCCCCTCGCCGTAGCGGAAATGTTCCCGGAAGCCGAACGCCCGCTCCAGCCACGGAATCGCCGCCGCCAGATCCTGATACACGATATGCGGCAGCACCGCGTCTGCCGGAACCGATCGATTCTTCGTCGTCATATAACCAAAATCTCACCCGCGTTAAAACCCGCCGACAAATCCCCCCAAAAACCCGTCGGACCCGGCCAGGTTCACCCCACAGCAAGAAGCTTGGCCTCGCACTGCCTGTCCCCGATACAACCGAATGTCAGACTTCAACACCTCGGTACTCCCTCTGGACCAAAACGGCACTCCTCCCGCACGCCTTCCTCGCGGCAAACCCCGCCGCCCACCAGCGTATAGTGAACCTCGCAATGTCCACCCATCCATCTCCACTGCCCGCTCCAAACGCCCAGCGAAACATTCCACCCCACCTCATCGACGAGGCGCGCCAACACGTCTACCAGGCCGCGATCCGCACTCCGCTCATCCGCCTCAACCACGACGGCCCCGCCGAAATCTGGCTCAAGCTCGAGTGCCTGCAGCCCATCGGATCCTTCAAGATTCGCGGAGCCTGGAACGCCGTTCGCCTTCTCCCCGAAGACCAGCGCCGCCGCGGTGTGTGGACCGTCAGCGCCGGCAACGCTGCCCAGGGCGTCGCCCTCGCAGCTCGCCGCGCCGGCGTGCCCGCGAAAATCCTCATGATCGAAACCGCCCCGCAGGCCAAGTTCGACGCCGTCCGCCGTCTCGGCGGCGAGGTCGTCAAGGCTTCCTACGATCAGTGTTGGCAGGCCCTCGGCGACCGCGCCCACCCCGCCATGGACGGCGCCTTCATCCATCCTTTCGAAGATGACGCCTTCATCGCAGGCAACGCCTCGGTCGGTCTCGAAATCATCGAGGACCTACCCGACGTCGATTCCATCGTCGCCGGCTTCGGTGGTGGCGGATTGTCCTGCGGCATAGCCGCCGCCCTCAAGGCGCGCGGCCACAAAGCCAAAGTCTTCGCGGCCGAGCCCGAAACCGCGGCTCCGCTGGCCCTCTCCTTCGCCACCGGCTCGGCCCAAAAATTTCCCAACTGGCAGGCCAGCTTCGTCGACGGCTGCGGAGGCAAGTCCGTTTTCCCCCGCATGTGGGCGCTCGCCCACCATCTCCTCGCCGGCTCCATCGTCGCCAGCCTCGAGCAGACCCGCCAGGCCATGCGCCTCATCGCCGAGCGCAATCACGTCATCGCCGAAGGAGCCGGAGCCTGCGCCGTAGCCGCCGGACTCACCGGCCAATGCGGTCCCGGCAAAATCGTCTGCGTCGTCAGCGGAGGCAACATCGACCTCGCCAGGTTCGCCGAGCTGGTCACCCGCGATTAGCCAGGCGCCGGCCCGCAGAGGCTGGATTGAGGCGCCCCCTCTCAAAAAGATAGAGCAGTACCTTCCCTCAGATCCGCGGTGGCAGATGCTTCCTGGCGATCTCCTCGATTCCCGGTTCTGTCAGCGCGGATAGATCCGCCGTCTCGGTGGCAATGATCCGCTGAAACGTCTCCGGATGATGGGACTTTAGATACTCGCTCAGGAAAACCGCAGCGTTGCTCTTTCCCGTCGCATGGCCGATCAGCACGATCGTTGCCGCATGGGCCAGATCCTGCGCGACCTCCTCATAATAGGAGTCCTCCTCCGGAACACGCTCACCCTCGTAATGGGCCTCTTTGCGGTGGATCAGGTGATGTTGAAATCCGAACGGATCATACGGCTTGACGGACACCTCGCCTTCCGGCCGGCTGCCACCTGTATCGTGATAAATGTGAGCCACATGATGGTCGATGACCACGACCATCCGCCCCAACGGGCGCGCCTCGTCCGGTTTCCTCTGGACTTCAGCGGCCCGCAGAAATCTGCGCAGACGCGCAATCTCTTCCACTTCGAGGTTGTGCGTGCTGGCACGCTTGAAGACTTCCCTCTGCGAGCCAACCACGAAGGTGAACTCGTCGTTTCCGTGCGGCTTCACTTCTCCGATCTGACCGATCAGATCCACCACGGCGCTCCAGGTTAGATTGCGCGGCAGCTTGCCGCCCACAAGACTCTCCAGCAATTCTTCGTGATCACGACGGAGTTGCGCATGCATGTTCACAGCCTCTCACCAGTCAGGATTTCCAGATCGCGACGCTCTTTCCCCTGCGGTCGATACTTCCGGTGCAGTTTCCGAACTGAAGTGTTGATGCTAACAGGCACACCAACGATTCCTGCGCAGCCCAAGGAATGGCGAGCGGCGGATTCGCCCACACTGCCAGGGGGGAATCGCCTGAATCCTCTTTGCTCGTGAGAACCAGCGACAATCGCCTTTGAGACCCGTGCCGCTAATGCGGATATGAGCTCGCCAGGGCCATGCTATCTTCCCTGTCAGTCCAGCACATAAACGGAGCATCGACTTCGATCATGGCGGAGTTCTCCACTCTCATCGGCGGCTTGTCGTTTACTGAGTGCCCACGATGGCGCGACGGACGGCTCTACGTATCGGACCGCTATACGCACCGCGTGCTCGCGCTTGCCATGGACGGTACAGCGGAAATCTACGCTCCGACACCCGGACTCCCCTGCGGGCTGGGATTCCTTCCCGACGGCCGCCTGTTGATCACCTCCATGCTCGACCGGAAAATCCTGCGGCGGGAGCCAGACGGTTCCGTTGTGGAACATGCGGACTTGTCCGCACTTGCGCCGTGGCAGGTGAATGACATGCTGGTCGACCACGAGGGCCGTGCGTGGGTGGGTAACTTCGGCTTCGATCTGATGGGTGGTGCGCAGGCGCGCACCACCGTTCTCATCTGTGTTGCGCCGGACGGAACCGCCAAAGTCGTCGCGGACGAGCTGGGCTTCCCCAACGGCATGGTGCTTTCGCCAGACCGTCGCACCCTCATCGTGGCCGAAACCATGATGAACCGGCTCAGCGCATTCACCGTCACCGGCGACTCGCTGAGCGAGCGCAGGACCTGGGCGGCCTTTGGCGAACTCCCGCGATCCACCCACGTTCCCGAGATTCTTGCCCGTGCGGCCGTCGTGCCCGATGGAATTTGTCTCGACGAGGAAGGTGCGGTCTGGGTGGCCGACGTCTTCAACCATCGTCTGATCCGCGTCGTCGAGGGTGGCGCCATCGTGGAGGAACGCAGAACCGATGGAGCGTGCGTGTTCGCCTGCATGCTGGGAGGCGAAGACGGCCGCACGCTCTTCGCTTGTGTAGCGCCAACCTTCAACGAAGAAGAAGCCTCCTTGCACCATCGTGCCTCTGTTCTGATGACCAGAGTTCAGGTGCCTCACGCCGGACTGCCGTAAGTGCACGGAGCCAGGCACAGGCCCCCCTTTCCCTGTCTCCCGTCTCCTGCGATCTGCGGGAACCTTCCCGCCCTCCGCAGAGTCTTCGAAGACAGGAGGCGCAATCCGATGCCGATGAATCTGAGCGACCCAAAAATCCTGAACGCCGACCCCAATGTCACGCCGTTGATTGACGTCCTGCTCGCGCTCCTCATCATCTTTATGGTCATCGTTCCCGTCGCTCCCCGAGGCCTCGACACGATCCTTCCCCAGCAGCCAAACTCCGCCCAGCCGGCACCGCCGCAGACCATCGTCGTTCAAATCCTCGCCGGTCCCGCCGGACCGATCTACAAAATCAACGATGAGAGGATCCAGGGAAAAACTCACCTGGCCTCGGAACTGAGTCGGATCTATTCGATCCGCGCTGAAAAGGTGCTCTTCGTCCAGGGCGACCCCACCCTCGACTTCGCATCGGTCGCCGCAGTCATTGATATAAGCCGCGCCCTCGGCATTGACCGCGTCGGCATCATCACGCCGCGCC
>Ga0187887_10004389_pt1 | contig 10559 bp, 7 predicted proteins | sample June2016WEW_7_10_FD_132977 | JGI IMG/M metagenome (GOLD analysis project Ga0187887, IMG submission 132977) | Peatland microbial communities from SPRUCE experiment site at the Marcell Experimental Forest, Minnesota, USA - June2016WEW_7_10 | ecosystem: Environmental > Terrestrial > Soil > Wetlands... | reverse complement strand
GTGCCGTTATTCATTCTAAAAGGCGAAGCGCAAAGAATCCGTGCAGCCTTGTTCGAGAAAAAGACACCAACACACCTCACGATTTCCCTGCGTGATGGGCAGCCAGGCTCCGTTTATCTGCTTGTGTGTCGTCTACGAGATGAACGGCGCACAAGGTTGCACGCGTTCCTGTTCTCGGGCTCACATTCGGTAGTCAGTGATGTGTGGGGAACAGGCTTGTGACCTGACTCACACCCGATAGACCCGTTTTCGATACGTCGTCGGCAACGGATCCCTTGAGTGCGCTAAATGCTGGCTCCCTTCTGAGCAGAATCGGCACAAACGCACAAACCACAGTTCTGGGATTTGGAAATGAAACGCCTCGTCATGGGGACGGGCAGGTCTCGGTCGGAGCGGTGGACGCCGCCAGGATGCTATCGGTCGTCGGCAATCCAACCATGGAACCGATGGCTCGCGACGTCAACGAGAGGCTCCGTCGCGCGGTGGACGGTGTCGAGGGTACCTCCTCAGCGTGACCGTCTTGGGGAGTCAAGGGACGGCCGTTACAACATTGTAGGTCGAGCTCTATAATAGTTCCCTCCTTTTTGACTGCCGCGATGATCGGCGTCGGATTCTGCACCGTTCTCATTGCGTCGAGACTCGACGCTGCACGATTTGGACATTCAAGTCTGTACCCCAAACCGCGGCAGTATCCAACGCTGCAGAATGATGTAGGCCGCAATAAGCAATAGCACCCAATAGTCAGACATAGACTCTTCTCCTCAAGGCTCCGTCAATAGGCGCTCCAGGTCTTCCCGAATTGCCCGCTCCCAGCCTACGAAAGCTCGGCCTAAGCACCGATACCCAACTTCCGGAGGATACTCATCATGGGACACCAGTTGGTGAACGCCGACTGGAACAGGTTCAAGCCGACAAACGCCGTGAACAGGAACCATACAGGGCTGACCCAATAACCCAGGGCCAGGCTCAGCATCACAAAGAAGCCGGCAACTAGGCGTAAGTAAACGTTCGATGGTCATGCAGTTCTTCTCCTTCGATTCACAACAAAGTAGACAATCGGCACCGTCATGCGCGACAGTGCCAGAGAAGCGACTTCTCCGGCCATCAGCGCGATGGCGAGGCCCTGAAAGATCGGATCGAAAAGGATCACTCCGGCGCCGACCACCACGGCCGCCGCCGTTAACATCATGGGACGGAAGCGGACCGCTCCGGCGTCGATCACCGCTTGATCCAGCGGCATCCCTTCCTGCAGGCGAAGCTCAATAAAGTCGACCAGGATGATCGAATTGCGCACCACGATGCCCGCCCCGGCAATGAAACCGATCATCGACGTGGCGGTAAAGAACGCATTCATCAGACCGTGAGCGGGCAGGATTCCGACCAGCGAAAACGGAATTGCCGCCATGATGACTAGCGGCGTGATGAACGATTGGAACCATCCCACCACCAGGGCATAGATCAGGATCAGCACCACCGCAAAGGCGAGCCCCAGATCGCGGAACACCTCGTAAGTGATGTGCCATTCCCCGTCCCACTTCATGGAATAGTGTTCGGCATCGGTCGGGAGCGCCGCCATATGTTGCTCGATCGCATATCCGCCGGGCGCCCGGAACTTGTCCATTTCCGGCCCGAGCTTGAGGATGGCGTACACCGGGCTTTCCATGGCGCCCGCCACGTCGCCCGTGACATAGGTTACCGGGAGCAGATTCTTGTGGTAGATGCTCTTACCCTCGACGACTTCCTGGCTATGCACCAGTTCGCTTAACGCCACCAGCCGGCCGGATCGTCCGGCTACCTTGAGGTTCTGGATTTTCTCAAGGTCCGAACGGGTTGCGCGGTCGAGGCGCAACGTAAGCGGCACGTCTTCCTTCGCGGAGTCCGAATGGAGCAGCCCCGCCTGGTAACCGGAGGAGGCCAGCGCGACGGTTTGGGCGATGTCGTCTTCGGAAATACCGTTCAACGCGGCCTTCTCTTTATCGACCAGCAGCCGATACTTCGGCTGGTCGTCTTCCACGTACCAATCGACGTCCACCACGCCATCCGTAGCTTTCCACAAATCGCGGATGCGCCGCGCGATGGCGGTGCGCTCTGCCAATTCGGGCCCGTAGACTTCGGCCACTAGGGTTTCGAGTACCGGTGGTCCGGGAGGCACCTCCGCCACCTTGATGCGGGCTCCATACTGCTCGGCCACCGGAAGCAGCCGCTGCCGGACCTGTTTGGCGATTTCATGACTCTGCAGATTGCGGTCGCTTTTCGGCAGCAGGTTCACCTGAATGTCGGCGACGTTCGAACCCTGGCGCAGGTAGTAGTGCCGCACCAGCCCGTTGAAGTTGAATGGGGACGCGGTGCCTACGTAGGTTTGGAGATTCACCACCTGCGGCTGATCGAGCGTGGCTCGTGCCAGAGCGTTGGCAGCGCGGGCCGTCTCTTCGAGAGTTGTTCCATTCGGCATATCCACAATCACCTGGAACTCGCTCTTGTTGTCGAACGGCAGCATTTTCACTTTTACGAATTGGAAATAGAACAAGGATACGGAGCCGAGCAGCAGGGCCACCACGCCCAGCAGAAAGCCCCAACGCATCGCCGGAACGTGCAGGAGCCTTCCCATCACGACGCGATAGACTCGCGTTACAAGGTCTTCTCTTTCATGGCCTGCCGAACGCCCCGACTTGAGAATCCGCACCGCCGCCCACGGCGTCACGATGAATGCCACCAGCAGCGAGAACACCATGGCTGCGCTCGCCCCGATTGGAATCGGCCGCATATACGGCCCCATCAGCCCACCCACGAAAGCCATCGGCAGGATGGCCGCGACGACTGTCAGGGTGGCCAGAATCGTGGGATTTCCTACCTCATCCACGGCCTCGATGGCAACGTCGAAGGGTGGCCGCTCACGGTTCGCGGGCATACGCCAATGGCGCACGATATTCTCCACCACCACGATGGCGTCGTCCACCAGGATGCCGATGGAGAAGATCAGCGCAAATAGCGTGATGCGATTCAGCGTGTAGCCGTAAAGATAGAACACCGCCAGTGTTAGGGCGAGAGTCACCGGAATGGCAATGAACACGATCAGCGACTCGCGGAAACCCAGTGTGATCGCAATCAGAATGCTAACCGAAACCACGGCGATCAGCATATGGAACAGCAGTTCGTTCGATTTCTCCGCTGCGGTTTCACCATAATCGCGTGTGATATCCACCTGGACATCGGATGGAATTACGCGGCCCTTCAGCGGCTCGATCCGCTGGAGTACGCTGTTCGCCACGATGACCGCATTGGTGCCCTTTCTCTTGGCGATTGCGATTGTTACGGCGGGTAGGAACTCGCGGGACCCGGCATGCCCCATGCGAACATATTCGGAAGGCTCTTCTCCTCCGTCGGTCACTTCGGCGACATCGCGGACGAAAACCGGCTTGTCGTTCGCCACGCCCGCCACTACGTTGCGGACGTCTTCGGCGGTGCGCAGAAACTCGCCAGTTTCGAGAAGGTATTCTCTGTTCCCCGTGTCGAACTGTCCGGAAGCCAGGCGCCGGTTTGACAGCCCTAGTGCGCCTGCCACCTGAAGCGGCGCCAGGTTGTAGGCCGCCAGCTTTCCTTCATCCAGAACAATTCGGATCTCCCGGCGCTGGCCGCCGATCAAGGTGACCGCGGAAACATCCGGCACCTGCTTGACGGTGTCGTCCACCTGGGCTGCGATCCGGCGCAGATCGAGATCTCCGTATCGCTTGCTCGAAAGCGTCAGCGCCAGTATCGGTACATCGTCAATCGATCGCGGCTTCACCAGCGGCCGCGACCCACCCGGCGGGATGATGTCGAAATTGGCGGCGAGCTTCTGGTTCAGGCGGACGACGCTCTTCTCTTCATCCTCGCCCACGTAGAAACGCACGATTGCCAGCGACATGCCCGGGCTGGAAGTTGAGTAGATATACTCGACGCCGGGGATCTCCCACAACAGCTTCTCCATCGGCTTGGTGACGCGTTCTTCTACCTCGTGCGCCGAGGCGCCGGGCATTTGTACGAAGACGTCGATCATCGGCACGATGATCTGAGGCTCCTCTTCGCGCGGCAGTTTCCATACAGCGAAGCCGCCGAGCAGCAGCGCGCTGACGATGATCATCGGGGTCAGCTTGGACGCAATCCACGCCTGGGCAAATCGCCCGGCCGGGCCGAGACGGCGCGGCCCAGAGGGCACCCCGCTCATTGGCGGACCTCCACGCGGACGCCGTCCGCCAGGCCCGAAGGCACCGGGCTTACCAGTTTCTCTCCCTCGCTCAACCCCGAGAGCACTTCGATGGCGGCCTGCCCGCGCTCGCCGGCGGTCACCAGTCGCGTGCGTGCGAAGCCGTCTTCAATCGCGAAAACCGATTGCAGTTGTCCACGTTCCACCATGGCCTGTGGCGGAATCGTCACCACCTTGCGGACGCCCATGGGGAACCAGGCCCGTCCGAACATTCCGGACCGCACATTCGGCACCACAGGCAGATCGATCTTCACGATGTAAGCGCGCGAAGCCGCATCCACGGCAGGTACAATCTCCGACACGTGGGCGCTGAGCCGCCGGTCCAACGATTCCAGTGCGACATCGACGGTCTGCCCGGTCTTCACGAACGGAAGCCGGGATTCGTCCACCGATGCCTCCAGGCGATAGGCGCCTTCGCGCTCGATCGTGAGAAGAGGGGCGCCGGGAGCGGCCAGATTTCCCGGTTCCACGGATTTCGCTGTTACCACGCCGGAAAATGGCGCCGAGATCCGCGCGTAGTCGCGCACGATACTGGCGGCGCGGATTTCCTGCTGGACCTCGGCCCGTTTGGAATCGAGTTGGGCGCGCTTCGACCGGGCCATCTCGTATGCAGCCTGGGCCGATTTGAGGCGCGCCGAAGATTCATCGAACTCCTGGTTCGAGATCGACTTCTTGGCGGCGAGTTCCTCCATGCGCTTGAAGGTACTCTGCGCCAGGTCCAGGTTGGCTTTGGCGCCCGCCATACCGTTGTCGGCTTCAGGGATCGCGCTCACAACCTCTGCGTCGGCGGCCTCGGCGCGGCGCACATTGGTGTCCAGATCCTGCGAATCCAGCGTAACCAGAAGCTGGCCCTCGCGAACGTGATCACCCACCTGAACGGTAACCTGTCGCACGTACGCCACGACTCTACTCGAAAGCACCGCGGCCGTGCGGGCACGAACGGTTCCGGTGGCCTCATACACATTGGGCCACTGCTGGATGCTGACCGTGGCTGTTTGGACCGGAATTGCCGGAGCGTTAACAGCCTTGGGGTGAGGCTCGCTGCTGCCGCAACCGCTCAACATCGCAACCGCAGCAAGAATCGGGACAAAGATGAATCGCATTAGTTCAATACCTCCGAGTCGGCCGAGAGCCGCCCTGCGGCCAGTTCCAACATAGTAGCGGCGATGCGTTGGTCATGCACCGCTGCCAGGTACCGGGTCCGGCTTTCCAGTAGCGCGGTCTCGTTTCGCAAAAGGTCCGTAACGTTGCTCAGGCCGGATTCGTAGCGGTTCTGCGTGATCCGCAGACTCTCCTCGGCTTCGGCCACCGCCGCTTTTGCTACGTCGATCCGTTGCCGCGCCGCCCGTAGATCGGCCCAGGTGCGGCGCACCTCCAGTTGCACTGCGGAGTCCATGCGCTGCTCGTCGGCATGGGCGCGTTCCAGCCAGTGGCTGGATTCCTCGATCCGCGCCTTGTCGGCCAAGCCGTTGAACAGGTTCCAATGCAACCCAACCGACGCCAGCCAGTTCGCCCCGCCTCGATCGACGAATCGTTGCCGGTCCGCCTCAAACGCTGCGTGGAAAGTCACCTGCGGAAGCAGCGCGCTCCGGGCCGAGTCCGCCTGCGTCTTGGCCAGGTCTGCCGCCAGGTGGATCTGACGGGCCTCCGGGCGTGTGGTGGAGGCATCCTTTTCCAGAGACGCCAACGTCAGCTCCGGCAGTTCTATTGGGCTCAGGGAGGTCGTGAGGAGATGGCCGCCGTCCAGCGGCAGCCCCAGCGCGTCGTTCAGCGCGGATTTCGCCACCTCGAGATCGGCCGCCCTCTGAATGCGCTGTTCGGTAACGGCGGCAAGATGCACCCGGATCGAGAGCACATCGACATCGGTCGACATGCCGGCCGTCAGGACCGATTCGGCCCGCGTTAAGTCCGCTTCCGCGCTCTTGAGCGCCTGCTCCGCGGTTTTGAGGCTCTCGGCCGCCAGCACCACGCCATAATAAGCTCTGACCGCGCCGGCAATCACTTGCATCTTGGTTCGGCGCTGCTCTTCGCCGGTCATCTGCCGCGAGAGATCGGCCGATTTCACCGCGTTGCGAGTCTGGCCGGCGTCGTACAGGATCTGGTCCACCGTCAGTTGTGACTGGAAATTGTTCAACGAATCCGGCCGGTTCAGCGGCCCAATATTGAAATTCTCGGCAGCAAACTGGTGCTGGGTCAGCAGCGAGCTGAAGACAAAGACCGGGTTGTCGCTGCGCGTGAAGGATTCTGAATAGTTCAGCTTGGGGAGCCTGCCGGCGCGGGCTTCATCGATATGTGCCGCGGAAGCTTGCATCCCCGCATTTGTGGCCGCAATTCCTTTGTTTTCTCGGAGTGCCAACCGCACCGCCTCGCGCAACGAGAGCGGATCCTGCGCCAACAAGGGTACAGCCAGGACCAAAAGGAGTGACTTTGTCATGATATTTGGATCTCGGAACTCAGCTTCATCATGCAAGATGCAACTTTCGCCCGTCGGTGACACTGTCACGTTTTCGGAAGTCTTGCATCTTGGTGGATGAAGGTAATTTCCTATGGAAGTGGAAATCCTACATCTAGGTGAAGTGAAATTTGAGGCGATCGCGCGCGGCCACCGCGTGATCTGCGATCAGCCGGCCAGCAGCGGCGGTTCCGACAGCGGCATGACGCCGCCGGAGTTTCTACTGGTGTCGCTCGGGACGTGCGCGGGGTTTTACGCCAGGCAGTATCTCAAAACGCGATCCCTACCCGCGGATGGACTGCGAATCAAGGTCACGGCGGAAAAGGATACGCAGCCGGCGAGGCTGGGACATTTTCAGATTGAGGTCACCGCGCCCGAACAGGATCCGCAACACCAAGCGGGTATTCTGCGGGCCGTGAAAGCGTGCCTGATCCACAACACGCTGCTGAATGCGCCGGCCATCGACATCGTCCTGAACACTCCCGTCGCGGTGCCCGCCGCCTGAAGCCCAATTACCCTTTTCGAAAACCCGAGCAAACCAAGGGCCGTCGCCAGAGAAATGCCGAAAAGCCGTTCCTTAGGGTCGCGGAGCACAGGTCCAAGGAACGCCGAACTCCACGCCACTTTGCACTCGCGACGACGGATTCTGCACACACTTTCACGACTTTCCAGCGGAATGGAGTGTGAGTGAATTTCGCCCATACGGTCCGATTTCCGTGAATATACTCGCAATCGAGTATTCCCACGGCCGGGTCCGCTTACTATGCTGGCCATTGGGGGGACCACTTGACTGGGAACCACGACCACGCGCTGCCATCGCAAATCTTGGAAGCCATCCGGCAATTCGACACATGCAACATCGCCAACGCCATCGAAAAGTTCGGTGTCCGGCTTCGCAATGAGGGCTATACCAGACCCGGTTTGCAGTGTGTCACCGGCGGTTTTCCGCGCTTGCTAGGCTATGCAGCTACCGCTAGAATCCGTTCCTCCGACCCGCCGATGACGGGAAGCTCCTACTTGGATCGCACCGATGGGTGGGTTGGCATCGAAAGCCTTCCCGCGCCGCGGATTGCCGTCATCCAGGATCTCCACGCGGAATCCGGCCTGGGGTCCGTAGTCGGCGAAGTACATGCCGCCGTTCTCAAGGCCCTGCAGTGTCAAGGGGTGATCACCAACGGAACGGTGCGCGATATCCCTGCCGTCGCTCGCATGCAGTTTCCCATGTTCGCCCGCGCGGCCGCCGTGTCGCACGGTTACACCCACATCATAGATTACGGACAACCCGTCCGGATCTTCGGACTCGAAATCCGCCCTGGCGACTTGCTCTTCGCCGATTGCCACGGCGTGGTCTCCATACCGCACCAAATCGCGGCGCAACTCCCTGAGGTGGCCGCCCGCATCCGCGTCCAGGAGCAACGCATCGTCGACCTTTGCCAGTCCCCGGATTTCTCAACCGTAAGACTCCTGGAAGCTATCCGGACCGCGGATCAAGGAAACTGAATGCGCAAATCGACCGCTCTGATCTTTCCCTTGCTGTTCGCTGCATTGGGCGCGTTTCTGCTCTCTTCCTGTGGCAGCAACAAGGACTCGCAGGCCAGCGCCTCGGCCGCCTCTGAAATCCCCACCGTCGCCGTCGCTAAGGTCGCCACCGCGGACCTCTCGCGCGATCTCATCCTCACAGCCGAGTTCAAGCCGTTTCAGGAAGTCGACGTGATGGCTAAGGTCTCCGGTTACGTCAAGGAGATCCGCGTGGACGTGGGCGACCGCGTGAGGGAGGGTGCCCTCTTGGCCACGCTGGAAGTCCCCGAAATGGCCGATGACCTCAGAAAGTCCCAAGCCGGCGTGAGGCACAGCCAATCCGAAGTGGCCCGCGCCCAGGATGAGATCGCACGAGCCAAGTCGGCCCACGATATCGCGCACCTTTCTTACAGCCGGCTTTTCCAGGCATCGGAGAAAAGACCCGGCCTGATTGCCCAACAGGAAATCGACGACGCCCAAAGCAAAGACCTGGTAACCGAAGCCCAGCTCGCCGCCGCCAACTCCGCTCTCGCCGCCGCCGGACAACAAGTGGATGTCGACCAGTCTTCCACCGCGAGAGTTCAGACCATGATCGATTATGAACGCGTCACCGCTCCCTTTACCGGCGTCGTGACAAAGCGCTATGCCGACCAGGGCTCCATGATCCAGGCCGGCACCGCCTCGCAAACTCAGGCCATGCCCGTGGTGCGGATCTCCGAAAACGGGCTGCTCCGCTTGATTCTTCCCGTCCCCGAATCTGCCGTCCCCACCGTCCACACGGGGCAGCAGGTGGAGGTGCGGGTGCCGGCCTTGAACCGCACCTTTCCGGGGAAAGTGGCGCGCTTCTCCGACAAGGTGGCTTACCAGACCCGCACCATGGATACCGAAGTCGACGTGCCCAACCCCAGCCTGGTGCTGATCCCTGGCATGTACGCCGAAGTCAACCTCACCCTGGCCCGCCACGATGCCGTGATTGCGGTTCCAGTCATGGCCATTGACGAAGACGCCGCTGGCGGCAGCGGCTCAGTAATGGTGATCACTCCCAACGATCGCGTGGAGGTCCGCCGCGTGGCGTTGGGCCTCGAAACCGCCAACCGGGTGGAAATCCGCTCCGGCCTGAATGAAGGCGACATGGTGGTGCTTACCGGCCGCGCTTCTCTCAAGGCCGGACAGGAAGTGCGGCCCAAGGTCACCGCCATGGCCGCGGCGGCAGGCTCGTAACCGAGGCGCCCTATGTCCGGATTCGCCATCAGAAATCCCTACCTCATCGTCGTCATCTGCCTGTTCATCGCCGTGGTCGGTATCACCACCCTGACCAGTATGCCGGTCGATATGTTCCCGACGATGAACATTCCCGTGGTGGTCGTCGCCACCTTCTATTCCGGGATGCCTCCCGAGCAGATCGAAACCGATATCACCAGCCGCTTCGAGCGTTTTTTCACTCTCGCCAGCGGCATCGACCATATCGAATCCCGATCTCTCACCGGCGTCTCCATCATCAAGGTCTATTTCCAGCCCGGATCCAACGCCGATTCCGCCGTCACCAATATCTCCAACCTCGCCATGGCGCAGCTCCGCCGCTTGCCTCCCGGCACTCTGCCTCCCGTGGTCCTGAAGTTCGATGCGTCCAGCCTGCCCGTCTGTTTGGTGACGTTTAAGGGTGAGGGGCTCGATGAGACAGCTCTCCGCGACCTGGCGCAGTTTCAGGTGCGCAACCAGATCGGCGGCGCCCCCGGAGCCAGCGTACCGCAGCCCTTCGGCGGCAAATACCGCCAGATCATGGTCTACGCCGATCCCTACAAGCTCGAGGCCCACCAGCTCAGCCTGATGGACGTGGTCCGCTCCGTCAACAACGCCAACCTGATCCTTCCCGCGGGCGACGTACAACTCGGCCAACTCGATTACAACATCTATACCAATAGCCAGTTGCCCACCGTGGAGGAGATCGACCAGCTTCCCATCAAGACCGTGGGACAGGCGCCCGTCCGCGTGGCCGACATCGGCTATGCCAAGGACGCCCAGCAGATCCAGACCAACATCGTGCGCATCGATGGGCAGCGTTCGGTGTACACGCCGGTTATGAAGCAAGGCGGCGATACCAATACTATCGCTGTGGTGGAAGGCATCCGCGAGGCTCTTCGGCATCTTGTCGATGTCCCCCCGCAACTCATCACCAAGGTCGTCTTTGATCAGTCCGTTTTCGTCAAGACCGCCATCGAAACGCTGCTCCACGAAGGCGCCATCGGGCTGCTGCTCACTTCCATCATGATTCTCATCTTCCTGGGAAGCATGCGCGCCACGGTGGCGGTCTTCTTCTCCATTCCGCTCTCCGCCCTGGCCGCTTTC
>Ga0187887_10004388_pt1 | contig 10560 bp, 11 predicted proteins | sample June2016WEW_7_10_FD_132977 | JGI IMG/M metagenome (GOLD analysis project Ga0187887, IMG submission 132977) | Peatland microbial communities from SPRUCE experiment site at the Marcell Experimental Forest, Minnesota, USA - June2016WEW_7_10 | ecosystem: Environmental > Terrestrial > Soil >... | reverse complement strand
TCGAGCAGGTAGCCATTGGCCCCGTGTATCTCCACACCGTCAAAGCCAGCCAACTCTGCGTTCTCTGCTCCCTTGCGGAAGGCCTCGACGATGCCCGGAATTTCGGACGCCTCAAGGGCGCGTGGCGTCACATAATCGGTAACTGGACGCACCATGCTCACATGCCCTTAGGACGGATTGCACTTGGCGCAACCGGCAGTTTGCCTTCAAGAAATCGCGGATCTGAGATGCGCCCCACGTGCCAGAGTTGCGCAAAAATCCGCCCGCCTGCCCCATGCACTGCCTTCGTCACCAACTTCCAGGCTTCGATTTGTTGCGGCGACCAAATCCCCGGCACATTGGCGTAGCCGACGCCCTGCGGTAAAACCGGGATGCCCTCGGAGATAATCAGGCCGGCACCGGCACGCTGTGTATAGTATTCGGCCATCAGTTGTGTTGGAATGTGCTCTGGTGTGCCCCGCAAGCGAGTAAGCGGAGCCATAATAACCCGATTCGGCAGTTGGATGTCGCCGATTTGGATGGGGTCTAACAGAGAAGCCATGGAATGAGTCCTTGTGAAAAATTGCGATACTTTGATTGAACTCTCCCCAGCCAGCATCCTCTGGTCGGTATTGCACACAGTGTGCGCCATCGCTCGAACACTTCAAGACTTTCATCATCCTTCGGGTCCAACAGCCCCGATGGACCTACGGGTGAGAAGTATCAGGCCGATAGCGGCGTTATCCGTCAGTTGCCGCGTCTTCAGAATTCATGAAAGCTTGTGCTTCCTGCCGATGGTGTCGAGAGCGCTTTCCGTACCATCTCTCGGCCGAGCCTCGTTGAAGAGTCGCGCGGACGAACACGACTACCATCCAAATTCAAATGGTATTCTGGCGTCTCTTATAATCCCTGTAGTGGCGGGCGGCGGTCTGCTTCAGGGTCTGCGTTGTTCCCTGTCGCGTACACAAGATGGTGTACAATCGGCTTTCCACGGGCATGGCTTTGTACTCGCTGCTCCGCTGCACGATCCGCCTGGCTCGAGCGCTCATGCTGGCGAAGGTGTTCCGACCAGGAGTCCACGAGGAATACCTCCAGGTTGCGGTTGCATTCTCCATATCTCGAAAATTCCCCCACCGGTACGCGCCATCGCGACGCCGCATGCGGGAGTACCTATCGATGGCCTTGAGAAATTCTGGTACCTGTTCTGTGTCAATATAGTATTCAACCGTGACCATGATTGGGCCGTCGTCCGCCGCAGAGTCCCGCTCCAGTATGGTGGGCATCCGCCAATGAGTCCAGGGTGTCAGATCAGCGGTTGAGTCCGGAAGGTTCAGGAAAAGACCGGTCAGAGCGCTGGTCATCGTTCCCACACCGGCAAGCACCAAGGCGAAACGGATGCTGGTTCTGGCTGCCAGAGCCCCCCAGGCGGCGCTTCCGGCAGCCACGGCGCCTTGAAACACTAACATCGAAACGGCGAGCACGCGAGCGCGCACCCAGTCTGGTGTGTGGTTCAGAATAAGCACGTTGAAGAGCGAGATGAAGACGATCCATGCATCCCCTCCGACCAGCATGACTGCTCCCAGCAGCGGCGGTGCATGAACACCGCCCGTGGCTATCGTCATGAGGCCAAATATCAGTGTGCCGCCCGAAACCACAATTTCCGCCGACCACCGAGCGCGAACACGCTGCATCGCCACGGCACCGAGTAACGCTCCAAATCCGAAACACCCCAGCAAGATTCCGTAACCCATTGAACTGCGGCTTACTTCGCGAGCCAATGAGGGCAGCAACGCCAGAAATCCACTGGCGAAGAACATGAGTATTCCGGATCGAAAGATAAGAGTGCGGACGGTGGTTGAATACCGGACGTATCGAATAGCCGCGACTGTTGCCGCGGCTATTGTCTCCGGTGGGGTCGTGCGTTTGTGATGAGGCCGCTTCCATCGGACAATGACAAAGATGACCTCAAGAAACGATGCCGCATTCGCGAGAAAGGCGGCTCCGACGCTCGTTACAGCGATGACTACACCAGCCAGGGCCGGCCCAACGGCCTTGGCCAAATTGAATTCAATGCCGCTGAGCGCAGCAGCGGCTGGGAGATCGTCTTTTGAAACGAGTTCCGGCAAGACCGCTCCCCAGGCCGGGCATTCCATGGCGTCTCCCGAAGAAAGAGCGAACGTCAGGGCCAGGAGCAATATTGGAGAAAGCGCTCCCCGTATGGTCACACCCGCAAGCACAATCGCAACGCCATCCATCCACACTTCACTGATTAGAATCAATTTGCGGCGGTCAACAATGCCGCCAAGTGCGCCGGCTGGGAAGGCGAGAATAAAAAAGGGTAGGGCACTTGCAGTCTGTATGAGGGCAACATAGAGGGGTCCGGCATTCAGCGATACCATCAGCCACGCTGCGCCGACGCTTCGCATGAAAGTGCCCACATCGGAAACCGCATCCGCGATCAAGAGATTGCGAAAGGTGCGCACACGCAAAGGACGCCAAAGGCTCGGTGTCTCCCTCGGATTTTGACTGTCTACGCTGATCGGGTTTCCCGCTCTCAACCAGAACCTGTCGGAGCCAATCTTAGAAATACCAGAACAGGATAAATCGACGACCAACATGGGAGACTCCCGACAAACTACCGCAGGGTGTAAATAACTCAGGGCAAGACGGCAGGCTCTTCCTCTTGACCGCGCCTGTGGTCGAGCGCATCGACGGCGCACGTTCTTTTCGGATCGATTTGAAGCATGCTCGGTTCTCGGTCACCAGCCACGCCTCAATGCTAGCGGTTGCTGGATTCGGTCATAGTGGCCATCGGCGTTTTGCTATGCATATTTCGGTCCACGCTTCGTCCGGAGATCCCGCTCGGCCGCATTTGCATCGGACCGATCAGCGATCATCCTGCGATTTTATGTAAGCGACTGCTCTTGATTGCGTGCTCGTGGATTCAGAGCAAGATGTAGATACACCCTTTATATCTGGAGGAATCTCAAACCAGAGGTTGCCTAACGATGCGACTCGCACAATACTATCTGTCGTCACTACTGCACCTGCCGGTCGCTCAACATCAAGCTGAGACAGGAATCTATCAATTCGCTCAGAGCTGCCTTGAATTTCTATTTCGACAGCCGCATCCACATTCCGTACAAATCCTGTGAGCCGCAGGGATTGGGCAACGCGATACACGGTTGGACGAAGCCCGAAGCCCTGAACTGCCCCTTCAAGGATTATGCGAAGACGTCGGTGTTGCGTGTTTGCATCGTGGCTCATGTAAGGCAGCCGCGGTGGACGCAGGGGTTGTGCTCTTCGATCTCGATGAATTCAATCTGAAGTTCTTTGCCAGAGACGATTTTCAGTGGAAAACCGCATTGGGGACAGATGAGAGACATCGCCCTAGTTGGCTGAGTCCCGGCGTCGCACACGACGCAATGCAAGACCATTGGAACAACTTCGATCTCTAGACGAGCGTGTTCAGCCAGTGTTCCCAGCCGAGCAACTTCGAAGGCAAACTCCAGGGCCTCCCGAGCGATGGCCGTGAACTCGCCAAGGCGGAGTTTGATGACTGTAATGGAGGGTGAGTCTGCTTCGCGAGCCTTTTCTTCCGCTACTTCGAGGATGCTCTCAATGATGGAGATCTCATGCATTGACTTGGGCCTCCGGAACGCCGAGGCTTTCCAGCGGGTTAAGTGGAAGCCACCATAAATTAGGTCGCGGCGCTGCATTTCGATGATTGCAGCGGACGCCGCAGTGCGTGAGAACTTGCGCTATGGAAGCTGCCGCTTCTGCTGCAAGGTTCAACATGGCGGCGCTCGGGCCATCTCCGAATACGCATGACTCAGGCGCGGCGCCAACCACGATCAGTTCAGTAGGACCGCAGTCGGCAAGACGCAGATGGGTGAGAGTGTCCCACAGGCCTGGATCGTGTCCGGTGATGCGAAGACAGGCTCGGCTTGAGGCGAAATCGTCTTCGCAAAACACCGATACAGCTCGGGTTGGAAAGTCTGAATGAACCGCATCGACGATGACCACAAGCTCACGGCCATAGAGGTATGGCGCCAGGTCAAGGCCCGGCGTGCCCAGGTCGAGCACTTCAACCTCTGGACCGCACTCATACTGACAGCGAAATGTCTCCACCGCAAGGGGGCCAAAGCCATCGTCGCCGAGAAAGACATTCCCCAGCCCGATGACAGATACAGCGCGATGTTCCGAGGGCTCCACGTTTTTCATTGGACTTTTACCTGTGCAATCTCTCTTCCGGTCGCATCGAGAGTGTGACAGGAACATGCCATGCAAGGGTCAAAGGAATGCACGGTGCGAAGGACCTCTAGCGGCTTTTCAGCGTCTACAACGGGACTTCCAATAAGAGAAGTCTCGTAAGGTCCTGGGACCCCGTTCTGATCGCGCGGACTCGCATTCCAGGTGGTGGGCACAACGGCCTGGTAATTTGTGAAAGCGCCCTTATCGATCACAACCCAATGCGAGAGCGCGCCGCGCGGTGCTTCGTGCATACCCATCCCCATGATTTCGCCTGACGGAAACTGTGGCGCGTTGCAGGTGGTGTCGTCTCCATTGAGAATGTTGGTGGTGAGCAATTGCAGATGCTCAAGCGCAAGCTCTGAAAGCATCGCGGATCGAATGGCCCTGGCGAGATAGCGACCCATGGTCGACTGCATCTCGTTGGGCAGTACCTTCAACCCATGGACGGCGGATATCCTGTCGAATGCCGCGTTGGTCCACTTGCGCGTGAGGGCGTGGCCGGATGCATAGCCAACGAGTACATTGGCGAGTGGTCCGACTTGCATCGGATTTCCGTTATAGCGCGGTGCTTTGACCCATGTGTATTTTGCATCTTCCTTGAAGTCGGTGTAGTCCGGCGTAGTCTCGCCCTTGTAAGGCTCAATGGGACCGCTTCCCTGGTACCACGCGTGCGTCGAGTCTTCGGTGATGGCCTTGCGAAACGGCTCATCCTTCCAATTTGTCATGGACCGCACGGAGGCAAGATCGCCATTCATGATGACGCCGCCGGGAAAATCGAATTTGGTTCCTCTTGCATCGAGTGGAAGATCTGGTACGGCCAGATAGTTGGCGACACCGCGGCCATAATGGAAATACTCTGGATAGGAAGCCGCCAGCAAACCGGTATCGACGAAGAAGACTTGTTGAACGAACGGAATCAGGTCTTCGAGGATCCCCTGCAACATTCCCAGGCGGTCCATGTTCATGGTCGCAAGGCTGTTCAGGTTGATCGCATTCATGACTCCGCCAACTGCGAGATTCTGAATGTGGGGCGTCTTGCCACCTAGGATCGCCACGACCTGGCAAGATTTCCTTTGAAACTCCAGCGCCTGCAGATAGTGCGCGAAGAGAATAAGATTCATCTCCGGACTCAGGCGCATCGCGGGGTGGCCCCAGTAGCCGTGAGAAAAAATCCCGAGCTGCCCTCCGGCCATGATCCCTTTCACCTTATCTTGCACGGCCTCAAGTGCGCGCCGGGAATTTCCCTGCCATGAACTGGAGCCCTCTGCAATGGAAGCTGCGCGTGCCGGATCAGCCTTTGGAATGGACATTACATCGACCCAGTCCAGTGCCGACAAATGATAGAAATGCACGATGTGATCGTGCAGCGCATGGCCGATCAGAATCAGGTTGCGAATGTATTGCGCGTTCGGCGGTATATCGAGTGCGAGCGCGTCTTCCACAGCGCGCACCGAAGCAATTCCGTGCACCGTGGTGCAGACACCGCAGAATCGCTGCGCAAAGACCCAGCCCTCACGAGCATCGCGGCCGCGCAAGATTGCCTCGAGGCCCCGCCACATCGTGCAGCTCGCCCAGGCTTTGTTGACCTTGCTCCCGTCGACCTCGACATCAATGCGTAGATGCCCTTCGATGGGCGTCACGGGGTCTATCGAAATACGTGCCATCAGATCCCTCTTTCTAGGGTGACGCCCGTCGCGTCCGGCATCACAGGCGAGGATTCAGCTGCCTTACGCGGCCAGCCAAACGGGCGAAACGTGTGATTCCAGGCGCTCGCCTCTCCGGGCAGAACGGCAAAATAGTTGATTACAAGAACAAAGGCCACGGACCCAAGTGCGATGTACCCCGCAGCCATTACCAGCTCCGGCGCCGACGGGAAGTAGGCCGTGCTGCGCGCAGGCATATAAGCGATTGAAGTAGGGATGAAGCGGTAAAGCATTCCGCCAAGGCAGGCCAGCGCCGACATGTTCAGTAATGCCCGAGGCGTCTCGCGAATCCGTTGGAAACGTAGAGCAAGCGCGGGGATAAGGATCAGTCCGCTTTCAACCAGAAACAGCAGACTCATCCTGTCGAAAGCGAATGCGGTGCGAAGCTGTTCTCGCCAGATCAGGTCACTCAGTCGAACAGCAAGGAAGACGAAGCAAACACCTGACAGCAGATTGGCTAGCTCCGCCAGAATTCCCGCATCGAGATCGCGGGAGTACCGAAGGCAGACGATCATCAGGAGAAGGATCGTGAAAGCAAACCCGCACAAGGCAGCGGCAACCAAGTAGAGCAGCGGCAGCACTGGCGACTGCCACAGCGGATTTATTTTGGTCCCAGCCAGCAAAAGCAATCCCCCGAGAGAGGATTGGTGCATGAGCGGAATTACGTAGGCTCCAACGATCACGAAAGGGTAGGCCTTACGGACCATGGGCGCGACGCGGCACAGGATGACGCGGGCTCTTTCATTTCCTGTGTAGTAAACCCGTTCCAGGATCAGAGGGAGAATTTCGAACGATAGAAAGACCGCGCAATAAAGCGGCATGCAAATGGAGATTTCGAGCATTGCCGATTCCGAGTTCCATCGCCAAGGCATCAGTGCGCTATAGAAGTTCCACGGGCGACCAACGTCGAAGCCGAGGGCTATTAACCCGGTCGCATAAAACAGAAATCCTGAGACAAGCGCGGTGCGCATGACAACATGGAGCTTCTGGCGATTGAAGACCCATGCCGCCATGCCCAATGCCAGTGGCCCTGATCCGAGGGCAGTCAGCGTCATGACATTGAAAGTCTTCCAGATGCCCCAGGCATAGACATCGTTCATTCCTGAAAAAGGGCCTAGCGGAGAGAAGAATCGAATAGCAGCCAATGCAAGGCCAAGAGCCGCGATTCCGATGAGCAGAAGAAGGAATGGGGTCAGCACCGGTCCCTGCGTCACAGGCACGCCGCACTGCCAGTGATTGATGAGGGTCGTTCCTCTTTTGTCGGCGGTGGGTTCGGTGGTTGTCATAATTGATCGGGATACCCCGTCTTCTCTTCGTGCTCAAGTCTCTCTGACTCGTGACGGTCCCAATTGCGTCTGATGAAGAAACCGAAAATGCCGGCAACGACCACAGGGCCGACAAGCCATTTGTAGATGACGGATGTCACCTTGGTTGCGTAGTGACCTATCGAGGTTGAGCCGAGCTTGGGAAGACCTATCTTCTGGAGGGAAACGCTAGATAGATAAAGCACCTGCGTCCCTCCGGCTTCATACTCCCCGTACACACGTTTTTCAAAGTACTTGTCCGGAGCAGTTGAGATCCGCTCCTTTGCCTGAGCAAGCAGATCCGACCTCTTCCCAAAGATTACAGTTCCGGTAGGACAGGCGGCGGTACAGGCCGGCTGCAGGTCCTCCTTGAGGCGTTGGTCGTAACAGAACTCGCACTTGACGATTTTAGGGTTCCAATTCTGCCACTGAAATTGAGGAACCTCAAAGGGGCACGCCACTTCGCAGTAACGGCAACCTATGCACAGAGAACTATTCCAGGTCACAGCGCCCAGGTCCTGTTTGACTAACGCCCCGAATAGACACCCGGTGACGCAGGCAGGGTCCAGGCAATGCATACATTGCTTCTTGACGAAAGCAAACTCATCGGTCTGCGGGTCTTGATAAGGCTCGACTATGTTCTTCGTCTTCGCGTTCAGACCCAACGGCATGTCCCAGATCCCGCCAGATAGCAAAGTGTCCGTGGGCAAGCTATTAGCTTCATTGCAAGCCGGCATACATGCTTTGCAGCCAGTGCAGATGGTGTTGTCGTAGAGCATCGCGATGGCATCGGGCGGCGCCACGGGATGCGCCGGGTGTTCTTCGGTCGTGCTCTCCGCGGATCTAGCCGCGGTTCTTTCCGCTTGTGCCGGCCCCGGCAGCATCGCACTCGCGGCTGTTCCTCCAAGTCCGATCATGACTTTGAAGGCCTGGCGACGGCGCAGCGCAACGCTCATAGAGAAGCTCCCGATCTCGTGCCAGATCCTGTGACGGGCCCCGAACCCGGTGGGGCAGAGCCGGGCGGGCTCTCATCATCCTGCACCTTAGAGAACTTGCGCGAGGCATCGTACCCGGCACCCACCAAAGCGCCGACTCCAATGCCGACAAGCCCCGCTGCCAGCGGACTGATAGTTCCGCGAGTAGTATCGATCGGCGCATAAGAAGTCGGCGGCGCAGCGATGGTGTGAATTTTCACCACCTCAAACATCGGTACCCGGAAGGCGACGCTCTTTTCGGTAAAACCGATGCAGGGCGCGCCGATGCCGATGGGCCATACATCTGGAATCTCATTGAAGTGCCGCGTCGAGCAGCCTGCATGCGTATCCGGCCCTTTGCAGCCCATCTCGTACAAGCACCGGACTTCACGATGTCCCGCGTCGCCGTACTGCTTTACAAAATTGCCCGCATCGAAGTGCGCCCGCCGCGGGCAGTGCTCGTGGATATCGCGATCGAAAGCGAACTTTGGACGGCGCTGTTCATCCATCTCCGGCAGAGTCCCATCGGCGGCGTATTGCAGCCGCACTCCAAGCAACGTGTAAGGATTAGGCGGGCAGCCGGGGATATTTACGATCGACTTCTTCGGAAGAAGGTCGGCCACACCCACAGCTCCAGTGGGGTCAGGGTCTGCGGATGGAATGCCGCCCCACGACGCGCAGGAACCGATCGCGACGATCGCGGCAGCCTTACCACTGATGTCGTCCAGCATATCCAAGGCCGGCCGGCCCGCCAACTTCATGTAAATCCCTTGGTCCTTTGTGGGGATCGTTCCCCCCACAACGAGAATGAACTTGCCGGAATACTTCTGCACAGCTTCATCTAATGCTTGTCGGGGCTGCATGCCCGAGCCCGCCATCAGGGTCTCGTGATACTCCAGCGAGATGACGTTCAGAATCAGATCGCCAAAATCTGGGTGCGAAGTCTGAAGAAGCGTTTCGGTGCAACCGGTACAGTCGTGAAAGTGAAGCCAGATCACCGGCGGACGCGTGACTTTTCCGAGGCCGGCGGCAACTTCTTCCGGCGTCGTCTTGGCCGTAATCGCAAGACCGTAAGGCGCTGCGATCATCAGGCTGGAGCAGAACACAAGGAATGATCGGCGGCTGATACCGCAGCGAAGTAGGCGTTCGTCGATCGTCTCAAGAGCTGTCGCCGATGCGACGAGGGAGCTAAGCATCTCGCGCCTAAGCCTTCTTTATAGGGGTCGGGATTCGTCCTGGTCCTGCGATTGCAACTCAAACGCAGCAGCATTGATAGCTTGCGATGATGTAAGGACGTTTGGCGAACGTAGTCAGGCTAGCTGAACCGAGAATGTCCAAACTGATCACTTTTGCTCATATCCTTGATCCTTTCGCGGGTTTCGAAGACTCTTAGCGCTCCTCTCCGGCGTTCATATGCAAGAGTGAGCAGTAATAGACAGAAAGTGGACCCGATACTTCTACCTGAGACAGTCAAAGGAAACACGAGAAGTTGGGAAAATCCGATGCGATTGGTGTCTGCAAAAGCCCTTGGTTTTTTCCGCGATCCCTCAGCAGATGGGGTGTTGGTTGAGAAACTTTCCTCTGAAGCTCAGTATGAGTTTGCCGCACTTAAAGTAGTATTTGACCGTCCGAGCAGCACGATTCCATTTGCCGAGCAGGAAATGCCCACCATCATCCTGTTCTTGATGGAAGGACAAGTGATGCTCTCAATGAATTCGAGCGCTGGAAGGCGATTGATCCTCGGTATCGCCGACCCCGGAGATACTCTAGGACTCGCGGCTTCCCTTTCCGGAAGCAGGTATGACATCACTGCGGAAACTCTCCAACCCTGCAAGATAGCATCGATTGACCGGAAAGACTTTCTAGGCTTTTTGCTGCGTCACCCTGCTGCCTACAAGAATGTGACGCGCGAGTTGTGTTTGGACCGAACAAGAGCGTATGAGCAAGTGCGAACACTCGGGTTGGCCGCGACGGCACCAGCGAAGCTCGCTCGGCTCCTGCTTGAATGATGCGCTGAAGGCCAGAAGACAAAGCAAGGCACTCGGCTATCCTGCTCCTTCACGCACGGGGAGATCGGTGAGTTCATCGGTGCTTCGCGGGAGACAGTTACCCGCACCTTTAGGGACTTCAAGGACCGTGAGGTGCTTGAAGCGCGAGGATCCACGTTGATCATTTCCAACCGAAGAGCCCGGGAAGTCTATGCGGGCATAGAGAGTTTCGATTAAGCTTCAACGAACCGGCAACAGCGACTGTAAGATTGCGGAATCCTCGCCCTTTGCGCTGGTCCTTTCGCGGCTTTGGTAATGGCACAACGGCTCTCAGATGGCCTCCACGTAGAGGAACGGG
>Ga0187887_10004387_pt1 | contig 10563 bp, 8 predicted proteins | sample June2016WEW_7_10_FD_132977 | JGI IMG/M metagenome (GOLD analysis project Ga0187887, IMG submission 132977) | Peatland microbial communities from SPRUCE experiment site at the Marcell Experimental Forest, Minnesota, USA - June2016WEW_7_10 | ecosystem: Environmental > Terrestrial > Soil > Wetlands... | reverse complement strand
GCGGAAAGCGCGCTTCTGAATTCAAAATAAATAGCTGTCGTCCGCCCAACGGAACCGTTACATTCACGCATCCGGTCTGGCCCTTCAGCACGTTGCAGAATGGGACCAGGCGCTGGGGGCCCGCCTCATCGATGGGAAAACCGCGCAGCGTGGTACCGCCTCCTGAAAAAAAGAGTTGGCTGGTGGGCACGAAGCTGCTGCTGAATGACTTGAGGAGTCCCAGCCGAACGCTGTTTGCGAACACGATGGAATGGACTGATTTGTAATAGGCGTACTGCCCGAAAAGTTTCGCAAAATTGGCGCTGGAGAAAAGGGCCTCGGGCGTCATCGCGAGGTTGAGCGTCGCGAACGCGCCACGATGCGCATCGAGAGGCTTGTCCCGCGTGTCTCGCAGCAGGGTTCCGGAAAATGTGGAGAGATGGACATTCCGGTCTTGCGGTAGCACGAGAGCGGGAACGAGAAGATGAGACAGCTCGGTCTTATTGAAATCGTAACGAATTTGCAAGCGAGTATTGCTCTTGCGGCTAATGAGCCGCTCCACCTGAAAAGAGAGATCGCCGAGGCCCGCCGCAAAAAGGGGATTCTCGGTGGTGCGCTCAATTGAAAAGCTGGTTAGCGACTTCCATTGCGAGCCAATGAAGTGTGGCTGTGCGTAAGTGGTCAGCGCGCGCTGGTCAAGGCGCGAGAACAGGAGTGCAGCACTGACAGTTTCGCCGAGGCCTCGCATGTTGTGCCGGTCGAACTCGATCGAACCACGGGGACTGGCAAAGGTTGACTGGCTAGGCGCGATCTGATTGTTGCCCAGTTGCACGGGGGGAATTCCGGGTACGGCGACAGTTCCAGCCGGGATATTGCCGCCGCGATGCGACACCTCGAACCCGAATCCGTAGGTGATCTCGTTGCGCTTCGCTTCGTGCACTTTGACCATGGCGGCTTCTTCAGTCTGATCTGTGATGGGTTTCTTCGGACCCACGCTGGCCCAATCGAAGATGTTCAAGTCGTACAGGCGGCTCTCCGCTTCGAGCATTTGACCTCGTTGCATGGGAGATTCAGGACGGAGGCGAGCGGCCTTCTGAATCAGTGAGAGCCTGGTGCGCTCCTGGCCCAGGTAGATCACTTCACCCGTGCGTACCATTTGATGCTCCACCACGGCATACACGACATCGACCCGATGAGGGTCGTTCGCACTACGCTTCACGCTGGGCTTTACTTCCGCGTTAAGGTAACCGCGATTCTCATAATTCGCTGTAATGCGGTTGCGATCGTCTGACAGCAGCCGCGGGGAAAAAGCCTTGCCGGGCTGGAGCTGAAAGCCGACAGGCTTTGTGAGATCCGTTTTCGACACGCTGTTGTTGCCGGTCACGTCCACTTTGTCGACGAGCGTCTGAGAGCCCTCTTCAATGTTGAATGTCACCTCGACCCTGGGTCCGCGCTCAATGGCTTGCGGGGTCACCTTCACTTCTTCGTATCCGTGGTCGCGATAAAAAGCTTCCACATTGTTTGAGCTTTGCTTCAACAGCTTTTCGCTGAATGTTCCATGGGAATAGAAGTGGGCTCGCTTCACCGCGACTTGAGCGAGCAGCTCTTTCGAGAGGACCGCGTGATTGCCGTTGAAAACGATGCGATCGAGCTTGTGTTTTGTGTCCTTCTCGATTTCGTAGGTCAGGAGGATCTTGCCAGGCCGGCGCTGAAAATCGGTCTTGACCTTCACATCGAAATAGCCCTTCCGCTGAAAATAATTGGCGAGGTTTTCTTCTCCTTCGGCCACCAGATCCCTGTCGACCGTGCCCTCCGAGTAAATCGGAATCAGTTTCCTGATCTCCCTCGTGGACAGGAACGGTATCCGTGACAGGCGCGCCCCGCTTATGGTGACGATGACTATCGGTCCTTCCTCGACTTTGATCGTCACGTCAACGCGATTGTTGCCGGCATGGTATTGGGGCGGGAGTTCCTGAACTTTACTCGCCAAGCGGTGGTCCCGAGACAGCTGGCGTTGAATCAGGGACGTGGCCTGCTTGATGCGCTCCGAGGCATAGGGCTTGCCGCTCTTGAGCAGGCCTCCGGTCAAGCGCGCGCGGAGAGAGCGCACGGAATGCGTCAACTGGGCCTGGTCGGTACCGTCGACTCCTTCGAAGGTTAGCTTTCCGAGACGAGCCTGTTTCCCCAGCTCCACGGCAAATTGAACACTGACGAGCTGATGCGCGTCGTCGACTGTAAAGCTGGTTCGAATCGCTGCCTGAAAATAGCCGGCGTGGTGCAAGAACTCAGCCAAGGCCTTTTCGGAGCCGGGTATTCGTGCTTTGTCGAATGGATCCTCGTCGGGCAAATTGACGACTTGCAAGAGTCGTGTGTACGAGAACGCCCTGGTGGCTCCGGGAAACGCGACGATGCCGAGATAGTAGGCAGGCTCGAGCAGGAAGTTAAGACGCAGTCCTGTGAGATCGGGGATCACGTTCACTTCGACTTTTGGAAATTGCCCCGATTTTTCGAGAGCTGCAATGCTGGCTTCGATCCTGGCTTGCGAATATGGCTTCCCGGCTTTTTGTGTGACCAAGGCTCGAAACGGTTCAAGGTCGCGGTGAGGGTTGGCGATGAGGTCCACCGCGGAAACGTTCTGGCCGTCGTAAAGTGGCTGCGGTCCCTGCGCGGTGAGTTGCGCCCATGAAGTCGCCGCAAGAAGCGCGAATGACAATAAGAAAATTCGCATCAAGACTCGTCTGTCGTCGCCATGGCAGCGGAACATTTGTGATGCCGAACGACATGTACGAGTTGTCGCGAAGGGCTGCCTGAATCTGCGCGGGACTTACCGAAGGCTATTCCAGGCAACCCGCGACAAAAGCCTTATGCGGCGTGTGCCTGGGTCGCGAGAAGCGCCACTCGTTGGAGGTCGTTCACGAACATACGCCGCTGCTCGTGGCGGGACTTTTCATCGGGCGCTCTAAGGATCGAGGACGGATGCACGGTGGCTATCGCGAACGGGGCGAGCGGAGAGTCGATTAACTGGCCTCGTTGGCGACTCACACTGAAACTTGCTCCAAATAACGCTTGAGCGGCAGTTGCTCCCAAAGCGACCAGTACTTGCGGCCGGACTACACGAAGCTCCGCTTCCAACCATGGGCGGCAGGCTTGAATTTCGGAGGCGCGAGGCTTTTTGTGGATGCGCCGCTTGCCGCGCTCGGAGGCGGTCCACTTGAAGTGTTTTACCGCATTTGTGACATAGACGCTGGAGCGATCAATGCCCGCCTCGGCCAGCGCCGCATCGAGCAACTTTCCTGCTGGCCCGACGAACGGATGACCGACGCGGTCTTCCTGGTTCCCCGGTTGTTCGCCAACAAGCATGATCGTCGCCCCGGGTGTGCCTTCTCCAAAGACCGTTTGAGTTGCGGTTTTCCATAATTCGCAGGCCTTGCACGTGGCGGCCTGCTGGCGCAGAACGGGGAGTGAGCTTGCTGTGGCCACTGGAGAGCGTCCCGAGTTTGCCGCCACGAAGTCGCGCTCCAATCGCTCGGATTTTCCCTTAGACCAATGCTTCATAAATACGCCTACAGCAGCCCGCGACAAACGCCCGGCGCGCGGGTCGAATGCTATGAGATGCGCTTGCGATCATCGGTGCGGCTTGGGGTTCTACCTTCCGCTGCCGCTTTCCAGGAGCACTATTGAGTTTATGTACGATTGCATTTGATTCCCAAATCGCTTAGAACGGCTATTGGAAACAATGTATATTCCGGCTGATCTGCGAGAGTGGAGCCCCTTTGACAACATAAACGCTTCGAACTGCGTCTAATTTCGTCACACCACAATCAAAGGCTATGAACTCGGCAATGACCGGGAGCGATCTACTTCTGGACTGGAGAAAATTCCCTATGACACGAATATTCAACAGCAAGCTTTTATGGATCCACGCATTGCTGGTGCTGGTGCTGATGACTATGGCCCTGCAAAGAGCAAACGCGCAGGATCAGGATGATCCCCCCGGCCGCGTGGCGCGCCTCGGCTATATGGAAGGTTCCGTTTCATTTGAGCCCGCGGGCGAACAGGATTGGGAAGAAGCCACCCCCAATCGTCCAATGACCACAGGCGATCAACTCTGGGCCGACCGGGATTCCCGCGCCGAAGTGCAACTCGGGTCCGCCTCGATCCATCTCTCCTCAAATACCGGGATGTCATTTCTCAACCTTGACGACCACACGGTGCAGATCCAGCTCACCTCCGGCGCTTTGAACATTCGTGTTCGCCGGCTTGGGAATGACGACTTGTTTGAGATCGACACGCCGAACCAGGCGTTCTCGGTTTATGAGCCCGGGACGTACCGCGTCGATGCCAGTGAAGATGGAACCTACACCGTGGTTCGCGTCCGGGAAGGCGACGGCGAAGCTACCGGAAATGGGGAAACCTTCGCGCTCCACTCCGGCCAGCAGGGAACGTTCAGCGGCACTGACCGGCTCTATGCGGACGTGGTGGACATCGGCGATCCCGATGATTTCGACAACTGGGCGTACGGCCGGGACCGGCGTTGGGAAGGCTCGCGTTCGGCCCGCTATCTTGCGCCCGATGTCGTAGGCTACGAAGATCTGGACGATAACGGAGAGTGGCGGCCCGATCCGAGTTACGGCAACGTCTGGTTTCCCAATCGAATCGATGCCGGATGGGCGCCATATCACGAAGGCCACTGGGCATGGATTTCGCCCTGGGGCTGGACCTGGGTTGACGACGAGCCGTGGGGTTATGCGCCATTTCACTATGGACGCTGGGTGACGATCGGCGGACGTTGGGGTTGGGTCGCCGGTCCCGTCAATGTCGCTCCGGTATACGCCCCAGCATTGGTCGTGTTTCTCGGAGGCGGATTCGGAGCGGGCGCCGATGTAGGATGGTTCCCGCTCGGACCGCGTGAAGTGTATGTTCCGAGCTATGGTGTGAGCCGCGAATACATGACTCGCGTGAACATCAGCAACACAACGGTCAACACTACGACAATCACGAACGTCTACAACACGACCATAGTCAACAAAAGCACTACGATCACCGACATTACTTACGTGAATAAAACGGTTCCCGGTGCGGTCACAGCAGTGTCTCGGAATACATTCACCAGCGCGCAGCCAGTGGCTCGAGCCGCGGTTCGAGTGACACCGCAGCAACTCGCCGTCGCGCCGGTGGCTGCAAGAGTCGCGGTAGCTCCATCGCAACAGAGCGTCATGGGATCTCATGCGAACACGGCCAATCGTGTGGCCGCGCCTCCCAGGGCCGTGGCCATGCGCCAGGTGGTGGCCAAAGCTCCGCCGCCGCCGCCGCCGGTGCCGTTTGCGCAACAGCAAAAAGCGCTCGATGCGCATCCGGGGCAGCCTCTTGGGAAACAGGAATTGCGGAGCTTGCGTCCGGCCGCTACGGCTGTTCAGGCGCATCCAATGGTAAGAGTGGCTCCTCCGGGAAAACCGGCGACTCCAAATGTGGCTCGTCCTGGCAACCAGCCGAACCAGCCGGGCAACCGTCCTGGTGGGGGAACGCCGTCCGCGCCAAACCGTCCGCAGCCGAATCAGCCAATGCCGGGCAACCGGCCGGAACGCACGCAGCCGGGGACCCGTCCCGAGCAGGGCCGCCCGGAGACAACTCGCCCAGTGGCTCCGCCCGAACGGAATGACCGTCCGTCTCAAGCGCAGCCGCCGAATCGGCCCGAAACACAGCCAGGGAACCGTCCCGAGCAAGGCCGCCCGGAGGCAAATCGTCCCGTGGCTCCGCCCGAACGGAATGATCGTCCGTCTCCGGCGCAGCCGCCGAACAGGCCGCAACCGAGTCAACCTGCGCCCCGGCCGCAAACTCCTTCGGTGACCGAACGGCCTCAGCCGCAACGCACGCCTCCGCCGCCCGAGCGTGCACAACCGCAGCGAACTCCGCCACCGGCAGAGACGCGGCCTGCTCCGAGAGCGGAGCCGCAGAAACCTGAGCCCAAGAAACAGCAGACGCCCGAAGAAAAGAAACGCGAGGAGGAGAAGAAGCCTCCCGTCGTTTAGAGGCTGTATTCTGCGGTTCGGGATTTGTTGAATGAAAGAGTAGGGTTGATGTCCGCATCAGCCCTACTCACGTTCATCCAGCCAGTGGCTGGGCGCCTTGGGTCGGTTCACTTTCCGGTCAGACAATACTCTCCAATTTTCTTGTCGCCCGCGTCCGGATTGACCGAGAGGTCGGGATAGACCTGGACGTCGCGGCAGTCGTACATGCCGGAATTGCTGGGCAATTCGATCATCTGATATTTCCCGCTCTTGAGTGGAGTACAGTTCGGCGCTCCCTCGTTGCATTGAAGTTCATATCCCTTCCCTGCCTTCAACACGTCCACGATTAGAACGCCATTGTTCAGTTCGCTGCTTTTCACCGTGATGGCAGATTTTTCCTGTGCCCAGCCATTCGTCGGGAAAGAGACGAAAAGGGCCACCAGGAATAAGAACAAGAATGCTCTCTTCATACGCACCCCCGTGTTGGTTCGAAGCACGCTCATACGCTTCGATCCTGTCATCTTCATGGTTTCGCACCGGCGGGCCTGTGTCTGTGACGAATGATCGTGTGGGACGTGACCGTCGGCGAGGACGACGCATCCCGCCCCGCCATTGGCGGAATCGGGCTTCCCCTTTGACTGCTATGGGTTAGAATCCGGCAGGAGCTAGATCGTGCATCGCCGCGATTTCAATTCGTCGATTCTGAAGGCATCGGTTGCCGCACTATTTGCGCCGCGCTCGCTTTCGCGGGCATTACGGGGCGCTACCACCGACCCACCGCCAACGCTGGGAGAGGTGTATGCCAACGCGTTTGTCATTGATTCGTTGTGCGCTCCATTTAACGACATGGTTGCATCGCCCAGCGCTGACGCTCTGGCGGCGGTGCGGGGATCGGGGATTACCGCCATCAATTTCACGATCTCCGCGCCCAGCTTTGAAGAAACGATCAACAATCTTGCGATGCTCCAGGAACTGGTCGATCGCTATCCCGAGACATTCCTGATCGTGCGCCGCCACTCCGACATTGTTCGCGCCAAGCGCGGGAAAACAATCGGGATCATTCCCGGCTTTCAGTACACGACGTTTCTGGAGGAGAAACCCGAGCGCATCGCGACCTTTCGCAAGCTGGGCGTGCGCATCATGCAGCTCACGTACAACAATCGCAGCATCTTCGGCGATGGTTGCCTCGAACCCGGTAATGCCGGCCTCAGCAAAGCCGGAGTCACTGCCATAAAGAAGATGAACGAACTGGGAGTGGCTATTGACTTGAGCCACAGCGGGTATCGGACCACAGCGGAAGGCATCACGCAATCCGGCAAACCGGTGTTGATCTCGCACGCGGGATGCGCCGCAGTCTATGCGCATCCCCGCAACAAACCCGACGAGATTCTCAAGTCACTGGCCGATCGCGGAGGCTACTTCGGCGTCTACCTCATGCCATATCTGGTGGCTTCTCCGGCAGTTCCGACGTGCGAACACGTGCTCGATCATATTGAGCATGCAGTCAATGTTTGCGGGGCGGATCACGTCGGGATCGGTTCCGATGGCGCGATTGAGAAAACCGTGCTGACGGCCGAGCAGAAAGAGGCTTTCGACAAGGACATCGCGCGCCGTAAGACACTTGGAATTGGTGCCCCGGGAGAGGACCGTTATCCTTATGTTCCCGACCTTAACGGTCCAGATCACATGGAGATGATTGCGGCCGGATTAGCCAAACGCGGCCAGCCGTGGGCCGCTATCGAAAAAGTGCTGGGCGCAAACTTTCAGCGTGTCATACGAGAAGTTTGGGGCGAGGATTAGCATCGATGGCAAGAGCGGCAAGATCCGGAAACATCAATGCCGGCAGAAACTCTGTCGATCAGCAGCGGCTCGCGTATTTCCGGGAGCGGCGTGAAGAGATGGTCTCTACGATTCGGGAACTGGTCGAAATCGAGTCGCCCAGCGACAACAAGTCCGCGGTCGATCGCATGGCCGAAACCGTCGCGCAAAAATTCGCCACTTTGGGCGGACAGATACGCCTTCATCATGCCGCCGACTTCGGCAATCATCTGCAGGTCGATTTTTCAGGCAAGCGCGGCGGCAAGCCCGTGCTGTTGCTCGGGCACTACGACACTGTTTATCCGCTCGGCACACTGGCATCCATGCCCTGCCGTATCGTCGACAACAAGCTGACTGGTCCTGGTGTGCTGGACATGAAATCGGGCATCGGTCTGATGCTGTATGCGCTCGCAGGCCTGCGAAGCTGGGATGGCGCTTTGCCGCGTCCGATCACCGTTTTGCTGGTTTCCGATGAGGAAGTCGGCAGCGATTCGTCGCGCGCAATCACCGAGTCACTGGCGAAAAAGGCCGCAGCCGTGCTCGTCCTCGAACCTTCTTATGGATTCGAAGGTGCGGTCAAGACGGCGCGCAAAGGTGTGGGCGAGTATGCGGTGAGAGTGACGGGGAAGGCTTCGCATGCTGGACTCGACTTCCAGAAGGGAGTAAACGCAATCCTCGAACTCGCACGTCAGATTGAAAGAGTATCGGGTTTCACCGATCTCAAGAAGCGCTTGACCGTGAACGTAGGGATCGTAAGCGGCGGGTCGCGCACGAACGTGGTTCCCGCGGAAGCCACGGCGCAAGTGGATGTGCGGATTGCACGTCTGAAAGACGCGGCTGGCATCGACAAGAAGATGCGTAGCTTACGTCCGTACAACCGCAAGTGCAAGCTTGAGATCACAGGCGGCATTAACCGTCCTCCGATGGAACGGACGGCTGGCGTGGCGGCGCTTTATGCCAAGGCGGTGGCGATTGCCCGCGAGCTGGGCTGGAAACTGGGCGAGGCTGCGGTCGGAGGCGGTTCGGACGGTAACTTCACGGCTGGCTTGGGAATACCGACGCTTGATGGTTTGGGTGGAGTGGGAGATGGAGCGCATGCCGTTCACGAGCACATCCTGATCCCGGAACTGCCTCGGCGCGCAGCACTTATCGCTGGGCTGATCGAGTCGGTGTGATCGGAATCACGTCTCGCGGTGATAGACAGTACGGGCGTGCTTTGACGGGCCGTCTACACTAACCTAGAATTGAGCTGGGGGAATTCGTCCTGGAAGTGGTCTGAACTGCGGCCATTTCGGCGAAGTCCTGACAGTCTTGATCGGATACGATTTCCGCGTCCGCTCGGTTGTAATTGGAGGAAGTCATGGGTGAGGGTCTTTTCCAGCCACTGCATATCATCTTGATTGTGGGCATCGCTTTGTTGCTGTTTGGTCCGAGCAAGTTTGCCGACCTGGGTAAAGGTCTGGGCGAAGGCATTCGGAACTTCAAGTCCGCCGTAAAAGAGGGCGACGAGAAGAAGGACGAGAAGAAGTCCTAGCTTGTGTGGCGCGGACGCTCCTGTCCGCGCATCTGTCTCCTTTCGCACGTTCGCGTTGCGTTTCTGAACTCAGCGTCAGGTCAGCGTTCCAACCACACCTGCCTCGCGCAGCATGCGATACACCAGCGCAATCGGTAATCCCACTACATTGCTGTAATCGCCTTCGATGCGCGGAATCCATCGCGATGCGATTCCCTGGATTGCATATGCGCCTGCTTTGTCCATGGGTTCGCGAGTCGCAACGTAGGCGGCGATTTCCTTCTCTGCAATCTCTGACATCTGGACCGAAGTGGTCTCACTCGCAACGGACGTCTGTCCGTTGACTACCAAACACACGCCTGTGATCACCTGATGTGTGCGTCCGGAAAGCAGGCGCAGCATGCGAATCGCATCGGCTGAGTCGACTGGCTTGTTGAGAATCTGGTTGTCGATTACCACAACTGTGTCGGCGCCGAGCACCGGATTGTGCGGATGCTTTCTGGAGATGGACTCAGCTTTCTCGCGCGCGAGGCGTTCTGCGCAGTCCTTTGCATTCTCGCCGGGAAGCGGATCTTCGAGGATGTCTGCGGGATGAACTTCGAAGGAGATTTCCGCGGCGCGCAAGATTTCCTGACGTCGCGGCGATGCAGAAGCTAGGACTAGCATGAAAGTCCGATTCTATTCTCAGAATTGCCGCTGGAACGAAACGGGATCTGTACTTGATTGAGGGAAATGCAGATCCCTCGCCTCGCTTCGCTCGGGATGACAAAAATTTGAATTGGGAAGAACACTTACTCCAGCGCTTCCGGTTCGATGGAAATATTTTTCTCGCCTTTGGCGCGGCTCTCCCAATATTTTTTAACCCAGGCTTCGTAGCTTTTTCCGGCGGCGGTGTCGCGTCCAGTGAAGGCGATGGCGGCGATATCGGAATATGGAATTGCAGGGCGATCCTTGCTCGCCGCCAAGATCAGGCGGACTAGCGAATCATCCAGCGTTTTTCCGATGCGGCGATCGAAGAGATAACCGGCGAGTTGCGATCCGTCTTTGCGGGTGATGGTGATATCGCCTCGATAGTCGAAAGCTTTTTCGATGACGGCGCGGATGTCGGCTTCGGTTGCCAATTCCGGGATCCAGCCTTGCAGATTTTCGCGCTCGAAACCGGGGACGACTTCGAGGTCGTCGGATTGCGCGAGATTCGGATGGGAATTTTCCGGCATCGGTCAGGGATTAGGGGTCCTTCGACTG
>Ga0187887_10004386_pt1 | contig 10566 bp, 8 predicted proteins | sample June2016WEW_7_10_FD_132977 | JGI IMG/M metagenome (GOLD analysis project Ga0187887, IMG submission 132977) | Peatland microbial communities from SPRUCE experiment site at the Marcell Experimental Forest, Minnesota, USA - June2016WEW_7_10 | ecosystem: Environmental > Terrestrial > Soil > Wetlands... | reverse complement strand
GATGGTGGCCAGGGAGGGAGTTGAACCCCCGACGCCAGCCTTTTCAGGGCTGCGCTCTACCACCTGAGCTACCTGGCCACTGCGCAAAGAGCGCTGTCCGCACACCGACCGCCGGCCAATTCGGCCGGGCACTGGGTGCCTGCACTGGGCGGGATGCCGTGAAGCAAATCAGCCGATGCGCTGGGACGTATGCAACCTTCGAATTATAGCAATCCTCTGGCGTTCCTTCAAAATTCGAGCCGCAGAGTTCAATCGAATTCGACACAATGATCGAACTGACGGCTCAAAGCTGACAACTGGGCTAGTTTTTCCACATTCCCTTCGCGAAAGACTTCTGCCATAATTGATCGTGCACCCCAGCCCGCACAATTTTCCAAAAACAATTAGAGCGAGGAAGCGATGTCGGCCAAGTACATTTTTGTAACCGGCGGTGTGGTGTCTTCATTAGGCAAGGGACTGGCGGCGGCGTCGATTGGTTGCCTGCTGGAAAGCCGCGGTCTCAAAGTCAACCTGATGAAGTTCGACCCGTACCTGAACGTGGATCCGGGGACGATGTCTCCGTTTCAGCATGGCGAAGTTTTCGTCACCGACGACGGGGCGGAAACCGATCTCGATCTCGGCCACTACGAGCGCTTCACCCACGCCAAACTTTCCCGCGACAACAACTGGACGACCGGGCGCCTCTACGAGCAGATCATCGCCAAGGAGCGGCGTGGCGACTACCTCGGCAAAACGGTGCAGGTGATTCCGCACGTAACCAACGAGATTAAGGCGGCGGCGAAGAAAGTCGCGCAGGATGTGGACGTGGCGATCGTCGAAATTGGCGGCACGGTGGGCGACATCGAATCGCTGCCGTTTATCGAAGCGATCCGGCAGATGCGGCAGGAACTGGGCCGCGATAACACTTTGTTTGTGCATGTCACGCTGGTGCCGTTTATTGCAGCCGCGCAGGAGTTAAAGACCAAGCCAACGCAGCACTCCGTCAAGGAACTGCTCAGCGTGGGAATTCAGCCGGACATTTTGCTGTGCCGGACGGACCGCTTTTTGTCGAAAGACATCAAGTCGAAGATTGCGCTGTTTTGCAACGTCGAAGAAGAAGCGGTGATTACGGCGAAGGACGTTGCCTCCATCTACGAAGTGCCTATCGTGTTCGCGCATGAAGAAGTGGATACGCTGGTGCTGCGGCGACTGAAACTGGAAGCGAAAGACCGCGATCTTTCGAAGTGGGAGGATCTGGTGCACCGCGTTTACAACCCGAAAGATGTGGTGCGGATCGGCATCGTCGGAAAGTACGTGGAATATGAAGACAGCTATAAATCGCTGAAAGAGGCGCTGGTCCACGGCGCGCTGGCGCACAACCTGAAGCTGGAAGTGAATTGGATCGAGGCCGAGGGTCTGGAAGCGGCGGACAAAACCGACAAAAGTTATGAGGCGCAATTGGAAGAGTACGACGGATTGCTGGTGCCCGGCGGATTCGGCAAGCGCGGGATCGAAGGCATGTTGCGGGCGATTCAATACGCGAGAGAGAAGCAGGTGCCGTACTTCGGAATCTGTCTGGGAATGCAGACGGCGTGCATTGAATATGCGCGCAACGTCTGCGGGTTGGCGGACGCCAACTCCAGCGAGTTCGATCCGGCGACTCCGCATCGCGTGATCTACAAGCTGCGCGAGTTGCGGGGCGTGGAAGAACTGGGCGGCACGATGCGTCTGGGCGCATGGCCGTGCAAGATCGAGGCGGGAACGCTGGCGTACCAAGTCTATGGCCAGACCGAAATCAGCGAACGGCATCGCCACCGCTACGAGTTCAACCGCGAGTACGAAGAGACGATGGTAGCCAACGGGCTGCGGATTTCCGGCTCGACTCCGGACGGGACGTACGTGGAGATGGTGGAGATTCCGGGTCATCCTTATTTCATCGGATGCCAGTTTCATCCGGAGTTCAAGTCGAAGCCGCTGGAGCCGCATCCGCTGTTTAAGGCGTTTGTCGGCGCGTCGTACGCACACGGGCAAGAAAAGAAAGAGCGTAAGAACGCGGCCGAGGTGGAGATGTTTTTGCGGCCGGAGAAAATGGGACGAAGGTAATCACCGCCGAGACGCAAAAGAGCGCCGAGAAAAACAGGTCCTTCGCTTCGCTCAGGATGACAAGTCTTTGTAGGATTTTTCTCAGCGTTCTCGGCGTCTCTGCGGTAAACGACTTTGACCTTATCCTTCCAAATCGATAACGTTCGCGTGGGCACGGGAGATCTGTTCCTGATTGCGGGGCCGTGCGTCATTGAGAGTGAAGAACACGCGCTGCGCATGGCGGAGATCATCAAGGGCGTGGTGCGTTCGCTGAATGTCCCGTTCATTTTCAAAGCTTCCTACGACAAGGCGAACCGCACGTCGATCCGGAGCTATCGTGGGCCGGGGATGAAGGAAGGCCTGCGCATTCTGAAAAAAGTCAAAGAGGAAGTTCACGTTCCGGTGCTGACTGACGTGCACCAGGTCGCCGACGTCGCCGCAGTGGCCGAAGTCGTGGACGTGCTGCAGATTCCGGCATTTCTTTGCCGTCAGACCGATCTGATCGTGGCGGCGGCGTTGAGCGGGCGTCCGGTGAACATCAAGAAGGGGCAGTTCGTCTCGCCGTGGGATATGAAGCATGCCGTAGCTAAGTGCCGCGATGCCGGGAACAGTCAGGTGTTTGTGACCGAGCGCGGATCGAGTTTTGGCTACAACAATCTGGTCGTGGACATGCGGTCGCTGGCCATCATGCGCAAGTTCGCGCCCGTGGTGTTTGATGCGACGCATTCGGTGCAATTGCCCTCGGCATCACGTGGCGATGAAGACGAGCCTGCGGTGAGCGGAGGGCAGCCGGAGTTTATCCCTGTGTTGTCGCGGGCGGCGGTGGCGGCGGGCGTGGATGGCGTGTTCATGGAAGTACACGACAATCCCAATGAGGCGAAAAGCGACGGCGCGAATGCGCTGGATACGCGCAACCTGCGCGGGTTGCTGAAAGAATTGCAGGCGGTGCGCAAGGCGCTGGACGTTGCGCACGCGACGCCGTAACGGAGTGCGGAAGGAGGCTGCCGGATGGTATCGCTTCGAAGAGTTCTGGTGGCGAGTGTTGGTCTCTTGCTGGCATCGCCGCTTTTTATTTTTGCCCTTCCCGCTGGTCAAGACGATTCGCACCCGCCGACCGCGTACGATTTGGAACTGAAGGCTTGCGGCACCAAGGCCGACGAAGTCGACTACGAGACTCGTACCGACAAGGGCGATCATCCGACCCCAGAGCCCTCGGCGGACAAGGCGCTGGTCTACGTACTCCGGCCGACGATGATGGGGCATAGGTTCCAAAGTAAGTTGGCCGTCGACGGCGGGTGGAAGGGCGTGAATCGCGGCAACAACTATTTCTACTTTGCGCTTCAACCGGGGGCGCACTATTTTTGCTCCTCCACGGACAATTACAGCGTTTTGCAGCTAGAGGTGGAAGCGGGCAAGACCTACTACCTGCAGCAGCATGTGCGGATGGGCAAGAAAGAACTCAACAGCAAGTTGACGGCTCTCACCGAGGAAGAAGGCAAGGCCAAGTTGGCGCATGCCCACCTGAGTGTTTGGGAAGTCAAGAACTAGAGTTTGAGGTTGCCAGCCGCTATCGGCAAGACTGGGGCGCTTCACCGTCATTTAGACCCCGGCCGTATCTTCGCGCGCCGGTTTTGAATCTGCTACCATTCCCGCGTCATCTGATTGACCATCTCCTATGCATTTGTGGGCATCGATTGCCGGCATTGTTCTGATCTTTGTCATCCTGATGGATGCGTTTGAGACGGTGGTTTTGCCGCGGCGCATTAAGCGGCATTTCCGCATCGCATCCTTGTTCTACAAAAACACCTGGGGCTTCTGGACGCGGGTGGGACGGCATATCAAGTCGGCGAACCGGCGCGAGGGGTTTCTCGCGTACTTTGGGCCGCTGTCGCTGATCGTGCTGATGGGCTTTTGGGCGCTTGGCCTGATTCTTGGATTCGCCTGCGTACAGTTCGGACTGGGCGAACACCTGACGCTCGTCAATGAAAGGATCACGTTTGGAAAAGTGATCTACCTGAGCGGCGAGACTTTTTTCACGCTGGGATACGGAGACATCACCCCCAACAACGCCGCCGCTCGCGCTCTGGCCGTGATGGAAGCGGGCATGGGCTTCGCGTTTCTCGGCGTCGTCATTGGATATCTGCCAGTTATCTACAATTCGTTCGCCGCGCGCGAGGTTGAAATTTCCCTGCTCGACGCTCGCGCCGGATCGCCGCCGAGCGCGACCGAGTTTCTGGGCCGGCTGGGCTGCTGTCCCGATCAAACGGTGCTCGACGATATATTTCGCGACTGGGAGCGCTGGTGCGCCGACCTGCTGACCAGCCAAATTTCCTATCCCGTGCTGTCGTTCTTCCGCTCGCAGCACAGCAATCAATCGTGGTTGAGCGCGCTGACCGTCATGCTCGACGTAACGTCACTGGTCATGACCGGCGTTGAGGGCATTCACCCAGATCAGGCCAAGCTTACGTTCGCCATGGCGCGGCACGCCGTGGTCGATCTTTCCCAGGTTGTGAATGCGCAATACAGCCCGCACGATCTCGACCGGTTGCCTGCCGAAGATCGACACCGGCTGGAGACGGAACTCGCGTGGCGCGGCGTGACGCTGACCGCAGTGAATGCAGTGAATAGTGACAAGGCCGATGTGCCGGATCGGCTGGCGGAACTTCGCGACGTCTACGAGCCTTATCTGCACGCCCTCAGCCGCCGCCTGCTGATGACGCTGCCGCCGTGGATCCATAAGAATCGGGTCAAAGACAACTGGCAGGGTGGCCCCTGGGATCGCGCCATCCAGGCGCGGGCGCTGGAACATCCGGGACGTCCGGTTGAGGATCACTTCTGATCGCCATGAGTGCCATGGACCAAAGTACGTTTTGCCGCTAAAGATTCATGTTGTGACCGGGAACGAACCTCGGTAGAGTGAAGGGATGCGCGGGGGGTCAATGCGCGGGGAACCGATGTTTATGCCTCATCCAAACCTCGGCGACGATGTCAACGGGAACATCGTCCAGTCCGAAATCGAGGGAGGCGTGTTCCTGGAAGGTCTGCCCCCAGATACCGTTCTACAGATTCAAACTCAGCACCATTCTTATACGGCGTTGCTTTTGGGCGAGGGCGTGGCACTGATCTCGGGACATCCGGAATATTGTCCGGACCCGGTGCAGGTGACGATTGCGGGATCGACTTGGGGTGGCTCCATGCTTAAGGTGCGCTTCATCGGTCGCGGCATGCACCTGGAGTTTCATCATCCCGGCTACGCCACCCCGATTGTCACGTCACGGATTCAAGAGATTCGCGAGCCGATTCGCTCCGGCAGCAAACGGCGCATTGGGCGGGTGACGGCCGCCGACTGAAGAAGGGCCGGTTCACAGTCCCGGTCGCTGGTTACTTCCCTCTTACAACTCACTTCTACTACTACGTCCCGTCCCCATCGTCCCGCGGCCTCACCGCTGGCTAAGGCTGGGGCGACGGAGCCATTGCGGCTTCGGGCTCCTGGGGGGGCGCGTCTTGCGTTGAGTTGCTGTTGCCTGCGCTGGCGTCGCTGAGATCAAGCTGCCGGTTGTTATTGTTATCGTTCGAACTGCCGTCCAAGTGATAGTTCGGGCTCAGGTTCGCGTCGGGCGCATCCTGCGAGTTGTACGAATCCGGACGGTAGGGCGGCGGATCGTCGCTCCAGTCATAACTGTAATCCGGGTAGTCATAGTACAACGACGGGCCATACCCGTAAGGGCCGTACCAATAAGGGTTGTACAACCACGGATTCCAGCCGAACGCCCAGTATCCGCCCCAGTAGGGCCCGATGCCAAACCCCCAGCCTCCCCAACCCCAACGGCCTCCACCCCAACCGTAGCCACCCCAACCGCCTCTGAAGCCACCGGCAAAACCGAGGTTTGCACCGCGGACTCCACCTGCAAAGCCAGACGTGCCAATGGAACGCCCGGCGCTGCCAGCGATGCCGAACGAATGCCACTGGCCATCGGCGATCGCGGGTCTGATATTCGATGAGCGGGTTCCTTCCGAGCCAAGACTACCCGAACCAAGACTACGGCCAGCTGCGGCGCTTCCGCTGCGTCCGGTCAGGCCGCGCGATGCGCCATAGCCTCCGTACGAACGGCCTTCCTCGCGATACGCTCCTGCGGATGATCCGCCGTGATAGCCGCCGCCGGATGAAGGATGGGCGCCGCTGGAAGACCCGGCACTGGCATGCGAGCCTCCGCCGCCGCTACTACTGTGACCACCACCACCGCCGCCGTGCTGGGCGAACGCTGCACCTGGCATGAGAGCCAGACCTAACACGGCCGCCAATGCGAACGAGAATCTGACGATAACCCTGCGGGAACCGGATGTGCCCATAATCTGTACCTCCCTGAAACGTGGGAGTGCGCCTTCGAGCGAGGAGTCTGGCCGGAGGGGCGCGCTTCTACTTAATCAGATTCTACTCCGGTGGCAAGGGGTTGCACTGAATTTCAAGTGAAACGGAGGGTCGTAGCCGCGTTGTGGGCGCTTCTAGTGAAATCAGGTATATAGCGTTGTCTTGCCCAAAGTAACCAAAGGCCGGGAAGGCGTTCGGCCAGCAGCCAATGGCGGAAACAACTTGCACCGACCTGATACCCTTCTTCGGTAGTGGGTCAATCTGCGAAACCGATAACCACCAAGGCCACGAAGGTTCACGAAGGAAAGGCCTGAGACCGAAAGCCTTCGTGATACTTCGTGCCCTTGGTGGTTTAGGGTCTTGTGGGTTGCATCGTGAAACTGACCCACCGCCCCTACTTCCACTGGCTGGACCAGAGTTTTCGAAGCGCCAGATTGGTCGAGTCAATAATAGTCGAACCAATTGAGGACGCATCCGATGCGATTCATAGACCGGGAAGAGGTCGCCCGACGGCTTACCTACGAGGTGTGCATTCCGATCGTGCGCAATGCGATGATTGCATTCTCGAGAGGCGAAACCAAGCAACTGCTGCGTTCAATCATTCCGTTGTCGGAGGGCAGGCTTTTCGGCGTCATGCCGGGCGCCATGGGCGCGCATGGTGCTTTCGGCGCCAAGTTGATCAGCGTGTTCCACGAGAACTTTGCCAAGGGAATCCAGTCGCACCAAGGTTTGGTGATCTTGTTCGACCCTGAAAGCGGAGCGCCGGTTTGCGTTGTGCATGCTGGTGAGATCACGGCGATCCGAACGGCAGCGGCCAGCGCGGTAGCCACTGACGCCCTGGCGCGCAAGGATGCCCGCCGTCTGGCGCTTCTCGGCTATGGCGAACAGGCCGCGACCCATGCGCGGGCAATCGGCAAAGTGCGAGATATTGAATCCATCGTTGTTTGGGGACGGTCGCACGATCGAGCGCGAGCCTTCGCCGAACGGATGCAAGCGGAACTTGGCTTGCCAGCGGCCGCCGCTGCAAGCGTGAAAGATGCAGTCGCAAAGGCCGACATCGTCTGTACGGTAACCACGGCGTCCGAACCGATCTTGAAGGGCGAATGGGTGCGACCGGGCACGCACTTGAACCTTGTCGGATCGGGGTTGGCCGGGCCGGTGGAGGTGGACAACGACCTGGTCGTCCGCTCGCGATTCATTGCCGACAGCCGGGAGGGCGTTCTAAGCCAAGGCGCGGAGTTTCTTCGGGCCAAGGCAGCGGGTCTTATCGGTGATAACCACATCGTGGCTGAGATTGGACAGGTGTTGGCGGGCGAAATCGTTGGACGCCGCTCGGCGGAGGAGATTACCGTCTACAAGTCCCTTGGCCATGTGGTTCAGGATTTGGCCAGCGCGTGGGCGCTGTATTCGCAGGCCGAGAACTCATCCTGATCTAGGGAAACTCTGATTAAGTGTCGGCAAAACGCATGCACCACAGAGTACACGGGGGTGCACGGAGGACCCCCAGGGACTTAATCAGAGCTTCCCTAGTATTTGACACTGGTTTCAGAAACTGGGGCGCTGCGCCATTCTCCAGGACCACATCAGGAACGATGTCGAGGTGAGGTCGATCCCGGGTTCGGTGGTGCTGTACGACTGCGTGTTGTCGCGATACACCGCTACTTGCGATGCATCGAACGCGCCGGCATTGCCGTTGAATATACGGAACGTGTCGACTCCGTTTGCCGGACACAGATTCATGCCCTCTAGCGCGCCGGTGGAGGCATAGTTGGCTGGGCCCTCCGTAGCCGCTCCCCAAAGCACTGGCGTGCCGCCGGAACTCCCATCCAGCGCGCCCGCCAGGTTCGCCACCTGGTGCTGGATACAATTCGGAAACGTGCTGCCGTCGCCCACGATAAACGACGAGCCCCAGGAGTTCGTGCCTAAAATGTTCGCCAGCCATCGTTGCGCGTAGGTGTCGTAGCTCTTGGACTGAGTCAGGTAATACGCTTCGCTGGCCATCACCGACAAACCTGCGCCGTGCGAAGTGGTATCGCCGAAACGCCACTGATAGCCGAAGCCCCAGGGATCCTTGCCGGATTGGCGGATCGCGTCGCCGACCTGCCGCAAGAACTGTTTGCGAATGCTCGCTTCGGAAACGGCCAAGCCGCCGGGATTTCCCGCCATTACCAGCGCCCGGTACAGTTCGAAATGCGCGAGGCCGCTTACGTCGTAGAGGTTGAGCGTGTCGGTGTTTCCGGTGTCGTAGATATTCGCGATGTAATTTTTCGCGAATTGCGCCGCCTGCCGTAGGTAGTCCGTGGGATTGGTGTGGGGCAGTCCGGCGGGTAATTCGTTGCTTGCTGCGGCGGATTGCAACGCAAAATACAGTTCGGTTGCGCCCAGTTCCATGTCATCGTCCCAAACGTTCTCGGGATAGCCGTCAAATGGAGTAATGGTCAGCAGACAATTGCTGCAATTGCCCGAATTTACCGTTGGCGCGGGATCGGGATACGAGGTATCCGCCAGCGCAAAAATGTCTTCTGCATTTTTGAGGCACTGATTCGCCAGAGACACGTTAGTGGAGCGATTGAGCTGATAGCACAGGGCAAAATCGGCCGCGAGGCGGCCTGCCAGATTCGGACTGATGTGCGAACCTGCGGGACCAGCCGGATACACGGGACGATCGCAGATGAAAAACGTTGTGTAGGTGTAGCAAGGCGACGGATCTCCGGGTTGCTTATAATTGTCGGCGGCCTGGGGCAGGGTCCAGATATCGTATTCGGTGATCAGGCAGTAGGGCGTGGCATAGGTTCCGCCGCATTCGCCCGTGGCCGAACTGGGATCGCCTTCGCCGTAATAATCCCAGTCCTGACTGTTGTCAAGCTGGTAGTAGAGGGTTTGCGTTTGGTCGTCCCACATCTGCATCAGCCAGTTGACTCCGAACTGCGCTTCGGCGGTGAAGTCGGAGGACGCCGGAGCTCCCGGACCGCTGCTGCCCGCATAAGAAACTGAGCCGGGCGGCGCGACAGGGTTCATGGGAGCGGACGCGCCCATCTGATTGGGAAAGTCGCGAACTCCGATCTGCATCAGCGCCGCGGTATAGCTGACGGTTTCGACATATTTCATGTAGTCGCCGGCGTCCCACCAACCGCCGGAGGCATCGATGTTGGGCAGGTTCGCCGATACCAGCGGCGCTGCCGGCGGCACGTTGTCGACATTGTCGTCGCTGTCGAGTGGAGGCGTCAGGTAGACAACCGCATTTTTGTCTTTCACATGTCCGGGCGCGGTGCGCAGGGCGTTGGCGATAAAGTTCGCCCCATCGCGATCGGTTTCATAGAAGAAGAGAGTGTTTAAGAGCAAGCCGGGATAGAGCACACCTGGAGTGTCGACGGCGAAGCGGGGCGAAGTCGCCACTACTGGTCCGGCTAGCGAGATCGTGTAAAGGTCCCCTCCGGGAACGTGGAAGTTCAGGGCGTAGACGTCATAGATTTCCGTCTTGCTGTGACTCCAGGTGCCGAGCAAAGCGCCGACCTTGCCCGAATACGCGGTGGCGCCGTTCGAGTTGACTACCTTGAAGGTCGCGCCACTTACTGGCGTTGCGGACATCAGGTACGCGCGAAACGACGTTTGGCCTGTTTCATAGCCAACTTGATTGACACGCACGTAGGCAGACTGTGCCCAAGCGGGCCGAGTACACGCAAGCAGCGCAAGCAAGATGCCGGCGATGGAAAACAACCGGGATTGGGTCGAAAGGCGGGGACCAAAAAAAGGCACGAATTCTCCTTGCGCGGAGACTATTCAATCCGTTCAATACCAGCCAAAATAGTGCCCTTTGATGCTTCGAGTGTCAATGGGAAGTTCGGGAGTGTCGGGTGGTCTTCACGTATATTGAAAACACAAGAGTGCAACGTAGTAAGTCGCGAGCGCTCTAGATTCCTATCTCTCAATTACAACTTGGAATGTCAACTGTGCTGGATGGCGATTCCATGTAAACGCATCGGCCGCCCAGGGTTGAATCCGGGCGGCCGGTATTTTTGCGGTTCTCGTCTGACGGTGGGCGAGGTGGTTCGGGCCTCGCCGGACTTATGACTTACGGCTTATGACAGGAAGAATTCTTTCGCCAGCGGCAGCCATTCCTGGTCGGGAATCTGGCT
>Ga0187887_10004382_pt1 | contig 10570 bp, 14 predicted proteins | sample June2016WEW_7_10_FD_132977 | JGI IMG/M metagenome (GOLD analysis project Ga0187887, IMG submission 132977) | Peatland microbial communities from SPRUCE experiment site at the Marcell Experimental Forest, Minnesota, USA - June2016WEW_7_10 | ecosystem: Environmental > Terrestrial > Soil >... | reverse complement strand
GCAAAAGATTCACCGAAGTGAATCGCTCAGATTCCCCCCATCACGCTTACGCGCATTGTGGAGTTTGCGCGCCTGCTGCACGCCGTAGCGCTAGGGCCCTTGTCTCAGTGCCCTTCTCGGGGCCTATGCTCTCACATCCCCTACAGGTTATCGGTTTGGTGGGCCGTTACCCCGCCAACAGCCTGATCCGCCGCAGTCTCATCGTAAAGCGGTAATTCTCCAATTCGAAACCTTTTGGGCTAGGACTCCTTCCAGATGTCCTAGCATATGGCGCATTAGCCTCAGTTTCCCAAGGTTATTCGCCTCTTTACGGTAGATTGACCACGTGTTACTGAGCCGTACGCTGCCCAACGAAGTCGTTGAGCGAACTTGCATGGCTGTCGAAATCTGATAGCAGTGTCCTCCAGCAGCATCGACTGGAGTCGATGTGGAAGATTTTGGCTTACCTGTTATGTAAGCAATTGTGTTGCGATTTCTCCTTTACACTCCTCAAGACTACATCCAACTCCAAATAGGAATTTTCACAATAAACGTTCCACATTCAAAAACTGACAAGTAGAACTTAAACTAAGAAAAAATAACGTTAATAGTTAGATAGATAAGAGTATTTAAACCTTACGCGACAGCCCTCTTACTTGCAGAAAAGGCTATATATCTGGAGGATCTGACCTGTATGTGATAAGATGGCGAGTGCTACACTCGAATTAAGCGAGCAGGATAAGAAAAGGGCCCTGTCGAAAGCAACGAGAATGGCTACAGAGGTAATAGACTACTTTGAAACGAAGTTCGGAATACGCACCGAAATGCCAAGAATAGAGGTGCTTGGTTATCCTCAGGCCTTCTATGACCCAAAAGAGAAGAAAATGTACATACCTCTGCGATTTGGTGGGATAAAGGAATCAGACATTTCACATGAAGTTTTTCACCATGTGCAGCACAGCATTGGAATCCACAACTGGGAGGGTAAAGGAACCGTATTGCAGATGTCGATGAGTGAAACTGGTGCCTGCATTGCAGAAGCCTTATACAAAATGAGGGAAGGGGTTAGTACAGTAGGTAAAATTGTAAATGTTGCAGAAGAGCTTTTTTATGAAAGCAGATATGAAAGTTTAGAATCAAGAAAAATGAGTAGAGTAGAATCAATAGATTCTGCAAAGGAGTTCTATCATGATATAAGAGATGCTGTTCTAAAAGATGAAACACCGCAGGCCTGCTTCCATAGGGGGTTTGAGCTAATAAGGCATGGTTATGATGACCAAGAAGCGGCATATATTTTTGCCACTAATGCATCGCTGATTATCATGCTCAACAAAAACCTTGACCAGAATAGGGTCATAGAGCTCATAACCAAAGATGAGTCAACTATTCTGAACGGTTTTCTAAAAGGGATCAGGGAAGAGAAAAAAGAGAGGATCCCAAAGATTCTCGATGGAATAAAGGAGTTGCTTGTTGGACAGCTTGAAGAAGTACAAGACAATCGTAAAATAGATAATGAAATAAGCATTTTGAAGCTGATTAGGGGAGCCTCTTAGATATCTTTAGATATCTGGGAATCGGCATGTCCCTGAATTCGGCAAGCATGTTTTTGCCATATAGGAGCCTTGACATCGACTCGGCCATCATCTTTGCGCCTGTTAGCGCGTTGTGAGGGTTAGGCTCGTGGGTAAGGCCGCAGTACTTGAATACGACATTGGATGTTATGTCTGCCCTGTTGTCCTTCATCGGGGGCTTTACCTTGCGCTTAAGGTAGCTCACGTATGTGAGCGCGTAGGTGTCTATGCACCTGCTTCCTATCTTGTAATCCATCTCGTAGATATAGAAGGAGTGCTTCAGGAATCTTATGTCGAACTGAACGTTGTGACCCCCTATTGTTCTGTCATCGACTTCGTCCATCCATGCGCAGAACTTCTTGAGCACTTCCTCAAGGCTCGGCTTGCTCTTGTCTGTTATCTGCTTCTTTGTGAAGCCGTTTACCTCTAGGGCCTCAGGGTCTGCCTCGGCTCCGTCCCTCATCCTGCATTCCATGTAGAACTGGTTCTTCGGATTTGAGAACTCCACTGCGCCTATGCTGAGTATCGAGTTTTTCACAGGGTCGAGTCCTGACATTTCAAGGTCAATTACAATCATTAAAAAACCATTATTTCCTAAGATGCTCGGGTATTTCGAACCCTGCATATTCTTTGAGCAGATTCCCACCATAAAGCAGCCGTGATGTCATCTCGGCCTCCATTTTTGCTCCAGTAAGTGCGTTGTGCGGTCGCGGCTCTGATGGAAGTCCCACATAATTCAAAGCAATGTCCGAAGTTATCCCGCTTCTGCCGTTGCGCGTTGGGATTTCAACATTCCTAGACAGCATGCTTGTGTATATCAGGGCGTGCAGGTCGATTGTCCTCCATCCGAGGATAAAGCGGCCAAACCCGTGGACTTCAAAGTAATAGTTCAGAAAGTACTGGTCGAACGCCACATTGTAGCCGATCACCGTACGCTCGGAGATCTTTTCCACGTATTTTAGGAACTCGCCAAGAACTGATTTCAGCGCTGGCTTTTTGCCTGAGGTTATCTCCTCCTTTGTGAAGCCGTTAACGTCAAGCGCGGTTTGGTCAAATGCCGTGCCTTCCTCAAGCCCGCATTCCATGTAGAAGGTGTTCGAGGGATTCGAGAGCTCGACGGCACCTATGCTGAGTATGGAGTGCCTGGATGGATGCTCGCCTGAGGTCTCTATGTCGAGTACTATCATTGCAATCACTAAGAGAATGCTTAAAAGATTTATATAATTTCACAGTAATATATTACTATGGGGGCAGGCAGCGCTGATCTGGACTTCGCATACAGGTATCCTTTCTCCAGCGAAGCGAGGGAGATAGTTAATGCGCACGGCGACAGGATAGACCCGAAGTACCTGGAGATGGCAGGAAGGCACATAGACAATGCCACCAGCCGCGGCATAGACTACACAGAGATAAGCATGGCATCCATCAAGACGGACTATGTGATGACTTACCTATATTCCAGGATGCTGCTCAGCGCGCTCAGGCGCAGCGACCTGATAAAGCTGTATGCCATGGCGGAGGCGAAAAGATCCTCAAAGGTGCTCAATTCGAATTCCGACGACATCATCAAGGTCGCATCGGAGCTCGGGATAAGGATTACGGGCACTTTCAATATGAGGAAGGATGATGCTGAAATAGAGGAGCAGGCGATAAGTTTCATCGATTACGCGAAATACGCTCCGGCAATTCCAAGCTTCGGGCTCGTGAACCAGAAGCTCAGCGGCGGAACCGTAGTGCTCAGCAGGAGCAACATGGCCAAGGTCCTAGAGCAGGCGATAATCAGCGAGATAATGAAGGGCCTGCCGATAAAAAGCGCAGACCTGCCAAAGCAGGTCGTGGATTACTCGAAGGGACTGAAGTTCAGGGTTGTCGTGGAGACAACGGTAAGGATTCCGGGCAAGAGGAGCGAGGAATGGATTGAGGGCCTGCTCAACAAGCCCATTGCCGATGTGAGGCACAGGACAGTGAATCTCATACTGGCACCGTATCTTACCAACACCAAGGGCCTGAGCGTCGACCAGGCCGTCAGCATAATACACGACTACATAGAGAAGTGCAAACAGATAGACCCACATACAAGGATAAACGACAGCTACATAAGGTACCAGTGCGACTACGCAAAGAGGAAGGGGATGCGGCCGCTCTCCCTGGATCGGGCAAAGGAATTGCTCGACAACCAGATAGATTTCGAGGAGAAGGCAGTCAAGGGGAAAAAGGTTTGATTGCATGTCTGAGATTGCAACGATGTGTTATATATGCAGGAGGAAGCTTGCTACGCGCATTTGCAGGTTGTGCGGCAAGGCGGTCTGCGATGATGATTATGACGGCAAAACAGGGCTATGCAACAACTGCAAATCAGGAAGGGTATTGTAGTATAAAGTAGCAACGGGCGGAACCAATCAAAGTTAGGCAGGTGTTGGCATTTCAGATCGGTTCAATTCTTTGACTTAGTGTAAATCATATAGTACATGTCCTTTTCTCCTGTTGCAACCTTTTGCTTGGGGCCAGCTGGAACATAGGACAATCTTTCAAATACCCTCGCTGACACATCATTGTCCACCGCAACTACACCTCGTAGCAGGTCATAGTTGAGTGTGTTGAATGCATAGTTCTCGAGCGTTGCTACCGCCCTGGTCATGTAGCCTTTATGAAGAAATTCCTTTCCGAGATAGTAGCCGATCTCACCGATTTTTGCATCTTTGAAATCAGGTGTCAGCTTCACCATACCTACCAGCGTGCCTTCCTCATTCAATATGCCGAACCTGAGCACGTTGGAGCTCTGCGAGCGAATAAGGTGCTGCTCTATGGATTGCAAGTTTGGGTAATTTTCCGATGTCCTGTCACCGAATTGAGAGAGGTGTGACCTGTTCCGGTCTATAAGCTCATATATCGCCTTTGCGTCCTCGGGTCTGTACTGCCTGAGCGTAACCTTGCCATCTGCAGATCTTATCTCCAATTCTTGCAGTCTTCTCAGCTGCGGCAGCATTTCTTTCCCATCGGCAACTAAATTTTTGCTAGTCTGCATGTCTAATCACTGGGTAGAGGCCGTTCTAGACTTTCTTGCCGGGTTCAGAGGGTTCAGATCAGTTGCCTTTCTCTGTATTATTTTTGGCTGCGACTGCCTCAGTAATGCATTTGACGGTCCAAGGTCGCCCCTGCGGTAAAACATTCCTCCACTCATTAAATAGGTATATTCTATGTTCTTGTCCCATTTCAGCATTTTTCGCACTGCTGCGCTGCTCCTGCTGTCCACGTGGAGTAAATAGATCTGCTGCATGTTCATGTCACCCTGCTCGCGGACCGCTGGTGCAATGAGCCCTGGGCTGCATACGCTCTCTATTCTTGATATTGTGTCCTCTTGTGCCTCGAAACTTGCCCCTATCTTGAACATGATCCCTATGGTATCGTATCTCGGGTGCTTGAACTGGGAGTCAAGAACCTTAATTGCAATTTGCGCTCTGCTCTTTTTTGGCGGCTCGATCTGCACTATCCTTAGCATACCGTCTGACCTGTCTTTTTGCACTTCGGGCATCCTATCACTATATTCTTCTCTGTTTCTTATAATATAAATAAACGCTGGAGGTGGGAATCGAACCCACAGAAGCCATTTCTAGCTAAACAGCTTGGTGGTGGTCTGCTAACCTTTTATAGTTTCAACTTCAGCCCTTAGTTTCCTTATTTTAATTGAATTGATTTTGTCCAATAAACTTTCAATTTCAAGCACAAATTTTTTGGTGCGCTCTGTTATGGCTTCTACGTCGATATATACTTCTTCAGTATAGTATTGCGCCTCTATCCTATTTTCCTTTGACAATTTTAACTCTTTGATTAATTCTTCAGGAAACGAATCGTCGAATAAGTATTCAAATAGGGAAATTGTACAGTCATGAATTTCAGATTTTATACCTATTCTTGAAAACAATGCGTAAACTGCAAAATACCTTGCATAATAACTTGTAGAGATTGACCAGTCCTTTATACCGGCCTTTACATTGATTTCCATTGACCTGATTGACTCTCGCGATTTCATCATGTATGCCTTGGCAAGATTTTCCGATGGCTCTACAAGCTGCACCCCGTTCTTCGATGCTATGCACCATTTTAATTTTTTAATTCGGCCGTTATCTTTCGACATAATAATCCCATAATAGCCCGCAAAATACATCTGCACCCTGCAATATGATATGATTGCCGATTATTTCAGCAATCAATGGGTCCTTTTCTCGCAATCCTTTGGCAAAACCTGCCTTGCCCGTCATTTTTATGTTTATTTCCCTATTTATTTCATTACCTACCTGTGTTATTTTTGCACCGTAAATTTTGCTCTTTTGTAAGCGCGTGTCTTCCGTTATTATTGCAATGTCTATATCGCTTTCTTTTGTTTCCTTCTCTTTTGCGAAGCTTCCAAACAATAATATAGACCCGTCTATATCGCTGGCAATTTCGCTGATTAATTTTTTGATTAAGAATTTGCGCTCAATAAAACTTATTGATTTTAGCATCTCGGCCATTAAAATGTAATATTTTGTGTTTATGTTGTTCAAATTCAGGTGATATTCCCTGTTTCTGCCTTTCATAGTGCTTGAAAGTATATTGGTTAATTCCAGCCTTTTTAGCTGCAGCCCTACGGCTTTTGGGTCCACTTTCACTGCCCGCGCCAATTCTCTTAGATGCATGGCACTTTTGTAATTGCTCGAATACTGTCCGATAAGCTTTAGCGTAGTTTGATTAATGTTGTAATTTTCCTTCATATGTAGTATTTATACTACAATATTATTAAACCTTTTGGTCATGTAAGTATTGGTTGAATAGTACGCTGGAGGTGGGAAACTAAAAAACATTTAGATTCCTAACAGATATGCGTGTAATACTGATATAGGCGAGCCCCAGAGAGATCTTTCCTTATCGGTTAAACGCCCTTATCTTTATCTGGCAGAGGCAGATAAGTTTTCTTCTTCGATACATGTACGAAATTATATAAACGTTATATGTAAGACTATATCAATCAATTTATAAGGTGCGAAATGGACGACCAGTACCAAAATCAGGATGAACAAGATTCTGGATTAAGCAACGAACAGCCAGTAAAGCCAGAAAATAAGTTTAAGTACATTTTAGCCATAATAGTTTTAGTAATCATAATTATCGCACTTTTAATCTCTGCGCCTTCTATAATCTTCCCTAAATCAAAGTCAGCCTCCAATCCACAGGGCATCACAGCCAGTTCATTAAAGAGTACAAGTACTATAAGTCCCAAAACGAACAATGGGGTTGTAAATAATACCGATTTTAAAGGTATTAATTATATAAATCAGTCGAGGGCAAATGAGATACTTGGGGTTAATGGGGTATACAAAACTGCATCTACAACTAATTTAGATATGGCTCTAAGCTTTTATCCATCTATTGGGCAGATTACCACAAATATAAGCCAAGCTTGGATGATGAAATATACTAATTTGACCGGATGCAACCCGTATTGCCGTACCTTTACCACAGTGACATATGTTTCAAGAGATTCTAGATCAATATATGACTCTTTGTTGCACGAAGTGCCACAAATTTACCTGATGAACTTAACACTTGACGGAGTAACATATTCTATCGTAAATAGCTCGTTGCGCGGCAGTACAACATTGAACCTATATGCGTTGGATGGTGATGAGGTTACCGTTGTAGAGCTTTACACAAATAGCACTATAAATCAAAGTTTGATTGTTTCTAGTGTGCTTGCTAAATTGGCTGAAAATACCTCGGTTGCTACCACTACAACAACAATTGCAGGTACATCTGCCAGCCATACTACGTTAGGGTCAACAAGCACAACCAGCACATATTCGACAATAGGATCAACCACAGCATCTACGACAATACCGAATACCGAAAATGGAAATATTACGGTAACACTTGTAGAAAGCGGCTTGCCTAATTTACAAGGTTGGTCTGCTGAATTAATACAAGGCAATCAAACGTATTCCCAATTGTCATTTGGCCTTACTACATTAGCGTTTAAAATTAAGCCCGGAAGATATGAATTTAGGATACCAGATGAAAATGGCTACTTGCCGAACCCTTCTTCGGGCAATATAACCGTAACCTCAAACACCACTTATCAGATAAATTTTGCTTTTAATTCAACACCTAAAAACAAAATTGTTTTTGTAGCGTTGGGGTTGCCATTAAATACAATGTGGTCAGTAACATTGGGGGGGTCCACCCAAAGTTCTATAACACAATACGATAACATTACAGTTAGCGGTGATGGCCCATTTGATTATACTATAAACCCAGTAAGTGGCTACCTCGTAGGGGTAGATACATATTACCCATTCTATAATGCTTCCTTATTGAATTACGAGGTATCGCAACAAGGTAATGTGTCGATAATGCCTAATACTTACTTCCAATCAGTTGTACTTGTCTACAAAAATCAAACCTGATTCTTGAACTTATAGTTTAGGAATAGCCCAAGGGAGTATGGGCTGGTAATACAGAGGTCTATTATATAAGAGGATAATTTAACTTCGACATATATGGGCTGGTTTGACTTATTATGCCAATGCGGAAGCGAACCAAAAACATTACGCTGGAGGTGGGAATCGAACCCACAGAAGCCATTTCTAGCTAAACAGCTTAGCAGGCTGCCGCCCTACCACTAGGCGACTCCAGCACATTGTTTTATTATTGGCTCACAAGTTATTTTAATGCGTGGCAGAAAGCTGGATTTGCATTACCGCGGCTGCGAGAGTTTGCTGCACCTCGGCTCAGCCCTGTATCTTAAGAGCATAGCTACGGTACGGTTAAGGTTGCTCCTTCCGGCCTGGCCTGGTTCGCGCATCAAGCTACCACCTAAGGCAGGACCTCAGCGCCTAAGCGCAGGCTCGCGCAACCCCGATAACACTCCTCCAGCATTGGCTCGCCAGAAAGGGATTTGCGAATGGGAAACCCTTAGCTTCCCGCCTTATCTGCCAGTATGCATTCTTTTTTAACCAATTAAAACCTATGCTATGCCCTATGGATAGGTTTTTAAGTATTAGTTCTGTTAATATGAATGTAGGTTGGTCTAATGCCCAGGAAAAAAAGTTTGCAAAATTCAAAGAGCGCTGACTCCTGCTCGTGCGGGTGCTGCAGATGGCACAGCTCAAGGACTCTCAGGTTGGTTCTGGCTGCGATGTTCGTATTGATAGTCATCGCGCTGGCCGCTTCGATTGTGTTCCGTTACAATCCCTATTTCAACTACAGCATACTCTCGTTCATAGGCGTGATATTCCTGGTGGTCTTCATAGGCTGGGGATTCGGATTCTTCTGCTCGTGCAGGGGCACACACTGGTCCAGGCACGGCGTTGAGGTATTCGACGAGTCCAGAAGCATAGCAAGGAAAAGGTATGCGGAGGGCAAGATATCGAAGAAGGAATACGATAAGATCGTGAAGGATCTGAATTGATCCTTCTGTTTTCTTTTTCCGTGTTCATTATATATTTATTTGTACATAATCTAATTGGCTAATTCTTATTACATAGACTTAGCACAATTCTTACTGCGATTGAAAGGTGTAATGTTTTGAGCGATGAAGAGTACCAGAAACTGCTTGACAGGGCATTTTCGAAGCTGCCCAGCCTGTCTGCCGAGAAGACGGATTTCGTTATACCGGTGGCGGACGTCATGACAGAGGGCACCAAGACGATAATAAGGAACATCACAGCCATAGCCGATACGGCAAGGAGAAGCGTGGGCGACATAGCAAGGTACGTCGGAAAGGAATTCTCTGTGCCGGTAAACAACGAGGACCAAAGGCTGATAATAAACGGTAGATTCCCGGCTGAGGAGATAAACAGGAGGATAAAGAAGTACTTTGAGATATACGTAATATGCAAGGAATGCAAGAAGCCGGACACGCACCTCGAACAGGCCGAAAAGGGCATGTATCTGATATGCGAGGCTTGCGGTGCCAGGTATTGGGTGAAGAACTACTAGGTGTTTAGATAAGGAGAAGAGGAGGACACGATGACAGGAGGGGGGCGCCGATCGCGAGCACGCTAAAGATGCCAAAGCCAGGGGAGATAGTAGGAAGGGTAATAAGGATCGCTGGTGCAACCAAGTTCCTGGTGAAGTGCATTGACGAGAAGGAGAGGCTCTGCACCATTCCCGGAAGGCTGAGGAGGGCATTCTGGATAAAGGAGGGAGATGTTGTTATAGTCAGGCCATGGGTGGTCCAGACTGATGAGAGGGGAGACATAGTATGGAGATACAGCCAGCTGGACATAAACAAGCTAAGAGAAAGAGACATGCTGAAAGGGCTGTAATTATTCTGCTTATTTTAGATCTGTTTTAAGTCCTGAGCAATGCTGCGTTTTTTGGCCCGAATGCCACTGTGTTGATAGTATCCCTGACCCAGTTGGTCCCGACAAGCACTGCACCGTTTAAAACAGCCACATCTGTTCCTAGCGTTACAACTGTTCCGGCAGGATTAGTCCTGAGCATGCCGGCCAAATTTTTAAACGCTGATGCAAATAGAAAAACCATCATATCACTTACATAGTATATACTGCATCCATAATATTTATACCTTCCTCAAATGTTCGGCATTGTTTTAGGGTATTTACGTCTTTTCCCTCGGCCTGAATTGCTCGGGCGACGGGGGCGTGTACCCGGACCTGGGCTGCTGGCCCCTCTTTCTCCTCAGTTCCTCTTCCTCCTCCCTCTCCTTCCTCTGGCGCCAGGAGTATAGTATGAGCAGCACCAGTATTATTATGAGCGCGATTATGATGATCAGCGACAGCCTGACGGTAGTGCTCGCGGTTATCACGCTTATGAATGGTATGAATATCGTGGTCCTCATTGTAGTTGTCCTGACTGTTGGTATCGATGTGGTCGCGGTCTGGTTGATCTTTGGAGGGACCACCGGGGTTGTGCACTCAGATGAGCTGAAGTTCAGGGCTATGGTGTGCAGTAGGGGCAGGTACGATATGTTAAGCAGGGTGACGAAGTAGTATTGTCCTATGTTCGCGAGGGTCACCTTC
>Ga0187887_10004381_pt1 | contig 10572 bp, 15 predicted proteins | sample June2016WEW_7_10_FD_132977 | JGI IMG/M metagenome (GOLD analysis project Ga0187887, IMG submission 132977) | Peatland microbial communities from SPRUCE experiment site at the Marcell Experimental Forest, Minnesota, USA - June2016WEW_7_10 | ecosystem: Environmental > Terrestrial > Soil >... | reverse complement strand
CTTTTACCCAGTCCTTTTGCCACTTATCCACTAGATTTTTCTCTTCGAGCGCGATAATCAACGAGAAACGCGCAACTTTTCCACAGAATAAGGAGGCGCGAAAAACCCCATGAAACCTTGCCGATCGTCGCGGTCGCCGAAATACGGCGTCGGTCAGGGGCGATGAGTCGGCGCCCGCTCCGAGCGTTCGACGCGGTCGCCCTCTACGGAGCCATGGACGAACAGCGTCGAACGCGCGAACTCTCCTGGGCCGGCGTCGCCCGTGAAATATGGGCACTTTCGGCCGATTTGAACGCCCGACGGGACGACCATCCGATCAGCTCGTCCACCCTCCAACACCTCGGCGCGCGCGGGGCCGTGTCGTGTCAGCACGCCTTGTTCATACTGCGCTGGCTCGGTCGCACTCCCGAAAGCTTTCTGGTGGGCGCGAGCCCCCAGGCCGGCGTCGCGCTGGCGAACGCCGACGCGAATCAGCGCCCGCGCTGGGACCTCGCGAAGCTCTACGGGGCCCTCGACCTCGCGCGTCGCGAGAAAGGTCTCACCTGGCCCGAGACGGCCGAGGAGATCAGGTGTCGGTCCACGCAACTCACGGGACTACGCACCGTAAAGTTCGCGATCGACATGGACCTCGCGATGCGAAGTGTGCAGTGGCTCGAGCGCAACGCATCAGACTTCATCGACGCGGCCGATTGGTAGCCGTCGGTGCGCGTCGAGGGCTCTAGTAATAGTGGCGCCGTCCGCCCACGGCACGACCCATCATGCCAAGCAGCCAGAGCACCGCGCCGACGAGCAAGATCAGCACGCCGATTGACCACAGGATGGGTATACCGGTGACGATGCCGATCAACATGAGAATGACGCCGAAAATCATCATGAGTGTTGCTCCGGGCGAAATCCGTGACTCTCAACGATGCTCGACGTCCGAGCCGCGATCGCCCCATCCGTTCTCACTGCGGCGACTGGCGCGAATGCGCTCCTCACCATTCCAGGTAATCCCATAAGTACGTCTCCCCGCTCGATCCCGGACCAACGGTCCGGTACGTCGTCTGCGGGGTCTGGGCGTGGCGCTACGGCCACTGTACCGCCCGACGGGTTTTTCGAAACCTCGAGTTCGCGCCAACGGGTAACGGACCGCGCTAGCGAACTGCCCCTGGCACCAGACGTCTTCTCGCCCTAGGGCAGCTGTCTCACGAGTGACGCGGGCGCGATCAAGCGATACGCGAGGTCGAGCAGGTCCATGAGTTCGGACACGTCAAGCGTGGAATCGAGTCGAACGGCGATCCAACCTCGATGAGCCACGTAGGCCGGCAGGAAGAACTGGCGCGGACGTTCCTCGATGAGGAGCGCACGAAGCTCGGTGTCACACGCGCACCACAAGTGTGCGAAGTCAACGTGATGATGACCATCAAGCCAGACGGTGACGAAGCTTCGTTTGTCGCGAATAAAGAACGTCGGCGCACCGTGACTCAGTCGTTCGTTGACCTCTGGCAGCGCCAGGCAGTGCGAGCGTATCGCGGTCATTAGCGACGCCGTTGGTCGGGCCATGGCACCATGTTGGCACGCTCGCGTCGGAAGTCGACAAACTTCCTGGCATTTCCGCGGGATCTACTACGCCAGAGCGAGCCGCCGTGACCGGCCGACCGCGGGGCCACACGCTGCGTTGTCTCTGAATCGAACGAGTACTTATGGTTCAGACTATTTGTGGGGTGGTTTTACGGCCACGGGTGGCAACTTGTCCACGAACCCTTCACCTGCAACGGCGTCTTGGCGCCACTGGCCAAAGTGCCCGAAGGGGTCTTGGCGGGATCGAAAGTCGCACTGAAGTTGCCGCTTTGTCCATTTGCCTTAGTCGTGATCGTTCCCGAGACACTCTCCCATACGTAGGAAAGTTTGCCAACCGCAAAAGAAAATGCCAGGGCATCGCTGGTAGCGGTAAGAGCCACGGTCTTACCACTGGTCGGCACGCTGAACGAGATACCGGTGGCCTTGGTCGACTTTCCGTTCACGACGAGCTTGCCATCGGGGATGTTGATGACATCCGAGTTGGTGCCGGATTGACCGACCTGGCAACCGTACTCGGGAGTCGAGACGACGGTGCCACCGAGGTCCGAGGAATGATTGAACTCGGTTGAGGTCTTCAGCGAGGCGACCACTTGGCCGGTCAACGAAAACTTTCCAATCGACGATCCGCTCGCTCCCGCGGGTGCGCCAATGATCGTCGCGCCGATCAGGGCACCAAGTGCGGCCACGCTCGCGAGCCGGGTCGCCATACCGATCGTTCGACGGCGGACGTGGTGAAGCGGGGACGTCGCAACAAATTTCTGCACCAACAACACCATCGTGACCCACTTTCGCACCAACAGAATGGGACACTAGGTGTGCCCGGGCTTTGCTGGGCAACCTAGCAGCGGCCCCGTCCACGGTCAAGGCTCTGGTGAAGCGAATCTCCTCGTCGCAAGTCCCTTGCCGCAAGCCCTCCGGTGGCGTTGCGGCAAGGGACTTGTTCGACTCAGGACCCCGCAGTGAAGACCGTGCTCGACGGCGACACGAGACCAAATTCGCCGCGTGCTCTCGCGTGACCAGTTACAAGCTGGCCAGGTACGCGTCCATCTTGACGAAGCTGGTCTCAAGTCCGGCTTGCGCCTCGGGGCTCATGAACATCGGCGGCACGTTGGTCTGGTGCGTGACCGTTTCAGTACGTCCATCGCCCAGGTCGTTAAAGACGATCGAGGTCGTCATGCCACCACCGAAATCAGCTTCGGTGAACGAGAACGCCCGTGGAGGGTCGAAATCGATGAAGACTCCGCGCATCGGGTACTCCTCACCATTTTGGTCGTTGACCATCAACGTTTCGAAGCGTCCACCGGGCCGTGGCTCGACCGTGATGCCCTCGAGTGGCGTACTGACACCAATCGGTCCCCAGAAATGGGTGAGGTGCGACGGTGTCGTCATGCACTCGAAGACCACTTCGGGCCGGGCATTAAAGATCCGGGTGATGGTCAACTCACCCAACTCGGTTGGCATTTCACTCATAATTCATTCTCCTTTTTCTTGTCGTTGGTGATGCGAACGAGATGCTGCTCGAGTTGGTCGTATCGTTCAGTCCAGATCTCTCGGTTTCTCACAATCCAGTCGGCGGCGACCTGCATTGGTGCGGGCTCCAAACGACAGGGCCGGTACTGGGCGTCTCGTCCCCGCGAGATCAGTCCGGCCGCCTCGAGAACTTTGAGGTGCTTTGATACCGCCTGCAAGCTCATGACAAAGGGCTCGGCGAGTTCGTTCACGGTCGCTTGACTTTCAGCCAGGCGGCCCAAGATGGCGCGTCGGGTCGGGTCGGCGAGGGCGGCGAAGGTGAGACTCAGTGAATCATCTGACATTTGTATTCAACCAATTCGTTAATAAACTAATAAGTTGAATATAGAACCGTTCGAGCCCCGTGTCAAGTGAAAACCGGGCGCTCGAATTCAGGAACTAGCCTCCACTCCGTTCGCCTCGCACCCAGGAGAGGGGCGGGCCCACGCAGGCGCCGGTACCTCTCGAATTCGCGCGAAACGCGCTGATGTCAGCCTCGACACCACGCTGGTGTCGAGGCGATGCGTAAACACCACGCATCCACGCGGCGCCTGTCGTCCAGTTTCCCCCTGGGGCAACGTGCCACGAACGGTAGAGGACTTGACCGCCGCGCTGGACGACGCTTGAAGCGACGACCGATCGACCATCGCCGCAGCATTCCCCGTTGGCCGACCTTTGACCGGGGCTCGGCCATCGAAACGCACCAGGGCGCCGATCCACTGGAAGTTAGCGCCGCCAGAAAAAAAGGTGCGTCACGCCACTGGGGCTCGGTATCTTCTCCAAGAAGAATCGGTCAACCAGATCCTCGGGACTGTCCCACAGTCTTTCGCCTCGACCAAGCTCGATGGGCGATATCGCGAAATGCATCTGGTCAACGAGATCAGCGTCGAGAAACTCGCGCACCGTGGCGACGCCGCCACCGAGGCGCACGTCCTTGCCATCGGCCGCCTCGAACGCCTGCGCGAGCGCGTCCTGCGGCGACGCATCGAGAAAATGGAACGTGGTGTCTCCCAAGATTATGGAAGGGCGCACGTGATGCGTGAGCACGAACACCGGCGTATGGAACGGCGTGTCGTCGCCCCACCACCCTTCCCAGTCGAGGTTTTCCCACGGTCCGCGCTGGGGTCCGAACTTATTGCGTCCCATGATTTCGGCGCCGATGTTACGGGCGAAGTCGCGAGTGCAGTAGTCGTCAAAACCGTACGTTCCCCCCGGATCGGTGCGATTGACCCAGTGCGCGGTGGCTCCCGCCCAGGAAAAGAGATCGGCCGGATTCGCGTGGCCGAACGGGTGCTCGAGACTTTGGCCCACCCCCGAGCCGTAGCCATCGCTCGACACCATGAAATTATGCACACGAACCACCTGCGTCATAAGATGCCCTCCCGTTTGCGCGACAGATTGTGAAGTCTCAACACATTCTAAGTAGAGCAGCCCGACTAATAGGAAATTCGACTGGTGGACCTAGTGACACACACTGAGAACCAACTCGCTGCGCACGGACCGGTCACTCTGGAGTAACCACTGAAAGCGACGCCGCGCGCGCCGCGTCGAGCAATCGCTCGTCATAGGCGATGAAGGCTTCAAGGTCGTCGCCAATTTCCAATGCGGTGGCTAAGTGCAACGCGTCAAGCGATCGAAGCGACATCGGCGCCAATCGGCCGGCCGCGAAGAATGTCGCAACGCTGGGTAGGACCATCGACACCGATTCCAACGCATCCTCCACGACATCGATGTCGATCCCCAACCGAACGCCTGCTCGAAGGGCTTCTGTGTGCAAGACCTGCGACGACCAGATTGGCTGGTGAGATGAGAACCACTCTCGCATTGCCGATGACTCGTCTTCTGCAATGATCAACTTGAGAAAGGCCGACGTGTCCAGATACCAGACCACGTGTCTTAGTTTTCGTCCCGCAACTCATCAAGTACTTCCGAGGTGTTCCGCGTCGAAGGAACGGGCGCGGGTAGTTCGTTGGATCGACGTCGGGCAAGTTGAACGCGACCCGAGGCCAACAGACTCGACGCACCCGTCGCGGTCGACGGAGCACTGAGTACCGCCACCAAACGACCCCGGTCCGTAACACCAAGAGTTTCTCCGCGCGCCACTCGTCGGAGCGCCGCTGAGGCGTGCTGCTGCAGTTCTCGGACTCCAATCGTTTCCATATGCGTCAAATGTAGCACTTTGGCCGACCCGAGGACTGATCTGAACCCAAAGCGTGGCCCACCAACGAATTTAGTGAGTTGCATTTGACCCTAAACCAGGCCCAACTTTCATAAGCGTGGCCCAGCAAACGGGGTTCAGGTCTGTCGGTGGACCTTGGGTCACACAAGAAGAACCAGAAGCTCACTTCGATCAAAACACGCTATAATTCTGTACATGACCACACTGCCCATCGCCGATGCTCGAGCTCAGTTGTCCAAATTGGTCGACGAAGCGAGTTCAACGCACGAGCGTTTCGAGATCACTAAGAACGGACACCGAGCCGCCGTGCTCATGGGGGCCGATGACTACGACGCCATGCGCGAGACGATTGCCGTGCTGTCCGACCCTGCGCTGCTGCTTGAGCACCAGGTGGGCGCGCAAGCGATTGTGGAAGGTGATGTCCTCAACAGCGATCAACTTGCCGAAGTGATGAGGAATGCCGGGCGCAGTGTCGACACCAAGTAGGGAACGATACAACCTTCTCATCGCCCGATCGGCCGCAAAGTCGCTATCTGACGTACTCCCGGAGAAAATCGCACACGCGGTGTACGAGTTCATAACCGGGCCGTTGCTCGACAACCCTCAGCGCGTTGGAAAACCGCTCGGGCCACCCTTGGCTCCGGTGTACTCAGCGCGTCGCGGTGACTATCGAGTGTTGTACTTCATTGATGACGACACGCACACGGTGCTGGTGACCGCGATTAGACATCGTGCAGACGTCTATCGGTCGTGAACAACGAAGATCGACCACTAGTACTTCCGGGGACGGTGCGCGCAATCTGATTTTGTGGACCTTGGGTCACACAATAAGAACCCGCGCAGCACCATCCAAATCGCGCCATTTGCAATGGGTGCAGGGATCAAGTTGCCGAAATGACGAGATAAAAGTCTGTAGATATGCGAACTGAAGTGACCCAAGCCGCGACCGTTGGAATGCAAATGGGACACAAATACCGCAAGTCTCCCGAATCACTGCTTATAGACAATCAGTACTATTATAGGCGCATGGGGAATCGGGAGGACAACGCAACTGGAAAGCTCCTTCGCCAGGCTCGCCTCGGCGCCCAACTATCGCAGACCGAAGTCGCCCGTCGTGCTCATGTTGCTCAAAGCGTTATCAGCGCCTACGAGTCCGGCCGCAGAGAACCCTCGGTCTCAACGCTCGAGCGTCTCATCCGCGCGACGGGACACCGCCTAGTTCTCGATCTCGAGCGTTCGAGCGATTGCCCACCCGGCCTCCCCGACACCCCCCTTGGTCGCCAACTCCGCCATCACCGACGCGCAATACTCGCCTGTGCCGAGCTCCATGGCGCGAAAAACGTCCGCGTCTTTGGCAGTACGGCGAGGGGTGAAGACCGGCCTAATAGCGACGTCGATTTCGTGATCGACCTGGCCAAGGGTACGGGACTGTTTAATTTAGAAGCACTACGCAGGGAGCTTTCGCAAATCCTCGGCGTGCCGGTTGACGTCGCCCCGTCAGACAGCCTTCGGCCTCGAGTTCGAGAAGAGGTCGAACGTGAGGCCATCCCACTTTGAACGCACGCCGCGACGAAGAGCGCCTCGCCGACATCATTGACGCGATTGCAGCAATCAAGAGCCACCTCACTCGCGGTGAACTCTCCGACGGACTCATCTTCGACGCCGTTCGGGTGCGTCTGATCGAAATTGGAGAGTCTGTAAAACTGTTAGATTCCAAACTCGTCGGGAGCGAATCGGATGTCCAGTGGTCGGACGCGGCCGGAATGCGCGACTGGCTTGCCCATCACTATTTCGACACCTCGCGAGCAGTTGTTGAAGCAACCATCACCGAGGATCTTCCGCCACTTGAAGAAGCCGTTCTACGGCTTCAGGCGCGCCTAGAACTCGCCAAACAGCGCGCTCGCAATATCCCAAGTCACGAGCGGAACGACGATCGTGGACTCGGACGATAGTGCTCGGATGAAACCAGCGACGATGACCGAAGGGATTGCAGTGCAGCAGGCGGTCTTACGATTTCGATCCAATTAAGGGGGCCGACAAATGCGTTCCATTTCTCGGAGTGGAGGTGATGGGATTCGAACCCACTGCCTCTACATTGCGAACGTAGCGCTCTACCAATTGAGCTACACCCCCGAAGGAGTTCCTACTTTAGCCGAAAGCGCGTCGAGGAACTGCGTCGCGTCGCCACTGCGGTTCGCTCGCGACTTCGCCGTAGACGTCGTAGTCGTCGTCACGACTCGAGAACGGGGCAGCCGGCTCATAGACCGCGTCGACGTAGGTTTCGGGCACGTTGGACGCACCCATGTAACCCAGACCCAGTGACACCAGGGCGAGCACGACGAAACTGAGAAGCACCGCCCATACCGCTACCGCCGCGTTTACGAGCGCGGGCGACTTGGAGACGAAGGTAAGCGCCGTGAACGCCAAACACAACACCAACAAGGTCACGAAGATCCGGCGTCGGCGCAGTCGCATCGCTCCTCGGTCCTCGTAGGGGACGTTGTAGGACGAACCGAAACGGTCGCCGGGCACGCTCGCGTACGCCGCCGCGTAGCGATTCATGTCACGACGTTGGCGTTGGACGTCCGCGTCGCTCTCGTAGTCGTAATCACGACTCCAGTCGTCCCAGGTCCCGCGCGCCTGCAACGTACCCACCGTGTCGTTCGGGTGAACGACGGTGAGGTGAGGGCGCCGTGCACGATCCGGCTGAGTCATGGCGGGCGGCTCGGGTCGTTCGTCGTAGTGCTCGGGGGGCACGAAGTGCTCTTGGCGACTCAGCATCTCGCGTTCGGCGTAGAAGGACTCGATGGATCGTTCGGTACCGCTGTCGCGGAAGTAGCGCACCGCGATGGGCACCAGTATCGCCACCCACACAAGTGCGAGTACTAGGAGCAGCATCTGGCCAATTCCTTGACAGAGCGCACAAACATTGAAGTCCACGGTACAGCGAAAAGCCTATATTTTGGTGGATATTGCGGGTCTAGGCCTCGTGGAGGCCGCACTCCTCTTTGTCCGCGCCCACCCACCGGCCCGAGCGTCGGTCACCGACGATCAAAGGTTTGCTCGTCACCGCGGCGCATCCGATGGACGCGTAACCCTGCGCCCAGAGCGGATGTTCGGGAAGTCCGTTCGACGTCAAGTAGTACGCCACGTCGTCGTCGGTCCAGGTCGCGAGCGGATTCACCTTGGCGAGACCGAACTTCTCGTCCCACATCAGGATTTTCATCGCGGCGCGCGTAGGCGCGTCGACGCGCTTGACCGACGTGATCCAGGCCGCCTTGCCCGCCACCGCGCGCGAGAGCGGCTCGACCTTTCGAAGTTCGCAGCACCGCTCGGTCCCGCACGGCCAATCCTTCGCTTCGGGCGAGGGCGTCGTGCGCGTGAGATTGAGGTCCCATTCGTGCTCGATGCGCGCGGCGAACTCGAGGGTCTCGGGAAAATGACCCCCGGTGTCGAGGAAGATGACCTCGGTGCGCGGACGAAGTTGGTGGACCATGTGCAACAGGGCGAGGTCCTCGAACGAACAGGCCATCGCCAGGTCGTCGCCGTACCGGTCGAAGGTCCACTTGAGGATCGCGAGGGGCGTCTCATGCTCGAAGAGCAGGTTCTGAGCTTCGAGCTCGTCGACGGTAGGGGTCGGTGTATTCATAGGAGATTGAGGCACCCAGCCTAGCAAGTCACGTGATTTAGTAGAATAACCAAACTGCCCGAACCCCTATGAGAACCGACACCCTCCAAGCCCCCTTTATGACCGATCATCTCGACCTGCTCGAATCCCACGCCATGTTCATCCTGCGTGAAGTCGTCGCCGAGTGCGAGCGACCCGTCCTGCTGTTCTCGGGCGGTAAGGATTCGGCGGTCTTGTTGCACCTGGCGGCCAAGGCCTTCGCGCCCCAGCAACTTCCCTTCCCGGTCTTGCACATCGACACCGGCCAGAACTTCCCCGAGGTCCTCGCCTACCGCGACCGCTACGTCGAACGCCTCGGCGCGCGTCTGCTCGTCGCCAAGGTCCAAGATTCCATCGACCAGGGACGCGTCGCGGACCCCGGTCCCCTCGGACTGCGCAACCGACTCCAAACGGTGACCCTGCTCGACGCGATCAACGAGTACCAGTTCGACGCCGCCTTCGGCGGCGCTCGCCGCGACGAGGACAAGGCCCGCGCCAAGGAGCGCATCTTGTCGTTCCGTGACGCGTTCGGCCAGTGGGACCCACGCCAACAACGTCCCGAACTCTGGCAGCTCTACCAGGGCAAGGTGAATCCCGGCGAGCACCTGCGCGCCTTTCCCCTCTCGGACTGGACCGAACTGGACATCTGGCAGTACATCGAACGCGAGGAGATGGAACTACCGTCGATCTACTTCGCCCACGAACGCGACGTCGTGTTGCGCGACCAGATGTGGCTCGCGGTGGGTCCCTTCGTCGTGCCGCACCCCGGCGAAAAGGTCGAACGTCTTCAGGTGCGATTTCGCACCGTGGGCGACGCCAACTGCACGGGTGCGGTCGTCTCCTCGGCCGCCACGCTTGGCGAGGTCATCGACGAGATCGCTCTCGCGAACGTCTCGGAACGAGGCGCGACGCGCGCCGACGACCGTTTCAGCGAGACCGCGATGGAAGACCGCAAACGTGAGGGCTACTTCTAGATGAAATTGGCCCACAAGGACCTCCTGCGCCTCGCCACCGTGGGATCGGTCGACGACGGCAAGTCCACGTTGATCGGACGAATCCTGGTGGACACCCGCCAACTCTTCGACGACCAACTCGACGCGGTCGCCGCCGCGTCCGAGCGTCGCGGCGTCGGTGATCTCGACCTCAGCTTCGTGACCGACGGCCTTCGCGCCGAGCGCGAACAAGGCATCACCATCGACGTCGCCTACCGCTACGCGGCGACGCCGTCGCGCAAGTTCATCATCGCCGACTGCCCCGGACACGTGCAGTACACGAGGAACATGGCCACGGGCGCCTCGACCGCCGATCTCGCGCTGGTGGTACTCAACGTGGCCCACGGGCTGAAGGAACAGTCGCGCCGCCACCTCGTGATCGCGGCGTTGCTCGGCGTGCGCACCATCGTGGTGGCGGTGAACAAGATGGACGAGGTCAACTGGTCCCAGAGCGCCTACCAGTCGATCGTCGACGAGCTCGAGACCCTGGCGCACGAGTTGCGCTTCGAACACGTGACCTGTATCCCCGTGTCCGCGCTCTACGGCGACAACGTCGTGGACGCCTCGAAGCACACGCCCTGGTACGAGGGTCCGACGATTCTCTCGGCCCTGGAGACCTCCGACGCGGGTTCGTGGACGACCACCAACCACGGCGCGCGCCT
>Ga0187887_10004380_pt1 | contig 10573 bp, 6 predicted proteins | sample June2016WEW_7_10_FD_132977 | JGI IMG/M metagenome (GOLD analysis project Ga0187887, IMG submission 132977) | Peatland microbial communities from SPRUCE experiment site at the Marcell Experimental Forest, Minnesota, USA - June2016WEW_7_10 | ecosystem: Environmental > Terrestrial > Soil > Wetlands... | reverse complement strand
GTCAGAACGCCCATGAGGCTGCGGTTGCCCTCGAGCTCGATTTGGACGAGCTGGTTGTTGCTGGCCTCGCCCTGGAAGATGTCGTTCCAGATGGAGCGGCGCGCGGTTCGCTCGGTGATCTTGAATTTGCGGAAGATGCGGTTGCCGTCGTAGTTGACGTATACAGCCGCGAGCAGCGCAATGACGAGGGTGATCGCGCCCAGGCCTAGCAGCGCCTTGCGATGCCAGAGGATGGTGGGCTCGGTTGCGGGAGCTTGGGCAGCGAGGATGTCGAAGGGAAGGAAGCCGTGGGTGATGAAGACGAAGCAGGCGTAGATGAGGACGCTGTAAAGACAGGATTCGATGACCTTATCGAAGTCAGTCTGCGGGCCACGGAGCGCGAGCATCTGCACGATGTAGGCTGCTGCGAATCCGGGAAGAAGGATGAGCAGAATCTGCAGAGCGATGACGCTGGTGGGCATAGATCATCTCGCGGAATTGGTCTGCGCTGGTACCGGAGTGCTGGGCGGGATCTTTACGGGGGGCGGCATGCGTACGGGGGTGGTGCGCGGTGTGCTTTTTTGGGTGCCAGTCGAAACCGGAGCGCGGGAAGTTTTGAGATAAGGCATAACACCTCCGACGCCAGTATAGCGGCCGAGCAGGCGCGTGTGGTTCGGGCCAGGGGTGGCGTGGGATGGGCCGCTGGAGGGGAACAGGCCGACCCCAACCGAAGCAGCGAACAGATGCGGGGCGGCCGAGGAGAGGAAACTTGCGTCAGGCCGGATCTGCGAAGACTCCCCACCGAACATTACGCTGCTCCGATCATGTAAGCTTAAGTCACTAGACAACCTTCCTCCGGCAGATGAAGTACCGCCGTGCAGCGCCTTGGGGGCCCCGATTTGTTTCAAGCGCTGGTGCTGATTGGACGCGCAGAGGTTTTAGCGCAGTCCTCGATGCTCGAGAGCCTGGCCGAACGTTGTGATCAGGCTGGGGCCATGAATTGGCTCGGCTACTTTCTGGCCGCTTCCAGCTTCAAGGGGAAACATCCCTACCTCGTCTTGATGATGAAGTCCGGCGCGGACACCTCCTCGCCGCGCCTGGAAGAGGTACATGCGGCCGTGCTGCTGTTCGAGTACCGCGTGCTGGGTATGCCGACGGGAGCTTTCTCGACCGACGACTGGGCGGGCTTTCGCACCGTCATAGCGCCCGAAGCCGAGCGGCCGGCCATGAGTGTGATGGCGGCTGACGCGCTCTTGGCACGCGGTGCAGAGATGGTGTTGATCTCCTATGGCCAGCACCCCGGCCTTGCCCGCCCGTTAAGGCCGGTGATGCATAGTCGCGCGATGTGGGTATCGGGGAAGCGGCCGGTGGCGATGAGCCTGCTGCTGGAGCCAACGGTGAAGGAGACGCTCGCCAAGCTGGGGAAGTCCACTCGCTTCAATCTCGGATATTATCGCCGGCGTCTGCAGGCGGCGGAACCCTGCGAGTTTGTAGACAACGCCGCAGATTTCTTGCAGGAGGATGAACTCGAGGGGCTTAACCGCAGGTCTCTGAATCCGATCGATCCCGGGGAGTTTCGCCTGCAATACGAATGCGCCTGCAACCTGCCTGGAGGGTTTCTGCTAGGCCTGCGCAATCGCCAGAGGAAATGGCTGAGCCTGATTGGAGGCTGGCGGCAGGGCGGCGTGACCGTGTTGCATTGGCAGATGAATGCGGGCGGGTATGAGAAGTTTTCTCTCGGGACCGTCATGCGCTCGTACTTCCTGGAGCACGAAGTGGAGCGTGGTGCGAAGAAGCTGATCTATTACGGAGGCACACCTCATTCGATGGGAAACTCCTTCGAGCGCGAGGAAGTCACTGACCTGATCGTGCGGCGGCGCTCGCTGCGATCGGATGCGTTGCTCGGCGCGGTGCGATTGCTTGGCGCCTTACGATCGTATGTGGGAATCAACAGCCTGCTCGTCCAGATGGTGGGGAGCGGCCAGCTGGATTGGCGTTCCGTGGAACAGCCGTTGCGGGTGGTCCAACCCCAGACGGCACGGCCCTGATCGCGGGGGTTCAACGCTGTATTCATCGTATTCGTCGGGCAGGCCGTAAAATGAAATCTGCATGATTCTTCCCTTCGTCCGCGAACTGATGGCGGACCTGGAGCACTCCGACGCTTTTGAGCGTGCGCGTCGCCACCTGGCGGGCGGCACGGGTCGGAGACGTGTGTCCGGATTGACTGCGACCGCTCGAGCCCTTTACATCCCAACCTTCGTCCGCGCTGCGCAGTCGGCGCACGGCGCGCACGCGTCCACGCTGATTTTGGTATCGGACAATAAGGCAGCCGAGGCGCTCCATGCGACGGTACTCGCAGCTTGCGAGCTGACCGGTGCGCTGGATGCCGATGAGGTGCTGCGTCTGCCGGCGCACGATGTGCTGCCGTTTGAAAATCTTTCGCCGCACAGCGAGATCCAGGAGCAGCGCGCGTCGGCGCTATGGAAGCTCGCTAGCGGGACGGCGAAATTAGTGATCGCGCCGGTCGAGGCGGCGTGCATGCGACTCTTCTCGCGCGACTACTATGCGGCGCTCGCGCTGCGGCTGCGCGTCGGCGAAGAACATCTGCCGGACATGCTGGTCGAGCACTTGCTCTCCGTCGGCTACACGCGCGTGGATGTGGTGGAGATGCCGGGGCAGGTGTCCATGCGCGGCGGCATTCTCGATGTGTACGGACCGGAGATGGAGCGGCCGGTGCGCATCGACTTCTTCGGCGACGAGATTGAGTCGATGCGGCGATTCGATCCCGAGACGCAACGCTCGAGTTCGGCTGTGGATGAGGTGCTGCTGCTTCCTCTGACCGAGACGCCTGCGACCGAGGCGCTGCTGAGTGCCATCAACGCGCGACTCACGCGCAGCGGGACTGTCGGCGCGGAGCTCGAGGGTGGAGAGACACCGGCCGAGCTGGTGAATCATGTGTCGCACGCGGCGTCGCGCACGGGCGAGGCGACCATTTTTCCTGGTTGGGAGTTCTATGCGGCGGTGGCCGGCGCGAAGTCGTCTCTGCTGGAGTTGATGGGCGCGCAGACGCGGGTGCTGATTGAAGAGCCCGCGATGGTGCAGAATCAGGGCGAGCGCTGGTGGGACAAATTGGAACAGCGGCACGAGCGTTCCGGCATTGGATCGCTGGTGCGCGTCGAGGATCTGTACCTGTCTCCGTGGGAATTGCAGGACAGCATCCGCGCGTACAACGGCTTTGAGCTTGATCAGTTGGGGGCGGTCGATGTGCTCGAGGGGGACCGCAGCGACGCCAGCGAGATTGAGTTCGCGACGCGTCCGACCATGCGCTTTCACGGATCGATTCCGGCGCTCATCGATCAGCTAAAGCTGCTGATGCAGAGTGATGCGCGGGTGTTGATTGCGGCGCCAAACCAGGGCGAAGTGGAGCGGCTCGCCGGCTTGATGCAGGAGTATGGCGTGGCCTACCGCATCGGCTCGCGGATCGATCAGGGCGGCTCGACAACGGTGTACTCGGAGTCGAGTTATATGGCGGGGGACCTGAGTACGCCAGTGATTGTGCGCGCGGCGATTGCGAATGGCGTGCAGGTGTTGGACCTTGACCGCAGGACGGCGCGGCAGGTGATCGTCATCGGCGCGAACGACATCAACGACGACGCGGATGTGATGGCGAGGCCGGCACGGCGGAAATCAAAGACAGCGGCGTTCGTCTCTGATTTTCGCGATCTCGCGGTTGGCGACTTCGTGGTGCATGTGGAACACGGCATCGCGCGCTACGACGGTCTTCGCACAATCGAGCAGCCGGACGGATCGCAGTTGGAGCTGATGATTCTTACCTTCGCCGAAGAAGCGAAGCTGTATATTCCGCTGACGCGGCTGGACTTGATTCAGAAGTATCGGTCGACGGAGACTGGGCCGGCGCCGCAGTTGAATCGGCTTGGAAATCCAGCCTGGGCGAAGACGAAAGCGCGCGTCAAGAAGGCCATGCAGGACATGGCCGAGGAGCTGCTGAAACTCTATGCGCAGCGCAAGGCCGCTGTAGGCACGGCGTTTTCTCCCGACAACAATATGCAGCGCGAGTTCGAAGACGCCTTCGACTTCAACGAGACTGACGACCAGATCACTGCGATTGCCGACATCAAGGCGGACATGGAGTCGACGCAGCCGATGGACCGTCTGCTGTGCGGTGACGTGGGCTACGGCAAGACCGAGGTTGCCATGCGCGCGGCCTTCAAGGCTGTGCAGGACGGCAAGCAGGTTGCGGTGCTGACGCCGACGACGGTGCTTTGCTTCCAGCACTTCGAGAGCTTCAAGCGTCGCTTCAGCAAGTTCCCCGTCGTGGTTGAGATGCTCTCGCGCTTTCGCACCGCCAAGGAGAAGAAGGAGATCCTCGAGCGCACCGAGCAGGGCAAGGTCGATATTCTCATTGGCACGCATGCGGTGTTGTCGCAGGGATTGAAATTTCAGGACCTTGGATTGCTGGTGGTCGACGAAGAGCAGCGCTTCGGCGTGCGGCACAAGGAGCGGCTGAAGCAGATGCGCGCGGCGATTGATGTGTTGAGTATGAGCGCGACGCCGATTCCCCGGACGCTGCACATGTCGCTGGTGGGGCTGCGCGATATGAGCGTCATCGAGACGCCGCCCAAAGATCGCATGGCCATTCAGACGATCGTTGCGAAGTTCGATGAGAAGCTGATTCGGACCGCGGTGGAGGTTGAGCTTGAGCGCGGCGGCCAAGTGTACTTCGTGCACAACCGCGTGGAGACAATCTACGAGTTGGCATCGAAGATTCGCGAACTCGTACCGCAGGCACGTGTCGTCGTGGGGCATGGACAGATGCCCGAAGCCGAGCTGGAACGCACCATGCTGGCCTTCATGGACGGCGAGTACGACGTGCTCTGCGCGACGTCCATCATTGAGAATGGTTTGGACATTCCGCGTGCGAACACCATCATCATCAACCGCGCAGACCGTCATGGGTTGAGTGAGCTTTATCAGCTGCGGGGACGTGTGGGCCGCTCGAATCGCAGGGCCTATGCGTATCTGCTGATTCCGCCGGAGCAGCAATTGACCGAGATTGCGCGGCGCAGGCTGGCGGCGTTGAAGGAGTTCTCGGACCTCGGCGCGGGTTTCAAGATCGCTGCGCTCGACCTCGAGTTGCGGGGCGCTGGCAACATGCTGGGCGGCGAACAGTCGGGGCATATCGAGGCCATCGGCTTTGAGATGTATACGACGATGCTCGAGGAGGCCGTGAGCCGACTGAAGGGCGAGGGCCAGGAGGAGCGGCCGCAGGTGACGGTGAACCTCGGCATCTCGCTGCGCATCGACGACACGTACATTCCGGAGGAGGGACAGCGGCTGCGCATGTACAAGCGCATTGCCGGCGCGGAGTCGATGAGTGCGCTCACCGAGGTACGTGCCGAGCTCGAGGACCGTTACGGCCAGCCGCCGGATAGTGTGTTGCATCTGCTGATCGCGGGTGAGATTCGGTTGACCTGCGAGTTGCTCGGCATTGCGCAGATCGAGCGCAAGCGGACACTGATCGAAGAGCCTAAGAAAGCCGCTGCGCCGCCGCCGAGACCGAATGTGCAGAAGCCGAGCTTCGGGAGTTGGTCGACCGCGCAGCCAGCGCGACCGCCGCTTGCCGGGCGTCATGGACAACTGCCGCAGACGGCGAACCTGCAATTCTCCACGCGCGCGGCGGCGAATCGCCCCGTAACCAACGCGACCGTTGCGTTGCGCGAGACAGCTGCTGCACGCCCGGCGAACGCTCCCGCAGCGCAGGCTGGAAAATTGAAGCCGATGCGCGAGATGCTTTACATCACTTTCAGCGACAAGCTGCACGCCGCGCCGCAGGTAGACGGCAAGGGTATTAATGTGGGCGCGCTGATGAAGCTGGTAGCGCGCAACGCGAAGAACGGGGCGCAGCTCACGCCGCAGGGCACGCTGCGCTGGCCGCTCTCGAGCGCGCAGGCGGACGTTGTGTTGGCCGAGACTCGCGAACTGCTCGAGATGTTGCCCACGCAGAGTGCGGCGACTTCCTAGCCATTGAATCCTGAGCGAAAGCGGCGGCAATCTGCGTTACACTTTGCCCATCATGAATTTTCGCGTTTTGCTCGCCCTTCCTGTCCTCGCTACCCTTATGGCTACGTCTCCATCACACGCGCAGAACCTCGCGGCCGACGGCGGCAACCAGACGTTCGACTTTCTCAGCGGCCAATACTTCGACAGTATTTTCTTCAAGTTTGCGCCGACCGAAGGCACTGCGGCTGGCCTTCATCAATACGACGCGCAGTTGGAGGATTATTCTGTCGCCGGCACGCAACGCGAGATCGCGGCGCTGCATGATTTTGAGAAGAAGCTCGAGAAGATTGACCCGAACGCGCTGGATGCGCAGCCCGCCGCCGACTACCAGATTCTGCTGAACAATGTGCGCGGGCAGCTCCTGCAGCTGGAAGTGGTTCGTGGCTGGGAGAAGAATCCCGATCAGTATTCGAGCGGCGTGACCAACGCCATCTTCGTGATCATGGAGCGGCCGTACGCGTCGGTGGACGTGCGTCTCCGCGCTGCGATTGAGCGTGAGAAGCAGATTCCGCAGGCACTCGAATATGCGCGCGCGAATCTCAAGAACCCTCCACACATCTACACCGAGATCGCACTGGAACAGATCGACGACGACGTCAGTTTCTTCCAAAACGATGTGCCGAGCGCCTTCGCGTCCGCAACCGATGCGCAGGCCAAGGCGGACTTTGCCAAGAGCAACGCTGCTGTCGTCGACGCGCTGAAGAGCTATGGCGCGTGGATGAAGGCTGACCTGCTGCCGCGCTCGAACGGCGACTTCCGCTATGGCGCGGGCACGTTCTCCAAGGCGCTTGCGTATAACGAGATGGTCGACATTCCGCTCGATCGCCTGCTGCAGATTGGCTATGACGACCTGCACAAGAACCAGGCGGAGTTCGCGCGAGTCGCGAAGGAGATTGATCCTACCAAAACGCCGCAGCAGGAGCTGGCCGAGCTGGCGACGATGCACCCGGCGCCGGACAAATTGCTGCAGGCGTTTCACGATCGCTTCGAGTCCGAGGTTGGCTTCATTCGCGCGCATCACATCATCACCATTCCGAGCGACGTGCAGCCTACGCTGGAAGAGACGCCGCCGTTTATGCGCGCCACCACGCAGGCGTCGATGGACCCTCCGGGACCGTTCGAGACCAACTCCAACAAGGCTTATTTCAACGTGACACTGCCGGAGCCGAACTGGTCTGCCGAGCGCACGTCGGAGTATATGGCTGCGTTCAACATGGGCACGATCGTTTCGACCAGCGTGCATGAGGCTTATCCCGGACACTATGTTCAGTTCCTCTGGACGCCGCAGTTTCCGTCGACCATTCGCAAGGTGCTGGGATCGAGCACCAACATCGAAGGCTGGGCACACTACTGCGAGCAGATGATGCTGGATGAGGGTTATGGGCAACCAGGCGTTGGGGCAACGACCGAGCGCGAGGCCAAACTGATTCGTCTGGGACAGCTGCAGGATGCGCTGTTGCGCGATGCGCGTTTTGTCGTCGGCATACGTATGCACACCGGCGTAGGCGGCGCGTTGACGATTCCCGAGGCGGAAGATTTCTTCGTCAAGGAAGGGTACCAGGCGCGGCCCATTGCGGAAGTCGAAACCAAACGCGGTACCGCGGACGCGCTCTATCTCTACTACACGCTGGGCAAGCTGGAGATTCTGAAGCTGCGCGCCGATGTGCAGAAGAAAGAGGGTGCTGCCTTCAACCTGCAGCACTTCCACGACGATTTTATGCGCCAGGGATTTGCGCCCGTCAAGGTGATCCGCAAGGCGATGCTGCATAACGACAGCCCGGTGCTCTAGGATTTTCCGGTGCTCTAGGGCTCAAGACCACGGGCCGCCGTCGATGCTGCGATCGCTCCGCGCAACCAGCGGATATCGTCAGTGCTGAAGCGGCTGTGTTCCATCGCCGCGATATTTGCGCGCAGATGGTCCAGCCGCAGCATCGATGGCACGACTAACTGCACGCCTGTGCCGCGGGTCATCGCGTTCAGCACAACGTCCGCGAGCACTGCGTCGTCCGTCGGGAGAAGCTTCTCGCGCAGCGTCGTCGGGGTCTCTGGAGAGATTGCAAGTTGGGTAAGGAGAACCTTTCCCGCGGCGATGCCAGTGGCGCCGCCAAAGGGATGGTTGGCGATGGCGAGGATGTCGCTGTCCGCTCTCGACCATCTGTCTGCCAGGCTCATGTTGAAGAGGTTGCAGGGGAACTGCATGGTCTGAAGTCCCGCGACTCGCGCTGCGATCGCGGCTTCGATCACCTCCGGCTGCGAGGCGATGCCGAAGCGGCGAACCTTACCCGCGGCGACCAGCTTCCTCAGCGTGGCGAAGAGGTCTTCCTGCTGAAGAACGCTTGCCGGCGCCTCATGCAGGAAGAGGAAATCCACGTAGTCGGTGCGCAGGGCGCGCAGGCTTTCGTGCAGGCTCTCGTGCAGTGAGGCAACGCTGAAGTGTCCCGCAGACGACATGGAGGCGAGCTGTCCCTGGATGGTCCTGCGAGCACCTGGAGCGGCCCGCAGCAGCGCGCGTGCGAGCGGCTTCAGCATCCGATTCAGGGGGCTCGCGGCGGCTGGCCGAATACCGAATTTGGTGGAAAGCAATACGCGATCGCGGCGGCCGCGGAGGAACTCGCCGAGCAGCGCCTCCGACTCTCCGTAGCCGTAGGAGCGGGCTGTGTCATAGAAGATGACACCGGCGTCATAGGCCGCGGCAAGCGCCGCCAGCGAGGCTTTTCGGCCGACACGTCCCATCACCGCGGAGCAGCCAAAGCCCAGCGCCGGTGTTCGTATGTCAAGGCTGCTCCGCGCAATCGATTGCATGCTCATGCACCTTGCAGGCTGCGCGGCAACCTGTCAGAATCATTTCGCCATCTGAGCCAGAACATCCAGTATTCCCCTGGTCCTTCTGGTTTGTACCACGACGATCCCTCTGCGTGCGTTCATGGTCTGTTCTCGACCTGACGTTACTGAAGAGGTAAAACAGTAGAGAGACATCGAGTTCAATGATCCCGCAAAAAATCCGCAAGGCAGTTATTCCCGCAGCCGGTTACGGCACCCGCTTCCTACCGGCCACCAAGGCTACTCCGAAGGAGATGCTTCCGCTGGTCGACAAGCCGCTGATCCAGTACGCCGTGGAGGAGGCTGTTGCCGCAGGCTGCACCGACGTCATCATCGTCACCGGCCGCGGCAAGACGACGATGGAGGATCACTTCGATCGGTCGCCGGAGCTTGAGGCTGCACTGCGCGCGAAAGGTCGTGCGGATCTCCTGCAGATCACGTGCGCCGTTGCGAAGCTCGCGCGGATCAGCTATGTCCGCCAGCCCGAAGCGCTTGGCCTTGGCCACGCTGTGCTCATGGCGAAGCAGTTGGTCGGCGATGAGCCCTTCGCGGTGATCCTGCCCGATGACATCGTGGATGCCGAAGGCGGATGCCTGGCGCAGATGGTCGGAGCCTTCGACGAGACCCAATCCACCATCCTTGGCACCGAAGTCGTCGAAGGCGATGCGATTTCGATGTATGGCTGCCTGGACTGCACCGACCATCCCACCAATGCGCGGCTGGTCGCGGTAAAAAACCTGGTGGAAAAGCCGAAGCCGCAGGAAGCGCCGAGTCAGAATGCGATCATCGGCCGCTACATTTTGACTCCCAAGATCTTCGAGATGATCGAGCAGCTTACCCCGGGGGCGGGTGGGGAACTACAGCTCACCGACGCCATCAAGGCGCTGCTGAAGTTTGAGCAAGTCTACGGATTTCATTATGTTGGCCGGAGGTACGACGCCGGCGACAAGCTCGGATTCCTTAAGGCGACGGTCGATTTCGCCATCAAACACGATGGGGTGGGGCCTGCCTTTCGTGAATGGCTGAAGTCTCAGAAGTTTTAGCGCATATCTCTTCGCTCGGGTGGGATCGGTTTTCCTCACTCCGGACTATATGCTGGAGTGTGTGCCCAATTCCGCGCGGAGCCTGTCTGTAGGCAGCGGCGCGGATGCACCTGAGGACCTCTTGAAGAAGAATTTGCTGCCCATTGAAGCCATCGCCGCCAAGCTCAACCTGACGGACGACCTGTATGAACGACGCACGTCCGTCAGCGCAAAACTCAGCCTCGAGCTGCTCAAGCACAGCCCTCGCGGCGACCGTCGGGGCAAGCTGATCCTGGTTACGGCGACCTCGCCGACTGCTTCCGGTGAGGGAAAGACGGTTACCTCCATCGGTCTCGTGCAAGGCCTGGAGAAGATTGGAAGGAGTGCCATCATCACCTCCCGCGAGCCGTCGCTCGGCCCTGTCTTCGGCATGAAGGGTGGCGCTGCCGGCGGGGGCAGCTCGCAGATTGAGCCGGCGGAAAAGATCAACCTGCACTTCCATGGCGACTTCCACGCCATCACCTCGGCGCACAGCCTGCTCTCGGCGTTGATCGACTCGCACCTCTTCCACGGCAATGAACTCGATCTCGATCCCGACGCGGTCACGTGGCCGCGCGCTGTCGACATGAACGATCGCGCGCTGCGCGACATCATCGTCAGCGTCACCCCTC
>Ga0187887_10004377_pt1 | contig 10576 bp, 8 predicted proteins | sample June2016WEW_7_10_FD_132977 | JGI IMG/M metagenome (GOLD analysis project Ga0187887, IMG submission 132977) | Peatland microbial communities from SPRUCE experiment site at the Marcell Experimental Forest, Minnesota, USA - June2016WEW_7_10 | ecosystem: Environmental > Terrestrial > Soil > Wetlands... | reverse complement strand
CAACTCTTCTCCGGCGTTGGCGAAGGGATTGGTCTACGTGGCGGCTGACAAGCTCTACGCTTTTAATGCCGCCACGGGACAGGAGGTCTGGAGCGCGGCAGCCGGCGCCTCCAGCGGCTCTTCGCCCGCTGTGGAGAACGGGGTGGTCTACTTAGGGTCGCAGGACAATAACCTTTACGCCCTCAGTGCTGCAACCGGATTGCAAATCTGGAGCGCGCCCACTGGTGGCGCCATCTTCTCCTCGCCAGCGGTGGCTGACGGAGTGGTGTACGTGGGCTCGGGCGATAACAGCCTCTATGCCTTCGACGCCGCGACCGGACGGCAGCTCTGGAAGGCAGCCACAGGGTCCTTTGTCGAATCTTCTCCGGCGGTAGCAAATGGCGTGGTTTACGTGGGGTCTGATGATCACAACCTCTACGCCTTCGAGGCCGCCACCGGCCAGCCGCTCTGGAGCGTACCAACGGGCAACGCTGTCTACCCTTCACCAGCCGTGGCCAACGGGATTGTCTACGTGACGTCTTATGATGGCTACCTCTACGCATTCGGTTTGCCGCCCGTGCGACCGCCTGCTAAGCCCAAGTTACTAGGAGGGCAGGCAATCGTGGGGCGGCCAATCTTGGCCGCAGCCGCCTTTATAGGCGGCTCGGGCCGGCTGAAAGCCGTCCTCAGAGGCGAATCTCAATAGTGTGGACCATGCTTCTCGGGCGGCCTACTGCCGGCTTCACCGCCGCGCTCCGCCAGGCTGACTTTGACCGGTGTGTTCACCGGGAGAACCACATCCTCTCCTCGCGCGATGAAGGTCGAGTAGATGCTGAACGCAGCGCCGGTGATGGCGATGCCCGACGCCAAGGCACGCGGGCCCACCTGCGCCAGCAGGGTGCCAATCAATCCAAGTCCCACGGCCCCGGATTCGGCGCGGCCTCCGATGTCCCAATCGGGAACACCCTGAGCGTTGTAATCCTGATGAAACGACAGTCCGGCCACAGCCGCCGCGATGGCTGGAAAAATGAACCGGGTCTTGGAACGGCTGATGTGCGTGGCCCCTTCCGCATCGAGCGCCAGGTGCGCATTGAAGTCCGCCTCTACACCATTTACGTAGCCTTGGATGCCTTGCGCGGCGCGCTCCGCCAACTTGATCTGGCGGAACGCGAAAAGAACCTTCCCATTGCGGTGAAGGAAACGCGCACGCTGCGCTTCTACGATATCCCCGAGAAGACGGCTGCCTTCCGGAACCAGCAAAGTATGATCGGGCGAGAACACCGGCCGGGTCACCACCGCTTCCACTGGCGCTCCTCTGCGGGCCGTCGCGGAACTGATCGGCGTGAGCAGCCGGGCGCTAACTTCCCGATCGCCGGGTTGGGCAGCGTAATCGCTTAGCGCTTCGACATGACTTGGCTTTAGCCCGGCCAGAGGCTCCTGCAGTACGCCATTGAAAAGCGTTCCCGCCGGCCACGCTTGCCGGTGATACGGAAGCATTTCGAACAGCCTGGATTTCAGCCGGCTCAGCTTGCCCGGCTCCTTGAAGGCAAGCATCGCCGCCCGTTCCGTTTCGAATCTGTCTCGCGCGGCTTCGAGAGCGGGATTGCGCTGGTCCTGTTTCTTCCGCGGCTTCGCAATACGCATAGTGTGCGCCGTTCCGCGCGAAAGAGAAGTGCGCAGAGACAGCCGCGAGCCGTCGCTCAACACCAAGGCGTCAAACTGCGCACGAACTTCCCGCGGCGGTGTTAAGTTGCCATACAGGAGCGCGGTGAGGCGCCGCAGGACCGGAACTCCGCCGACCTCGCCGATATGGCCTTCGACCAAGCTTCCGGCCGGAAGGGCCACCCGATCGTAGACGTAGATCGGATCCACCAGGCGCCCGTGTATGAGTTGGCCTGCGCGCTGAATTGCGACGCGGCTTTCCAGTGCCACACGAAGAGGAACGCCAGCCGGAACCGCCGTCCCCTCCTGAACGCTTGAAGCCACGCGAGCTTCCTGTGCCAGAGCTGCCGCGACGATTGCGAACAAGGCGATACATCCACGCATCGTTGATTTCTCCGAGTCCGCAGTATACCGCGCTGGCCCCGCCATAGGCCGAGCCGCGACCGTAAGAGAGATCAAGACACGTGGAGCAGTGGGGCGGGCGCCCCCGCCCGCGGACCGGCGCCCTCGCCGGTCCACCGGCCGCAGGCCGGCAGGGTCCCCTTCTTCAACGAAGCGGTCTTTGGTCAGAAGCGCAGCGTGGCCTTCAGGCGCAGCGGGTCGAGCAGCAGATCGATGGCATGTGCCGCGCCCACCACAAACAGATCCGCATTCCGCATCGCGTCCATCGCGCACCCTTCGCCGTTATCGACGGCGATCGCCAGTCCCCCGCCCTCTTTCACCGCCTTCAGCATCAGCCGGTCGTTGTTGCCGTTGCCAAACGCGGCCACGTCTCGCAAGTCGAACTGACTCACGTACTCGGCCTTCTCCATATCATGCCGGCCGCTCCGCAGTTTGTACGGTATCGCGATTCCCGCCAGTTCATTCTCGGCCGTGCCGAATGAGTCGGCAGTCACAATATGAAGGTCCACCAGAGCCGCTAACTCTCGTAACTTCGTCTTGACATCCGGCTCGATCGCCCCACCGAAAGAATGCGTTCCCGTATAGTCGCTCACGGCGATACGGATGTGGCGCTTGCCAAAGCCGGGGATATCGATAACGATTCCGGGCTTATCCATAGGTTAGAATGACATTACCATGAAACTCGCATTCATCGGCGCTGGAAATATGGGTTCGGCCATGGCGCGCAACCTGCTGCGTGCCGGCCATCAAGTCACTGTCTACAATCGCACGCGCGCGCGCGCCGAGCCGCTGCTGGAGGATGGCGCGGCGCTGGCGGACTCCCCGGCGGATGCCGCGCGCGGCGTGGACGCCATCGTCACCATGCTGGCCGAAGACCAGGCCGTGGAGCAGGCGGTCGAGGGTTTCCTCGAAACCCTCGCTCGCGGCGCGGTCCACATCGGCATGAGCACCATCGGCGTAGCGTGCTCCAAACGCCTGGCCGAACGGCACGCCGCGCACGGGCAGGTTTATATCGCGGCGCCAGTCTTCGGACGGCCCGTAGCGGCCGCCGCCGCCAAGCTCTGGATTGTAGCCGCCGGTCCGCCGGAATCGATCGCGCGCTGCCAGCCTGTGTTCGACGCGTTGGGGCGCGGCACTTCGGTGGTCGGCGCCGATCCTTGGTCGGCCAATGCGGTCAAACTCTCGGGCAATTTTCTGATCGCCGCCGCGCTCGAATCGATGGGCGAAGCCTTCGCGCTGGTGCGCAAGTCCGGAGTGGATGCCGGGCAATTCCTGGAGATCGTCAACAACGCGCTGTTCAATTCGCCGCTCTACGCCGGTTACGGCAGCGCGGTCGCCAAGGAGCAATTCGAGCCGGCGGGGTTCAAGCTGCGGCTAGGCTTCAAGGACCTGCGCCTGGTGCAGGAAGCCGCCGAATCGGCCGCCGTGCCCATGCCGCTCGCCGGCGTGCTGCGCGACCGCTTCCTGGCTGCCATGGCCCGCGGCGAAGGCGATCTGGATTGGGCCGCCATTGCGCGCATCGCCGCCCTGCAAGCCGGCTTGTGACTTTTTGATGTGGGGCGGGCGTCCACGCCTGCGGCGGGTCTCCAGACCCGCCGATGCCGCCGAAGTAAAATTTTGCATAGCATCGCCTTGGAGGGCGGCCAATCTTGGCCTGGGGTCCCCTCTGGGGACGCCTTTTGAGGCGGCCAGAGCCGGCTGTTGCAAACTGACCCACTACCCATTCCAATTCCAAAACCTCACTCGAAGTGCGCCTCACGAAATGGAGAATTTGGGACCAGCCCGGTTTCGAACAGTACTGGGGAGGGTTTCGGCTTCCGCTAAACTGCTGATTGTGCATGACGTCTAAGGCAGGTTTCTTTCGAATGAGACGGGTTTCTGGGGAAGGAAAAAAGCACGCCGCCCCGCCGGTCGCAGTACTCTCAGGGTAAGTCTGATCTGGTTTATGTATTTTTTGATACGCAAAATACCCGCTTTTATGTTAGCCTGAAAAGCACTAGCGTCGCTTCGTCAAGAACGGCAGCCGCGCAGAGACCAGATTGAACGGGGGGGGAATGCGACGAGACATTTCGATACTAGGCAAGCGGGCCTGCGCTGTTCTTGCGTTGTGCGGAGCAACAGCGATCGCCCTGCCGGCGCAGACTTTCACGGTCCTCTATGACTTCTGTTCCCAAGTCGGATGCATGGACGGCAGGCATCCGTATCCGTCCTTGATGCAGGGACCTGACGGGAACATATACGGAGGCAACTGTGCGGGTGGGCTCTATCGGAATGGCACCATCTACAAGCTGACTCCGGGCGGCCAAATGACCACGCTCTACAACTTCTGCTCCCAGACGGGATGCGCGGACGGCGCATATCCATACGGAACCTTTGTCGTGGGCATTGACGGAAACATCTATGGGGCCACCTGGTGGGGCGGGACCACTGGCTTCGGCACCCTGTTCAAGATCACTCCCGGCGGCCAATTGACCTCGTTGCACAGTTTCTGCCTCCAGACCGGATGCCCGGACGGCGAATATCCTTGGGGCTACCTCATCACGGATGGCCAGGGGAACATCTATGGAACAGCTTCGGCCGGCGGGTCGCATAGCTCCGCTGGCACGGTCTTCCGGCTCTCCCCAACCGGCGCACTGCAGGTGCTCCATAATTTCTGCGCCCTCAGTGGGTGCGCGGACGGCCGGGTTCCTAATGGGGGCTTGATCCTGCAACCCGGCGGGATACTTTACGGAACAACCCAGTCGGGAGGGGCCAACGGCAAAGGCACTGTTTTCAGGCTTACGGCGCAGGGAGGCCTGACAACTCTGTATAACTTCTGCTCCCAGAGCGGGTGTGCCGACGGTGCTGTCCCCAACTTCCTGGTGCTGGGCGCCGACGGCAACTTCTATGGGACCGCCGAGCAGGGCGGAGCCATGAATCGCGGCACCTTTTTCAAGATGTCTCCCGCCGGCCAGTTGACCACCGTTTACAGCTTCTGCTCCCAGCCAGGCTGCGCCGACGGCTCGGATCCCTGGGACCTGATCCAAGCCACCGATGGGAATTTCTATGGGATTACCGTGGAGGGCGACGCTCCGGACACCGGCACCATCTTCGAGATCACTCCGAGTGGATCGCTTACCGTGTTGCATACGTTCTGCAGCGGCGGCGAACCCTGCGCCGACGGCTGGTTGCCTACGAATACGGGACTGTTCCAGCACACCAATGGGAACTTTTACGGAACAGTCTCCAAGGGCGGAAATCTTACCAATGCCGGGACGGCCTTCAGCCTTTCAACGGGTCTCGCCCCGTTCGTGACGACGGTGCCCGGTTTTGCCGCCGCGGGAGCCGCCGTGCAGATCCTGGGCACCAATCTCACCGGCGCGACCAGCGTGAGTTTCAATGGGAAAGCGGCTGCGTTCAACGTAGTTTCGAGTTCCGAAATCACCACCACTGTGCCAGCCGGGGCCACCACAGGGCCGCTCCAGGTGGTCACTCCGGGCGGCAAGTTGTCGAGTAATGTTTCCTTCACGGTGGTGAAGTGATGCCGGCGAAATCGGGAGGGCCTACGATGCAAGCAAATCGGTTGCGGGGCAGGATGGTGTATGCTCTCTTAGCTCTGGGTTTGGCTGCGGCGAATGCCTTGCCTGCGCAGGTGCTCACCACACTGTACAGCTTCTGCACCGTGAGCGGCGGGAATTGCCCGGACGGCGAGAACCTCTACGCGGGGCTGGTCCAGGGCCTCGATGGAAATCTCTACGGGACCACCTACCAGGGCGGAACTTACGGCGGCGGCACAGTTTTCAAGATCGGTACCAGCGGCAGCCTGACAACGCTATACAACTTCTGCGCCGTCAGCGGGTGTGCGGATGGCCAGTTTCCTTATGCGGGGCTGACGCTGGCGACCAACGGGAGCTTCTTCGGAACTACCCAGGGGGGCGGGACCACCAGTTATGGGACGGTCTTCAGCATCACGCCGGCTGGCGTGCTCACGACGGTGTACAGCTTCTGCTCCCAAAGCGGGTGCGCGGATGGCGGGTACCCTTACGGGGGGCTCTTCCAGGCCACCAATGGACTGTTTTACGGTACCACATTCGTAGGCGGGCACACCAACGGCGAATCGCCGGAGGGCACCGTGTTCAAGATCACGTCCAGCGGCACCCTGGCTACGTTGTACCAATTCTGCCACGGGTTCGGCACCTGCACGGACGGCTCCGCCCCGTTGGCCGGGGTCATCCAGGCTAGCGATGGGAACTTTTACGGGACCACCTTTACGGGCGGGACAAAAGGCGGCTGGCCCGCGGGACTGGGGGACAACGGCACGGTCTTCCAACTCACGCCGGGCGGCACGCTGACCACACTGTACAGCTTCGACAACAGCAGCAGCTACGCGTACGGGTCCTGGCCCCGAGCGGTACTGATGCAGGGGAGCGACGGGAACTTGTACGGGACCACCAATCAACGCGGGGCTAACGGCAACTATGGCGCGATCTTCAAGATCACCACGAGCGGGAGCATAACGGCGCTCTATAGCTTCTGTGCCGTGAGCGGGTGCACCGACGGCGCCAATCCCGAGTCGCCACTGATCCAGGCCACCGACGGGAACTATTACGGGACGACGCATTTAGGCGGAGCTAACAATGGCGGCACGGTCTACCGGATCACTCCGGGGGGCACGCTGACAACGTTGTATAGCTTCTGCGCCCAAGCCGGGTGCGCGGACGGGCAATACCCTTACGCGGGGCTCTTCCAAGCAACCGACGGGAATCTGTACGGGACCACCTACCAAGGCGGGGCCGCCGGCAAGGGCACAGTCTTCAGTCTGTCCGTGGGGCTGGCGCCGTTTGTCAAGAAGCTGCCTGCGTCGGCCGCGGTGCTCAAAGCGGTTTCAGCTTCCTTGATCGCCATGTGGTGACGCCCGGCGGGTTTCGTGGGGCAGGCCCTCGGCCTGCGGCGGCCTCTCAGGCCGCCTCTTTGGTTGCTGCTATGCTACGGCGGGCAATCATGCCCGGGGCCCTTCTGGGGACGCCTTTCAGGCGGCCTGCAGCATTCCCAGCGATTCCTGCCGCGCAGGCAAATTGACCCACTGCGGAATAGGGACCGTCGCTAATGAGTAACTAGCAACACAAGCTGGGCCCTCCGAAGAATTTGTCCGGGCGGCCACGACAGGAAAGCGGTAGCATAGGCGCCGGAATCGCCGCGCCTTGGCGCGTCCGCGCCGTGGCGGGTAGGTAGACCGGACCCGGTGACATACGCTCGCGCCGAGCCGCGCATGTCGCTTTTGGCTATGTCTTCACAGAATCGAACCGTGTTCACCAAAAGCCTTCCCGCTTTGGGGTAGAATAATGATTAGAGATGGCTGCACTACAAAACGAAGCCTATACGCCTTCCCAAGTTTCGGCCGTCACGGGCCTTCCGCTTCCGGCCGTGCACAAGGCGATTGAACACAAATTGATCCGCCCCAAACGAGTCCGCGAAGGACATTCCGTCCAGCGGCTGCTTTCCAGATCTCAGGCCGTCTATCTGCGGATGGAGGCCACCGGATTGAGATCGCTACCGTTGCCCGCACGGCGCCAAGTAGCGCGAGCAGTCGAACACGACCCGGGAATCGACGCAATGTTCATCTCCGAGGGAAGTGTTATCCTCATCCAGTGCAAATCGGCGCGCAAAGAGGTGGAGGCTGGATTTCGCCGCTTGGCCGAGGCTACACGCATGGTGGAATCCGATCGGGAAATCATGCGCGGCGCACCGGTGTACAAGGGGACTCGGATTCCTGTCCACACGATCGCCGACATGCTGTCGCAAGGAGCGACCGTAGCGGAAATTCTCGAAGGGTATCCCGCGCTCACTCGGGAGAAGGTCGAGTTGGCGCCGATGTATGCCAAGGCATTTCCTCGCAGAGGGCGCCCTGTCATCCGGCCGTGGGCCAAGCGTCCGCCGCGACGCCATAGCGAACGGCGCCATAGCGAAAGTTGATGAAGTTCCTGATCGATGAGTGCCTTCACACGTCGCTCGTCACCCTGGCGCACGAAGCCGGGCACTTGTGTGACCATGTGAACTTCCTCGGGCTGGGCGGACACAAGGACTGGCAGTTGATGACTAAAATCCGCAACGAGGATTACACCTTCGTCACCAACAACCGCACGATTTCACCTCCCTCTGCGCTAAAGAAGAACTACATTCCGGATTAGTCATTATTATTCCGAACGTTACTCCCTCGCGCCAGCGTGAGCTTTTCCGCGCCTCACTGTTACACATCGGCACCCGAAATCTGACAAACACCGTCTTGGAAGTGGATCTCGCTGACGATACGGCTACCTGTCGGGAATATCCGATTCCATAATTCACGTAAGATCCGGAGCGGGCCGACACCGCCCCCGCCAAACGAGCCGGCCATGTTCCGCGATCGACTGCGGCCGGATCACTCGGGCCTGCCATCCCCAAGTCTTTCCGCCGGTCGCCGGATTCGATTGGGCGTACGGCCTGACGATCCTGCCGCTCGCGCCGATTAATGCCGGGGCATCGCCTATGTGACCATCCTTACGCCAGCCAGCAGGCGCGGCCGTCGGACCCAAGCGGTCGAACCAGCGGCCGATATCCTCGGCAAGCCTCAGCCTCGGCGCGATTGACGGCTTGTGGGCCTTGACATAGCGCGTGAAGTAATCCCTGACCGATCGGTACTTCCTGGGCCTCCTGGGATTCTGGGGGCGGTCCCCCGCAGAGGAAAATGAGACTGGGGGTATTCCGAACGCGACACGGCTAACCTTCACGGACTGCGCAAAGGCAAGCAGCGAATCAGCCATTTGAAAAGCTCTTTACCGATAGAGCTAGGCACGTGGGGGGGGCTTCACGTGAGTTCGCGTTAGCGAACGGCCCTTTGGGCACGTGAAGAAATTCCCCACGTGCCAAGAAAACCTACCAGTCAACGCCAGACGCAGAGACACCGCCAACTCCAATGTCCCAGACTCGTAAAGAGCTACCATAGGATGTATCGAATCGAACTGAACGGTGTCAAGAGGCGCGGCGCGACTAAATACTAGCCGGTTGCGCGGTATCTCGAATGGGCGCGTACGCCGTTGAGTTTACAAAAAGAACCTCTTGGCGTGGGAGTACGCGGGCGTTCACTGCCATCGGCGCCAGTCCTATGCCCCAGTTTCCTTGGGTGCTCGAATCATCCTCTGAAACACCGTCGACGGAAATGGGCGGAACTCGCCAGCGCGACGGTAACATGCCGAATGACGACAACTACCCGCGAAACACGCAAACCAACGATTGGACTGGAGTCAACCCCGCCGCCGCAAGCCCCACATGACGCATTGACCAATCGCCCACCTCCCCGCGTACCGGTCTCTCAATTAGCCAATCAACCCGAACCTAAAGCGCCCATGCGCAAAACAGAGCCTCACATCGATCACCCGCCAAACCAGTCGCACATCTGCAAAAAATCTCCCACGCCCTCTTTTCCCTGACTTTTCAATCACCTGCAAGCCCCACCCCGCCGCAGCCCACCCAGTTCCCATCCTCCCCGATGCTAACCTGAACTCAGAAGAACCGACGCGGCCTCGTCAAGTCGCCCCGTGTCGCCGCGTCGCCCCTCGCACCGTCGTAACATCGGCGCTTTTTGCCGATGTTGGCGAGCGCCAGCTCGCCCCCTCCGCCCCAATTGGTTTCGACTGTCCGAAAAAGGTAACTCCATGGCAACAAAGAAACAAATCGCGGCAAATCGCCGCAATGCAAAGAAGTGTACGGGTCCAAAAAGCCCGCAAGGCAAGGCCACGTCCTCCATGAACAACCTGCGCCACGGCCTGCGCGCCCGCACCATCATCCTGCCCGGCGAAAAACAAGAGGATTTTGACGAAATCCACGCCGGCCTCCAGGACCAATACCAGCCTCAGAACCCGGCCGAGCAGCACCTGGTCGACCAGGCGGCCATCGCGCAATGGAAGCTGGTCCGCGCGGAAGCTTACGAAGCCCGTTCCTTCGCCAAAGACTCCTCAATCGAAGCCTGCCAAAAGGTGTTCAGCCATATGACCCTGGTCACTGGCCGCCTGGAGCGCGCCTTCTTCAAGGCCTATAAGGAATTGGAGCGCATCAAAGCCGCCCGCCAGAAACAACCGCAGCCACCGGACCAATCCACCGAAGAGCAGGAATCGGACCCGCGCCCTGCCATCAACCTTTACTGGATTAACCCCGAAACCGGCGAGAGGACCCTCGCCGCCCAAACGCCGGCAGCCATAGAGAACGAAAGGCAACAGCACATCGACCCACCCAGCTAAACGGGTGCCCTCTGTGGGGCAGGTTGGCAACCTGGAGTTTGGCGGTGGCACAGGCTTTAGCCTGTGTTTTTGCGGCAGAGCCGCAATGCGGGGCAGGCCCCTGATTCGTCGCGGCAAGGAAGCGCGTTATCATTGCTGAGAGCGAAGGCCCTGAAAGGAGAACGACAGATGCCAGAGGAACCGGGCAGTTTTCCCGCCACACGACGGGCATTCATGGGCGCGGCTGCGCTGACCGCGGCATCGTACAAGCGGGTGCTCGGCGCCAACGACCGCATCGGCAT
>Ga0187887_10004374_pt1 | contig 10581 bp, 12 predicted proteins | sample June2016WEW_7_10_FD_132977 | JGI IMG/M metagenome (GOLD analysis project Ga0187887, IMG submission 132977) | Peatland microbial communities from SPRUCE experiment site at the Marcell Experimental Forest, Minnesota, USA - June2016WEW_7_10 | ecosystem: Environmental > Terrestrial > Soil >... | reverse complement strand
TAGAAACTCAGCGCCGCATCCCCCTGCTCCAACACCCGCGTCCTCTCCAGCACCGAATACCTCGCCTCCAGCGACGACTTGCGCGCATGCTCCGCCACCACCACTGCTCCATCCGCAAGCACCGCCGCATGATGCCGCGCCAAAAATTTCAGAGTCTCTTCATAAGCCTCGGCATCCTCATACGGCGGGTCCAGAAACACAATCTCCGCAGCGCGCTCCTTCGCCAGCAAAGCCTCCAGCAACTTTTTCACGCCCCGATCTTCGAGCGCGAAACCCCCAGCGATCTTCAGCGCCGAAAGGTTCGAGCGAATCGCCGCCACAGCCGGTCGCGCACCCTCTGCGAACCACACAAAGTCCGCGCCCCGGCTAATCGCCTCGATCCCCACCGCCCCTGACCCCGCATACAAATCCACAAAGCGCGAACCCTCCACCAGCGGTCCCAGCACATTGAACAACGTCTCCCGCAACCGGTCACTCGTAGGCCGCGTCTTGTCACCGCGCGGAGCCTGCAACATCCGCGACCGATACTCCCCAGCAATCACTCTCATCTTGGTTCTTCCCCTACGCTCTACACTCTATCCTCTATCCCCTGCTTTCCCGCCTACAATAGACTCATGTTGCGTTCGTCCATCGCCATCGGCAGGTTCATGAATGTCGATCTGCGCGTACACATTTCGTTCGTGTTACTGCTTGTCATCTCCGTCGGCTTCTCCGTCGTCGAAAATGGCGGAGCCACCCGTGGCGTAGCGCTGTGGCTGGGGATGTGTTCCGCCGTCCTCGTTCGCGAAGTCGCGCGCTCCATCGCAGCGACCTACGTAGGCCTCCGTCTGCGCGCGCTCTTCCTTCTCCCCATCGGCGGCCTCATGGCCTTCTCCACCTCCACGAACGATGCCACGCCGGAGGCCAACACCCGCCTCCTGATGCTCACCGGCCCGATCGCAAACTTCGGCGTTGGCCTGCTCCTGCTCGGCACCAGCTACGCCCTTGAGCCCCACGTCTCTCTCATCGCCCAGCCCTGGATCTCCACCAGCCACATTCTCCGCAGCCTGGTCTGGACGCAGATCATCCTCGGCATGGTCAGCCTTCTGCCGATGCCGGTCATCCCCGCCGGCGTCCCCCGGCCGGAACCAGCAGCCGAAGGCAAGCCAGCAAAGTCCGGCGTCGCCAGCATGCTGCACTTCCCCTCCTTCGGCCTCGGCACCGGCCTCGCCCTCGCCATGATCGTCGCCGGCTTCATCCTGATGAGCCTGTGGATGGTCATTCTCGGCGGCTTCATGATGCTCGGCGCACAACTCTCCAGCGCCCACACCGTCTCCACCACAGACGCAGAAACCATCCTCGTCCGCGAAGTCATGCTCACCGAGTACACCCTGCTCTCCAGCTCCGACACCCTCCAGGGCGCGCTCGACCGCTCCGTCCACTCCGGCCAGGACGTCTTCCCCGTTGTGCGTGGCGACCGCCTCGTCGGTTCCATCGCCCGCCAGACCATCGCCGATCGCCTGGTCTCCGACGGCGACAGCTATCTCCAGGGCATCATGACCCGCACCCTGCAGCTCGCCAGTCCCACCGACAAGCTCGTCGAAGCCCTCCGCCGCGCCGCCCTGCTCGGCGCCAGCGAATTCATCCCCGTCGTCGAAGACGATGGCGCCAGCTTCAAGATGATCGGCATCCTCACGCCGCAGTCTCTCTCCCGCGCCGTGCAGCAGATCAAACTCATGCGCCCCACCACCTCCAGGCTCCGCGAGGACATCCGTGATTGACGACGCAGAAGAATTGTCATCTCGACCGGAGACGGCGCCCTTTGCCGCAACAGTGGAGAGACCTGCAGTGGACAATGACATCGCCTCTTCGCACGACCGTCCCCTCGCCCCCGGCCTCTACCTCGTCGCCACCCCCATCGGCAATCTCGAAGACATCACCCTGCGCGCCCTCCGCGTCCTTCGCTCCGTCGACCGCATCGCCTGCGAAGACACCCGCCAGACCGCCAAGCTCTTAGGCCACTTCGGCATCCGCACGCCAACCGTCAGCTACCACGCGCACAACGAAAACTCCCGAGCTGGCGAATTAATTGAAGCCCTAAAAGCCGGCGGCCGCATCGCCGTAGTCTCCGACGCCGGCATGCCCGGCATCGCCGACCCCGGAGCCACCATCGCCGCCGAAGCCATCGCCGCCGGCATCACCGTCTACCCCATCCCCGGCGCCAACGCCGCGCTCAGCGCCCTCATCGCCAGCGGCCTCAACGCCGAACGCTTCGCCTTCCACGGATTCCTCCCCAGCAAAGAAGGCCAGCGCCGCACCACCCTCGAAACCCTCCGCAACGCGCTCTACCCTCGTTCCACAGATCAGGCCGCATCTGCAGAAGTCGCCACAGACCAAGACACGTTTTCGGGAGCCGCCACAGTTCAGGTACCCCAAGGCTTCAGCCTTGGGTCTCATAACCCGTCAGATGACATAAGGGGCTTTAGCCCCGGCGGACCACCAACCACCCACATCTTCTACGAAACTCCCCACCGCATCGTCGACGCGCTAGCCGACATCGTCGACCTCTTCGGCCCCAACCAGCGCATCGCCCTCGCCCGCGAGCTCACCAAGCTCCACGAAGAGTTCCTCCGCGGCACCGCCGCCGAGCTCCTCGCCAACCTCCGCGCCCGCCCCTCCATCCGCGGCGAGATGGTCCTCCTCATCGACGGCACCCCCAGCGCCTCCACCTCCGCCGACACCGACGCGCACCTCACGCTAGCCGACGAAATCGCCACCCTGATGCGCTCTGAAAATCTCTCCGAAAAAGACGCCCTCAAGCGCGTAGCCAAATCCCGAGGCATCGGCAAAAGCGAAGCCTACCGCGAATGGCAGCGCTCCCAGCCCCGCAAACGCTAGGAGACGTTATGCTCAAGCGAAGATGGCGATTCTTTGGGAAGCTTCGTTCAGACGAGGGTTGCTGGATCACCTACGGCAACAAGAGCGTCAGGTATCACGATGAGCGCGGTGAGTTTGAACTCGGGTTTGAGGACGACTGGCTATTCCCAGACATATTGCAGAAATCTGGGTATCCCATCAAGTTGACCGATTTCGAGAAAACGCAAATTTTGGATCGTGTGCTGGACGGGCTTAGATCGGACGGTCACGACGCGAAGCTCTTCCCTAGAACAGAACCCGGCGAGAATTCCTAATGACTTAAGCCCTACCGCCCCTTGATCCGATCGTAGTCATACCGATCGCTGGTCGTCCCCAGCGCCTCGTTATACAGCACCATCGACCCCACGGCCTCTTTCAACTGCTCATCAAAGCTATGCAGCGCGCGCAGATGATCAGCCGTCGCCGGAATCTCCAACTTGCTCGTCTTGAAAAACTTCTGGTATCCGCGATCCACCAGCCGCGCAATCTCTCCGCCCAGCACCCAGCCGCCCTTGGTCAACAAACGCGTCGGAGAACCCTTCTCCGGGCTCGCCGCAATCTCCGCCGCGCACCCGTCCTTGCTCACCCGGTACGCTCCCGCCGATCGATTTGAACCCTCCGTCGCCGGAGACACATCAAACTTTTCGTTGCCCAGCGTCGCCAGCACTTCGTCAAACGTAGGAATCGCTTTCGTCTTTGCCATGATCGAAGTTCAACTTTCTCTCAGCTTGAGCCGCATCACGCAACCTGCGAGACTACGGCTAACCTACTAACTGTCGCACAATCACAAGCGTACCTTCAATGAGCTCGATCACAGCCCGTCGTTAGCCGCACAACCCAACCAGATGCTCTCCCCACACCTCATGACCGCAACGTCGCAAAAGCCCCTGGGCATCAGCCTCCTCGACCGCATCGGCAACACGCCCCTGCTGCGTCTCGACCGCCTCACCTCCCATCTCCCCAACATCCACCTCCTCGGCAAGGCCGAGTGGGCCAACCCCGGCGGCAGCGTCAAAGACCGCGCGGCCTCCGCCATCGTCCTTGCCGCGCAGCGCGAAGGCAAGCTCACCCCCGGCAAAACCCTCCTCGACGCCACCAGCGGCAACACCGGCATCGCCTACGCCATGCTTGGATCCGCCATGGGCTTTCCCGTCACCCTCTGCATGCCCTCGAACGTCTCGCCCGAGCGCAAAAATATCCTCGCCGCCTACGGCGCAAACATCATCTGGACCGACCCAGCCGACGGCTCCGACGGCGCCATCCGCAAAGCCCGCGAACTCTCCGCCGCCGAGCCCGAAAAATACTTCTACGCCGACCAATACGGTAACGAAAATAACTGGCTAGCCCACTACCACGGCACCGCCAACGAAATCTGGCAACAGACAGCCGGCCGCATCACCCACTTCGTCGCCGGCCTGGGAACCTCCGGCACCTTCATGGGCACCACCCGCCGCCTGCGCGAGCTCAACCCCGCCATCCAGTGCATCTCGATGCAACCTGACAGTCCGTTCAACGGCCTAGAAGGCCTCAAGCACATGGCCACCGCCATCGTCCCGCCCATCTACGACGCCCACCTCGCCGACCGCGACATCGAGATGCCCACCGAGCGCGCCTACCTCATGGCCAAGCGCCTCGGCAAGACCCAGGGCCTCTTAGTAGGAGTCTCCGCAGCAGCAGCAGTAGCCGCCTCTCTCGACATAGCCGAAGAAGAAGCCCGTGCCAACCGCGAAGCCGTCATCGTGACCATCCTCTGCGACTCAGCCGACAAATACCTAAGCGAACGCTTCTGGACCGAAAAAACCGAAGGCGAATAATTTATGCCCCTCACCGTCCCCCAATCCCTCTACGACCAGCTCCGCGCCCACGGCGAAGAAACCTTCCCCCACGAGTGCTGCGGCATCCTCCTCGGCAAATCCACCGACGACGACCTGCACGTCACCGAAATCCTCCGCGCCGGCAACACCCGCACTGACAGCGCCCACAACCGCTACAACATCGCCCCTCAAGAATTAATCGCCGCCCAGCGCCAGGCCCGCAAATCCGGCCTCGATATCGTAGGCTTCTACCACTCCCACCCCGACCACCCCGCCCAGTGGTCTCCCACCGACTTCGCCGAAGCCCACTGGTTCGGCTGCGCCTACGTCATCACCGCCATCGAAAAAGGCCACGCCGCCATCACCAACTCCTTCCTCCTAACCGGCACCACCGAAGAAGACAAGGCCTTCACCAACCAGCCCATCGAAATCACTTAACCGCCGGCCGTCGCGGCCGCTGTTTCGCCGACACAGACTTGATGATCAGCCGCCCCTTGCCCGTCTCCGCCAGAGGAGTCTTCGCCACCTCGAGCGCCGCATCCATCATCGCCGTAATCGCCGGAATGTCCAGATCCTCCGGCGAGCTAAGCACCATGTGCCTCGCCACATTCCCGCTGCCTTTGAGCAATCCTTCCGGGTCCGGCACTCCCTTCGCCTGCAGAAAGAACAAGCTCACCCACCTCGGGAAAACCGCGATCGACAAGATCGCCTCGCCTGCCTTTTCGCCGGGAGCGAACCCGATCGCCAGCGCGTTGTAGTTGTCGTACACAAGTACATGCGCCGTGGGGTACCGCTTGCGCATCTTCTTAAGGACGGCCTTTGTCATCACCGCAATCTCGGGCGAAAATTTCGAGATGAACCCATCCAATTGCTTAGCTTCGGAATCCGGCATCACAGTCTCCTTGCAAGCATTGCAGACTATCGGGAGATAATTGTACTTATGGAAATACACATCCCCACTCCGCTGCGCGCGTACACCGACAAGCAGGAAACTGTCTCGGTCAACGGCTCGACGGTCGCCGAAGGCCTGGCCGCGCTCGTCGCCGCGCATCCCGCCATGCAGCAACACCTCTACACCCCCGAGGGCAAGCTGCGCTCCTTCGTCAACGTCTACCTCAACGACGACGACGTCCGCTACCTTCCCGCCAAGGAAGACTCCCCCGTCGCCCCCACCGACGAGCTCACCATCATCCCCAGCATCGCCGGCGGCACTCCCTCCCTCGCCGCAGGTTGTTGTCGCTAGCCGCGAGAACACCACCCCCGCCCCATCCGAATCCCACCCGCCACCCCGAGCATCTGCTCTAGGTAGGCGTTTCCACGTCTCCGAAACCCCGCATCCCTCCTTGGAGATGTGGGCTCCACGCCGCTACACTTAAGGACACCATGCCCACCGCCGCCGAACCCGAAACCACAGCCCTCCCCAAGCTCACCAACGAGGAGATCGCCCGCTACTCCCGCCACCTCATCCTCCCCGAAGTCGGCATGGAAGGCCAGCAGAAGCTCAAGGCCGCGAAGGTCCTCTGCGTAGGCACCGGCGGCCTCGGCGCGCCGCTCGCCATGTACCTCGCCGCAGCCGGCGTCGGCACCATCGGCCTCGTCGACTTCGACATCGTCGACGAATCCAACCTGCAGCGCCAGATCATCCACTCCCAGGCCACCGTCGGCAAGCTCAAGGTCGACTCCGCCGAGATCATGCTCAAGGGCCTCAACAAGAACACCACCATCATCAAGCACAACACCATGTTGACCAGCGCCAACGCGCTCGAGATCTTCAAGGACTACGACGTCATCGCCGACGGCACCGACAACTTCCAGACCCGCTACCTGGTCAACGATGCCTGCGTGCTGACCGGCAAACCCAACGCCTACGGCAGCATTTTCCGCTTCGAAGGCCAGGCCTCCGTCTTCGCCACCGAAGAAGGTCCCTGCTACCGCTGCCTCTATCCTGAGCCGCCACCGCCGGGCCTCGTCCCCTCCTGCGCAGAGGGCGGCGTTCTCGGCATTCTGCCCGGCATCGTCGGCGTCATCCAGGCCGCCGAAGTCATCAAGCTCATCCTCGGTATCGGCGAACCGCTGATCGGCCGCCTGCTCCTTTTCGACGCCCTCGGCATGACCTTCAAGACCCTCAAGCTGCGCAAAAATCCCGACTGCCCCGCCTGCGGCACCCACGAGATTAAGGAGCTCATCGACTACGACCAGTTCTGCGGCATCCCCAAGCCCACCGAAGCCGGCCCGCTAGAGGTCGCCTCCCACGGCGCCGTCGCCGATCTCCCCGTCGTCGACGGCATCCCGCAGATCTCCGTCGAGCAGCTCAAGGAGCGCATCGACAACGGCACCGCGCCCTTCATCCTCGACGTCCGCGAGCCTCACGAGTACCAGATCGTCGACATCGGCGCTCCCCTCATCCCCGTAGGCGATCTCCCCAATCAGCTCCACCGCCTCACCTTCCCCAAGACCACCGAAATCGTAGTCCACTGCAAGTCCGGAGCCCGTTCCCAGCGCGCCGCTCTCTTCCTCAGGGAACAGGGCTACACCAACGTCAGCAACCTCTCCGGCGGCATCCTCGCCTGGGCCGACCGCATCGACAAATCCCTCCCCAAGTACTAAGCAGCCACAAATCCGGGTGCCCCATCCTCGACGCGCGCACTTGCGCGGCAGGGTGGGGTATCGATTGCGGAAGCAATCGATCGCTATCCTCAAGAGCCAGTAACACTGTCATCTCGACCGAAGGACCACGCTTTTGTCTTTGTGGTCCGTAGCGGAGAGACCCGCATCTCCGCTCACCCCGGCACGAGCTCAAACCCACTCAGGCGATAAAGCACCGCCCCCCACCTGCTACAACAATCCCATGACCACCGACTCCACCCAGGACGAAGCCAACATCCGCGCCGCCCGCGCCCACTCCAACCGCTCCAGCGCCCGCCGCAACCTCCTCGGCGTCGGCGACTCCCTCGCCGAAAACTTCGTAGCCGTCATCGGCGACGGCACCTTTGTCCCCACCCGCGCCGCCTACCTCAAACTCTTCAAGTAGGGCTTCGACACCCCCAAAACTTCCCTCACCTACGAGCGCATCCCCGATACCATCCAACTATCCACCACCCACCCCATCGCCGCCGAGCAAGGCCGCTGGATCGGCACCGACGCCAACGGCAACACCGTCTACACCGGCACCTACATGGCCATGTGGAACCACACCGCAGACGGCTGGAAGATCCGCTCCGAGCTCTACGTCAACCTGGCCAACCACTCTCACTAAGAAACGTGTACCACTCCGTGATGATGCAAATAGCTGACCCAGCAAGTAAGCACAAGACACTCAACGGCGATGCAAACGAGACACAGCCTCCAATGGCGAGCGAGCCACTGCCATCCTTCTGAATTGTCCTCTGGCTCTGAGTCCGTAGGGCTTGGAACCATGATCCGGATCGCAAAACAAAATTGTGTTGGCGCGCAAAGAATGGCCTTGTTCATGTAATCCGGAGACCGCCCCGGAACGTCATGCAATGCGCCATAGGTTCCGAAGAAAAATAAAACCAAACTCCCCATCAAGAAGATTCCGCCCAGCACATAGCCGCTGACGCGCTGCATCCAAGGGTCCGGATCTTGCTCCGCGGAAGCCATCTCAGTCCGTGTCCCGGTCATCCACCACCAGGATCTGCAAGCACAACGGCGGCTCCAGCATAAAATCAAACCCCGCCATCTCCTTCACCGCCTCGTCCAGCCACGAGCTCATCGACGGCTCCGTCGTCACCACAAACGGCAACCGATCCCCGCCAAATCCGCGATGCTGCAGGATCGAATCAATATTCGCTCCCACCTTCGCCAGCGCGCCCGCGATCGCCGCCACAATTCCCGGCCGGTCCGCCACGATGAACCGCAGATAGTGCGGCGCCACCACATCCCCCACCACCTTCATCTTCCTTGCCGGCAGCCGCACCTGCACGCTGCCCTCCGCAATCGCGCGCACATCGCTCATCACCGCAACCGCCGTCGGATGTCCGCCCGCCCCGTGCCCGCTGAACACCACATCCCCACCAAACCGCCCGCTCGTCACTACCATATTCTGCGTCCCATGCGACCACGCAATCGGCGAAGTCCTTGGCACCAGCATCGGCCCCACACTCGCACTCACGGCACCATCTACCAACTCCGCGCGACTCACCTGCCGCACCGTGCACCCCAGCTCCTTCGCATACGCAAAGTCCACCGCAGAGATCGTAGCAATGGTCTGCGTCGGCACCTGCTCCGGATCAATCTCCGCATGCAGCGCCAGTCGCGCCAGCACACAAAGCTTTGCCCGCGCATCGTAGCCATCAACATCCGCCGACGGATCTGTCTCCGCATACCCCGCCGCCTGCGCCTTGGCCAGCACCTCGCCGTAGTCCGCGCCGCATTCCATCGAGCTCAAAATAAAATTGCACGTCCCATTCACAATCCCGCTGATCCGCGTAATCACGTCGCCGCTCAGCCCCTGCGCGATTCCAGGAATCACCGGCACGCCACCCGCCACCGCCGCGCCGTACAACAGCTGCACACCCTTCTCCGCCGCCAGCGCAAACAACTCCGCACCGCGGTACGCAATCAACTGCTTGTTGGCCGTCACCACGTGTTTGCCCGCGCTCAACGCCGCGCGTATCCAGCCCTCCGCCGGATCCAGCCCACCCATCAACTCCACCACCACATCCACATCCGCCGCCTCGAGCACGTCCTCCACGCGCTGGGTCCACACCACATCCTTCGCCAGAAACCGCGCCCGCGCATGCGTCCGCTTCCGATCCACCCCACGATTGAACACATGCGTAATCCGCACCCACGCATCCCCATGCGCCGCGCCTCCGTGCGCAGCCAGGTCGCCATGCGCCGCCAGCACCTCCGCAAACGCGCTGCCCACTGTCCCGAACCCCAACAACCCTACCCGCACTGTTTTCTCGTCAGCCATCAGTACTCCACTCTCATCGGGCTCGCGCTCCAGGCCGCAAAGGCCTTGCCCGCATCCTCTCGACAAAGATTCACCGCCGGCAACGTTCGCAGCCCGAGCGGCTTCTTCATCTCCTCGTACAAGTACGCATCATCGAACCCAGCCTTCGCCGCATCCGCCGCTGTACCCCCGTAGTAGATCGTCCGGCAGCGTGCCCAATAGATCGCCGCCAGGCACATCGGGCAGGGCTCGCAGCTGCTATAGATATCGCAACCCTCCAGCTGAAACGTCGCCAGCGACGCACACGCATTGCGAATCGCCGTCACCTCCGCATGCGCCGTCGGATCGTTCATCGCCGTCACCTGGTTCACGCCCGTAGCAATTACCTTGCCGCCTTTCACAATCACCGCGCCGAACGGTCCACCGCGCCCGCCGGTCACGTTCTCGACCGCCAACGCAATCGCCTGCCGCATGAACTCCTCATGGCCCTGCATCCGACCTCCAGCGAAACACCCCAACTCAGCGAAGAAATCTCCCTCTACGCTCTACTCTCTACCCTCTACACTCTGCACTCTGCTCTAATCAGCATCATGGTACACGCTCTCCGCTCCCGTCGCGTCATCACGCCCCACGGCGAGCAGGACACCACAGTCGTCATCGAAGACGGCATCATCACCGCAGTCCACCCAAATTCGGATCTCGGATTCGGCTCCTCGCCTCTCGCATCCCGCCTCTCGAATCTCCCAACAGAAGACCTCGGCTCGCTCGCCCTCCTTCCCGGCCTCATCGACGTCCACACCCACATCAACGAGCCCGGCCGCACCGACTGGGAAGGCTTCGCCACCGCCACCCGCGCCGCTGCCGCCGGCGGCTTCACCCCCCTCATCGACATGCCCCTCAACTGCCTCCCCGAAACCACCAACGTAGCCGCACTCGAGCTCAAGCGCGAAGCCG
>Ga0187887_10004370_pt1 | contig 10585 bp, 14 predicted proteins | sample June2016WEW_7_10_FD_132977 | JGI IMG/M metagenome (GOLD analysis project Ga0187887, IMG submission 132977) | Peatland microbial communities from SPRUCE experiment site at the Marcell Experimental Forest, Minnesota, USA - June2016WEW_7_10 | ecosystem: Environmental > Terrestrial > Soil >... | reverse complement strand
GTCCACGATCGCCTCGGCGGTGGCTTCGGGGCGGTTCAGGTACCCGCGCATCACGTTCGCGCCGCGGATGACCACCTCGCCCGGCTCGCCGACCGCGGCCAGCGAGCCGTCCGGCCGCATCGTGGCCACCTGCTGACCCGGCAGCGCCACCCCGACCGTGCCGGGCTTGCGTGCCCAGTCCAGCGGGTTGACGGTCGACGCGCAGGTGCCCTCGGTGAGCCCGTAGCCCTCGATGATCGGGAAGCCGAACCTGGCCTCGCTGCGGCGCAGCAGCTCCACCGGCACCGGCGCCGCCCCGCACACCGCGAACCGGACGGATGAGGTGTCGCCGAGCTGATCGGTGGGCAGCTCGGCCAGCCGCGCGTAGATGGTGGGCACCGCGGAGAAGTACGTCGCCCGGTACCGCGAGATCGCGGCGAGAAAGGTGTCCGGGGCGAACCTAGGCAGGATCGTCACCTGGCCGCCGACCATCATCGGCGCGAGGCAGCTCACCAGGATCGCGTTCACGTGGAACAGCGGCAGCACCAGCAGGCAGTTGTCGTCCGGGCTCAGCTTCATCGCCTTGCCGAGCGAGGCGCCCATCGCCACGAGGTTCGCGTGGTCGAGCATGACACCCTTCGGCCTGCCGGTCGAGCCGCTGGTGTAGATCAGCAGGGCCAGGTCACCAGGCCGGGTGTCCGGTGCGGGCAGCGAGCCGGCCGTCACGGTGGCGAGGTCGCCGGCCGCCAGCACCGGGACGCCGTAGCTGGCGTCCGGTGCAGTGGCGATCATCAGCTTGGCCCCGGAATCGGCGATCTGGTAGCCCGCCTCGTTCGGCGTGAACACCGGGTTGACCGGGGTGACCGCCGCGCCCAGCCGCCACGCGGCCAGCAGGGCGAGCAGCAGCTCCACCTGGTTGGGCAGCATCACCGCAACCACGTCGCCCCGGCTCACCCCGGCCGCAGCGAACTGCTCGGCGACCGCATCCACCCGGCGGGCCACCTCGGCGTAGGTCAGCTCGACCCGCGTGTCACGCATGCACACGTGGTCGGCCAGCATAACCGGACGGTTCCACGGCAAATAGTCAATGCTCATCGCTCCACCTCGAAGATCACGCGGACGTCTCCGCTCTGCCGTGGCGTGCCATATCGGGTGTTTGCCGAAGCGGCCATATCCGTCGGGTGGGCGCCCGGCAGGCGCGGGGCAGCCAGCGCGGCCGGGGCAGGAATTCGGTGGCCGGGCGCCGGATGGCCGGCGGCCCCCCGCGGGAGGCGGCCGGCGTAAAACACCAGGGCCAGCCACACGCTGAGGAAGAGCGTTCCGGCGATCGGGATGATGAGCGGGGCAAGGCTTGGTCCTGTCATGTCAGTAGCTCCTAATCAGGCAGCCTCCGGGGATGATGCTTTGACGGTAGAAGGAGCCTGTGAGCTGGGACATGGGCCCCGATCACGAAAAAACAAGAACAAGCGGCCAGCCTTTGTGCTGCCAGTCCGATCAGCCCGGGCGCGGCCGTGCCGTGCTCGGGGCCCCGGTCAGCGGTCGGCGGGCGGGGGCGGCAAGACGGCCGGACCCAGCCAGCGGCACGCCGACAGTGCCAGCTCGACATCGAGCCGGCTCTCTTGCACAGGACGGCCCAGGATCTCCTCGGCCTTGCGGATGCGGTAGTGCACGGTGTTCTTATGCAGCATCAGTTGTTCGGCGGTCGCAGTGAAACTCCCGCCGGTGGACAAAAAGACGCGCACTGTCTCCCGCAGCCGCGCCTGCGGCTCGTCATCGATTGCCAGGGCTCCCAGCGTGCTGTACACCCAGGCGCGGGTGGCATTCAGGTCTGCGCACATCAAGGCGACCGGACCGGTCTGCGCAAACGCCGTCGTCCGGGGGCCGGCCGGACCTGCGGTCAAGGCCAGTTCTTGCGCCAGGCGCGCCTGATGATGCGTCCGGCGAAAGCCCTCGACGCCGGGAGCAGGAGCCCCGGCGGCCAGCCGCGTGCCCGGATCGGCATCGTCCACGGCTTTGTGAAGCGGCTCCCACCGGACGTTGGCGTGCCTGCCCAGCGGCAGCCAGGCCCAGACGCTGGCCTCATCCCGCGGCACCAGCAGCGGCCTGCCGGGACAGGCCAGCGCCTGGGCGGCCGCCATGACCAGCCGCTCAAGCCGGGCCAGCCCCGCGTTCCCCGGGGCCGGGTCGGGGTGCCAGGCGATGAGACCGACGTGGTCCTGACGTAGCCGGTAGCCCAGTTCGGCTTCGACCGTGCCGAGGTCGACCTGTTTGTCCTCGAGCAGCGCCCGGACCCGGCCTGCCCGCATGGCGGCCTGGGTGAGCAGCCAGCGGTCGCGTTCGTGTTCGTAGGCGGTGAAGACCTGTTCGGTGACCCGGTCGATGTACCCGGAGCTGAGCTCCACCATGCGGCGTGCCGCGGCCACGACAAGCGGAACCTCCCGGCCTTGCCGCGCCAGCTCATCCAGGCACCATTGCAGGACTCGCTCGTGGCCGACCCGGTAGGCGCGGATCAGCGCACCGGCAGGCACGCCACGCTGGGCCAGCCGCCGTGCATACTCGATCGCCGCCGGCGGCGCTTCGATGGTATCGACCGGCACGCCGTGTTCGAAGACGTGAAACATCGCTGTGATGTTCTCCGTGACGCTGGCGCGGAGGACGCCGAGGATGGCGGTATCCCCCCGCAGCTGCTCGATCCCGGCGGCGAGGTGCTCGGTCACATCCCGGGTGATCTCGGCCAGACGACCGCTGAGGCTTGCTGCCACGGCCGCAAGTAGCTCATCGCCAGCATGACCGCCTGGGTCCACAACGTCATCCTAAGTACGGCAATACCCATTAGCTAGCTGATGTCCGGTCGGAAAGTCTGGTTCAGCGGCGGCGCGGACAGCGGCGGCCTGGCGGCGTGCCGCTGAGATTCGCGCAGTTCGGCGACAGCTTCGGCGAGGGCGGCTAACGGAGGTGCCCAGGCGGGGTGGACCGCGCTATCGCTTCGGGGAAGCCGCCGCGCACGATCCTGTCGGCGTACTCGGCCCGGCTGACCTGGGACGCATGCCGGAGGTCCGCGCCGTGCGCGAAGATCGCGTCAATAAGCCCGTCTGGCGCCTCATCAATCTCCCCTTGCGAGAACGGCCAGAGTTCGATGGTCTCCATCCTGCCGGGCAGCGTGTCAGGCAGGGCACGGAGCCCCAGCACCCGGGCCGATCCGCTGAGCAGGTAGCGGCCAGGACGAGCGTCGTTGTCTACCTGAACCTTGATCGGCAGCAGCAGTTCGGGGACCCGCTGGATCTCGTCGATGACCATCATGTCCTGGTAGTCGACGAACCCGGATGGATCCGTCAGCGCCGCCTGGCGGATCACCGGCGAGTCCAGGTCTCGCCATTCAACGGCGTCGGCGCGGGCGATCTGCCGGAGCAGGGTGCTCTTCCCGCTCTGCCGTGCGCCGTTTACAAGTACGACGCGGGTGTCCTGGAGAGCCTCCCTGATCGCCGACTCCGCGTGCCGCCGAAGCAGCCGTCCGATGGGGGAGTTAGCTGTCGCTGCCATGATCCATATAATGCCTGTTCAGCACCACACGTGAAGGATTGGACGCATGTTTGCTGCAAGAATAGACGCATGTCTGCTGATTGACTGGACGCAGCGATGCTGGTAAATCAGTCGCAATCTGGCTGGAACAGCGAAGATATCTGTGAACGCGACCACAGTCCACCCGGCAACGATAATGACACACTTATCTGCCCGGATCCTGAAAGGACGCCGTACATCGCGCGGGACCGCCAGCCGTAAATCTCTACTGCCCTGTCAGCTCAGCCATCACGGCGTTAACGGGTCAGTCATGGAGACGACCTGACGCGGTATGCTCCGAACGTGAGTGAGAGTCCCGTTACCACCGGCGATGAGATTGCCGATCATCAGGTGATCATCCGCGGAGGTCAGGTCGAAGCGGTTGTGGTCCCGCTGGAGGAGTATCGCGCGCTGAAGGCGCTTGAGCAGCGAGAGGCCGAGCTGTACTGGGCCGTCCCGGGACGCACTCGTAGGTGAGGAAGACGAGGCCGTCACCGACGGCCCGGTTGCCTGTGAGGCGCATGGGACCCCGTCTAGCTGCTGCTTCAGCTTCGAGATCTCGTTCACCGCGTCGCCCGCCAGTATCGTCGAATTGTTCCAGGCGGGATCTTGGAGGGTCGAGGAAACGACGTATTTGGGAAGGCTGTTCAACCTGTCCGCCAGGGCGCCGGTCCGGGATGGCCACCGGGTGGCGAAGAACTCGTAGCTGCGCCGACCGAACAGCAGGGCCTGGGTGCCCAGCGCCTCGTCGAGCAGGACCTGGGCGGTCTCTTCGCGGGCGGCGGGTCGGCCGGCCCAGCCGCCGAGCCGGAAGCCCTCCTCACCAGCCGGGTCCTGGATGACTCCGTCGAGCGAGACGTTATCGCCATTACGATTTTTCCCATGTCGGTTCTCCCAATGGCGTTGCCGACTGCCACTGAAGCGGACACCGCGACGCCGGAAAGCGGCGGCTCTCGCCGCAGCTTAGTCCGGGCGGGTCAGCATGAACACCGGAAACTGCCGCGTGGTCCTGGCCTGGTGTTCGCCAAGAGTGGGATACTCCCCGACCAGCTTCGGCCACAGCTCGGCGCGGGCGGCGCCGGCCAGCTCGTCCGCCAGGACCGTGAACGTCTGAGCACCCGCCTCAACGGTGATCCTTGGGTTGGCCTTGAGGTTGTAGTACCAGTGTGGGTGGGTGGGCGATCCTCCGCTAGAGGCGACGATCACGAAACGGCCCTCTCCCTGGGAGAAGCAGCCGAGCGGCATAACGCGCTCGGTCCCGGATCTGGCGCCGATGTGGTGGATGAGAATCAGCGTGGTGCCCGCCCAGGGCCCCCCGACGCGTCCCTGGTTCGCCCGGAACTCCTTGATGATCGTGGCGTTATAGTCGCCGCCTTCGTCCGGAGCCGAGTTCGTCATGAATCTCCTCCAAGGCACGTCACTGGCTGTCGTAATCGTCGTGGCGGCGGATCCACAGTTGGAACCCATCGTCCTCGTCGCGGCCTTTCGGTGCCCGGCCGAGGATCGCGTAGTAGCCCATCAGGAATTCGACCCCGCGGGCCCCGGCCGAATAGGTCTGGTAGACAGCCCCGTCGTCCAGAACGAAGACGCTGAAACCGAAACCTTCCGTCAGGTAACCGACGACGTCGGTGCCGGTCTCCGTCGCGTTACGGGCGGCGATCGGCGGCAGCTGCTCGATCATTGGCGCGACCCACTCGCGCGTCTGCTCCTTGCTGCTCGAGAAACCGAGATCTTCGGTCAGCCCCGCCGGGCGACCCCGCGGATCCAACGGCTCCCGAAGGCCAGTCCCGCCTCCGGAATGACCGGGGTCAGTCTACGGGACCCGAGGAGGCCGACACGGCGAGCGGGCGAGCCACTCATGCCCATGAGCGCGTCGCGGCTATGAAGGTGGCAACGGCCGAACCAGCCATACTCGGCAGCGCTGTTCTTCCAGGTCATGGGTGTATCTGCGAATGCATCGACTCGCCACCGTGCAACGATAATGACACACCAGCCAGCCGGGAGCCGAGACGAAAGTCGGACAGGAGGAAAGTACGCCTGCGTGGTACCATGGCGGCATGGCACTGATCGGACACCGGCGTCGTCCACACCTAACCACGCTGGCCATCCGTCGGAAGGGAATCGTCACCATCCCTGAGGCCATCCGCGAGGAACTTGATCTTCACGAGGGCGACCATTTGGTCGCCCTCGTTGAAGACGGGCGGCTCATCTTGATCCCGGCATCCGTCATCCCCGACGACCAGGCATGGTTCTGGACGCCGGAGTGGCAAGCCAAGGAGGCAGAGGCTGACCAGGAGATCGCCGACGGAGGTGGCCCCGTCATGAGCGCGGATGAATTCATCACGGAGCTCGCCCAGCGGGCCGGCCTCTCAGCGGACGACCTGACCTGACGGTGCCCACTTTCGAACGCCTGGCCAGCTTCCTGAGAGACTTTGACGCGCTGACGCCCGGCCAGAAGGCCGCGTTCCTGCGCGCGGTGGTCCTGTTTGTAGCCGATCTCCGGGATGGCAGAGGATTCCGCAAGAGCCTGCGCGTCAAGAAGATGGCCGGATACGACGACGTGTGGGAACTCACCTGGGCCCCTGACGGCAGGGCCACCTTCGAGTACGGCGCCTCCGCCAAGGAGGGTCATCCGCATGTGCGCTGGCGGCGTGTCGGCACCCACGACATCTTCAAGCGTCCGTGACCGCAGCGCTTGGCGCAACATGTGAGTGCGTCAACACGCCACCGTGCAAACGATAATGACACACCTTGTCCACCCGGCTCCTGGAAGGAGCCGGCATGTACGAGGACGAGGACAACGACGGTAAGTTCCCTGATGAGAGCCCGGTCGATGTCCGTTACCCCCGCTCGGCGCAGGAAGAACAGACCGACCGCGAGCAGTGGCCGTGGCTACCTGGAACGATTGTAGAGCAGTGCGGCCCGGACGAATGGTATGTCTGCATCGAGGTCCGCGAGCTGGCCGTCCTTCAGGATGGGCGGCGGGCACCGCGCGGCACGGCCAGCCCTAATCTCTACTACCCGTGCTGCTTCAGGGACGGCTCAGAGATCCGGCCGCGCACCGCATCCAGCGGTGCCGCCACGGCGACGCGGCGCGGGGCGGACCGGTGACCGGGGACCGGGTGATCCGCCTCACGACGGCGGCCGCGGTCTGCGCCGTGGCCGCCTTCGCAGCGGTAGTCAGCTACTCCCACATCTACGGGCTGGGCCGGGCACACGGCCAGGACGGCACGGCGGCCCGACTGCTCCCGCTCAGCGTGGACGGACTGATCCTGGCCGCCTCGCTCGTGCTGCTGCACGAGGCCCGCAACGACCGGGACGCGCCACGCCTGGCCCGCCTCATGCTATGGCTCGGCATCGCCGCCACCATCGGCGCGAACATCGCCTACGGCGCGGGATACGGCCTGCTCGGCGCCCTGATCTCGGCCTGGCCCGCAGTCGCGTTCATCGGCACGGTAGAGATCGCCATGCAGCAGGTGAGACGTGCCAGCGCGCCACGAGCGGCCACCATCGTGCCAGCCGTGCCCGAGGTGCCGGGCGACGTGGAGCAGGCGGTCCGAACGGCCTACGCGGCGTCGGTAGCGGCCGGTGCACCCCTGAGCCAGCGGGCCATGGCCGAGCGGTTCGGCTTGTCCCGCCGGAGGGTCAGCCAGCTCATCACCAGCGTCACCGTCGAGAGCAACGGCCACGCGCTGGCCGGGAAGGCGGCATGAGCAGGAACCGGTACGGCGTGATAGCCCAGCGGCACTGGGCACGATGGCTGCCGAGACAGTACGCCGCGATCAGCGACCCGGAGAGCTTCTTCACCACGCTCGGCGAGGATGTAGCCCGGCAGATCGATGACTTGACCGACGAACTCGCCGGCGAGATCCGGGGGAGCGACTCATACCTCGCCCATGTGGGTCGGCTGTTCGCTGCGCGTGCCATCGCCGAGGAGCTCATCTTGCCCCAGCGAGTGCTGCCAGACCCCGAACTGGCAGCAGACAACCAGGACGACGTGCCGCCACAGAGCGGGGAACGGCCGATGGTCGTGGAGCGCGACCACCCGTCGTGGGCGGAAGTGAACGCCGAGCAGCAGGAACGGATCGGCTATATCGATGGCCGGGAGGCGCTATGAACGTCGCGAACGGCTGGGCGTTCTGGATCGGGCTGACCGGCGCCCTCGCGGTGCTCTACGTTCTGCCGACTCTCATCGGCGTGCTCCGCCATGCTGAGAGCCTCGCCCTGGTCGTGATCTTGAACTTGTTCCCGATCGCGTGGCCTGCGGCGCTGGTTGCCGCGTGCATGATGCCGTGCAAGGAAGGTTGCTGAGCGCCGCGGGCCGCCGACTGTACGGACAACGGGTGAACCGCCGCCAGGACATATCTGGCGGCGGTTCCGTAGTTACCATCATAACGTCTCTAGTAGCGCCCATACCACTTTGCCGCCGTTCTGCTGCGGCGGGAAGTACCAGTCCCACCGCGTGCTGAGGGTTTCCACCAGCAGCAGGCCACGGCCGTTCTCGTCGTCCTCGCTGGTACTCATGCGTGCCGGAGGTAGCGGGCTGGAGTCCCACACCAGGATCAGGACCCGCGTCCGGTCGGCCAGTACCCATAGCCGTACCGGTGTGGTTTGCCCGTCCGCGCGTGATATCTGTACCGCGTTCGTTACTAGCTCCGAAATCAGCAATTCGGCGATGTCGCTCAGACCGGTAAGCCGCCATTCCCACAGCATTTGCCTGGCATGCAGGCGGGCGCATGGCACGGCACCAGGAAATGCGCCCAGCTCCAGGGAACTCTGCAGTGGCCACTGGCGAGCCCAGCTATTGTCCTGTGTTACGGCGAATGGCGGAATCCGAACCCCAGCACTGGGTTCGTCATTGTGAAGATCGCCGTGGACTGGTGGCGCCGCTCGCTGCGTTGTTTCGACATGACGGGCGTGTCCGCCCGTGCTGGCCTGCCTGGCAGTACTCGTCTTGCCGTGCATGGAAGCCTCCCCTATTGCGCAGTCAGCTTGCCGCGGACGCGAAGAAGCTCACGAGCTGGTCACGGATGAATGCCGCGGACAGTTCCGGAGGCCGCTTATTGCAGTCCACGCGCAGTACGTCAAAACCGGCCTGGATCAGTCTTTCGGTTGCCTGCCGGTAGAAATGAGCCTCGGCGTGGCTGCTGCCGGGCGTGAGCTGAAAACGATTATGCGGACCACGCGCGGCTAGCCTCTCCGCTATGGTGTCCGGGTCAGCTTCCAGGATTACGGCGAGGTCAGGGCGGTCAGCTTCGGAATTGAGATGCCACAGGAAGGACGGGTCGATACCGTCAAACCGCTGCATGACAAGGCCGGACGGGATATACCGATCGCTAATGACGGTCTCCCCGCTTTCCGTGTGCGGGCGGATTTCCGTCTGCACATGGTGGTAGCGGTCGGCCGCATACAGGCAGGCAAGAGCGTGGCCGGTAACTGAGTCAGTCAGCTCCCGGCACAACACGCCGATCGGCCCGTTTGACGGCTCGGCAGTTATATGCACGTTCTCGCCGGCCGCTACCAGCATCTGCGCCAGGTGGCGGACTATCGTGGATTTCCCTGCGCCGCTGGGGCCGTCGATGCTGATGAACATGCCTCGCTCCCGGCTAGAAAAGGGACGCAGCCTCATCTGTGCCTCCGGGTTTCTGGTCTCCCGTCTGCCCGCGAAGTTCGTCGAGCGAGAGCGGGCTTCCGTCGTGGCGGGTGGCGAGCCGGACGAACAAGCGGGCCGTGACCAGCACGTCATAGGCGGCGCGGTGGGGTTCGAGGCCGGGGGGCATCCCGTCATCCAGGGACAGCGCCTTGACCAGCGCGCCGAGCTTGTAACTGGGCTGGCCCGGGAGCAGTCGCCTGGCGAGCTTGAGCGTGTCGAACACCTCAGGGGACTCCCAGCCGCCCAGTTCGCGCCGCAGGACGGCCACGTCTACATGCGCGTTGTGGGCGACGAGCACCCTGTCCGCAAGCGCCCGGCGCACCTCGTGCTTGATGTCGGCGAAGGTGGGGGCGCTGGCGACATCTTTCCCGGATATCCCGTGAATGCTGGTGGCGAAGTACTTGATCGGCCGCGGTGGCTTGACCAGCCACCTCACCGGCTCACCGATGGTGCCGTCCGTGATCGGCAGGACAGCCAGTTCTACCAGGTCGGGGGGCTTCTGGCCGTTGCCTTCCACGTCGGCTACGGCATAGCGCAGGCTCGTCCAGTCAGTCATCGCGTGACGCGTCCTTCCATCCGATATCCGCGCGGCCGTGACGGTGCACGTGGTGCGGGTGCCGCACATCGTGCATCTGGCAGCTGAGCGCATGTTGCAGGTAGTAGCGCGGCTGCTCATCGCCCAGCCCGGACAGGACGGCGGCCCGCCCGCTGATGTCTACTACCTGTATGCCCTCCGCTTCCGGCAACGCGCGGGCCACCTGGTAAATCTGGTCCGCAGAAGGTGCCCGGTGCGCGCTGCGGCACAGGCCGACCTGGTCGACCGGGCAGATGTCGCACAGTTCCCGGATGCCGTAGTGACCGTTGTAATCGGGCAGGCCGTGCACGTAGGAGACAGCGCACGAGGTCTTGCGGAACAGCGAGCCTGAACCCGCGAATGCGGTCAGCACTCGCTGTTCGAGTGTCTCGGGCACGATCTTCCGGCGCGCGGTGGCGTCGTAGGGTTCGGGCAGCCCGTTGGCCTGGTAGTACCGCGCGATCTGATCCCGGTAGAACAAGCCGGTAAAGACCGTGGCATCGGCCAGCCGGCCCAGCGCGTACGCCCGCGCAAGATGCTCATCGCTGTCGTTCAGGCCAGGCACCAGCGGACGCCAGTACAGGATTGTCCGGTACCGGCGGCCGCCGGGGGCGCTCATGAGCTTCAGCGAGTCGGCCGCGACCTGGGACGGGTAGGGCTCGATGCGCCGGTCATCGATGCCGGAATAGGTGATCAGCAGGGTCATCTTGAGGTTCACAAGCTGGTTCAGCCGGTCGGCATCGCTGGGCTTCATCTGGTACCGGGTGATGACAAGTACGTGGTTGCGCAGGCCCCGGCGGTCGAGATCGGCCAGCACCGCC
>Ga0187887_10004369_pt1 | contig 10586 bp, 6 predicted proteins | sample June2016WEW_7_10_FD_132977 | JGI IMG/M metagenome (GOLD analysis project Ga0187887, IMG submission 132977) | Peatland microbial communities from SPRUCE experiment site at the Marcell Experimental Forest, Minnesota, USA - June2016WEW_7_10 | ecosystem: Environmental > Terrestrial > Soil > Wetlands... | reverse complement strand
GCGGGCGGACTTCTTCGTCGGGCAGCTCTTCCCTTCTCCGCCTGGCGAACTCCCAGAGACTGAGATCGCCGTGGCTGGAGAGCGAGTCGATGCGGTGGAGCTCCAGATGCTCGTCGAAATGCGGGAGGCGGAAGAAGCGCTTGAGGGTCGACTCCTTCATCTTCTCGACGTCGCCGAAGCGCATGTGATTCTCGACCAGCGCGAGGATCTGGGCGCAGTCTTCGTTGGAAGAGCGCAGGCGGCGGAGGATCTGGTGGGCGATGCGGACGCCGACCTCGACGTGACCGTTGAAGCGAATGCGGTCGGGCGGTTTGTGGGAGAAGGTGGCGGGTTTGCCGACATCGTGCAGGAGCGCGCCCCAGGCGAGGGTGGGCGATGCGCCGGCGGAGAGTTTTTCGAGGAGCAGGAGGGTGTGGATCCAGACATCGCCTTCGGGATGGTACTCGGGGGGTTGGGCCACGTTGTGCAATTTCGTGATTTCGGGCAGGACTTCTTTGAGGAGGCCGGTGCGGTCCAGCAACTCAAAGGCGGGGCGGGCGTGGCCTTCGGTGAGCATGCGGGTGAGCTCGTCGCGGATGCGTTCGCGGCTCACTTGAGAGATTCCGGAGGCGAGCTGGCGGATGGCGCGCTCGGTTTCCGCTTCGATGGTGAAGTTGAAGCGGGCGGCGAAGCGGATGGCGCGGAGCATGCGCAGCTTGTCTTCTTCGAAGCGGCGGTGGGGCTCGCCGATGGCGCGGAGGATGCCGTCGCGAAGATCGTTTTTGCCGCCAACGTAATCGAGGACGGCGGAGGTGAGGTTGCAGGTCTGGCGGTGGAGGATGGGGTCGAACATCATGCCGTTGATGGTGAAGTCGCGGCGGAGGACGTCTTCCTGAGCGCTCGTGGAAAAGCGGACTTCGGCAGGGTGGCGGCCGTCGAGGTAGGCCACGTCGCTGCGATACGTAGCGACTTCAGTGACGATTTCCTGGGACTTGCCGTCGGCGTCGGGGACGTCGTCGCAGACGAGCACCACGCCGAAGTGGGCGCCGACGGCGAAGGTGCGGGGGAACAGGTTCAGGACCGCATCGGGATGGGCGCTGGTGGCGACGTCGAAGTCTTTGGGAGGGACGCCGAGAAGGATGTCGCGGACGCAGCCGCCGGCGAAGTACGCCTCGTAGCCGGCTGCGCGCAGCTGGAGGACGATACGCTCGGCGGCGAGTTGTGCTGGCGTATCGGTCACTGCGATTCCCCAGAGTCTCCTGCCGGCCCGCGTTTCGTCCTGGCGCGCGAGGTTCAGGGCTGATGCTTTCGAACCAAGGTGGGATTCGGACGACCCATGATGCTTGTTAGGATGACTGCGAACTGGCTTGTGAAACATGAGCGCAACGACTGAACCCGCGGTTCCGGCGGCTCCGGGAACAACGTGGAGCGACCGCGTTTTTAGTCTACCCGTGGTGCTGGGGCTGCTGCTGGTGTACCTGCTGCTGTTTGTTTCGGCGGGGGGCGCGGTGAATCGGACCCTCGCGGACAACGACATCTGGTGGCATTTGCGGAACGCGAGCGAGCTGCTGCGGAGCGGGCATTTTATTCGCGCGGAGGGCTACACGTTCACGGTGGCGGGCAAGCCATGGATCAATTTTGAATGGCTGGGCGAGCTGCCCTACTACTTTGCAAATCGATGGCTGGGGGATCGCGGGCTGTATCTGGTGACCATCCTGACGACGGCGGCGATTGTGCTCGGCATTTATTGTCTGGGCCGCCTGCGCTCCGGACGCTGGGGGTCGGCGTTTTGGGCTACGGTGATCGGCGTGTTCCTGACGACGGTCTCCATATTGCCGCGTCCGCTGCTGTTTGGATGGCTTTTTCTGGTGATTGAAGTTGCGGTTCTGTGGAGTTTGCAGAAGGGGCGCGACTACACGGTTTGGCTGCCGCTGCTGTTTCTGCTGTGGATCAACGTGCATGGGTCGTGGTTCATTGGGTTTGTGCTGCTGGCGATTTTTGTCGCGTGCGGTTTTGTCAACGGCGAGTGGGGGAATCTTTACGCGACGCGCTGGACGCCGCAGCAGGCACGCAAGCTGCTGATGGTTGGAGCCGCGAGCTTTGCGGCGCTGTTTGCCAATCCTTATGGGTGGCGGCTGGTGGCGTATCCGCTGGATGTGGCGTTCCGGCAAAAGCAGACGGTGGAGAATATCGCGGAGTGGGGGAGCCTCGATTTCCATAGCGCGCGCGGGAAGCTTGTGGTGGTCGTCCTCGTAGTGTTTGCCGTGCTGCAGCTGGTACGGCGACGCCGCTGGGTGCTGCAGGACGTGGCGTTCGGCGCGGTCGCTGTGTATGGCGCGGTGACCTATGTGCGGTTTTTGTTTCTGATGGCGATTCTGTTGCTGCCCCTGCTGGCGATCGATTTGCGTGATGAGAAGGCGAGCACGGCGGGCACGGGAAAGAACCGGCGATTCGTGAGCGCGGTGGCGATGGCGCTGCTGGTGTCGGCGATTGTGGGGCGGTATCCCGGGGAGAAGAAGCTGCATGCGGGGATAGCGGAGGCGTTTCCGGAGAAGGCGGTTCCTTACGTGCAGAGCCTCGAGGGCCAGGGGAATTTGCTGAACAACTTCAACTGGGGCGGGTATCTGGAGTGGCAAGCGCCAGGGGTGAAGGAGTTTATCGACCCGCGCAACGACATTTTTGTGCATGAGGGCGTGATGGGCGACTACCTGCGCGCGACCAAAGTGGAGGATACGTTCGCGGTGCTGGACAAGTATCGGATCCGGTATGTGCTGCTGGCGGAGGATGCTCCCGCGGCGTATTTGCTGGGACACAGCGCGGGGTGGACGCGCGCGTATGACGACGGTCAGGCAGTGGTGTTTGAACGCGTGCGCTGACCGCGAGGCCTGACGCCGGCCCGCTGCCTGGCGCGTTGACTACTATTAAGGATATGTCTTCGAGCGCCAGCGGACTCATTTTGGGCATTGAAACGTCGTGCGATGAGACGGCTGCTGCGGTGGTGCGGTGCGGCGCGGAAATCCTGTCGAACACGGTGGCATCGCAAATTCGGGTGCATTCGCCGTATGGGGGAGTGGTGCCGGAGCTTGCGTCGCGCGAGCATTTGCGGAACATTTTGCCGGTGGTGCGGGCGGCGCTGGCCGAGGCGGGCGTGATGTACGAGGATATTGACGCCGTCGCTGTTACAGAAGGGCCTGGCCTGGCGGGTGCGCTGCTGGTGGGGATCAGCTTTGCGAAGTCGCTGGCGTTTGCGCTGGGGAAACCGCTGATCGCAGTCAATCACCTGGAGGGGCATATTCACGCAGTGCTGCTCGAGGAGGTGCTGGGGACGGCTCCTGAAGGCGCCTCACGGCAGGACGATCGCGCAGGCCTGACGCTGGCGCTGGTGGTGTCGGGTGGGCACACGCATCTTTATCTGGCGGAGTTTGACGCTGAGGCGGGCGCGTGGGCTTATCGGAATGTGGGACGCACGGTGGACGATGCCGCCGGCGAGGCTTTCGATAAGGTCGCGAAGTTGCTGGGGCTGGGGTATCCGGGAGGGCCGTGGATCGATGCGCTGGCTCCGCATGGGAATCCTGAGGCAGTGCCGTTTTCGTTTTCGCAGATCAAGGCGAAGGTGCATCGGAGGGGCCAGCCGGGGGCGCTCGATCCTGCGGAGGCGATTTATTTTTCGTTCAGCGGGATCAAGACAGCGATGCTGCGGCACACGAAGGTGTACGAGATGGGAGCGTCGATTGAGGCGCGGCGGGCGGCGCTGGCTGGGCTGGCGGGTGCGAAGCCGGCCGATGCTCTGCCGCTGTGCGACGAGCCGACGCTCGATCTGATCGCGTCGTTCCAGCGGTCGGTGGTGGATGATTTGCGGCGGAAGACGTTTCGGGCGGCGGAGAGGTTGGGGGCAGAGCGGGTGATCGTGTCGGGGGGGGTGGCGGCGAATCGCGAGCTTCGAGTGCGGTTCACGGCGGAGGCAGCGGAGCGGCATTTGTCGATTGCCTTTCCATCGGTGGCGCTGGCCACGGACAATGCGGCGATGATTGCGGCGGCGGCCTGGCCGAAGTTTGTGGCAGGAGAGTTTGCGGCGGAGGAGCTGACGGCGGAGCCGTCGTTACGACTGGGAAGCTGAGGGCGGATTCACCACAGAGGACACAGAGAGCACAGAGAAAACAGGGGCCCGAAAACCGAATGCTTGCTCGCGCATTGGGCTGACGGAACGCACTGGTAGAATCCGATCTTGGGTTCCAGATGACTTTGACAAAACAAACGGGCGAGGAAGTGCGCGCTGCGGGCGCAGAAACGCCGCTGCCCGTGATGCACCTCTACAACACGCTGTCGGGGCGGGTGGAAGCGCTGACACCCGCGGACGGGAAGGCACTGCGGATGTACGCGTGCGGGCCGACGGTGTACGACTACGGGCACATCGGGAACTTCAGGACGTTTCTGCAGGTGGATGTGCTGCGGCGGGCGATGCGGCTGCTCGGCACCGAGGTGCGCCACGTGATGAACATCACGGACGTGGATGACAAGATTATTCGCAACGCGGCGGCGGCGGGCGTGGGGATCCACGAGTACACGCGGAAGTATGAGGATGCATTTTTCGAGGACCTGAAGGCGCTCGAGGTGGAGCATCCTGAGGTGATCGCGCGGGCGACCGAGCATATCCCGACGATGGTTGCGCTGATCGAGAAGCTGGCGGCGCAGGATATCGCGTATCGCGCGGAGGATGGGTCGTGGTATTTCCGGATCGCGCGGTTTCCCGGGTACGGAAAGCTCTCGAAAAAGGATTTTTCGGGGATCGCGGACGGCGCGCGCATCGATGTGGACGAATACGAGAAGGATTCGGCGCGGGATTTCGCGCTCTGGAAGGCTCCGAAGCCGGGAGAGCATAAATGGGAGACGGCGCTGGGGCCAGGACGGCCGGGGTGGCATATCGAGTGCTCGGCGATGGCGATGGAGTATCTGGGGGACAGCTTCGATCTGCACGCGGGCGGCGAGGACCTGATGTTTCCGCACCACGAGAACGAAATTGCGCAGTCGGAGTCGGCGACGCATCGGACGTTTGTGCGGCACTGGTTTCACGTGCGGTTTCTGCTGGTGGAAGGGCGGAAGATGTCGAAGTCGGAGGGGAACTTTTATACGCTGCGCGATCTGCTGCTGCGCGGGTATAAGGCTTCGGCGATTCGCATGCTGCTGATTGCGGTGCCGTACCGGCAGCAGCTGAACTTTACGTTCGAGGGGCTGCAGGCGGAGACGATTGCGGTCGAGCGGCTGCGGACGTTTCGGGAGCGGATCGCGGGGACGAAGTGGCCGGTGCGGCCGGCGATGGATGGCGCGGGGAGCGAGATTCAGGATGTGGCGCGGGAGACGAAGGCGAAGTTCCTGGCTGCTCTGGCCGACGATCTGAACACGGCGGAGGCGCGGGCGGCGATTTTCGAGATGGTGCGGTTTGTGAATGTGCGGGCCGATGCTGGGGCATTCTTCGCGGACGACAAGGCAGAAGTGCTGGATGCGCTGCGGCAATTTGATCGGGTGTTCGCGGTGCTCGACGATCACGATGCGGAGTGGACGAAATTCACGCTGGACTGGGCGGAGCGGGAGGGACGGCTCGGCGAGGCGGCTCCCGAGGTGCTGGCGACGCGGGGCGTGACGGACGAGAAGATTCAGGCGCTGGTGGAGGAGCGGGACAAGGCGAAGCGGCGGCGGGATTTCAAGCGGGCGGATGCGATTCGGAATGAGCTGGCGGGGATGGGGATCCTGCTGGAGGATTCGAAAGACGGGACGCGATGGAAGCGGAAGTGAAGCGGGTCAGGAGACGGCTACGGGGCCACGCTTCTTTGAGACCGTCCAAAACCAGCCGGCAACAAGATAAGTGAGATAGATGTAGGGGAGCCAGCGGTAGGCTCCCTGGGGGACGGGGTAGACGGAGCCGGCGATGGCCAGCAGCATGGCGACGAAGCCTGCTCCGGATAGGACGAGCCAGAGCGGGGTGAGCGCGCGTTCGCGGCGCAGAAAACTGGGAACCGCGAGGCAAACCAGGGCGTAGGCGGTGAGGAATCCGTAGGTGGCGAGTGATCCCATCCAGCCATATATGTCCGCGTCAGAGACGCCGCGCAGAGCGAGCGCGACGGTGAGGACAAACGTAACAATTCCTGTTACAAGAACAGCGATATGGGGCGTTTCGTTGCGGTGATGGGTGCGCGCCAGGTGCGCGTGGGTAAGTCCGTTGTGGGACATGGTGAGCAACACGCGGGCGGCGGCGGTAGTGCAGGCGAGGACGCAGGCGAACATGCTCATCATGGCGCCGACGTCGACGGCGATGCCGAGGCCACTGACGCCCACCTGGTGGGCCAGGGTGTGGAAGGGCGCAGCGCTCTGGTCGAGGGTTTCGTGCAGGCCACGGAAACCGAGGACTTCGGTGTAGGCGCAGACGACGAAGAGAAAACCAAGGCCGATGGCGCTCTGCAGGACGGCGCGGGGGATGGTCTTTAAAGGATTGCGGGCTTCCTCGCCGAGGGCGGTGGCGCTTTCGAAGCCGACGAAGCTGAAGAGCGCGAGGACCATGCCGAGACGCATGCCGGAGACGCTGGCACCGCGCAGGCGGAACTGCGCCGTGTCGATGTGGAGGCCGTGGCGGGCGAGCACCAGAGCCACGATCAAGAGAATGCAGCCGACGGAGGCAGCTTCGAGCCAGAGCATGGAGCGCGCGGATAGGCGGATGTCACGGTACGCCATGGCCGAGGCGATGAGGATTGCGATAGTGGCGAGCAGCGCGGCGGAAGCGGTCCTGCCGGTGAAGGCCTGCAGGAGGACGTTGGCGTACTGAACGAATCCGCCGGTGACGGAAACAGCGGTAGCAACGTAAGCAAGGAGCATAGCCCATCCCGCGAGGCCGGAAGCCCAGTCAGGGAGGGATTCGGTAACGTATTTGTAAAGGGAGCCGGGCGAGGCGGAGCGGCGCGCGAAGCAGCCGATGAGGACACCGATGAGCGTCATGCCGGCAGTCGCGAGGACATAGACGAGCCACGTGCCATTGCCGGCCATGGCGAAGACCAGAGGGATGGTCATGGCGGGCGTGGTGGTGGGGGCGATGGCGGAAACTGACTGCGCGAGGGTCTCGGCCGGGGACAGGACGCCGCGGCGGAGGCCGTAGGTTTTCGGCTCCTCAACTTCGGCAACGTACACGTTCACGGCTTCGGACGCCAAGGCGCGAAGTCCTCCTGGAATGTGATCGCGGAAATAGTGCGCCGGAGCGGCGCGACGGGGAGCCGGTGGTTCAGTCTTGCTGGGATACGAAGTTATGTCAAGGCTCGAATGGGATGCCGGCGATGGGATCGGTTTCGGCGATCTTTTCGAAGTTGGCGACCAGCGGTTTCACTTTGGGGATGACGGTCTGCACGGCGCGCAGGGAGAGCGAGGTGTCGTGGCTGGCTTTACTTTCCCAGACCTCGGTGACCCACAGGACGTTTTCGTTGGCTGCGTCGCTGGCGATGACATAACTGAAGCAGCCGGGCATGTTGGCGGAGCTTTCAGTGAGGAGAGCGATGACTTCATCGCGCTTGCCGGGAAGGAGGGTGAGCTTTGCGATCAGACCGTACATGGTCTGAAATTCTAGTCCGCAGCGGTGGCTACCGGCTTGGCAGGACGCTTTGGCCGAGGCTTCGATTCAGGCGCGGGCTGGAGCTTGGGTATGTCGGAGATGTCGGCTTTGCCTTCGGCAATCCTGATCAGGAAATCCTGGACGCTGAAGGGGGGCTCGCTGGCGTCGCGGAGGCGGACGTAGGAGCCGTCGGGGCGGAGCTGGCGCGCCTTGACGTTGTCGGCGAGATAGGCGGCGAGGATTTCATCACGGACGCGGGTTTTGATCTGCGCATCGCGGATAGGATAGATGACTTCGCAGCGCTCGAAGAGATTGCGCGGCATCCAGTCCGCGCTGCCACAGTAGAACTCCTCGTCGCCGCCGTTGAGGAAATAGTAGAGGCGGCTGTGCTCGAGAAAGCGGCCGACGATGGAGCGCACGCGGATGCGCTCGCTTAGCTTCTTCAGGCCGGGGCGCAGGGAGCAGATGCCGCGCACGATCAGATCGATCTCGACGCCGGCGTGGGCCGCTGCGTAGAGAGCCTCAACGATGCGCTGCTCGAGGAGGGAATTCATCTTGGCGATGATGCGGGCGGGCTTTCCGGCGGCGGCATGCTCCTGTTCACGATGGATGAGGCGGATGAAATTTTCGGCCAGGGTGAGAGGCGCGACGAAGAGCGGGCGGTAATCGTCGGATTCGGAATGCGCGGTGAGGTAGTTGAAGACGCTGTGGACGGCGGCGGTGATTTCCGGATCAGCAGTGAGCAGGCTGAAGTCGGTGTAGAAGCGGGCGGTGTCGGGATTGTAATTGCCGGTGCCAAGGTGGGAGTAGCGGCGGACCACGCCGTCGGGATCGCGGCGGACGAGCAGGGCCAGCTTGCAGTGCGTCTTGAGGCCGACGATGCCGTGGAAGACCTGGACGCCGGCGTCTTCGAGGTTGCGCGCCCAGCGGATGTTGGAGGCTTCGTCGAAGCGCGCAGTGAGCTCGACGACGGCGGTGACTTCTTTGGTCTGGGCGGCTTCGGTGAGCGCCTGGAAAATGGGCGAGTCGGCGCTGGTGCGGTAGAGGGTTTGCTTCATCGAAACGACGTTGGGGTCCTGGGCCGCAGCTTCAATGAAGGAGACGACGCCGTCGTAGGAGTCGTAGGGGTGGTGCAGGAGGATGTCGCGGTGGCGGATTTCGTCGAAGAGGTCCGCGGACTTGCGGTTCAGGCGGAGCTCGCGGGGCACGAAGGGTTTGAATTTGAGTTCGGCGTGCGCCGATGAACTGTAAAGAGTCATCACGCGCGAGAGGTTCACGGGGCCGTCGGAGTGGTAGACCAGTGATTCGTCGAGCTCGAAATTGACGCGCAGGCGGTCGACGATTTCGGGATCAGCCTGGCTGTCGATTTCCAGGCGCACGGCATCCCCTTTGCGGCGATTGTGCAGTTCGGCGCGCACGGTTTCGAGCAGCGACCGGGATTCTTCTTCCTGGAAATAGAGATTGCTGTTGCGGGTGACGCGGAAGGCGGCTCGGGACAGGATTTCGTAGCCGCGATACATGCCGGCGGCGTTGCGTTCGATCAGATCGGCGAGAAAGATGTAGTCCTCAGCGCCGTCGGCAGTCGGAATGCGCACGAAGCGCGGCAGGGCGCGCGGCACGGTGAGCACGCCTAGCACGGGACCGGCGGTGCCGCGGCGTTTGCGGCGCAGCAGCAGCGCCAGGCACATGGCCTTGTTCAGGACGCGGGGAAAGGGATGGGCGGGATCGATGGTGATGGGGGTGAGCAGCGGGTCGACTTCGCGCTGGTAATAGTCGGTCGCGAATTTGCGCGCGTCGGCGTTCATCTCGTCCCAGCTGAGGACGCGGATGCCGGCCTTGCGCATGGCCGGAAGCAGCTCCTGATTCCAGCAGCGGTATTGATCGGCGACAAAGCGCTGGGTCTCGTCCTTCATGGCGTCGAGTGACTCGCGCAGGGTGGCGCCGTCGGGCGCGGCTTCGTTGTAGCCGTCCTCGATGCGCTGCAGGACGCCGGCGATGCGAATCTCGAAGAATTCATCGAGGTTGCTGGCGGTGATGGCGAGAAACTTGACCCGCTCGAGCAGCGGGTTGGAGGCGTCTTCCGCTTCTTCCAGCACCCGGCGGTTAAAGCTCAGCCAGGATTCGTCGCGGCTGAGGAAAAGGCTCTGCGCGCGCTGTGGTTCTTTCCGCATAGGGGCGGCCGGCTACCTCGTGTCGCAAGAGGCAGTTTACCTGATTGGCTATAACATCGGCGCTCAACAGAGAGGATGAACGAATTGCAAAAAGCTGTGTACAACGCGCGATTCGCTGTGATTCCTGAGGGCATTCATCCGGTCACGGGAGGCACAGTAATTCCAGGGGTCTCGATCTGGGAAAAGTCGAGAGGGATCCGTCGGACTCGGCTTCATCATATGGCGACCGCTTTGCAGGAAGGCAGGTTTCGACGACCCTCGCAGCCCGTCGCGAACCTTGAGCACCAGGAGTTTTCAACGACCGCGCATTTGACGCCCCATTCCCCGCTCGGCGAGGATAAGGTAAGGAGCTTTCCCCGGAGGTGGATCTCGTGGCAGAACCCCCTTGTTCCGGTCAGGGCAGCAACGGGTCCCCCGTTGCTTTCGGCGCGGTGGTGTCGAGCGAAGCGATCCTCAAAGCGGAGAATGCGGCGGTGGAAATGTACCGTTTCGCCGCGCTGATGCTGGGCAATGAGGCCGAGGCGCTGAGTCTGGTCGAGAACAGTGTGGCCACGGTCGAGGTCGACCCCTGCGCCGATCCGTGCGCCGCCAAAGGCCTGGTTCGAGAGCGGGTGCTGGATGGAGCGCTGGAGATCATGCATCGGCAGGACCCGGCGTCGTTCGCGGATCTGCCAGCGGCGGATTCCGGCTCGTGCCTCGAGAACGACGATACGGCGCTTTCCGGCACGGAGATCACGGAGCTGGTGTCGGGCGCAGGACGAGGGCCGCTGCGGGACTGGCTGAATCGGCTTTCACAAGCGCAGCGGGCGGTTTTCGTGCAGCGCGCGGTGCTGGGCAGCAGTAATGCG
>Ga0187887_10004364_pt1 | contig 10591 bp, 7 predicted proteins | sample June2016WEW_7_10_FD_132977 | JGI IMG/M metagenome (GOLD analysis project Ga0187887, IMG submission 132977) | Peatland microbial communities from SPRUCE experiment site at the Marcell Experimental Forest, Minnesota, USA - June2016WEW_7_10 | ecosystem: Environmental > Terrestrial > Soil > Wetlands... | reverse complement strand
GGACTCGAGCGTGGTTGCGCCGGTGAGGGGCTTGAACTGATCGGATGCTACGTCGAGGACCTGGATGGTGCTTTGTGCGGCGTCGCCGGAGAGTGGGGTGGGAACTTTGACGAAGAAGATTTGCTTGCCGTCGGGCGACCACTGGACGGGAGAGGCGGGAGGGCCGGGGGGAAGGCTGATGGGGAGCGACCAGGAGCCGTGGGTGAGGCGCCTGGGCTCGGGCATCTTGAGGGCGTCGGAGTCGGTGGGAAGATCGACGAGCCAGAGGTGGGCGGGCATCTGGGCGGAGTGGGCGAGGAAGTCGTTGTTGCCGATTTCGAAGGCGTCGTCGAACTTGGCGCGGCCCTCGCGCTTGGGCTCTTCATCTTCGGCGACGAAGGCAAAGGCCTTGCCGTCGGGACGCCAGGCGAGCTGTTCGATGGAGGTGGGGGAGTGGGTGAGTTGCAGGGAGTCGCCACCGTTGGCGAGGTCGAGGGTGAAGATCTGGAGATGCTTCTTGTCGTCGGCTGCTAGGAAGGCGAGGGACTTGCCGTCGGGCGACCAGCGGGGGAAGCCGGCGTGGGGCTTGCGGGTGAGGACGCGCGAGGCGTGGGAGGCGATGTCGATGAGGAGGATTTCGGCGTCGTGCTCGTCGGTGTCGAGATTATTGCGGCTGACGACGAGAGCGATGGATTTGCCGTCGGGTGAGATTTGCGGATCGCTGAGGCTGACGGCTTTGGCGAAGTCCGCGGCGTGATAACGCTCTGCGGCGGAGGTGGAGGCGAGGAGGGCGACGGAAAGAATCGTGCAGGCAAAGCGGACGTTCATGAGTGAATGCCTCGATTCCCGGGGAGATTCAGAGATGGTAGCAGAGAGAGGGATGGGAGGAAGAGGAAGGCGCGCGGTTGGGCGCGGCGGGGGTGGGATGGCTTACACTCATAAGCATTCCCGGAAACATTTCTCTGCTGGCTTCATCCATAAATTTAGAAATTTCAGGAGCAATCGTTATGCGTCTTGCTGTGCGTTTGGCTGGCCTGCTTCTTCTTGCGACTGCATCGGTCGCTGCGTTTGGTGCTGTGGCTGCTGCTCCTGATCCGCGGCTGGGGGATTCTTATAAGTTTCATGAGGGTGGGTGGACGTATGTGCACCTATCGGGGACGCCGGAGGAGATTGGGTTTCAGCATGGGTATTTGCTGGCGCGGGAGATTGAGGACAACGTGCAGGTGTACTCGGTGGAGGGTGTGAATCTGTACAAGCGGCCTTGGGAGTTTTTTCGGCAGGCGGGAAAGAATGTGCTGTGGCCGAAGCTGGATCCGGAGTACCAAGCTGAGTTGAAGGGGATTGCTGAAGGGTTGAAGGCGCAGGGGTCGAAGGTGGATTTGTGGGATGTGGTCGCGATCAACGGCAATGAAGAGCTGACGGGTTACTACTTGCCGATGATTGATGCGAAGGAAGGGAAGCTGGTGCCGGTGGCGGCGAAGGCTCCGGGGAAGTGCAGCGCGTTCATTGCGACTGGCTCCGCGACGAAAGACGGGAAGATCGTGATTGCGCATAGCAACTGGTCCTCCTACGCGGAGGGCGAGCGTTGGGCCATTGCGTTCGATGTGGTGCCGGCGAAGGGACTTCACTTTTTCATGGATGGATTGCCTGGATTGATTACGAGCCAGGATGATTTCGGGGTGAACTCGGCGGGGCTGATGATTACCGAGACGACGCTGCCGATGGCGAAGGGATTCGATGTGAAGGGGATTCCGGAGTTTCAGCGGTCGCGCAAGGCGATGCAGTATGCGAGCTCGATTGCGGAGTACGCGGCGATTATGCGCAAGGGGAATAACGGCGGCTATGCGAACTCGTGGCTGATTGGCGATCGGAAGACGAATGAGATTGCTTACCTGGAGCTGGGGCTGCGGCATACTCCGCTGACGGTGAAGAAGGACGGATTTTTTGTGAGCGCGAACTTTTCGCAGGACCCTCTGGTGATTCGCGATGACACGCCTGGGTTCGATCCGAATAATCCGGAGAGCACGATGAACGCGCGGCATATACGGGCGCTCGAGTTTATGAAGGAGCACTACGGCAAGCTGGATACTACGCTGGGGGAGGCTTATCTTTCGGACCACTTCGATACGTACGAGAAGAAGGTGGATGCGGGGAAGAGGAGCTTATGCGGGCATGAGGAGACGTCGTCGCGGGGTGAGCCGGTTTGGGGGAATCCGCCGTTCAGCCCGAGCGGTGCGGTGACGGGTAAGGTGATGGACTCGGATATGGCGGAGAAGATGACGTTTGTTGGGAGGGCGGGGCATCCTTGTGGCGAGGATTTTCTGGCGGAGCCGTTTTTCGTGGCGCATCCGGAGTTTGCCTGGCAGAAGCCGATATTGCATGACATGAAGGCGGGGCCTTGGACGGTGTTGAGGGCTGGGGCGAAGGAGCCCAGGGTGGTGGCGGCGCGGTAGTTTTGTTGGCTTCTGGCTTAGGCAGTGAAAAAAGAAGAAGCAGATTCCCGAAGGGAATGACAGAAAGAAAAGCAAGTGCAAGTGCAAGTGCCAATACAGGGGTATCTCCACTGCGCTTCGCTTCGGTCGAGATGACGGAGTGTTGGGGCGGGCCGACTGATGGCATTGCAAGCACGAAGGCGCCAGCGGGGATGCTGGCGCCTTTGTGTTTGCTATCTGAGCGAGGGGGCGGCGGGCTAGAAGTCGGAGCTAGAAGATTAAAGCTAGGTGGTGGGGGGTGCGGGGATGGGGGCGTCGAGCTTGGGGGGTAGGGGGGCGCGGTTGCCGTGGGCGTCGATTTCGAAGGAGTCTACGTAGAAGTGGGTTAGGTCGGCGCGGCCGAAGCTGGTGGTGATGGCGACGTCGGCGGCGTCGCGGCCGGTGGCCATGAGGATGCGGCCGATGCGCGGGTAGTTGTGGCGGGCGTCCATGTCCCACCAGCGGCCGTCGAGCCAGATCTGGTACCAGGCGCTGAAGTCGCCGGGGCCGGAGAAGGGGACGCGGATGTCGCCGATGTGGCCGGTGACGTAGCGGGCGGGAATCTTCATGGCGCGGGTGAGGGTGATGGCGAGGTGCTGATAGTCGCGGCAGACGCCGATTCGCTCGGAGAAGACGTCCATGGCGGTCATGGTGGGGCGAGCTTTTTTGTAGTCGAAGGCTACCTTGCTGTGGACCCAGTCGCGGATGGTGGCGGCGAGGGCCCAGCCGGTGCCGAGGTGGCCGAAGAGATCGTGCGCGATGCTGCCGAAGAGGTCGACTTCGCAGTAGCGGCTGGCGAGGAGGAACTGGAGGGTTTCGGCGGGGAGGAGCTCGACGGGGGTTTGGGGGAGGTTGAAGCCCTGGAGCTCGGGGAAGTCGTCGGCAGTGACGATGTTGCGGCCGTGCAGGCGGAGGTCGCCGGCGGGGGCGAGGAAGCGGGAGCAACAGTTGCCGAAGGAGTCGAGGTACTCGTCGACGGGAATGTCCTGGAGAGGCTCCTTGTTGGGGCCAAGCTGTTCGACGTGGAGGCGGTCGTCGGCGTCGATGCCGGGGACGGTGGCGAGATGGACGTCGTGTTTGGGATGGAGGTGCAGCAGCGCCACGATGGGGGTGGGCTGGAGGAGGTGGAACTGGATGTCGTACTCGGACTGGATGAGCAAATGTGCCTTTCGCCGGCAGAGATCGGTGGGACACACCAAGAATTGAAGAGAGACACGGACTCGAACGAGACACGCGGGTACTGAACGTAAGATGCGGCTAGTGTGCGGTGGGGCTGCTCTGACTGTACCTGATCGGGCTGGATCGGGGTTATTGCGCGACTTCGGAGAGGTGAGGCTGGGGTGTGCGAAGGAGGCGGAGCATGAGGCCGAGGAGCGCGCAGGCGAGAAGTCCGAAGAGGGCGTCGGCGAGAAAGCTGCCGGTGACGCCGTGCCAGCTGTAGGCGCGGCCGTCGATGACCTGCATGTAGATGATGGGGATGAGGGAGGCAGCGTTGAAGAGACTGTATTGCGTGGCGGCGAGGGGATTGTTGCGGCCGATGGTTTCGAAGGAGATGGCGGTGATGCCGGTGTAGGCGAGGGCCTGGAAGATGTTTTCGCCGACCATCGCGATGGCGAAGGTGGCGGGGGTGTGGTGCAGGAGGAGGAGGCTGGTGGTGAAGAGGGCGCCGGCGGCTCCGATGGCGAGATAGAGAGGACGCAGGGGAAGCAGCCTGGCGAAGGGAACGAACATGAGGCTGCCGAAGATGCCGGCGAGCGAGAGACCGGCGCCGCCGACGAGCGAGACGATGCGTTCCGAGGCGTGGAAGTCGTTGCCCATGCTGCCGAGGGTGTTGGTGAGAGCGAAGGAGGCGCAGGGTGAAGCGAAGAGGGCGAGCGCGATGAGAACCTGGCGGCGGCGAACGACGGCGAAGACTTCGCTGGAGAATTTTGTAAAGCTTTCGCGGGCGAGGCGGCGGTCAGGCCCGGGCGATGGCATGACCAGAAAGATGGCCGTGGGAATGAAGACGATGAGGCCGAGGAGAGGCGCGGCGAGCTGGAGGGGGAGGGCTCGGACAAGTTCTCCGGCGAGGATGGCCATGAGGCCGTTGCCGGCGAAGGTTGCGGCCCAGGTCCAGGAGCTGAGTTTGCTCTCGTCGTGATGATGGACGATGGTGGCGAGCCAGCCGCCGAGCGCGTTGGTGCAGAGTTGCGCGGACGCGAAGCCGATGAGCATCAGGACTTCAAGCAGCACGAGGTTGGTGCGGTTGAGCAGGGCGAGGGTGAGGCATGTCCCGGCGAGCGCGGCGAAGAGGGTTGCGTAGAAGCGGCGGCTGAAGCGGACGTCCAGCATGGGGCCGAGGAGGAAGACCCAGATGCCGCCGGAGAATACGGTGGCGGTGATGGTGGCGATGCGCGCTTCCGGTACGTGCTGCGCGGCGAGAAGTTGAGGCAGAGAGAGTGTGATGAAGCCCGCGAATAAGCCGAAGGAGAGGTTCGACATGCCCATCAGCCAGATGGGTGCAGTGAAGCCGCGAAGGTTCAAACGAATCTCCTGAAGGGCGTGCTGATGCTGCTGATTGTTTAGACGTGCTGGTAGATGGAGAGTACACGGATGCGGCGATGTGGGGTAGCGGAATCTGTGTGGGAGAGGCGTTGGTTTGGATTGCTACAATCGCGCCAGGGATGCAAGGAGCGTTCATGTTGAAGGCGACGATTGCGATGGGGTTGGTGTTGGGCGTGGTGCCGTTGGGGTTTGGGCAGGCGCATGTGGGTGCTCGGCATGCGGCGAGTGCGCCGGCGAAGGTGGTGGAACCGACGGGGCCGACCGTGGTGATCGATACGTCGATGGGACGGATTACGTGTCGGCTGTATGAGAAGCAGGCACCGGTGACGGTGGCGAATTTTGTGGGGTTAGCGGAGGGGAGTAAAGACTGGAAGGATCCGGCGACGGATCAGATGGTGCATGGCAAGGGGTTCTATGACGGGACGGGGTTGGCTGGGACGTCCGATGGGATTCTTGGTGGTGATCGGTTGGGGCGGCTGCTGGGGACTGCTGGACCTCCGTTTCCTATGGAGAAGAGTGGGTTGGGATTTGAGCGCGCTGGACGGTTGGTGATGGCGAAGTATAAGCCGCAGCCAGGTGAGACGCCGAGTGTTGGGAAGGCGCCGGAGTTGACGAGCAGCTCGGTGTTCTATGTGCTGGAGCACGCGGACAAGGAGTACGAGGGGCGCGGGACGGTGTTTGGGCAGTGCGATGAGGCGTCGCTGCCGGTGGTGACGGCGATTTCGCATGCGCTGCTGAGTACGGATAATCATCCGGCGGAGGCGATTGCGATCAATCATATTGCCGTCGTGCGCGAGGGTGAGGCGATGCCTGCGGTGGCTGCGGCGGTGCCGCTTGCGCAGGTGACGCCGCATCCTGTGCCGATGCCTGTGTCGGAGGTTCCTGCGCCGGAGCCTGCGGGACCGACCGCGGTAATCGAGACGACGATGGGGACGTTGACTTGCAGGCTGTTCAGTAAAGAGGCGCCGATTGGGGTGGCGAATTTTGTGGGGCTCGCGGAAGGGACGAAGGAGTGGAAGAATCCTTCTACGCACGTGGTCATGCATGGCAAGAAGTTTTATGACGGGCTAACCTTTCGGCGAGTGGTTCCGGACTTCATGATTCAGAATGCCGATTTGCCGGGTGATCCATCAGGCGATGGCGATATTGGATTTCATTTTGAGAATGAGATTGTGCCGGGGCTGACGTTTGATCGGCCGGGAAGACTGGCGTATGCGAATGCGGGGCCGAATACGAATGAGAGCGAGTTCTTTATTACCGAGGTGCCGAATCATCGGCTGGATGGGAACTATACGATTTTTGGTCAGTGCGATGATGCGTCGGTGACGGTGGCAGCGGCGATTGCGCGGGTGCCGCGGGATGAACATAATCGGCCGCTAAAGGCGGTGGTGATTCGGCGGATTACGTTTGAGGGGGCGGCGAAATAATCGAGGCAAACGCAGAACGGGCGAGAAGCAGATTCCCAGAGGGAATGACAGAAAGAAAGGCAAGGGCAAGAACGGGAGACAGCAGGTTTTTCGCTGCGCTCAGAATGACAATTCAAAGTGCAAAAAATTCAAAGAGCAAAAATTCAAGGCGCAACGGAAGACGAAGGGGCGGGCTGGCGGTTCGCCGTTGGTGTTGCGCCAGGGCTAAAGCCCCGGGTGGCCGTGGTTGGTTAACCGCGGGCTGAAGCCCGCTGCTAATCCGGTAAAGCAAGGGCAACGGGCGAGCTTGGCGGCTCGCCGGTTCGAAGAAGCAGATTCCCAGAGGGAATGACAGAAAGAACAGCAACGACGAAGGGCGAGCCTGGCGGCTCGCCCTTGGTGTTGAGCCGGGGCTAAAGCCCAGCGTGTGGTTGATGGATTTACCGCGGGCTAAAGCCCGCTGCTACTCCGGAGGTTATTTGGCGGCTAGTTCGGCGGCGGCTCCTGATTTGAGGGCTACTGCTTTGTCGGTCGCTTCCCAGGTGAAGGCTTCGCCGGTGCGGCCGAAGTGACCGTAGGCGGCGGTTTGCTGGAAGATGGGGCGGCGGAGGTTGAGGCTTTCGATGATGCCCTTGGGGGTGAGCTGGAAGTTCTCGCGAACCAGCTCGATGAGGCGGGGCTCCGAGACGGTGCCGGTGCCGAAGGTGTCGACGCGGATGCTGACCGGCTCGGCGACTCCGATGGCGTAGGCGAGTTGAACTTCGACGCGGTCGGCGAGGCCGGCGGCGACGATGTTCTTGGCAACGTAGCGCGCCATGTAGGCGGCGCTGCGATCGACCTTGGTGGAGTCCTTGCCGGAGAAGGCGCCGCCGCCGTGACGGCCCATGCCGCCGTAGGTGTCGACGATGATCTTGCGGCCGGTCAAGCCGGTGTCTCCCATGGGGCCGCCGATGACGAAGCGGCCTGTGGGGTTGATGTGGTACTTGGTGTCGGCGTCGAGCAGGTTGGCGGGGATGACGGCCTGGATGACGTGCTCCATGATCTCGGCGCGGAGCTGCTCATTGGTGAGGGTGCTGTTGGGATCGCGGTCGGAGAACTCGGCGTGCTGGGTGGAGATGACGACGGCGTCGACGCGGATGGGCTTGTAGTTGGCGTCGTACTCGACCGTGACCTGCGATTTGCCGTCGGGACGGAGGTAGGGGAGCTTGCCGTTCTTGCGAACTTCGGAGAGCTTGTGGGCCAACTTGTGGGCGAGCGAGATGGGGGTGGGCATCAGCTCGGGCGTCTCGTTGGTGGCGTAGCCGAACATCATGCCCTGGTCGCCGGCGCCGCCGGTGTCGACACCTTGCGCGATGTCGGGGGACTGGCGGTTGATGGTGGAGATGACGGCGCAGGTTTTGGAGTCGAAGCCCTTGATGGCGTCATCGTAGCCAATCTTGTTGACCGTCTCGCGGACCAGGGTCTGGAAGTCGACGTAGGCCTTGGTGGTGATCTCTCCGGCGACGACGACGAGGCCGGTGCAGGTGAGGGTCTCGCAGGCAACGCGGCTGTAGGGATCTTCGGCGAGGCAGGCGTCGAGGATGGCGTCGGAGATCTGGTCGGCGATCTTGTCGGGGTGACCTTCGGTCACGGACTCACTGGTAAAGAGGAAACGGTCGGTGTTGGTAGACAAAGCGGAAAGCTCCTTAGATCAGATAGCCGGACGCGCTCAGGTGAAAACAGAGCGCCCGACGACCGGCCCCTCGTGCTGTCATGTGCCACGGGCGTGGCGCAGCATTGGTCTCCGGACGTTCAGTCAATACGATGTCGAATCGTGAAAGACGGAACCCTTTTATTCTACCTGCCCGGAGGGGGTGGGGCGAAACGGGTGCAGCGAGTGGCGGGAAATGTGGGGTGAAGGGGGAGGGAGGGGGGATGAGAGGGGCGGGCGGGCATGAGATCAGCTAGCTAGTTTGGCACTGGCCAGGCGATTCAAGCTGACGCCCTGCTCTGCAGCCTGGACGGCGAGGGACCGGTGGAGCAGAGGCGGAATACGGACGCGAAATTCGCCGCTGTAATGCTTCTCGGCCAGTGGTTGGGGAACAAGTTCGCCGTTCGATTGCATATCGGCAACGACGTCGGCGACTGCTTTACGAATGCCCGACAATGCCTTTTCCGGTGTGCCGGCCAGCCAGGAGAGGGAGGGGAATTCAAGGCAGAGCCCTAGATACTCGCCGTCTTCCTGCGACCAGGTCACGCGATAGGTGTAATGATCACGGCTCATTGTTTTTCCTCCTTGATTTTTTCGATGGCGGCGAGAACCTGCCGGACTTGATATGCCTTCGCTTTGCCCTTCTCATTCTGGATGTTCACGCGTGGATCGCCGGGCCAAGGCGTCTTGAAGATCACATGGCTGCCGGAAGTTTGTCGGGGCTTTCCAAAGAACTCCCGGCAAACCTTGAGCAGATCGGAGAAGCGGACACTCGTGGGCTCGCTCAGCATCTGGGCGAGGATCTTCTCCGATGATGCCATATCGGAATGGTATCAATAATGGAACCATCATGTCGAGACCGGATAGAGGCTCGAATGGAGTGCAGCGCGGACTTACGCGGCTTTGCGGCGGAGGATTTGGTTGGGGAGCTTGGAGCGGAGGACCAGGAGGACCAGGAAGGCTGCGATGGCCCAGGCGGTGGTGCCGGTGGTGAGGATCAGGAGGTCGGCTTTGTGGCCTTGGAGCGCGGGATGGAAGTGGAGGAGAGCGTGGACGGCGCTGTAGGTGACGGCGAAGGCGAGGAGGGCGGCGGCCAGGGCTCGGGCTAGCTCGGCGTACTCGAGGTGCGTGAGGCTGACCAGGCGCTTGCGGTGGAGAAGGATGGCGAGGGTGGCGGTCTGGATGAGGATGCCGATGTCGGAGGCGATGGCGAGACCGGTGAGGGCGTGAGTTTTGAAGAGCGCCCAGTAGAGAGGGACGGAGATGAGGGTGATGACGGTGCCGGTGATGGCGGGGGTTTTGGTGTCGCTGGCGGCGTAGAAGGCGCGGGCGTAGATGCCTTGCACGGCCCAGAGCGGGAGAGTGATGGCGAGGATCTGGAAGAGGTGGGTGACGGAGAGGACGTCGGCGCGATTGAATTTGCCGCTCTTGAAGAGGTCCATGAGCCAGGGGGCGAGGGCGATCATCCAGGCGGAGACGAGCATGCCTACGGCGAAGAGGCGGGAGACGCTGCGGCCTACGGAGGTGGAGAAGTCGAAGCTGCGTTTCTGCTGGAAGAGCGAGGCGAAGAAGGGGAGAGAGGCTGCGCCGGCGGCTGCGCCGATGACGTTGAAGGGGGCGTTGAAGAGATCCTTCGCGTTGCCGATGAGGGTGATGCCGCCGTGCTGGACGGAGGCGAAGTATTTGAGGAAGATGCCGTCGAACATGACGAGCGAGACGCCGATCATGAGGGGGAGAGAGAGCTTGAGCCACTCGAGGAAGGCGGGGGCTTTGAAGTTGACGCGCGGGGTGTAGTGGAAGCCGGTGCGGAAGGCGCCGAGGGTGTTGAGCAGGGCAGAGCCGATGAGCACGCCGGCGAGGACGCCGATGGCTAGGGAGTAGATGCCGAGGCGCGTGTGGAGGAGGATGGCGCCGAGGATGATGCCGCCGTTGTAGATCAGCGGGGTGAAGGCCTGGTAGATGAAGATCTTTCGGACTTGCAGGCGCGAGCTCATCACGCTGCCGATGAAGAAGAAGAGTTGCGCGGGAAGGATGATGCGGGTGAGGGCGGTGCAGAGCGCGGCGCGGACGGGGTCGGAACGGAAGCCCTTGTTCGCTAGCCAGACGTACTCGGGGGCGAAGATTTCCGCGAGCAGGACGCCGGTGCCTAGGACGACCAGCATGGTGGTGAGGATGACGGAGAGGGCGCGGTCGCCGCCTTCTTCGTCGCCGGCTTCGCGATAGCGGTTGAGGATGGTGATGAGGGAGATGGACGCGGCGCCGCCGATGAGGAAGTAGTTGAGGAGGTCGGGGAGGGTGAAGGCGGCGCGGTAGGCGTCCTGTGCGGCGCCTGCTCCGAAGAGGGAGTTGACGTAGCGGATGCGGACCAGCGCTAGCAGGCCGGAGCCGAAGGAGCTCAGCATGAGAAGGATGGCCGCTGAGCCGGCGGTGTGGGTTCGCTTCCGGGGTGAGGGCGGTGTCGGGAGCGAGGGTGCGGAGGCGGTCATGGTGGTAGTGGCTCG
>Ga0187887_10004363_pt1 | contig 10591 bp, 7 predicted proteins | sample June2016WEW_7_10_FD_132977 | JGI IMG/M metagenome (GOLD analysis project Ga0187887, IMG submission 132977) | Peatland microbial communities from SPRUCE experiment site at the Marcell Experimental Forest, Minnesota, USA - June2016WEW_7_10 | ecosystem: Environmental > Terrestrial > Soil > Wetlands... | reverse complement strand
TCCTCGACGGCGGTTACAACTACGATTACATCGACGACCGGGCCATCGCCCAGGTGGGAATTCCCTACTCTGTCCTGATCCTGCCGGGCGTCGAACGCATCCCGCTTGCTACATACCGGCGGCTGGCAGAGTACGTGCACGGGGGAGGCATTCTGGTGGCGACCCGGCGTGTGCCGGCGCTCGCGCCCGGCCTCGTCGACGCCGGCGAAGCGCCGAAGATCCGCGAGTTGTCGCGCGAACTGTTCGAAGCGCCGGGCGCTCCGGGCCATTTGGTGACGGACGAAACGGAGCTCGGAGCGGCTCTCCATCGGATGCTGGCGCCGGATGTGGCCACCGCGGCCGAGGTCGGTTTCGTCCACCGCAAGCTCGATTTCGCGGATGTGTATTTCCTCGCCAACACGGCCAACCATCCCGTTCACGCCGCCGCCACATTTCGGGCCGGTGGCCGCCATGCGGCGTGGTGGGACCCGTTCGATGGCAAGGTCACCGCGGCGGCCGGCACGCGTGTGGACCTTGACCTTGCGCCTTACGAGTCGCGCGTACTGGTTTTTTCCAATGAGACACAGCAGGCCGCGAACGCTCCCACACCCGCCATGCCCGCGCCCGATCCGCTGGACGTGAGTGGTCCATGGAAAGGCTCCTGGACCGAAGACGACGCCACAAAGTATTTCTCAGGACAGGCGACCTACGAGACCACCATCGCCGTTCCACCCGCCATGCTGGCTTCCGGACATGCGCTTTACCTGAGCTTCGGCGAACCGACCCCGGTAACTGCGCAAGGGCGCTATGCGGGCCCGGGCATGCGCGCGATGCTGGAAAGCCCGGTGCGGGAAGCGGCGGTGGTTTTCATCAACGGCGCCCGGGCCGGGCCGGTATGGCGGCCGCCCTACGAAATCGAAATCGGGCCCCTGTTGCACGCTGGTGAGAACACCGTCCGTATCACGGTAGCCAACACCGCCATCAACGAATTGGCAAAAGGGCCGCTGCCCGACTATGGCGCCCTCAATGCGAAATACGGCGAGCGATTCCGGCCGCAGGACATGAGCAACATCCAGCCATTGCCCAGCGGGTTGCTGGGGCCGGTTCAACTGGTGGCCCGGTAGAGGAACTGTATGAGCGATTTCGAGAAAACGATGGAGCCCCTGGAGAGGACGAGCCGGACCGGGTCCGGGCTGACGCATCGCGTTCCGATTCATGGCAGCGGCCCCATCACCCGTTCCGTCACCCAGTCTGTGACCGCGGCGGTAACGCCCGAAGAACGCAAAGGCGCGCCAGTGAGGACCGCATCGACGAAGTTATGGACGCAAGGGTAGTGCAGGTTCTCGTGCGCCGGAAGCTGCTCGCCGCCGCCAGGGTAAGTGAGCAGCGGACCGTTGAGCGGGGTCAGGTTCATTTCCCCTTCCGTGCCGCGGATTCGGAACTCGTCACGCGCGACCTTCGAATGCCAGCGTACATCCACCAGTGCTCGAACGCCGCAGTGATAATCGACCATCACGGTGGCGTTATCCTCCACGCGGGTGGGATGAACTAAAGTGGAGCGCTGGCCGCATACGTGTCCGGGGTCTCCGAAAAAGTAGTTCATGAGATCGATCCGGTGGGAAGCAATGTCAAACAGCGGGCCGCCTCCGGCCATCTCCGGCTTAATGAGCCACGAGCGGAATCCATCCACGGGGTAGAACCAGTCATGACACGTGGCCTCCGCAAGCACCGGCGTGCCGATGACTCCCTCCGCGAGGAGTTGCTTGGCCCGAACCACTTTCGGGTACATGCGTCGATAGTAAGCGATGCCGAGGACGCGACCCGCAGCCCGCGCGGCCTCGTTCATGGCCACGGCCTGGGAATGATCCATACCCATCGGTTTCTCACAGAGAACGTGCCGCCCCGCCCGCAGAGCGGCAATGGTCTGTTCCGCGTGCAGAAACACAGGCGTCGAGACATAAACGGCCTCCGCTTCGCTGTCCTTCAATGCGTCGTCCAGCCGCGGGAAGCACGGCAGGCCGTAGGCCTCCGCGCGCTGCGGCTTTCGCGTCACCAGTCCCACAAGCCGGCTGTGGGGTTCGGCGAGGATCGCCGGAATCACGCGCTTGGCGGCAATGTCGCCAACCCCTATCAACAACCAGTTCAGCATCGGTACTCCCGCGGCCCAACTACGTTTGGCACTTCCTGAATATGACCTTCCGCCCGGCCTCAGCGCAGAAATGCGGTCTCCAGCCCGCCGTCCACGGTAAAGATCTGCCCGGTTGTTTTCGAGCAGCGGTCCGACAACAGGAAAAACAGAGCTTCGGTTTGGTCGGCCGTCGTAATGGCCTCGGCTGTCAGTGTCCGGTGGGCGTAGAACCTGGCCAGTTTTTCCCGCAGTGCTTCGGTATCTTCCGACTGTTCAAACGCGATTCCATACTTGGTCAACGACGCAATAACGCGATCGCGCGGGAACATGCCGGAGCCCTCCACCACCGTTGCCGGCGCCAGCGCATTCACACGAACCAGTGGCGCCAGTTCGACGGCGAGACCCCGCATCATATGGTTGGCGGCGGCTTTCGACGCGTCGTAGGCCAGCGAGCCTTTCTTTGAAACCACTGCATTGACGCTGGTGGTTAGGACAACGCTGCCGCGCAACCCCTGTCTGGCGAAAATCGCGCGCGCCTCGTCGGCCACCATGTAGCTGCCCATGACGTTGACGTCGAAGGTGGCGCGCCATTGTGCATCCGTGACGCGGCCCTGCAGGTCCGGAGCTACGAAGACCCCGGCAGTAACTACGATATTGTCCAACCCGCCGTAGGCGAGAACCGTTCGTTGGAGCATGGCGCGGACACTCGCTCGATCCGTGATATCCACTTGTAATGCGATCGCCGGCCCGCAGTTCGAGACGCCGGAACCGGCGACGCCGATACCCATCCCGGAGATGCCGGTCAGTTCCCGGGCGGTGGCCTGGGCGGCCTCCGCGCTCAGGTCGGCACACACCACGTGAGCGCCTTCCCTCGCCAGACGATGGGCGGCCGCTCTGCCGATACCGCTTCCGGCGCCCACCACCAGAACGACGTTGCGAGCCAGTTCTTTCTCCGGCGGCATGCGCTTCAGCTTCGCTTCTTCGAGCAGCCAATACTCGATATCGAACGCTTCCTGTTGGGGCAGCGCGATGTACTCGTCGATCGCCTCGGCGCCACGCATCACTTCCACCGCGCAGTTGTAGAATTCCGCGGTCACCCGCGATTCGCTCTTGTCCTTGCCCCAGGCAATCATGCCGATTCCGGGGATCAGGATCACCGTGGGATTCGCGTCCCGCATGGCCGGGGAATCGGGACGTCGGCAGGCTTCGTAATATGCCGCGTAGTCTCGCCTGTACTGTTCGAGCCCCGCATCCAGCTTCTTCTTGAGACCATCGAGGTCGCCGGCGCGGGGATCCCACGCAACGTACAGCGGTTTGATTTTCGTGCGCAGGAAATGATCCGGGCAGGATGTGCCCAGTTCCGATAGGCGCGGCGCATCGTTGCTATTGACGTAACGCAGGATGGCCGGGTCGAATTGCACCGTGGCGATCAACCGCTTCCGTTGCGAAACGCGCCCGCGTAACCAGGGCAGCAGATCGAAAAGAACCGCATCCCGTTCGTCGTCGGACAAAGTGGAACAGCGTACTCCCCCGAAGGTCATGTCGCCTTTATCGTGAGCCTCGATAAAGGCTGCCGCCCGATCGATCAGACTCAGAGTCAGGTCGTAGCACTCCTTGCAGTCATCGGCCCAGTTGATCAGGCCATGCTGCGACATCACCAACCCTTTGAGGCGGGGTTTCTCCGTCGTGACTCTCTGCAATTCCAGACCGAGTTCGAAACCGGGGCGCAGCCAGGGTGTCCAGCCGACGGTCTCTCCGAAGACCTTCTCCGTCAGTTCCCTGGAGTGGCGCGATGCGGCAATGGCGATCACCGAATTCGGGTGCATGTGGTCGACATGCCTGGCCGGAACAAACGAGTGCAACGGAGTGTCGATCGACGATGCGCGGGGGTTCAGATTGAACGTGCAATGGGGATAGAAGCCCACCATTCGGTCCTCGGCCGGGGTCTTCGCTCCGCGCGACGCCTGCTTCGCGTAAACGGATCGCAGACCGAGCAACTTGTCCTGATACAGGGAGGCGAAATTCGCCAGCGTGCTGGTGCGCAGGTCCCCGCCCGATCCTTTGACCCAAAGCACCTCCACGAGCTCTCCCGTCAGCGGATCGGGCATCCTCAATTTCGCCGAGGTGTTGCCGCCGCCGGTGTTCGTGATGCGCTGGTCTGTTCCCAGCAGGTTGGAGCGGTAGACCAGCAACTCCTCCTCGGTGAGGCCGTTCGTCCGGGCGACATTCCAAAGATAGCTCACGTATCGGGATCCGGCGGTGGATACTGGCATTGCCTCACTATAGCGTTGGCCCCGCCCGGCGCCAAAGCGAAGGCTCGAAAAAACCAACGTTTTGCCAGCAGAAATTGGACGGTTGTTCCAGCGATGGCCGGAGCGTCATGGCATACCGCGGGCTGGTTCCAGGCGGGGGCAGGGCCGCCGTGTCTGTTTCGCGATACGAAACGCCGCGACCAAGCTTACCCGCCATTGACGCAGCTGGTGAGCCGCGCGAATCATATAGACTAACGGTTGCAAATGTTCACGCCGCGACAGAGCGATGCCCTCATCGGAGCGCTGGACCAGTTCCGGATTGAGCTGCCTTCCTGGGGATTCGCCAACACCGGCACGCGCTTCGGCAAATTCCTTCAACCCGCGGCCGCCCACACCATCGCGGAAAAACTGAGCGATGCCGGTCAGGTGCACCGCTGTACCGGCGTTTGCCCCAGCGTGGCCCTGCACGTTTTGTGGGACCTGCCCAACGGTTTAGCGGACGCGGACGCCGTGCAGCAGCTCGCCGCCAGCTATGGCGTGCGCCCGGGCGCCATCAATCCGAACGTTTTTCAGGATCAGCTCTACAAGTACGGATCTTTGGGCAACCCCGACCCCGCCGTCCGCCAGCAGGCCCTGGATCATCTCGCCGCCAGCATAGAAATCGGCAAGCGTCTCGGCAGCCGGGATGTGTCTCTGTGGTTTGCGGACGGATCGAACTATCCCGGCACCCAGAACATCCGGCACCGCCGCAGATGGTTCGAGGACGGCCTCCGGGAGGCCTATGCACGAATGAGTACGGACCAGCGGATGCTGATCGAGTACAAACCGTTCGAGCCTGCCTTCTATCACACTGACATCGCGGACTGGGGCATGGCCCTGCTGTTTGCGAAAGGCGCCGGACCAAATGCCAGGGTGCTGGTCGATACCGGTCATCACTATCAATCGCAGAATATCGAGCAGATCGTGGCGTGGCTGCTGGACCTGGACATGTTGGGAGGCTTTCATTTCAACGACCGCCGCTATGCTGACGATGACCTGACGCTGGGTTCCATCGATCCCTATCAGGTGTTTCGCATCTTCCACGAGATTCTGCACTTCAAGTGGGAGACGGGCAGAGCGGCCGGAATCGCTTATATGATCGACCAGAGTCACAATCTGAAGGGCAAAATAGAGGCCATGATTCAGACGGTGACCACCGCGCTGGAGTTGTACGCCAAAGCAGCTCTGGTGGATCACGAGACCCTGGATACTTATCAGGAACGGTGCGACCTGGTGAATGCCGAGGGCTGCCTGAAAGACGCGTTCTCCACCGATGTGCGTCCCGCGATTCGCGAATGGGCTGTATCGAAGGGCTTGCCCGCCGATGCCATGGACGCATTCCGGGAAAGCGGGTATTTGGAGAGAATCACAACGGAGCGAAGCGAGAAGAACCTGGCCTCCGTGTCCAGTTATGCCTAGTGCTGACTTGCAGAAATCCCGAAGACCGCGTGCAACTTTCCGAAGTGCGGCGACCGAGCGGTTGACGCCGATCATCGCAAGCAGCTGCGGGGCGGGCATCAGGCCCGCGGCGGCCTCGCAAGCCGCCTGGGCGGAGACGGCGCTGTCAGGCCGGAATTGAGGACTTATGCCTCGTTATGCATTTAAGCTGCGCGTTCGGGCGGAAGCGGTTGAGGACTACGAGCGCGAGCATCAGCGCGTCTGGCCGGAACTGCTTCAAAAACTGAAAGAAGTCGGCGTGTCGGACTACTCGATCTTCCGCCGCGGCCAGGATCTGTTCCTCACGCTGCGCGTCGATGACTTCGAGAAAGCCTGGGATGAACTTGATCGCGACCCGGTGAATCGGCGCTGGCAGGAATTCATGAGCAACCTGTTCGAGCCGGTGATCGATAAACAGCCCGGCGAACGGTTCGCCATGATGAAGGAAGTCTTCTATCTGGAGTAAAGGCCGGCGTGCGGCATCAGGAGTTTGTCGTTCGGATAAAAGTGATCGACGTTTTCCGGCGTTATAATTTGATGATTCGTGAAGACCGCCGGCGACACGGGCTTGCGAGCCAGAATGTCCAGAGCGAGGCGGATGAGACCGTCTCCATACTTCTCCGGGAAATACGCCACCGAAGCGATCAAACGGGTGTGGGACGAGCGCAGTTCTTCGCGTGCTTCGGGTTCGGCGTTTTGTCCCACCACCACACAGTGATTCGCGCGCCCCGCTTCCTGAAAGGCGCGCAGGGCTCCCAGTGCGCTGGAATCGTTGGCGGCGCCCACGAGAATTCGTTTGGCCGTGGACTCCCGCAGGTGCTTGCGAACCCGCTCCATGCTGCTTTGAAACCGCCCGTCGCCGTCCACTGACACCGTGCGGCATTGCTCTCCCAGGCGGATCGTCTCGCCGATGCCCGCAAGTACGCCACGCATGCGCGCGCTCACCAGCGATCCGGCACGCCGCAGTTCGATGAGTAGAACTTGTTCCACTTCATCCGCCCAGTGCCGCTTCGCCCAGCGCCCCAGGTAGTTGCCTGCCAGCAAACCGGCGCGATAGTTATTGGCGCCGAAATAGGTGGCGCCCGGGTGCGGGATGTCGATCGCGATAAACGGGATTTTGGCCTCCACGTACTTGGAGGCAATGGCCGGAGCGGTTCCCTCATCGGTTTGAAACTCGATCACCAGATCCACTTTCTCCCGGATGAGGTAGTCGGCGCCACGGAGGGCCATCTTCGGCTGGTAGCGATTGTCGACAATGACCAGTTCGACGCGATTGCGTTCCGCCGCGCGTGAAAGACTCGCCCGAACCTCGCGATCGAAGGAGGCGTGCTGCCCTTGTGCCGCATAGCCGATCCGGTACAAACGGCGAGGCCGAATCTCGGTGACCCGCCGGTATTGATTCTCGTCCACCTTTTCCAGAAAGCCGCAATGGTGCAGCGTGTAGAGCAGCCGGAAACACATGCCCTTGTTGAATCCGGTGCGAGCCACCACATCCTTCAATCGAAGAACGTCACCGGCGTTCTGGAACGCCTCCAGCACGCGGGAGGCGTGCATTACGGATTTGACCATATACCGGCTGTGGTTGGAAGCCTTCACGGGGCCTGCAAGACTTGTGTAACAGTTTTGAGTCTCAAAACGCAACGTCGAGCGAACGGGTGGGTAAGTGTCTCGAGACACCGCCAACGGACGCGCTCCTGCAGCCACGGGGGCGCGGAATAGAAGTGCCGGTCACCTGGCGAGTCCCGAGGCCGTTACGCATTGTAAAATGACGGACGCTCGTCCGATCCTGTTCGACATGCGCCGCCGTCCCATGTACAATGTTGCGATTGACCCCGAATCCGGTTATTGGCGTCATGTTTCACTGGCTGGGAGGCCTCGCGTCCGGCAGTTTCTACGCGCCGTTCCGTAAGGTCAGGCAATGGTCCTGGGAGACGTATTGGCTTGCCGGTGGGGTGTTCAGTTGGATCATCGCGCCCGTGCTGATCGGTTCGCTGCTGACCAGTGAGTTGGGCGCCACCTTGCGCGAAACCCCGCCGATTACGTTGTTCTGGGTCTATTTCTTTGGCGTACTGTGGGGATTTGGTGGCCTGACTTTCGGGCTGACCATGCGCTACCTCGGCATGTCGCTGGGCATGGCCATGGTCCTCGGATACTGCGCTGCCTTTGGCACGCTGATGCCGCCCATTTTTGCAGGCGACTTCTTTACCACGGTACTGGGCACCAGATCGGGGCTGGTGATTGTCTTTGGCATCGCGGTTTGCCTGGCGGGCATCGTTTTCGCCGGTCTGGCGGGCATTTCCAAGGAAAGAGAAACGTCGGCGGAGCAGAAGAAAGCGGCCATCAGGGAGTTCAACTTGAAAAAGGGCATTCTGGTGGCAACCTTTTCCGGCATCATGAGCGCCTGCTTTTCCTACGCGCTCGCGGCCGGCGCACCGGTTCGCGCCATTACCATGCGTCACGGTACGGCCCCACTGTGGCAGGGTCTGCCGATATTGGTGGTGGTATTGCTCGGCGGATTCACCACAAACGTGATTTGGTGCATGATTCTGAACGTCAGGAATCGCACGGGCCATCAGTATTTCAGCGCCCAGGTTCGGCTTTCCGGAGACAGCGGCGACGCGGCGCGCATCCCCATGCTGAGGAACTACGCGTTTTGCGCGCTGGCCGGCACAACCTGGTACATGCAGTTCTTCTTTTATACGATGGGCGAGACGCAGATGGGCGCCTACAAGTTCTCCAGTTGGACGCTGCACATGGCCAGCATCATCATCTTCAGCAGTCTTTGGGGGATCGCGCTGCACGAATGGAAAGGTGTGAGCAGGCGGACAAGGGGCCTGCTTGCATTGAGCATTTCCATACTTGTGGCATCCACCGTGATTGTTGGTTACGGCAATTACCTGGGGACTTTATCCCAACCACAAAAGGTCGCGGCTCGCCGCTGACCGGCACTGGCCAACCACCATGCCCATTCGTTTGCCAGCAATCGCGTTTCTCGCGCTCTCTTCTCTTGTTTCAATGAGTGCCGCGGCGCCCGTGGCGACTTACGACGTTCGAAGCTACGGCGCCAAAGGCGACGGAGTCACCCTCGACAGCCCCGCAATCAACCGGGCCATCGCCGCGGCCCGCGCGGCGGGCGGGGGGACCATCTACTTTCCTGCCGGCATTTACCTCTCCGGGTCCATTCACCTGCAGAGTCACATTAGCCTGTATGTGGAAGCCGGCGCGGTGATCGAGGCGTCATCCCTTCCCGAAGCCTACGATCCGCCCGAACCCAGCGGCTTCGCGGCGTTTCAGGATTTCGGCCACAGTCATTGGCACAACAGTCTCATTTGGGGTGAGGACCTGGAGGACATCTCCATCCTTGGGCCGGGCGTGATCCATGGTACTGGATTGACCCGCGGTGAAGCGCCGCGCACGGGCAACAAGGCGATTGCGCTGAAGCTCTGCCGCAACGTCACCATTCGGGATGTGTCCATCCTAATGGCCGGGCACTTCGGCATTCTTGTTACCGGCGTCGATAACCTGACCATCGACAACGTGAAAATCGACACGAACCGCGATGGCATAGACATCGACGCCTGCCGCAATGTCCGGGTATCGAACTGCTCAGTGAATTCGCCCTGGGACGACGCTATTGTGCTGAAAAGCAGCTACGCTCTGGGGTTCGCCAGGGCAACAGAAAACGTGACCATCACGAATTGTCAGGTCAGCGGCTGGGACCGCGGCACATTCCACAGCGGCAAGTTTGAACAGAACGATCCGCGCGCGCCCGATCGCGGGAGTCCTACGGGGCGCATCAAGCTCGGAACGGAATCGAACGGCGGCTTCCGGAACATCGCCATTTCAAATTGCGTCTTTGTTCGTTCCCGAGGGCTCGCGCTCGAAGCCGTCGATGGCGGGGATATGGAAGATGTTGTCATCAGCAACATCACCATGCGCGATATCGGCAACTCGCCAATCTTTTTGCGCCTGGGAGCGCGCCTGCGAGCACCAGCAGGAACGCCGGTGGGCGCAATGCGGCGGATCACCATAAGCAGTGTGACGGTGTACGATGCCGATCCCCGGTTTGGCTCGATCATCAGCGGCATTACTGGACATCCCATCGAGGACGTGAAGCTGAACAATATCCGCATTGTCTACCGGGGTGGTGGAACCGCCGAACAATCGGCCCTGATTCCTGAGGAAAACGAGAAGGATTATCCCGAGCCGCGAATGTTCGGCGACATGCCTGTCTCGGGCTTCTATATCCGCCACGCCAGCGGCGTGGAACTGACGGATGTTGAGATCAGTTTCATGAAGGAGGATCGCCGCCCTCTCATCGCTTTCAGCGACGTCAAAGGCATTCGCATATTGAATTTGAACGCTCCACGAGTTCCGAACGTGCCCATGTTCGTGCTGGACAAGGTGGAAGACTTTGCCGTCCGCTTCACGCGTGGCGTTCCCGACACATACATGGATCGGGCCGACAGGAAATCTTTCTAATACTTCCCTTGCGTTAATTCACGCAATCACTCCATTGCCGTTGCGGCTTGGAATTCTGACCGGGCCGCGCCATATGGGCACCGCCCGGACTGTTAAGGCGGTGATCTGTGCAGGTAAGTGCCAGTTCATTTTGCTGTGCCCGGGCGGGCTGGCGGCCACACCACTTCGCCGACATCGCGAGAATCCCCGGCCTTTACCGTCACGCCTTCACGGCTGTATTGGCCCGGCACTCCATCGAAGGTTGCGCAGAGCGTGTAAGTCCCGGGCCGAACCG
>Ga0187887_10004362_pt1 | contig 10592 bp, 9 predicted proteins | sample June2016WEW_7_10_FD_132977 | JGI IMG/M metagenome (GOLD analysis project Ga0187887, IMG submission 132977) | Peatland microbial communities from SPRUCE experiment site at the Marcell Experimental Forest, Minnesota, USA - June2016WEW_7_10 | ecosystem: Environmental > Terrestrial > Soil > Wetlands... | reverse complement strand
TTGCCGCCGGTCCTGGCGTCGAAATCGTGCACTCGGCTGGCCTCAAAACTCACAATCTTCCATTGTCCCAGCCGCCGATTGTAAACCCGGGTATAGCGATACTGCCCGCTGATGTCGCTGGTGCCGTTCGTGCCTTCCAGCTGGGCCTGGGACGTGACGACGGCCGTGTCGCCGTAGACCCGCACCCGCGTGTCGGTCAGGTCAAGCCGGGTGATGCGCACGGTCCCCGCGCTGCGCTGCGCCAGCGCCTGCTGCTTGTTTTCCACCGTCCCGTTCGAACTGATGCCCACATAATCGTCGGCCAGCAAACGGTTCATTTCACCAATATTGTTGGTTACCGTGGCCTGCTGCCACTGCTGCTCCAGCGCCTCGATCTCCTTGTGGATTTCGCTCTTCTCATGGTGCGGCAGCGGCCACGCCGCGTGACACGACGCCAGCAGCAGGAGCGTGGCGACTGCTTGCGGTACGGGATTCCGGCATAGGGCAGAAGCCGGGCGGCGGCGCATGGTCGTACCGGATGTTAGCCCGTGTCGCCGCGGCGCGTCAAAAAAGAACCGCCGAAGTGCGCGCATTGGGTCCCGGAAGGTCATATGGGGTGGGGAGCGATCCGTTCGCGCTTTCCTCACTCGAGCCCGAATTGCCCTTGCTCTCTCAGACGCGCCAAAGCCGCGGATGATTGCATCCCTGGATCACAGGATCGAGACCAGGTTCTCCATCTGGCGATCGAGCATCATCTGGTAGAGACCGCCGACCACCCAATCCCTGAAGTGCGGGGAGGCGCGGTGTGCTTCCACCGCCCTCTGATCCGCGTATTGCTCGTAGATCACAACCGTATCGGGTTCGCCGTCGACCGTGTGCGGAATATAGCTCACGCAGCCGGGCTCCTGGCGCGACGCCTTCGCCAGCTCGGTCAGCAGTTCGGATACTCGCGCCCGGTCGTCGCTGCGGAATTTCATGCGGACTGTAAAGCTGATCATCGTAGGGTTCGGCCTCTGCTGAACTGAACTAAGAGACGGCTATTTTCCTGCAATCCGCCGCATCGCTGCGCCGAATTCCGGTAACTCGAGGGTCTGGTCACGATCCGGACCCGTGGAAACGATGCCGATCTTCGCGCCCGATTCCTTTTCCATGAAGCGCAGATACTCCTGCGCGGCTTTGGGAAGGTCTTCGAAACTCCGGACCCCTTCCGTCGACGTCTTCCATCCCTTCAGCCGAGTGTACACGGGCTGGATTGCCTCGATCCCGCGGATGTCCGCAGGCATCGTCTCGCACGGTTTGCCGTCCAACTCGTAGGCCGTGCATACCGGAATCCAGTCCAGATTGTCGAGCACGTCGAGCTTGGTGATCACCAGCCAATCGGTCCCGTTGATCTGGTTGGAATACCGCAGCAGGGGCAAATCGAGCCAGCCGCAGCGACGCGGCCGTCCCGTCACGGCGCCAAATTCCTGGCCGCGTTTGCGCAGCTCCTCGCCGGCGCTATCGTCGATCTCTGTCGGGAACGGTCCCTCGCCGACCCGCGTCACATAGGCCTTGGTCACGGCGATCACCGTGCCGATGAGAGTGGGTCCCACGCCCGTCCCGGTCGAGGCACCGCCAGCCGAAGACGACGATGACGTCACGAAAGGATACGTCCCGTGGTCGATGTCCAGCATCGTGCCCTGGGCCCCTTCGAACATCACGCTGTGCCCTTCGCGCAGCGCCCGGTTCAGCAGCAGCGCCGTGTCCGTAACAAACGGCCGAATCTTCTCCGCGGCCGCCGCGTATTCCTCGTACATCTGCGCCGGATCCAGCGGCTCCGTGCCGAACAGCGCGTGCGCAATCGCATTTTTCTCCCGGCAGGCGTTCTCGATGTGCGTCTTCAGCAGACCCGTGTTCAGCAGATCCACCACTCGCAGCCCGTTGCGCGCCATCTTGTCTTCGTAGGCCGGCCCGATCCCGCGGCTCGTCGTGCCGATCTTCTGCCGCCCCGGTGCGCTCTCCGCCGCCAGCTCGATCATCCGGTGATACGGCAGGATCACCTGCGCCCGGTTCGAGACAAACAGCCGGCTGTCCACGTCGATGCCCAAATCCCGTAGCCGTCCCGTTTCCTTCAGGAATGCCATCGGGTCCAGAACCACCCCGTTCCCGATCACCCCACGGCATCCGGGCCGCAGCACGCCGCACGGCACCAGTTGCAGGATGAATTTCTCCCCATTGATGACCACCGTGTGCCCGGCGTTGTGTCCTCCCGCGTAGCGCGCCACCACCGAGAAGCGCTCGCTCAGCACATCGACGATCTTGCCCTTGCCTTCATCGCCCCACTGGGCGCCCACCACCACTGCCGATTTTGCCTGGGTCACCGGATTGCCTGCTTTCGTTTCTCTCACTGATCTCCCAACGGCTCGCACACACGTTCCCTGTTACCTGCTCAACTCGCTGAACATGAATCTGAGGTGACCGTGGGTGGGCCGGATGCCGGATCAGTCCATCCGATTCCTCATCATATATCGCCCCGGTGCAGCCCGAAAGATGACCGCGGTTTGGCTGGTTCTGTATCGCCTATCGGGCTTGGGCTAGCCAGGCCGTGTGCCCACCGCGGTCGTAGTCTTCGACAATGTGTGCGACGAGGTCGAAACCTGTCGTATCGAGGAGCGCCCGGTACTCGGCGGCGTCCAGACTTGCGTGATAAAGCGGCTCACCTTGAAAGGTCCCGATCGCCTCGCCATGCGACGGTCCGCTGGTAAACAGCAGAGCGGCCCGAGGCGCGGCGTGGCAGCGGAAGATAGGGAACATGGCGCGCTGATCTTCGTGGCAGAGGTGAAAGAAGCTGTCCCATGCAAGGATGCCATCGAAGCGGCGGTCGAGTGACAGCGTGCGCATGTCGGCGACGATCCACTGCTGATCGGCAAACCGGCTGCGGCAGAGATCAATGAGGGCGGGGGAGGAGTCGACACCTGTGACGTTGTACCCCTGCTCGATTAGGTGACGGGCAATCGGCTCGGCTGAACCGCAGCCGATGTCGAGGATGGAAGCGCCCGGTGGCAGGAGAGCGAGGAATTGGTCCAGCGACGGCTTTTCAAATAGATGGCGGCTTCGCTCCCGATCGAACTCAGCGGCGTGCCGCTGGTAGAGACCGACAATGCGCTCAGACTCCGAGGACACAGACAAACACTATCATCTGCAGCCTGCGGCAATGGTCCTGCAAGGGACCCACAGATCCTCATCCCTCATGGACAAGTCAGCTGCGCCGTGCCTTCGATCGTGCATCCACCTCCGCAAACACTGATCGCATTGCAATTTGTCATATCGAAGGCAAAGACGGTGTACGCGCCTTTCGCGCCGCTGGCGCATTGGGCCATACCGCTGGACGTTACCGTCACCTCGTTTGTGGCAGCTTCGCCCACGCACGCCCCCCACATGCCCGGCTGTGGCGTGACCGTCAGCGGAGAAGCGCTCCAGTGCCCCGTCGCGGTGAACTGCACCTGTTGCCCCTGTGCGTCAGCAGTTGCGGGAGCGATCGTGATGGACTGAAGCTGGCGAGGCGACATGTTCGCCCCGCTGCCGCATGCAATCGGAAGCATGGCAATAGCCACAGCCGGGAGCCGAGTCGCGCGTCGAAGGTCGTTCATAGCCCACCGCGAAAGTTGAAGGCTTGACGAGTGAATGTCGCCGCCTGTCTACCTCCGATGGGAATTTTATCGCTGCATCCGGGCCCGCGCAGGCAATCGACTTCCCGTGGAATCTGAGCTAACCCACAACCTGCCATCCCGCCGTCGAGGACAACGAAGAACCTTGCCGGCCCACAGGCGCCCCCATAGAATCGAATCCCATGCCCATTGAAACCACGCAGCGGCCGATACGCACCAGCGTTGCGTCGCTGACCCCACCGCCCTTCGATGAAGTGCGCATCGGCGACGCGGCCGGCGAGTACCGTTTCATCCGGCGCGGCAAACACCGCGCATGGGCGTATGTCGTCGTGGCCTTCGTTTTCGAAATCTGTTCCCTTTCCGCGACGATTTACGAACTCCTCAGGCACACAAAGGCTGCGCACAACCCCGATGCAACCATCCTCCTGTCCGTCGCCGCCGGCATAGCTCTTTCCGCGTGGGTTTTCCATGACCGCTGGCGCTGCATTGAAGCCTTCTCCAGCCGCTTCTGCTTCGGCTCCGGTTATCTTGCCCTGCTCACCACCCACATCTGCATGGGGTACGTGCCCTTCATTGCGTCTCTCTATGCGACCTACCGCGGCCTCCGCAAGCTGCTGGCGTCGTAACCAGCTGGCTTCGTCCACTACTCCACACTCCCGCCCCCTTTTCCACCTCACCCGACCTGCGATACTGGACCTTCTATGAACAGTGTTTGCATCAGGTGCGGCGGGATGGGAGTGAAGGTGATTTCCTCCCCAGGCGGCGGTACCACAATCGAAACCTGCATCTGCCAGACCGAGCAACGCGTCGACCGCCTGCTCACGCGCGCTTCGATCCCGGCCCGCTACGAGCACTGCACCCTTGAAAGCTTCGAGGGCAGGTATTACGGTGCGCACCCATCGCTGGGGGAGGCCCATCTCATGGCGAGCAGGTTTGTCGACGAATACCCCGTGACGACACAAGGACGAGGCCTGCTCCTCACCGGTTCCATCGGCGTGGGCAAAACCCATCTGGCCGTCGGCATTCTGCACGCGCTCATCGGCGAAAAAGGCGTCCACGGTCTTTTCTGCGATTACCGCGAGCTGCTCAAGGAAATCCAGCACTCCTACAACCCCCAGGTCGCCACTACGGAGATGGAAATCCTCCACCCCGTCTTCGACGCCGAGGTTCTCGTCCTCGATGAGCTCGGCGCCTCCAAGCCCACCGACTGGGTCTGGGACACCGTCGCACTCATCCTCAACACTCGCTACAACGACAAGCGCACCACCATTATCACAACTAACTACGAAGACCTCGCCCCCGGCGGCTCCAACGGCAGCAACAGCGCCAGCCGCGTCATGCGCGACGAGACCCTCGGCGACCGCATTGGCGAACGCATGCGCTCGCGCCTCGCCGAAATGTGCTTCGTAGTCGAGATGAACGGCGACGACTTTCGGCGGAAACCGGGCCGCGCCCGCTTCGGCTGATCGGGGAATTCAAAAACCGCACTCCGGCCCCTCTCCATCCACCCAGTGCAACGGTCCACCCGTTCGCAGCCTGCCCCGGCGCGCCATCGGATTTCCATCGTTTCGGCCTCATGGCGCATCCTTCCAGAAGGGGCTGGAGGAACCGCAATGGCCACAGAGCAGACCCATCGCCGCCCGCGCGTCATGATCCTCGGCGCGGGCTTTGCCGGGACCCACGCCGCCGAAGCGCTGGCGAAGTTGCCGGTGGACGTCACCGTGGTCGACCGCCGCAATCACTTCACGTTCCAGCCCCTCCTCTATCAGGTGGCGCTGGCGGTTCTTTCTCCGGCCGAGATCGCCTCGCCCGTCCGCAGTATCCTGCGCCACAACGCCAATACCGAAGTCCTCATGGACGAAGCCGTCGCCTTCGACCTCGAGGGCCGCCGCGTCCGTTTTTGCAGCGGCGCGGAAATCGGCTACGACTACCTCATGCTGGCCACCGGCGCCACCCACTCCTACTTCGGCCACGATCAGTGGGAACCCCTCGCCCCCGGCCTGAAAACCGTCGAGGACGCTATCGAGATTCGCCGCCGCGTCCTGCTCGCCTTTGAGCTGGCCGAGCGGGAAATGCTGGAGACCGGCTCCCACCCTGCGCTGAATTTCGTCGTCATCGGAGGCGGCCCCACCGGCGTCGAGCTGGCCGGGGCCATCTGCGACATCACTCGCCGCTTCATGCGCCACGATTTCCGCCACATTGACCCGGCCACTTCGCGCGTGATCCTCATCGAAGGCGAGAAGCACGTTCTCTCCGCCTACCCGGAAGACCTTTCCATCAAAGCCGAGGAGCAGCTCCGGGCGCTCGGCGTGGAAGTCCACGTCAATTTGCGGGTCACCGATGTGCATCCCGGATACGTCATCGCCGGCGGTCAGCGCATCGATGCCGCAGTCACGCTGTGGGCCGCGGGCGTGCAGGCTTCTCCGCTCGGCAAGCTGCTCGGCGTGGCCACGGACAAGCGCGGATGCGTGCTCGTGAACAACACTCTCAACCCCGAGGGCCATCCGGAGATCTTCATCTGCGGCGACCTCGCCCACTTCGAGCAGGATGGTTATCAGATCCCCGGCGTCGCCCAGCCGGCCATGCAGATGGGCGACCACGTGGCGCGGATGATCGCCGCCGACCTGAATCACCGGCAGCGCAAGCCGTTTCACTATTTCGACAAGGGCGATATGGCCACCATCGGACGCCTCTCCGCCGTTGCCAAAGTGGAGTGGCCCTTCAAAGCCCATTGGAGCGGCTTCCCCGCATGGATCACCTGGCTGACCGTGCACATTTATTTTCTGATTGGCTTCCGCAACCGGCTGGCCGTGCTCTCGCAGTGGATCTGGAGTTACTTCACCTTCACCTACGGCGTCCGCCTCATCTACGGCAGCCAGGCTCTACCGGGATGGACCGACCGCGATGGCGCGGAAACACATCCAGGTGCGATCCAGCCGGCGGCGCCAGGCACGCAGACGCAAACACCGTCGAAGCCGGCAGCCGCCGATTAAGCGGATTGATCCACAACCCATGCCGCCTGCGCGGCTCTGCCGGAATTCTCTTCGTCCGTGAGGTAATCCCCCTTCTCGCCATAGGGAAATACAGGATGGAGGCCATCGCGGTCCCGAATCAGCGCTTCGGTGTGCGCCACGTCGGCGGGCTTGCCGAAATAGAATCCCTGGAGAAGATCGCAACCGAGCGCAGTGAGCCGAGTCACCTGATCCGCCGTCTCCACCCCCTCAGCGACAACTTTCAATTTCAGAGTTCGCGCGAGCTGGATAATCGTGTGCACGATCTCCGGCGATCCGTCGCCCGCCCCCAACTCGCGTGTGAAGGAGCGATCGATCTTCAGAGTATTAAACGGAAGCCGCTGCAGATAACTCAGGGATGAATAACCGGTGCCGAAATCGTCGATCACCATCGAGATATCCATCCGCTTCAGCGCCCGCAGTGTAGCCAGAACTTGTCCGGAGTCGGTGGCCAGCGAGGTCTCTGTCACTTCCAGCCGCAGGCGCTTCGCCGCCATTCCCGTCTCAGCCAGCACCCGCCTCACCAGTTCCGCAAATCCCGGATCGTTCATCTGCCGCGCGGAGACATTCACCCCGATGGTCAGCGGCGGGTCCGGCGCCAGCCGCTCCTGCCAGTCCGCCATCTGCCGGCACGCTTCGCGCAGCACCCATTCTCCAACCTCGAGGATCAGATCCGATTCCTCGGCAACGGGAATGAATTCCGCCGGCTGCAGCAAGCCGCGATCCGGATGCTGCCAGCGCACCAACGATTCGAATCCGACAACCCTCCTCTCAGGCAGCGATACCAGCGGCTGATAACGCAGCCGCAGCTGGTTGGCCTCGACGGCCCGCCGCAGCCCCATGATAATCTCCAGCCGCTCGGTGGCCCGCTCTCGCATGCTCGGCTTGAAAATGGCGAACTCCCGGTTACCCTTCGTCGAAGCGTGATACATCGCCGTCTCTGCGTTGCGCAGCAACTCCTCCGGCTCATCGCCTTCGCAACCGATCGCAATGCCGACGCTGGCTCCCACCGGCAGCCGCTGCCCCTCCAGATAAAACGGCTCCCGCATGCACTCCAGCAGATCTTTGGCCACGCCCACCGCATCGGCGGCCTGCCCTGATTTCGCCAGCAGCAGCCCGAATTCGTCCTCCCCGGTTCGCGCCACCACCACCTCTCGGCCTGCCGCCCGCACTGTGGAGCGCAGCCGCCCCGCCACCTGCTTCAGCAATTCGTCGCTCGCCGGGCGCCCCAGGCTGTCGTTCACGGTCCTGAAGTGTTCAAGATCCAGAAACAGCACCGCCAGATGACTGGCGTCGCGTCTCGCCGCTTCCACCGCCCTCTGCAACTCATCGAGAAAAAACAACCGGTTGGGCAGCCCCGTGATCGGGTCCGTGGTTTTTCTTCTTGTGATGTCGTTCACTGAACCCGCTGTGCGCACAATCAGGCCATTCTCGTCCCGCACCGCAGTGCCCCGGGCCAGCACCCACAGATACCCGCCATGGCTGTGCCTCATCCGGCATTCGATCTCGAACGCCCCAGGGCCCGACGTGCGGAATGCCGCAAACTCCGCATGCACCCGCTCCCGATCCGCCGGGTGAATCCTGCCGAACAACTCTTCGGGGCTCCCCCATCGCTCCACTTCAGGCTCGCCCACCATGGCATTCATGCGCGCGGAGAAATACACCTGGCCCGTTTCCATTCTCCAGTCCCACAAACCGTCGCTGGAACCACGGGCGGCAATCGCATACCGCTCCTCGCTCTCCCGCAGCCCGGTCTCGGCCGCCCGCCGCGCCCGGTCGTGCTTCTCGATCTGCGCCAGCATCTCGTTGAACGCATCGATCAGCACTCCAACTTCTCCCCCAGTGCGCCGCTCCGCCCGAACCGAGTAGTCGCGCCGCGACGAAATGCTGCGCGCCACGTTCGCCAGATAGCCCAGCGGATCGGTGACCATGCGCGTCAGACGCATCACCACCATGACCCTTATGACAACCGACAGCATGAGTAACCACAGAGCGACGCGAAAGTGCCGGCGCAGTCTCGCCTGCGCGGTGGCGAGATCGTAAACCAGGGCGACGGAGCCGACTCTTTGGCCCCTGAGAAAAATCCCGCCCGAGAGCGTCAGCAGGTGACCGTCGAAGCGCCCACCATCGGCCAGCGGCGTCCCGGGCGGGTTCGCCGCGTCCTGGCCCACGCGCCGGTATTGGATGAGAACCCTGCCGCCGCCGTCGTACAGCGTCGCGGCCATAACCTGATTTTCGATGGACAGCGCCGCCAGCGCGGTCTGCGCCGCGCCGCGATCCCCTGCCGAGACGGCGGGAGCGGCGTTTGCGGCCAGCGACCCGACCGTTGTGCCGCCTTCTCTCAGGACTTCCGTCTGCAGCGTATGGCGCTGGTAGAGCACGAGGACGCTGAATTCGACGACCATCCCCAGAACGCCAATGGAAAGGAACATCAGCACGATCCTGCACCGGACCGGGAGATTCGCGAATTTCAGGCTGGGATCGCCCCGGACCCACCTCCTGAAAAATCCCCACACCAGCACACAGGGCAATTGCTGCCCGGAAGAATCCCGGTCGGTCCCCATGGCAGGCGCGCACCTCAGCACCTCCGCCCCCTGCCCCCGCGCCGGTGCAGGCGATCCGTCCCTCGCACCTGTGCACTCAGCCTGATCCCGCATTCGTTACCCGCCTGTTCCGGAATTCGCTGAACATTCCCAACGGTCCTATCGGCGGCATGCACGGAATCAACAGAAGGCCCGCGGCTGGCTCAATATCAGCCGATGTGGTGCTTCATTGCCGGTTCCCTGTACCAAAATCGGCCATTCAGTACAGCGGCGCCTCGCCCTCAGGTCGCGTCTTCCACCGCCGATGCACCCACAGCCACTGGTCCGGATAGCGCCGAATGAACCGCTCGATGGCGGCCGTGAATCGTGCCGTGTTTTCGACCACGTCGCGCTCGTCGTCGCCGCTCTCGACCAGCGGAATCTCGCGCCCGAAACGCAAAACGTATTTCCCTTCTCGGGCTTCCCAGACCAGAAATCCCGGCAGAACCGCCGCTCCCGTGCGCAATGCCACGCGCGCCAGTCCCGACGCAGCGCACGCCGCCACCCCGAAGAACGGCACGAACACCCCCTGCGGCGGCGTCATGTTTGTGTCCATCAGAATCCCGATCGTCTCGCCGCGCTTCATCGCCGCCAGCAGCCCCCGGGCGAAATCGTCTTTGTGCAGAACCCGATTGCCGTGCAGGCAGCGAATCTCGTTCACCAGCCGATCCACCCGCGGGTTGTCGAGCCGCCGGATCACCATCGCCATGGGATGCCCCATCAGCGAATGCCAGAAACTTGAAAGCTCCCACGCCCCAAGGTGGCCGGTGACGATCAGGACACCCCGGCCTCTCTCCTGCGCTGCCAGGTAGTGCTCGAGCCCCTCATAGCGGATCAGGTCGCGTGTATTCTCTCGGGTGAAGCGCGACATGTGGCAGAACTCGCCCAGCTGCCAGCCGAGATGACGATAGACCCGTCGCAGGAGCGACGCGCGCTCCGCCGCCGGCATCTCGGGGTACGCCAGCTCCAGATTGCGCATCCCGGTGCGCTTCAGATGCGGCAGCACCCACCAGGCCACCGCTCCCAGTCCGGCGCCCGTGCTCCGCGCCATTCCCCGCGGCAGGGTTCCCATCAGCCGCAGCAGAGTCCAGGCAAACGCATATTCCAGAGCTTCTCGCATCGATTGCGGCGAAAAGCCAGTGTAAATGGCCGGCGGAGGAGTGCAACGCCCAGAGACGCCCGAAGAGGTTCAGGCCATGGGCCGAGCAGGACGTGCGAAGCTTCCACCCGTCCCGCTCCCGTGGCCCGCAGAACTAGCAGAATTACTCGTTTGCTGCGTGGAAATACTTCACGACCGTGCGCACAAACGGCCGCGCATCCGGGGGCACCGGCACGTCGCCGCGCAGAACGCCTTCGAAGGTCTCCGGCGCGCC
>Ga0187887_10004356_pt1 | contig 10595 bp, 9 predicted proteins | sample June2016WEW_7_10_FD_132977 | JGI IMG/M metagenome (GOLD analysis project Ga0187887, IMG submission 132977) | Peatland microbial communities from SPRUCE experiment site at the Marcell Experimental Forest, Minnesota, USA - June2016WEW_7_10 | ecosystem: Environmental > Terrestrial > Soil > Wetlands... | reverse complement strand
CCGGTTGTTGCGATTGCAACGGTGCTAGCGAAGCGCACGGGGATGCCGCTTTTGGGTTCCTGCCTTTCGAAGGTGAAATCAACCCCGCAGATGAAGGACGTTCTTGATTACCATGAAAGAATGGAGGCATTGAAGGATGCTTTTGCCGTCGGATCCGACGAGGTGAGAGGTAAGAAGGTTTTGTTGTTCGACGATCTCTTTGGTTCCGGCGCTACGGTGGGCCAGATTGTCGAAACGCTGAAGACGCAGGGAGGCGCCAGTGCTGTTTACCTGCTTACCCTGACGACGAAATAGGCGGGTCATGAATGTTTTTATCGGGGGATCACGGGCGGTCTCAAAGCTGAATGTGCCATTGCGCGCGCGTTTGGATGAGTTCCTTCGGCGCGGCGATACGATCCTGATCGGCGATGCGAACGGCGCGGATAAGGCCGTGCAGCAATATCTCGCGGAGCGAGAGTAGCGCAACGAGATTGTGTTCTGCATGGAAGAATGCCGCAACAACGTTGGCGGGTGGCCGACCAGGAGTGTGAGGTCGCCGAGCCAGCGCCGGGATTTCAGTTATTACGCCGCGAAGGATTTTGCCATGGCGCAGGAAGCAAAGTGCGGCATGATGCTGTGGGACGGCAGGAGCAAGGGCACGCTGCAAAATATGCTGAACCTTGTCGGCGCCGGGAAGCGGACCCTTGTTTACTTCGCTCCGGCTAAGGACTTCTTCGTCGTTGCTGCAGAACAGGATTTACACGCCCTGCTGGACCGCTGCGATCAGCGGGACATTGAAGCGGCCGCGCGCGGGTTGGGGCTCAAGTCACTTCATGAGCCTCATTTGCCGCTTTCGGTCTCGCGGTCCTAGTCCACAGCTTCCCGCGACGCGAGACCTGGCTGAAAATCAATCTATTGGGCTGTGGGTGCGGATGCGGCGACGGCGCCTTTGCTGGGGAGTTGGGACTCGGGCTTGGGATAGTAGCCGGTGCGGGTGCGCACGAAGAGTTTGCTGTGGTGGGGGGCCCTGGCATCGACATGGACGGTGCGGTATCCGCCGAGTTTGGCCGGTTTGCTGGAGTGGTAGCCGATGGTGTACTGGTTGCGGATGTCTTTGGCCACCTCGGAGGCGATGACATCCACGTCGGCCAGCGAGTGCGGGAAGAAGGCGAGTCCGCCGGTTTCGTCGGAGAGGAGCTGGAGGGCGCGGCGGGCGCGGTGAGCTTCCTGGCCCTTGTCCTCATCGCCGAAGAGCAGGCCTATGGCGTAAACGACGGGACCCTGCAGATCCTGAATGCGGCGGATGGTTTGCTCGAGGTTGAGGGTGGAGGCGTTGTCTTCGCCGTCGGTGATGATGAGCAGGACCTGCTTGGGAAGGCGGGCGCCGTGGGAGAGTTGATCGGCGGAGGCGACGACGGCGTCGTAGAGAGCGGTGCCGCCGCGGGATTCAATGTGGGAGAGGCCTTCGCGGAGCTTGTTGATGTCGGAGGTGAAGTCCTGATCGAGGAACGCCTCGTCGGAGAAGTTGACGATGAAGGCCTCGTCCTGCGGATTGGAGGCGCGCACCAGGTCGAGAGCGGCGGTGTTGACGGCGGCGCGCTTGTCGCGCATGGAGCCGGAATTATCGATGAGAATGCCGAGGGAGATGGGCACGTCGGAATGCGAGAAAGCAACGATGTTCTGGAGGGTGTTGTCTTCGAAGACGTGGAAGTCGGCCTGGGCGAGATCCTGGACGAGATGGCCGTCGTTGTCGATGACCGTGCAGTTGAGGACGACCTCGTCGACGTTGCGGGTGAGGGTGTAGACGCCGTGCTCGCGCTTCGCCTCCTGGTTGGCGGTGGGGTGGGAAGGACTGACGGGCGCGTTGTCGGCAGCGTCGGGCGAGACGATGGGATCGCGGTCAACGTCGAGGGGAGGCTGGGTTTCAGGGAGCTGCGGGGAAGGAACGACGGCGGGTGCGGCCGGGGCTGCCTGGGGCGGAGCCGTCTGGGGAGCGGAGGTTGCCGGTGAGGCAGGCGCTGGCTCCTGCGCGAAGAGTGTCAGGGGGCCGACAGCGAGAAGAAAACCGCAGAAGAGAGGGAAGAAGCGGTTACTGCAAAGGCGCATAGTACCCGGTTCGTGCATGGACGGTAAGTTGCGGCAAGCCCGGAGGTGGCTGCAGCCTTACTTTCACTTTACGCCACTTGCCGTCCATCCTCGTATTGTCGGTTTTGTAGCCGAGGACGTATTCGTTGCGCAGCTCGGCGCTGATGCGGGTGGCGATGTCGCCCATCTCGGAGAGGTCGTCGACGCGGAAGAGGCGGCCGCCGGTATCGTTGCTGATTTCGTTGAGGAGCATGGGGCCGTTGCGTTCCTCGGCGGTGGCGGCCTCGGGATCGAAGATGCCGATGGAGTAGACCTGCACGTCGGCTTCTTTGACGGAGGAGCGGACCTCGTTTTCGGTGTAGCGGCTGTTGTTGTCGCCGCCGTCGGAAACGATGAGGAGGGCCTTGCGCTGGTATTTCGCCTGCTTCATTTTTTCGAGGCCGAAGTAGATGGCGTCAAGAAGGGCGGTGCGGTGGCCGGCCTGGATGGTGGCGAGGCGGGCCTCGACGTCATCAGGCGATGAAGTGTAGTCGGTGATGAGCTGGGGGCGGTCGTTGAAGCCGATGACGAAGAACTCGTCCTGCGGATTGGAGGTCTTCATGAACTGCAGGACGGCGCCGCGGGCGCGCACGACTTTGTTGCTCATGCTGCCGCTGAGATCGAGGATGACTCCGATGGAGACGGGCGCATCGTCACAGGCGAAGGTGCGGATGGCCTGGTTATGGCTGTCCTCAAGGACCGTGAAGTTCTGTTTTTCGAGACCGGTGACGAGACGGTCCATGGGATCCGTGACAGTGAGGGGAACGAGGACGATGTTGGTATCGACACGGAACTGGATGCCGGTGCGCAGGGAAGCGCCCGCGGTAAGGGGGATGGAGGGGTCTTTGGTGACGGCAACCGGGGGCGGAGTATTGACGTGGACCTGGTTGAGGGGATCTTCGGGGTTGTCCTGCGCGCAGGCGGGAAGGCTGAGGAGGAGGGGAGCGAGCAGGAGTGACAGCAGCGGAATGCACTGGGCAAGCGTTGCCGCCCAAGGGGACCCCGGAGATGCGATGACACCACGTTCGCGCCCAAAACTGGACGCCATGGCCGTACCTCTCGTGTGAAAATACTGGCACGAATGAGAGACTTGTGCAATAGCCAATGGCGGTTTTGTACATTCGAATGACAATTGGCGGGGGCTCCCTTTTCTAAGACATAAGCAGGTTCGATGCGGGCTGGGGACGAGGCGTCTTGCAAAGGCAGGAGGCAGGAGACAGGAGAGAGGAGGCAGGGGCGCGCAGGATAGAATCGGTGAGAACATAAAACCAAACATGGCACGCATTTATCCGTTTCGCGCGTTGCGCTACAACCCTGGGCAGGTATCGGCCGAGGACGTCGTCACCCAACCCTATGACAAGATCACGCCGGCGATGCAGCAGGCGTATTACCAGCGGAGTCCGTATAACCTGGTGCGGATCATCCTGCGGATGCCGGAGCTGTTCGACAAAGAGGGCGACCTCTACGCGAACGCGGCGCGGGATTTCGCGGAGTGGCGGAAGACGGGGGTGCTGGCGCAGGAGCAGCAGCCGTGCGTGTTTGCGTATTCGCAGCGGTTCACGGTTCCGGGGCAGGACGGGGTGGTGCTCGAGCGGCGGGGGTTCATCGCGCTGGGCGAGCTGTACGAGTACAGCCAGGGAGTGGTGTTCCGGCACGAGCAAACGCTGTCCAAGCCGAAGAGCGACCGGCTGAACCTGCTGCGGGCGACACGGGCGCATTTCGGGCAGATTTTCATGCTGTATTCTGACCCGGCTCGGAGCGCGGAGGGGGTGCTGTTCGGCAATGGGGCGGCGGGGGAGACGCTGCCGGACATCGAAGTCACGGATGAGTACGGCGTGCTGCACCGGGTGTGGAAGATCACCGATCCGGCGAAGATCAACCTGCTGGCGACCGGCCTCGAAGATAAGAAGCTGATCATCGCCGACGGGCACCATCGGTATGAGACGGCGCTGAATTACGCGAAGGAACGCGGAGCGGGGAAGATTCCGGAATCTAGCGAGCGGAACAGCGCAAGCGTGCCGCAGCCGGCGTATCCGGAAGCGGCGGCGATGATGACGTTCATCAACATGGATTCCGAGGGGCTGGTGATTCTGCCGACGCATCGGGTGGTGTTCGGGCTGGCGGGCTTTGAGGCGGCGCGGATGCTGGAGGCGGCGAGGCCGTATTTCGAGATTGAGGAATTGACGGAGCGGGATCCGGTTGCGGCAATGACGCGGTTGTCGAGCCTGCACGGGACAACCGCATTTGTTGCGGTGACGGCGAAGGGATGGTTTCTGCTGACGGCGAAGGCGGAGGCGATTGCCGGGGCGCTGCAGTCGGTTCCGGCGCGGCAGAGGCAACTGGACATTGTGCAGCTGCACAGCCTGGTGCTGGAAAAGCTGCTGGGGATTTCGCAGGAGGCGATTCGGGATCAGACGCATCTGCGGTATTTGCGGGATGCGGCGGAAGCGGCGGATCAGGTGGCGCGGGGCGAGGCGAACGTGGCGTTCCTGATGAATCCGGTGACGATGGAGCAGCTGCGGGAGGTGGCGTTTGCGGGCGAGGTGATGCCGCAGAAGTCGACGGATTTCTATCCCAAGCTGCTGAGCGGCCTGGCGATCTATGCGCTGGATTGAGGCGGCAGCCGCACTGGGGATGGCCGCGGTGGCGGTGGCGGGGTTGGAGCAGAGTCCGGCGACGTCGCAGGCCCAGCCGCCGCCGACGGTGCAAATGCCGCAGAGCGAGGGAATGCCCCCGGTTCCCGCGCCGGTAATACCGCAGCCCGTGCAGCCGCCGCCCTTCGTGGTGGTGGTGGATGCGGCGCACGGGGGCAGCGACACGGGGGCAAGGCTGAGCGGCGGGATTCCGGAAAAGGAAATCACGCTGGGGATTGCGGCGCGCCTGCGATCGACGCTGCATGCGCGGGGGATCGTAGTAGTGACGACGCGGCAAGCGGACGTGAATCTGATGCCGGTGGACCGCGCGCAGATTGCGAATCGCGCGCAGGGAGCGGCGTGCCTGGTGATCCACGCGACGGCGACGGGGAGCGGGGTGCATCTGTTTACGTCGTCGTTGAGCCCGACGGGGAATTCGCGATTCTTGCCGTGGCCTACGGCGCAGTCGGCATACGTGACGCAGAGCTTGAAGCTGGAGTCGGAGATCGATTCAGCGCTGGCACATGCGGCGATTCCGGTGAGCCTGGGGCGCGCGTCGGTGGAGCCGATGGACAGCGTGACTTGTCCTGAGGTGGCGGTGGAAGTTGCTCCGCTGGTGGGCGGGCACGTGACGGAGGCACGTCCGGTAACGGATGCGGTCTATCAGAAATCGGTGGTGGACGCGGTGGCGGCGGCGCTGGAGCAGTGGCGCAGCGACTGGAAGCAATAATGATCTCGGGAATGGTCTCACGCGCGCAGAAGTACATTTTCTTTGCCATGCTGTTTGCGTGCGTGGTGATGGCGGCGTTTCTGATCCGGCTGCGGAATCGCGCACAGGACCGGCTGCAGCAGCAGGGCACGCGCGCGCCGGCGGACATTGCGGAGACGACCGCAACCGCGCCCCGTACGGTGACGCTGTATGTGCCCAACGATCTGGACGACTCGCTGACCGCGGTGGAGCGAAGCATTCCAATGCCGGCAGATGAGAATGCGCAGGCGCGGGTTCTGCTGGAACGGCTGATGGAGGCCTGGCGCGCGCCGGATTCGACGCACCCGATCAATGCGGCTTCCGGAGTGAACGACGTATATTTTTTGGCGGCGCCGCAGAGGAGGGATCGGGCAGGCGATGAGGGGCAGATGGCGGTGATCGATCTGAACGGCGCGCTGGCCGCGGCGCAGCCTTCGGGGATTGAGCCGGAGACGCTCACGCTGCTTTCGATGATGGAGACGCTGCATGCGAATTTGCCGACGGTGACGCAGGTGCATTTTCTGGTGGACGGGCGGCCGCGCGATACGCTGGCGGGGCATGCGGACCTGACGCGGACGTACATGGCGTCCGAGGCGGAATCGGCGCCTGGCAGTGGGGGCGGCGGGCGATGAAGATCGGGGTGTTCGATTCCGGAGTGGGCGGCCTGACGGTGCTGCGGGCGCTGCTGAAGCACATTCCGGAGGCGGACTATCTATATCTGGGCGATACGGCGCGGCTGCCGTATGGGGCGAAGTCGCGGGAGACGGTGGCCCGGTATGCGACGTCGAGCGCGCGGCATCTAATCGCGGAGGGCGCGGAGTTCCTGGTGATCGCGTGCAATACGGCGAGCGCTCTGGCGCTGGATGCGATCCGGGAGGCGGTGAAGGTTCCTGTGCTGGGAGTGGTGGAGACGGGGGCGAACGCCGCGGATGCCAGCTCGACGACGCGCGATGTGCTGGTGGTTGCGACGGCGGCAACGGTGGAGAGCCATGCCTATACTGCGGCGTGCGCGGAACGCAGGATGCGGGCGATCGAAAAGGCCTGTCCACTGCTGGTGCCGCTGGTGGAGGAGGGATGGATCGAGCATCCGGTGACGGCGGAGGTGCTGCGGATTTATCTGGCGGAGCTGATGGAGCAGGCGCGGGGAGCGGAGCTCAATCCGGACACGCTGGTGCTGGGGTGCACGCATTATCCGCTGCTGCGGGCGCAGATCGAGCAGGCGGTGCCGGGGTCACTGCGGGTGATCGATTCAGCCGAGGTGACCGCGGAGCAGGTGGCCGGGATGCTGAAGATCGCAAAGGATGGGCGGAGGGGGAAGACGCGGTTCTTCGCGACGGATTCGGTGACGAAGTTCAGGGCACTGGGGAGCCGGTTTCTGGGGCAGGAGATCGATGGGGTGGAATTGGTGGACCTGGAAACTGCAGCCGGTAGCCTGTAGCGAGTAGCCAGGAGCGGGGAGCCTGGAGCCGGGAGCGTTCAGGTTGCAAACTGAGATGCTCCCGATCTATCCATTGCGCTGGCGGGGGGTTCCCGGTACGATACATTGTCCGGCGAATTGGTTTATTCAGAAGGAGATAAAGTCATGTCGGAGGAAAAACAGTCCAGCGGATTCAGCTGGTTTCTTGCAGGTTTGGGACTAGGCGCCCTGATCGGGGTGCTGTACGCGCCGAAGGCGGGGAAAGAAACGCGCGAGGAACTGCTGAGCAGTGCGCGCGAAGGAACCGAGTTTCTGAAGCAGAAGAGCCGGGACGCCGTCGATCAGGTGGGCGATCTGGTGGATCGCAGCAAGACCCAGGTGACCGAATACGTGGGGCGCGGCAAGGAATATGTGGAGCGTGGCCGCGCGCAGTGGGACGAATTCGTGAACCAGGGCAAGCAGTACGTGAACGATCAGGGCAGCCGGGTATCGGCGGCCGTGGAAGCAGGACGGCAGGCGTACCAGAGCAGCAGCAGCGGCAACTCGCCCTCGGACCACGCCGAATCCGCCTGACGGAGAGAAGGGCCGGCCGCGAAGCGACAGGAGAGTTGCGGTTGCGCGGAGGGCTTTGAGAGCCGGGCCCAGGGAGCACGTCGATGCATCACGACATACCGGTGTGGGTTTACGTCACCTTTACCGCGGTGACGGCGGGAGCGGTGCTGATGCAGGCGCTGGTGCTGCTGGGGATGCTGTTTGCGGTAAAGGGAGCGTTGCGCCGGCTGGATGAAGTTACGAAGAAGGCGGAAGAGAATGCGCTGCCCTTGCTGGCGACGAGCCGGAGCCTGCTGGAGGAAGTTTCTCCCAAGCTGAAAGTGGCGGCGCAGAATGCGCTGGAAGTGAGCCAGACGCTGAAGGAAGTGAGCCAGACGGTGCGTACCGAGTCGACGCATGTGGCGAGCGCGGTGGACGATCTGCTGAAGAAGGCGTCAGTGCAGGTGGATCGCGTGGATGAGATGGTGACGGGGACGCTGAACAGCGTGGCGAACGCGACGGCAGCGGTGCAGAATGCGGTATCGGGTCCGGTGCGCCAGGTGGGCGCGGTGTTGAACGGTTTGCGAGCAGGGCTGGACGTATTGCGGAACAAAGGGCGTGACGCGCACGCCGCTGCTGACGGCGATCACTTCGTGTAAGATCGCCGGGTACCAATTTAGCTAATCAGCTGCCTGGTTACTACCTGCAAGGAATCTCCGCTGGGGCGCGGGGATTTTTGTTCTGCACGGAGGCAGCGAGTGACTACGATAGAAACTCCCGCCGGGATCGTCGGCATCCAGGCGCCCGTACCTGCAACCGAGTCACGGTTGACGATTGGGGAAATGAAAAACTGCATCGAGCGGACGCCGCGGATGGAAGCACGCGCGCCGCTGTCGACGTACCGGCTGCAGCTGCACGCGGGGTTCACCTTCGCGGACGCGGAAGCGGTGCTGCCGTACCTGAAGAGGCTGGGCATTGGGGACTGCTACGCGTCGCCGATTTTCGAGGCGCGGCCGGGGAGCATGCACGGTTACGACGTGACGCGGCACGACCGGCTGAATTCGGAGCTGGGCGGCGAGGCCGGATTCACGCGATTTGCGGCGCGGCTGCGGGAGATGGGCATGGGGCTGTTGCTGGACATCGTGCCCAACCACATGGGAGTGGGGAACGATTCGCAGTGGTGGCAGGATGTGCTGGAGAACGGGCGCGCGTCGGAATACGCGAGCTATTTCGACATTGACTGGAGCCCGCTGAATCCGGACATGAAGGACAAGCTGCTGCTGCCGATCCTGGGGTCGCAGTACGGCGATGAGCTGGAAGCGAAGCGGATCCAGGTGGTGGTCGCCGACGGGCGGCTGATGGTGAAGTACTTCGATCACCTGATTCCGATAGCGCCGCGGTCGGTGCCGGCAATCTTCCCGGACGAAGAACTGGACGAGCTGGGCGTGCCGCAGTTTTTCCGGGAGATTCTGCGGGACACAGCGCATATACCTCCGCACGAGACCATGGACGCGACGCTGGTGGCGCAGCGCCGGCAGCAGCTTGCCGAACTGCGACCGCGTCTGCGGGAGGCGCTGGAGAGCGGGGAGATGCAGCCTGCTTTGGCGCGGGCGCTGGAGCGCATCAATGGATTGCAGGGGGGCGTGGAGGGCGATGCGCGGAGTTTCGATCGCCTGCACGGGCTGCTGGAGCAGCAGCCGTACCGCCTGGCGTTCTGGCGGGTATCGAGCGAGGAAATCAACTACCGGCGATTTTTCGACATCAACGATCTGGCCGGGCTGCGCATGGAGAACGCGGAGGTTTTCGCGGCGACGCACGGGATGATTCGCAGGCTGCTGGCGCGCGGGGAAGTGACGGGGCTGAGGATCGACCACTGCGACGGGATGTTCAATCCGCGGCAGTATCTGATCCGGCTGCAGTTGCTGTACGTGGCGGCGCATTGCTGTGGGGAAACGGCGCAAGGGCCGACGGCGCCGAACGGGATCGAAGTGGAAGTGCGGGACGCGATGCGCGGATGCGACTGGGCTGCCGCGCAGGGACCGCTGTACGTGGTGGTGGAAAAGATCCTGGAGCCGAGGGAATTGCTGCCGCGGGAGTGGCCGGTGCGCGGGACCTCGGGATACGACTTCGTGTACCTGGGCAATCAGATTTTCATTCGCAAGGAGAATGAGCAGAGGTTCACGCGGTTCTACGCGAAGCTGACGGGCGAGGCGACGGATCCGGAGACGCTGATTTACGAGTCGAAGCTGAACGTGATGCGCAATGCGCTGTCGAGCGAGACGTACGTGCTGACGAATCTGCTGAGCCGGCTGGCTGCGGGGAATCGCAAGGCGCGGGATTTCACGGACGATCTGCTGGAGAGCGCGATTCGCGAGACGATCGCGTGCTTCCCGGTGTATCGGACGTACATCGACGATCGCGGGCAGTACACCGAGGGGGATCAGGCGTTTATTCGGCAGGCGATCAGCCGGGCGAAGCAGAGGAATCGCGAGACGGACGAATCGGTATTCGATTTTCTGGAGAACACGCTGCTGCTGCAGGGCAGGAGCGGAGTGGAGATCGATCCGGGCGAGCTGTACTTCGCGCTGAAATTCCAGCAGCTGACGGGGCCGGTGATGGCGAAAGGCGTGGAGGACACGGCGTTCTATGTGTACAGCCGCTTCCTCTCGTCGAACGACGTGGGCGGATCAATCGAAGCGTTCGGCATCGCGCCGGATGAATTTCATGAAGGCAACCGGGAACGGCTGCAGAGAGCGCCGGACGCGATGCTGGCGACTTCGAGCCACGATACGAAGCGCAGCGAGGACGTGCGCAACCGGCTGAATGTGCTTTCGGAGATGACGTACCTGTGGCCGTCGTACGTGCGGCGGTGGGTACGGTTGAATGCGCGGCACAAGCGCACGCTCGAAGATGGGCGGGTGGCGCCGAGCGCGAACGAGGAGTACTTCATCTACCAGACGCTGGCGGGCGCGTGGCCGTGGAGGATGAGGGACGAGGCCGACCACCCCGGCGCGCCAAAAGCGGGCGTGCTGGGGGCCCCGGGGGAGCGCGAGGAATTCTTAGGGCGAATGCAGCAGTACATGACCAAGGCGCTCAGCGAAGCGAAGGTCAGCCTGAGCTGGACGAATCCCAACCCGGCATACGTTCGGGCAGTGCACGGCTT
>Ga0187887_10004347_pt1 | contig 10613 bp, 9 predicted proteins | sample June2016WEW_7_10_FD_132977 | JGI IMG/M metagenome (GOLD analysis project Ga0187887, IMG submission 132977) | Peatland microbial communities from SPRUCE experiment site at the Marcell Experimental Forest, Minnesota, USA - June2016WEW_7_10 | ecosystem: Environmental > Terrestrial > Soil > Wetlands... | reverse complement strand
GGAAACGAATCGCCGTTGCCGCCGCCGGTGCCCGCGAGATTCATGCTCACCAGCGTGGTGGTGCCGGCCTGCAAATCGCGGACAAAAACATCGGGAATGCCATTGGTGTCGCCCGCCACCAGATTGGTCGCCGTGCTGACAAACGCCACATAGCGTCCATCCGGCGTCATCACCGAACTGCGGGAAGTGCCGGTGAGATTGGCGCTGCCGCCGCTGGTGCTCACGCTCACGAGCGTCGTGATGCCATTGACCAGGTCGCGGACAAATACGTCGTTGGCGGCGTTGGTGTCGTTGGCCACCAAATCGCTGGCGCCGCTTTCAAACAGGACAAACTGGTCGTTCGTCGAGATGGCCGTGGGAAACGAATCGCCGTTGCCGCCGCCGGTGCCCGCGAGATTCATGCTCACCAGCGTGGTGGTGTTGGCAACCCGGTCGCGGAGAAACACATTCATCCGCTGCGGCAGCACGGAATTGTTGTTGTTCGTCAGCACCAGATTGTTGGCCGTGCTGGCAAACAGCACATAGCGTCCATCGGCGCTGACGATGGGCAGCCCGGAACTGCCATCACCGCCCGCCGCCGGCGCAAACGAGGAGCCCGGTTGCGAAACCGGTTGGATCGAGGCATTCGCCCCAATCGAAAAGGAACAAACCAAGAATACCGGAAGCATGGTTTTGAATCCCCAGTTCCAACACCAATTTTTCAGTAATATATGCATGCGTGCCCTTCCGGTAGGTGCCGCTTTGCTGAGGGTATTAGCCTAATTGATATAAACTGCCTAAGTCAAGGAAAATGAAGGCCAGGGGTTCGCGTGGTTCGGCCAGCACTCCGCGCCTTACGCGGACGCCGGATGGGTTCCCGTCTGAATCCCCACGCGCTTGGCGTGTTTGCGCAGATACCATTGGTGAGCCGATTCCAGATAAAGGTAAATCACCGGCGTGATGTAGAGCGTCAGGCATTGCGAAACCACCAAGCCACCGACGACGCACAGGCCGAGCGGGCGGCGTCCTTCGCCCCCAGCGCCGAGACCGAGCGCGATGGGCAGCGTCGCCATGAGCGCGGCCATCGTGGTCATCATAATCGGACGAAAGCGCAACAGGCAGCCTTCCGTAATCGCATCGTGCGGATTTTTCCCGTGCTCGCGCTGCGCGGTGATGGCGAAATCAATCATCATAATGGCATTTTTCTTCACGATGCCGATAAGCATGATGAGGCCGACGAAACCGTAAATGTTCAAATCCATGCGAAATAGCATCAACGTTAGCAACGCGCCCATTCCCGCCGATGGCAGGCCGGACAATATCGTCACCGGATGAATGAAGCTTTCGTAAAGGCAGCCGAGGATGATGTAAATGACCAGAATCGCGGCGACGAGCAGGAATCCAAGCCCTTGCTCGGACGATTGAAGAACCTGCGCCGCGCCCTGGAAACTTCCGGTGATGGTCGGGGGCAGATGCAAATTACCTTCGACTTTTTGAACTTGAGCGACGGCGGTGCTCAACGACACGCCCGGTGCGAGATTGAAGGAGATGGTGACGGCGGGCAATTGACCGACGTGCGAAATGCTCGTCGGGCCGATGCTGCGCGTCAGATTGGCGACGGCGCTGAGCGGAATTAATTTTGCCGTGCCATTGGTGTCGGTGAACGAACTGGTGATGTAAAGGCGCGCGAGCGCGTCGGGATCGAGTTGAAATTGCGGCAGGACTTCAAATAGCACCCACCATTCGGCGACGTCGGCGTAAATCGTGGACGATTGCCGTTCGCCGAAGGCATCGTAGAGCGCGTTTTCAATTTGTTGCGACGTGACGCCAAGCGCGGCGGCTTTGTCGTGGTCAATGTCCACGTTGACCTGCGGAGCGGCAATTTGCAGGTCGCTGTTCACGTCTTGAAAACCCGGCTGCCGTTTCAATTGGTCCATCAGAATCGGCGCCCAGTGAAACAGATCGTTCACGTCCGTGTCCTGCAGGCTGTATTGGTAAAGTCCCTTGCTTGAAAAACCGCCGACGTTGACCAGCGGTGGGACTTTCAGATAGACATTGAATCCGGGAATTTGCGCGAGTTTCGGGCGCAGTTCCTGGACGATTTGGGACGCGCTCAATTTCCGCTTGTCCTTCAAACTGAAAAACAGCCGGCCATTGTTCAGCGGGCTGCCGCCGATGGCTGAAATGACGCCGTCAACATTCGGGTCCGCCTGGACAATTTTCATGGCGGCGAGCTGATGCGCTCGCATCGCATCGAACGAAATGTCCTGTGCCGCTTCAGTCGTCGAGACGATGCGTCCCGTGTCTTCATCGGCGAAAAATCCCTTTGGAATGACGTAAAACACAATGGCCGTCAGCACCAAAATCACCAACGAAAGCGTCAAGGTCGCGCCGCGATGGCGCATGACGATTTGCAGCGTGCGCGCGTAACCATTCCGAGTACGATCAAAAAACCGCTCGAAGAAATTGTAAAGTCGGCCGTGGGTCTTTTGCTTCTCCGAATGAACGAACCGGCTGCACATCATCGGCGTCAGTGTCAGGGAAACGAAACCGGATGCGAGCACGGCCACGACAATGGTCACGGCAAATTCATGAAGCAATCGCCCGAGCAGCCCGCCCATGAACAGGACCGGAATAAAAACCGCCGTGAGCGACAACGTCATGGAAATGATGGTGAAACCGATTTCGCGCGAGCCGACAATCGCAGCCTCCATCGGCGGCACGCCGTTTTCCATGTGGCGCACGATGTTTTCGAGCATGACGATGGCATCATCCACGACGAAGCCGACGCACAACGTCAGCGCCATCAGGGAAAGATTGTCGAGGCTGTAACCCAGCAGCGCCATCACGCCGAAGGTGCTGATGAGCGACATCGGCAGCGCGAGGCTTGGAATTAACGTCGCCGATAAATTTCGCAGGAACAAAAAAATGACAAGCACCACCAGGCAGATCGCAATGAACAGTGTCTCCTCCACGTCATGCACGGATTGGCGGATGTTGTAGGAGCGATCGACTGCCACGTCCAAATGTACCGCCCGGGGAATTTCCTCGCGGAACTGCGGCAGCAAAGCCTTGATTTGGTCAACCACCTGCACCGTGTTCGCCCCGGGCTGGCGCTGGACCGCCAGCACGACCGCGCGGGTGCCGTTATACCACGCCGCCATTTTGTTGTTTTGCACGCTGTCAAGCACGTTGCCCAATTGCTCCAGCCGCACGGGGTTTCCCTTGCGATAGGCGACGATGAGTGGACGAAATTCCGCCGCGTTGTTCAATTGCCCGTTCGCCTGGACGGTGAACGCCTGATGTTTCCCGTAAAGAATTCCGAGCGGCTGGTCCACGTTGCCTTGCTCCACGGCCTGCTCGACCTGGTCAATTCCCAGTCCGTAAGCCGCAAGCTTGTCCGGATCCACCTGAATGCGCACCGCGTAAGGTTGCGAGCCGAAAACATTGACTTGGGCGACGCCGTTGACCATCGAAATTTCTTCGGCCAAAATATTTTCCGCGTAATTGTCCACCGCCGAAAGCGGCAGTGTGTCCGACGACATCGCGAGAAAGACGACCGGGAAGTCCGCCGGGTTGACTTTTTGATACGTCGGCGGCGTCGGCATGTTGGGAGGCAATTGCCGCGCGGCTTTGGCAATCGCCGACTGCACGTCCTGCGCCGCCGCGTCAATGCTCCGGTCGAGCGAAAATTGCACGGTAATGGACACCGAGCCGAGCGAACTGACCGACGACATCGAATCCACGCCGGCAATGGTGGACAATTGTTTTTCCAGCGGCGTCGCGACGGCGGACGCCATCGTTTGCGGGCTGGCGCCGGGCAGACTCGCCGAAATTTGGATCGTCGGATAATCCACGTTTGGCAGATCGCTGACCGGCAGTTGGCGAAAACCGATCACACCCGCCAGCAAAATGCCCGCCATGACCAGCGTGGTCATCACCGGCCGGCGGATGAAAAGCTCGGGAACACTCATGGCGCGTCGGTGACGGAAACAGGCGCGGCCGGCGAGGTGGAACTCCGGACGCTCACCGACACGCCCGGTGCGAGGCGCAATTGGCCGTCCGTCACCACCGTTTCGCCAGCCTGTAGACCGGTTTCGATTACGGTTTCATTCTGGTAATTGATGCCGGTGGTTACCGGACGCTGTTCAACCACTTGCATGGCGGCGTTCGTGGGATTTGGTTTCACAACATAAACAAACTGCTTGGTCTGTCCCGTTTGCACCGCCTGCGACGGCACGACGATGGCATTCGTCAATTCGGAAAGCGTCAGCGTCACATTCACAAATTGTCCCGGCCACAGAACATTGTCTTCATTTGGGAATGTGGCTTTGAGCAGAATGGTTCCGGTCGTCATGTCCACCGAGTTGTCGATAAAAGTCAGTTCACCCTGTGGCGGCGGCCCGTCCATGTTTTCAAACGTCGCGGTTGCTTTCGGGGTTTGTCCGGCCATCTGTTTTTTGATTTCCGGCAGAAACTGCTCCGGCACGGCGAACTCGACGTAAATCGGATGGATCTGATTAATGGTCAGCAAAACGTCGTCCGGCGCCTTCACGACGTTGCCCGCGTAAGCTTGCAGGCCGCCCGTCTTGCCATCAATCGGCGAGCGGATATAACAAAATTCCAGATTCAAGAGCGCGTTGGTGATGGCCGCCTTGTCCGCCGCCATGGTGCCGGTGGCCGCGTCGAGGCTGGCTTTGTCCGTGTCCGATTGATCCTGCGAAATAATTTTTGCCGCGAGCAATTTTTGATCGCGCAAGTAATTGGCCTTTTGATATTCCCACTGCCCTGAGTCACGCTCCAGATTTGCGCGCGCCTGGTCCAGCGCCGCCTGCGTCGGACGCGGATCAATGGTAAACAGCAGCGCGTTCGATTTCACCTCGTCGCCCTCCTTGAAATTCACCTGGCGGATGATGCCGCCGATTTGTGAGTGAACCGTCACCGTCGTGATCGGCATCACGTGGCCGACCGGTGGCGGGTCAATCTGCACCGGCACGTTGGTGGCCACGGATGACGCCACCAATACCGGCACACCGGCATTGCCCCGGCCCGACGTGGCGCCGGGTGAGCAGCCGCCGGTGAGCATGCCTGCGACCACCGCAATTACGATCGGAATGAAAATTGTTTTTCTCATGTGTCTTTACTTGGCACGGTCGATTTTGACCGGATCCCAGGTTGGGGTGTTTGGAAAGCCGCCGCGAACTTTTTCAGGAAGGCGGCCCGTTCCCGCTGAAACCGGGGATCGGAAACCGGTCGTCCCATGATGAGCTGGGTCAGTTGGGGAAATGCCGCGGGAAACATGGTCAGCGACCGCATGGTCAACATCACGTGGCGCGGGTCGAGTCCGGCGTAAATCTGGCCGCGCGCCTGCCGCTGCCGGATGCGTTCCAGGCCGCGCGCCGTCGCCGCGCGCCGGTTTTTTTCGTCAATCAACCGCCGGCCGGCGCTCTGCAACGCCTCCCATTCCAGCAAGCGCACCCAGTCGGTGTCCTTGCACGCCGCCTCGAACCAGAAGGACAGGCTTTCCGCCGGGTCGCCCGACAGGGTTTCCGCCCAAGCCTGCCGCTGGGCCATTTTCAGGCGCAAGACCTCGCGGAACAGGCGCTCCTTGTTGCCGAAATAATGGTAGAGCATCCGTTTGTTGATGGCCGCGCGTTGCGCGATGGCGTCCACCCGCGCGCCGGCAAAGCCGTTCAGGGCGAACTCTTCCAATGCGGCGGACAAAATCCGCTCGCGCGTGCGGCGGGGGTTGCGCGGCAAAAAACCCGAAGTCCGGACGGTTTTGGTCATAAACAATGATAAGTAACCACCAAGTTACTTGGAAGGCAAGTCCGAATCTTTGTTCAAAGAAAAGCCGGCCCACCGGCGGGATCTAAAGCGGCGGTTTCTCCCGGTGCCAGGCGGTGCCCTGTTCGTAGGCATGGGCCAGCTTCAGGAGGGTTTCCTCACCGAACGGTTTGCCCAGCAATTGCAACCCGATCGGCAGCTTCGGGCTTTTCGTGAATCCGCAGGGCAGGCTGACGCCGCAGATGCCGGCAAGGTTGCAGGAGATGGTGAAAATGTCGCTCAAATACATCTGCAGCGGGTCGTCCGATTTCTCACCGATCTGGAACGCCGCCGTCGGCGACGTCGGGGTGACGATGGCGTCCACGGTTTCATACGCCTTCAGGAAATCGTTCCGGATGAGCGTGCGGACTTTTTGGGCGCGCAAGTAGTACGCGTCGTAGTAGCCGCTGCTCAGCACGTAGGTGCCGAGGATGATGCGGCGTTTCACCTCGTCGCCAAAACCCGCGCCCCGCGTCTTGCTGTAAAGTTCCAACGGGTCGGCGCCGTCCACGCGCCGGCCGTACCGGATGCCGTCAAACCGCGCGAGATTCGCCGAGGCCTCGGCGGTCGCGATGATGTAGTAGGTGGCCACCGCGTAATCCGTGTGCGGCAGTGAAATCTCCACGATCTCCGCGCCGAGTTCCTGAAACTTTTTTACCGCGGCGTCCACGGCGGATTTTACCTCCGCGTCCAGGCCGCCGATCAGGTACTCCCTTGGCAGACCGAGCTTGAGGCATTTGATGTTGCCGGTCAAGGCGGCGGCATAGTCGGGCACCGGCTGCGGCACGCTGGTCGAATCCCGCGCGTCATGCCCGCCCATCACGCTCAGCATCGTCGCCGCGTCATGCACATCCTTGGTGAACGGCCCGATCTGGTCCAGCGAACTGGCAAACGCGACCAGACCATACCGCGAAACGCGCCCGTAGGTGGGTTTCAACCCGACACAGCCGCACAGCGCCGCCGGCTGGCGGATGGAACCGCCCGTGTCCGAGCCCAGCGCGGCAATGACCTCATCCGCGGCGACCGCCGCCGCCGAGCCGCCGGACGAGCCGCCCGGAATGCGCGTCGGGTCCCAGGGATTGCAGGTGACCCCGAACGCGGAATTTTCCGTCGAACTGCCCATGGCAAATTCATCCATGTTCAGCCGGCCAAAAACGATGGCGCCCGCCGCCTTTAATTTTTCCACGACTGTCGCGTTGTAGGGCGAAACAAACTGGCCGAGGATTTTGGACCCGCAATTGAGCGGCTGGTCTTTGACGGCCAGCACGTCCTTGACCGCCACCGGCACGCCGAGCAGCGGGCGCCCGGCACCGCCGCCCTGGGACAGCATTTTATCCGCCGCGTCCGCCTGCGCGAGCGCGTCGGTGTCGTTATGGCTGAGGAAGGCGTGGATTTTTCCGTCCACGCGGGCAATTTGGTCGAGGCACGACTGCATGGCCTCGCGCGCGGAGACCTCGCGCCGGGCGAGTTTGGCCGTCAGTTCCGAGATGGTGAGCTGGTTGAGCCGCATAAACATTCAACATTCAACATCCAACACCCAACATCCAATGGACGACCGCTGGAGCCATTATTCGGTATTCGATGTTGAATGTTGAATGTTGAATGTTTGTTTTCATTCCACGATTTTGGGCACCATGAACAGGCCGTTGGCCCGGGCGGGCGCATTGCGCAGGGCCTCGTCGTGCGGCAACGACGGTTGGATTTCATCGGGGCGCGTGACGTTGACCATCGGCACGGCATGGGCGGTCGGCTCCACGCCGGTGACATCAAGTTCATTCAGCTTTTCGATGTAGCCGAGGATGTGACCGAGCTGCGTGCTTAGTTTTTTTTCCTCGTCGGAGCTGAGCTGCAGTCGCGCCAGGTGCGCAACGTATTTGACATCAAGTTGGGTCGCTGCCATGCCCCCATTGAAGACCGAAAATTGCCGGGCGGCAATTTTTATTCCTCATCAAACCTTCGTTCAACCAGGGCTTCGAGTTCCGTGATGGCCTGTTGGGCATCGTCGCCGCGGACGTGCAGGGTCAATTTGCTGCCGGGACCGGCGGCGAGCATCATCAAACCCATGATGCTCTTGCCATTGATTTTTTCGCCGTCCTTTTCGACCAGGATTTCCGAGACGAACCGGTTGGCCGTCTTCACAAAGACGGCGGCGGGCCGGGCATGAATACCCAGCTTGTTGACAATGGTGAGCTCCTTGGTGAGGAACGTCCCGTCCAGCGTTTTTTTGGCGCTCATCGGCTTGCTCATGTTACCTTAGACAAAACGGAATTTCCAATTATTTCTGCGGCGCCGGACTGGCCGACGCCATGTGGGCAATCAGGCGCTGATTCAGGTCTTCCGCCGCGTTGTATCCGGACATCTTTAATTTGGTCTGGAAGGCGGCGACCTCAATGAGCCGGGCCAGATCCCGTCCCGGCCGCACCGGAATCACTATGTGCGGTACATCCACGCCCAGTACCTTGACAAATTCCTGTTCGATGCCGATCCGGTCCACCTCGCCGACCTCCTTCCACGCTTTGAGGGTTACGACCAGATCCAGGTTTTTCTCCTTGCGCACACTTTTGACGCCGAACATGGCGGCGACGTTGATGATGCCGATGCCGCGGATTTCCATATGGTCCCGCGTCAACTCGGCGCTGGTGCACATCACTTCGCGGCCGTCCAGCAGCGTCACCTTCGTCACGTCATCGGCCACCAGGCTGTAACCGCGCTCGATGAGCGCCAGGACGGCCTCGCTTTTGCCGATGCCGCTCTCGCCGCGAATGAGCACGCCTACGCCCAGGATGTCCACCGTGCTGCCCATTTCCGTGCCGCGCGGCGCGAACATCATTTCAAGCGCGAAGGTGGCAAAATTGATGAATCGCATGGTGACGAGCGCCGTATGAAAAATCGGCACGCCGGCCGTATCCGCCGCCGCCAGCAATTCGTCGTCCGGCCGGAGATTGCGGCTGAACACGATCCCCGGAATCCGGTAGGTAAACAACTCCTTGTAACGTTGCTCGCGTCCGGTGCGGGAGAGCGACCGCAGATAATATGTCTCAGCGTTGCCCAGGACCTGGATGCGTTTGTAGGCGAAATAACGCGTGAACCCGCTCAACGCGAGGCCGGGGCGGTTGACCGTCGGCTCGCGGATGATGCGTTTAAGCCCGTTCTTGCCGGACAGCAGACGCAATTGCAGCGAATCGGCGTGTTCCTTGTAGAACCGTTCGACGGTGACAGGTTGGTGTGCCATATGCTTTTAATCGAGCCAGAGTAAGATTAAAATTATGATTAAGAAAAAATAGCGGACCTTCCCTTCTGCCTCTTGCTCATAATCTTAATCATAATCCCGCTCATCATCTTAATCGTGATCCCACTTCAAATGTTAAACTCCGGTCCCAGATAAATCTCCCGCGCCTTCGGGTCGTTCGTCAAAAATTCCGAACTGCCCTCCACCAGCACCTGACCTTTGTGAATGATGTAACCGCGGTCAATCAATTTCAAGGTTTCACGCACGTTATGGTCGGTGATCAAAATGCCCAGTCCACGCTCCTTGAGGCGGCGCACGATTTTCTGGACTTCATAAACCGCAATCGGGTCGATGCCGCTGAACGGTTCATCCAGCAGCAGCAATTTGGGGCTGGTCACCAGCGCGCGGGTGATTTCCAGCCGCCGTTTCTCGCCGCCGCTGATCTGGTACGCCTGGCTCCGGGCCACCGGCGTCAAGTCCAGTTCCTCCAGCAGATACTTCAGCCGCACCGCGCGTTCGTCGCGCCCCAGCTGGCACGTTTCCAGGATCGCCAGGATGTTTTCCTCGACGGTCAATTTGCGGAACACCGACGGTTCCTGTGTCAAATAACCGATGCCCAGCCGCGCGCGCTTGTGCATGGGCAGCCGCGTGATGTCGTGCCCCTGAAATTTCACCGCGCCCTCGTCCGGTTTCACAACGCCCACCACCATGTTGAAGGTCGTCGTCTTGCCCGCGCCGTTCGGGCCCAGCAACCCGACGATTTCGCCCACCTGGACGTTGACCGAGACCCCATTGACCACCCGGCGCCCGCGATACTCCTTGATCAGCTTTTCCGTGGCGAGCAGCAGGCCGTTGCTTTGTGCCGGGGTCGTTTCCATTCAAATCATTTTGACGCAGCCGGTGGATTGGTCAGCGCCGGCGGAACGTTGGTGTCGTTTGCGACGGAATTGGTTGCTGCCGGCGGTGAATTGGTCCGTCCCGCCGGTGAATTGGTGCCGGCCGTTTCGCCGTTCAGATTCTGCCAGAAAACCATGTGTTCATTTGCCGCCGTCAGGCTGCCGTTGGCCCGATCCCAGACAATCGGTTCGCCGGTGAGCCAGCCCTTCGCGTTTTCAACTTTTGCGTTGCCCGTCAGCGTGACCGTTTCATTGGTCACGCCATTCTGCACGGCATAAGCATAAATCGCCTTGTCACTCGTCGCATGCATGGTCTGCCCCTTGTCGTCCGTCGCGTCTATCACCACGTTGGTCTCGGCGACGATGTTGGTGACCCGCCCGGCCGTTTGCAGCAGATTGGCAACCAGCCATTCGCACCTTAATTTCATCGCCGGGTCGTCCACGTAAACATGCCCGCGATACGTCGCCTCGCGCGCCGTCAGGTCGAAGTCCACGCGGTCGGATTCGATGCGGGTGGGGGCGCGCGGCGGTGGCGGTTTGACGGCGGGCGCGTTCGTCGTCACCAATGCCAGGATTTCGTCCACGGCGTTTGTGTTGGTGTTTACCTGCGCGCGCAGCACTCCCGCGCTGGCGATGGCAAGCAGGGCAATGTAATAAAATTTTTTCACGGCTTAATTCTTCTT
>Ga0187887_10004346_pt1 | contig 10614 bp, 12 predicted proteins | sample June2016WEW_7_10_FD_132977 | JGI IMG/M metagenome (GOLD analysis project Ga0187887, IMG submission 132977) | Peatland microbial communities from SPRUCE experiment site at the Marcell Experimental Forest, Minnesota, USA - June2016WEW_7_10 | ecosystem: Environmental > Terrestrial > Soil >... | reverse complement strand
CTGATTTGCGCCAGCTTTCGCAGGAGCGCGGGATTGCGGTCGGGATCGTCGGGCTCAAACACGCCCACGGTGTAAATAGTGGCCGATGTTTCCTCGGTGAGCCGCATGACTTCGGCGAGACGGTGCTTGCTGTCGTTGTCGCCGCCATCGCTGATGAGCACCAGCGTCTTCTTCGCCTGCCGCCCGAGTTCCAGATGTTCCAGCCCGAGTACAACCGCATCGTAAAGCGCCGTGCGGCCCTGCGGAGTGCTGGACAGCAGCGCGGTTCGCAACGTCGGCAGGCTGTCGGTAAACGAAACATCCGTGGGCAAAGCCAGCTCAGCTTTCTCGTTGAAACGGACCACGAACATCTCGTCGCTGGGATTGCTCTCCTTGGCGAATGAGAGTGCGGCCGTGAGAACGTCGGTTTGCTTCGGCCTCATGCTGCCGCTCTGATCCAGCAGAATGCCAACGGTTACCGGAACATCGCCCGCCGTGAACTCGGTAATCTCCTGCGGCTTGCCGTTTTCAAGAACGCGGAAGTCGGCCTTCTCAAGACCACTGACAAACCCGCCTCTGGCGTCCTTCACGCTAACGTCCAGCAGGACGCGGTCCACATTGCTGTGAATGGTGAACTCCTGCTCCTGAGCGGGAGCGGCAGGGGGCGGGTTCTCCTTAGTGGAAGCCGGTGGCGTGTCCTGGACGGGACTGAACGCTAACAAGAGGCCACAAATAATCGCCGGCAACCAGAGATTTACTGACCTCGCGGCGGCAGCGTTCATCTGTGACCTCCGACGATCTGATATTAACGAGCCCGAACGAAACGCAACGTAACGAACAAGCCCAGCGAGAACAGGCCAGCGAGCGCGATCAAAGGATAGTCGCTGCCGGTCTTCGGCAGGCTGGACGGCTGTTCCGGGGCTGGCTCAGGAGCGGCGGCCGGAGCGGGTGCAGGCTCGGTGTTTTGAGCCATCTGCGTTTGTTCCGGCTGTTGCACCGGTGCCTGATATTCCTGCGTCAGCGCCTGTTCCTGCCCTTGTGGGTTGGTAGTGGTCACTTCCGCCGAATTGTATTCGGATTCGTTGGTCGCGGCGGTTGTGGGAACGTTGGCGTTCGCGGCCGTGGCGATTGTTGCGGCCTCATTCTTCGGATAGGCGAATTCCTGACCGAAGTTGTCGCCGGGGTAGAACCAGGCGCGCAAAGCCCTGGGCTGTCCCGGAGGCGTTTCCCAAAACGAGACCACGGTGTGTCCCGTCGGTTCCAGCCGGTAATTCGGTATCGCCAGAATGGTGGTGATGATGTGGCTCTCGTCGGCATTGAAAACCTGCACGATGTGCCGGTTGGTCTGCGAGTCCATCAGCTTCATCACATATTTGCCCGGCTGCAGCGTCGCACCGGGGACCTGGATTGGTTCGTTGACTGTCAGAATGGTCTTCTTGTTCCATTCGTCGGCCAGCAGATTGGGAATGAAAAGCGCTCCGAACGCGCCCAAAACAACGGCAAAAGCACGAGCTCTCGTACGAGTCATAGGCTGAACTCCTCCATCTCCATTCATAGTTCGCGTCATCACCGCGTGGGACATGCCACGGCGCGGAGAACACGGAGAGGGAAGCAGCCCCGGTGCCAAAGCCGCAAGCGTCTGATTCCGCGGTGTTTCGGCGATGGGCGCTCTTTTTACGATGGGCAGGATTTACAGGAGCAACGTAAGCCACGCATGTTCTGTGGCGTGGCTTACGGTCAAGTTACGCAAAGTTACCGCAGTTTAAACCGCGGCTCGAAAATGCCGCGGGGAAATGGCTTCATTCGCTGTGAAATCCGCTTACGCTGATACGCGCTCGCGCAGCTCACATTCGGCGCGAAACCAGTCTTCTTCGGGTGAACCGCCCCGATATCCGCGCGCTTCCCAATAGGAAAACGCGAGAGTGGCGATCTCATCGGTGGAAATAATCGAGTCGGGGGAAGCGGCTGCAACGGGGGTCGCTTTCTTATGCCGGCGCGGCGTGGGCTTGGCGGTCTCGGGGGTTCCGACAGCTTTGGTCCGTGTCCTTTTCGTTACAGGTTCGTCAGTTTTCCTTGGCATAATTGAAGTGGACTTCCTTGGTACGAATCTAACATAGGGATGGTTGATTCTCAATGAATTCCGTTGATGTGTGGGATGGGTAACGGTCGGGGTTTCTCCGACCGTTGCGTTCTTCAACATGATGAGGCGAAGCGAGTTACTCGCCCGCCAGGCGGATGCCGAGCTCGCGTAATTGCCTCGCGGGCACGGGCGCGGGTGCTTCGCACATAAGGTCGGTTCCGCGGGCGGTTTTCGGGAAAGGTATTACGTCGCGAATAGACGTTTCTCCCGCGAGAATCATCACCAGACGATCCAGCCCGAGCGCAATTCCGCCGTGCGGCGGTGCGCCATACTGCAGCCCTTCCAGCAGGAAGCCAAACCGGCGCTGAGCCTCTTCTTCCGTGAATCCGAGCGCGGCAAATACCTTCTGCTGGATATCACGACGGTGAATACGAATGGAACCGGACCCCAGTTCCACGCCGTTGACTACCAGGTCATACGATTTCGCGCGGCAATGCGCCGGGTCGGCGGTGAGCTTGTCCAGGTCCTCATCGAGGACCGAGGTGAACGGATGGTGCGCGGCCATCCAACGGTTGTCTTCCTCGTCCCATTCGAACATGGGAAAGTCGATGACCCAGAGAAAGCGGAGATCGCGCGGGTCGAGCAGCTTATGCCGGTCGTTGTATTTCTGTCCTGCAAAGAGGCGCAACTGACCGCAGGCCTGGAAGAAGGTGTAATCCGGGCGCTGTCCTTTGGGCACGCCGGCCCATCCGGCCAGCATGACGTAATCGCCCTCTTCGGCGCCGGTTGTACGCACGGCATTCTCCGCGATGGCCGGTTCCAGCTTTTTCAGATCGTCGTAGATGCGCAGCCCGCGCTCGGTTCCGAACGCCTTCAACTCATCTCTTTCGCGGCGGCTGAGCGCGCCGGTTTTGGGGACGCGAATGGCCACCGGCGGGAAGGCCAATTCGAGCGAAGAAAAATCGCCTTCGAGGACGTGGAACGGCGGCAGGCGCAGATCGGGTTTGTCGCTGCCATAGGAGCGCATCGCCTGGTCATAGCTCATGCGCGGAATCGGCGTTTGGATTTCGTAGCCAGCCACCTGGCAGGCGTGCTTAACCAGCGGCTCGATCACCTCGAAGATTTGTTCGGCCTGCGGGAACGACATTTCGAGATCGATCTGGGTGAACTCGGGCTGGCGGTCGGCGCGGAGGTCCTCATCGCGGAAGCAGCGGACAATCTGGAAATACTTGTCGTATCCGCTCACCATCAGCAGTTGCTTGAACAGTTGCGGCGACTGCGGCAGTGCATAGAAATGCCCCGGCTGCACGCGGCTGGGCACCAGGTAATCGCGCGCGCCCTCGGGTGTCGAGCGGGTCATGAACGGGGTCTCGATTTCGAGGAAACCCTGAGCGTCGAGCGACTGACGAATGGCGAACGCAATCTTCGAGCGCAGGATGATGTTGTGCTGCATGCGCGGGCGGCGAAGATCGACGTAGCGGTATTTCAGCCTCACGTCTTCCTTCACATCCACGTTGTCTTCCATGGGAAATGGCGGCGTGCGCGATTCGTTGAGGATCCAGAGATTCGTCGCCAGCACCTCAACGGTTCCGGTGGGGATGGCCGGGTTAACCGTATCTTCCGTCCGGCCTTCGACGAGACCCTCGACGGCCACCACATACTCAGCACCAAGTAACTCGGCCTTCTTCAGCAACGCGGCGTCTTTGTCGGCGCGAAAGACAACCTGGGTAACGCCATCGCGGTCACGCAGGTGAATGAAGATAACACCGCCAAGATCGCGCCGCCGGTGCACCCAGCCCATGATGATGGCGGTCCTGCCGGTATCGCTGTCGCGAAGCTGGCCGCAGGTGTGCGTTCGTCTGAGGTCGCCCAGAAAATCGAGAGGTACGGATTCCATCATTTCCCATCCAGCACGTGGATGATCTCATCCACAGTGTAAGTTTGTTGTTCCCCGGTTTCCATGTTTCTCAGCGCGTATTTCTGCGCCGCCACCTCGTCACTGCCCACGAGGAGCGAGAACCGCGCCCCGGCCTTGTTGGCCATTTCGAGAGTTCGCTTCAGCTTCGTGGAGGAAGAGACCTCGGTGCGAATCCCATGCCTTCGTAGTTGCGTGGCCAACTGTGCCGCGTGGCCCTCCGTTCCCTGAAAGGGCGCGATGAACGCATCCGGCCGCTCAATAAACTCGCCGGGATGCTCTTCTTCCACGGTCATCACCAGCCGGTCTTCACCGATGGAGAAGCCGATTCCCGGCGCGGGCACACGCGAACCGAGCGATTCGGCGAGGCCGTCATATCGTCCACCGCCGAGAACGGAGTTCTGCGCGCCCAATGAACCGTGCACAATTTCAAAGGTCGTTCGCGTGTAGTAGTCAAGCCCACGCACCAGCCGCGGTTTCACTTCAAATGGGATGCCCCTCGCGGTAAGCTGCTCCTTCACCGTCTCGAAATGCGCGCGGCACTCGTCGCAGAGGTGGTCAAGGATGGAGGGAAGCGCGTCGATGATCGGCTGATCCTCAGGCACCTTGCAATCGAGCACGCGAAGAGGATTCGTCTCGGCGCGGCGCTGGCAATCGCCGCACATTCGCGGCGCCACTTCCTTCAGCTTCTCGCGCAACGTGGCCGAGAATGCCGCGCGGCACGGCGGATGACCCACGGAGTTGATCAACAACCGGAACCCGCTGAGCCCGGCCTGCCGCAACACCTCCACCACCATCTCGATCACTTCGGCGTCCACCATGGGCGATTCCGAACCGATCGCTTCCGCCCCAATCTGGAAGAACTGCCGGTAGCGGCCCTTCTGCGGGCGCTCGCGGCGGAACATGGGTCCCATGTAGTAGAGCTTCTGCAAACCGGGGATCTGGTCGAGCCGATGCTCAATGTAGGCGCGCATCACCGACGCTGTTGCTTCCGGGCGCAGAGTAAGAGAACTGCCGTCGCGATCCTCAAACGTGTACATCTCCTTGCTGACGATGTCGGTTTCTTCGCCCACGCCGCGCGCGAACAGCGCCGTTTCCTCGAGAATGGGCGTACGGATTTCGTGATAGCCGAACGTGCGAAACACTTCCCGCGCCACCCGTTCCACGTGGTTCCAGACCGCGCTCGACGGGGGAAGAATGTCCCTGGTTCCTTTGACTGCTTTGATCATGATTCGTTCACGCGCGCGCGCTCGGCTTTAGTCCCGGTGATCGCGGCCGGCTTCTTCGCGATATGCCAGGCAAGCCTCAACGTAGTTTCGGCAATTCAGCCGGAAGCGCTGCTGCTCTTCATCGGTCACTTCGCGGCGGATTTTTGCGGGTACGCCCATCACCATGACGCCGGGCGGCACTTCCATCGCTTCGGGTACCAGCGCGCCGGCCGCCACCACCGAGCCTTTCCCGATTTTCGCGCCATTCAGCACCACCGCGCCAATGCCGATGAGTGCGTCGTCCTCCACTGTGCAGCCGTGCAGCACCGCCATGTGACCCACGGTGACCCGGTTTCCGATCGTCAGCGGAAAATCCGGCGCGTCGCAATGCAGAACGGAGTTGTCCTGAATATTGCTCTCGTCGCCGATGCGAATGAAATGGACGTCGCCGCGCGCGGAAACGTTGGGCCACAGGCTGGACCGCTCGCCCACGGTCACGTCTCCGATCACCTGAGCGCTCGCATCTACGTAAGCGGACCGGGCAATCGCGGGCCATTTCCCGCGGTAAGCGCGAATCATCGATAAGTAATCAGGGTAGCATGCGAGAGCGGGACGGCTCCCGGCGAGTTGTGTAACAGTAGCGGCTGGCGCCTGCATCCGGCCCCTGAACCCTCTGGACTTTTGACGGCGAAAGTGCAAAAATTCAGAAATCACTGTAACGGACAGCCGGTCTCTGCATCAAAGACCGGTAGAGTTCGTGGCTGTGGAATGAACTGACCGGACCGGCGCTGCCACTCACAGCCCGGCCGTTCGGCTGCGGAATCGCCCTGATGAAAGACTACATCGCGCTCACCAAGCCGCGCATTACCTGGCTCATCCTCATGAGCACGGGTATCGGGTATTACTTCGGCATCGATCGCGGCTGGCATCTGCTGACGTTGCTGCATGCTGTCCTCGGAACGGGACTGCTGGCTTCGGGAACGGCCGCGCTCAATCAGTGGTACGAGCGCGACGCCGACGCGAAAATGAGGCGCACGCAGGGACGCCCGCTGCCCTCCGGCAGGCTGGATCCGGTTCGCGCGTTTTGGTTTGGCGTGGGGATTTCAGTGATTGGTTTTGTGGATCTATGGTTTGGAGCGAATCCGTTGACGGCGCTGCTGGGTCTCATCACGCTGCTCACTTATCTTTTCTTCTACACGCCCCTCAAGCAACGCTCGCCGCACTCGACCACGGTGGGCGCCATACCGGGCGCGATGCCGCCTCTCATCGGCTACGCCGCGGCACACGGGAGCCTCACCATCGAGGCGTGGCTGCTCTTCGGCATTCTCTTCCTTTGGCAGTTCCCCCACTTCTACTCGATCGCCTGGATGTACCGCGAGGATTACGAGCGCGCGGGAATTCGCATGTTGCCGGTGGTTGAGCCGGATGGCGAATCGACGGCGCGGCAGATGTTCTGGTATGCGGCGGCGCTGCTCGGGCTCAGCCTGATTCCGCGGTATACGGGGATGACCGGCAATCTGTATCTGGGCGGCGCGGTGCTGCTCGGCGTTGGATACATGTACGCAGCGCTGCGCATGATGAAGGATCGAAGCCGGCTGCGGGCGCGCGCGGTGTTGCTGGCGTCGGTGCTCTACCTGCCGCTCCTTTATGGCCTGATGCTGGTCGATCGCGTGGCATGAAACTGACGGTTGCGGCGCTGCTGCTTGTTCTTGCGGCGTGCCGGACGAGCGGACCGCAGCTCGATGATTTTGGCACGGTGCCACCGTTTCAGCTCACCTCCTCCGACGGCAGCACTTTCGACAGCGCGTCATTGCGCGGAAAAGTGTGGGTGGCCGACTTCTTCTTCACCACATGCGGCAGCATCTGCCCGATGATGAGCACGCACATGCACCATATCCAGCAATCCATCACCGATGTTCCGAACGCGCAACTGGTGTCCTTCACCATCGATCCCTGGCATGACACGCCGCCAGTGCTGGCGCGGTATGCGGCACTCTATCACGCATCGCCCGCGCGCTGGCACCTGCTCACGGGACCGCAGGCGACGCTGCAAAGGCTGGACCGGGACGTATTCAAGCTCGGAAATGTGGATGGGAGCCTGACGCACAGTCCGCGCTTTGTGCTGGTGGATGGCAACGGGCACATTCGCGGATACTACGACACGACGGAGGCGGAGAGCATCCCGAAGATTATCGCGGATTTGCGGTCACTCGCGCAGGAGCGGTCATTATGAGCGTCCACGATCTGCCCACTTTGGATGCGGTCCTGAACGGCACGGCCGCAGTGCTGCTGGTCTCGGCATTCGTGTTGATTCGGCGCAGGCGTATTGCAGCGCATCGGCGGGTGATGATCACCGCGTTCTGTGTTTCGATTGCGTTTCTGATTTCCTACGTCGTTTACCACGCGCAGACTGGGTCGAAGCATTACGAGGGCACGGGCGTGTTGCGTCCGGTTTACTATTCCATCCTGCTCACGCACACGTTGCTGGCGGTCACCGTGCCGGTGCTGGCGATTATCACGCTGCGGCGCGGTCTGGTGAAGAATTACGCGCGTCACCGCGCCATCGCCCGCTGGACACTGCCGATCTGGCTGTACGTCAGCGTCACCGGCGTGGTGGTGTACGTGATGCTGTACCACACGTAACGCGAATCATTCCTCCTGTTTCCCGCTTCTTGCACGACTGGCCGCGTAGCCGTGTGCGCACACTCGTGTCTTCCTGGAGGCTTTTATGGACCTGACGCAGACGGTGGACAATCTGGGCGGGATCGACGCAGTGGACGCCGTGGATCAACTGGCGGATATCTGGGACGACACAACCGGAACCGAGAACGCCTCGCAACTCGAAGCAGGGTTGGCAACATCCGACGCGACGCTCAATCAGGAAATCAGCCAGAACGAGGCGGAAATCGAGGCCGAGCAGAAGCAGATGGAAGCGAACCAGCAAACCATCGATGCCGATGCCGCGCCAGTGTCCGCGGACGATCTGGACATCGCGCGGTTGGAGGGTTGCGAGCAGCAGATTGAGGCGGACGCGGCGCCCATCGAGAAAGAACTGGGAATTCAGAAATGACGAGCGGTGCTGCATTCGCGGCGTTCGCTGTGCTGCTGGCGATCGTCCCGGCGCTGGACGGGCAATCGACTTCGCCCCCGGTTTCGCCGCAACAGGCACTGCTTAGTAACTACGAAGAACAGGTCGCCAACCTGAAACTGATCATCGCCGACCAGAACCAGAAGATTGCCACTCTCGACCAGCAACTTACGCTGACGCAGAAGAACAACGACTTGCTGCAGCAGATCGTCACGCAGAACCAGCAGATCGTGACGATTGAGAAGCAGTCGATTGCCGACCGCGATTCGGTGATTCAGCAGCTCGCCAGTGGCACGAAAGACACGACGGTGAAGCGGCTGGTGGAGTCGATTCCGTCAATCGCCGGGATTATTGCAATCGCCCTTAAGTGAACGGAAAGGAGATCCATGGGAACCACACCCACTTATCCGATGTCGATTAACGGCATCATGCTGGCGGGGATCACGCTGGCGACCGAGTCGGCAACATTCGATCCGACGCAGGCCGTGAAGCGCTGGGTGGATGCGTCGAAGGCCGGACTGACGCCGGACGATCCCGCGAATTATATGATCTTCGATCCGGTAAGCGGCACCGAAGTGCCACTCAAGATTACGAATGCCGTGGCCGCAACCGCGAACGTTCCGGCGATGTACGCGACGTATACACCGACGCCCGCAACGACGCCGGCAACGCTGACGTGCAGCGGCAATCCCGCGCTGATTCTGCCGGTTCCGGCGACGAGCCTGAGCACGCTCGATCAGGCCAACGCGCTGGCCGCGGAGATTGGTCCCGCAATCGGGCTGACGTTACAAGTGACGATCTGGAATCAGGCGGGCTGGACGTTCAACCCCAACGGGGAAACGCGCGAACAGTTCATGGTGTTCTCCGGAAGCGTGAGCGCCTACGTCGGAGATCTGCTGGTTGCGAAATATGCTAACGGCATTGGGGCACCGGGAAGCTGGTCGCTGAATGCGGCGGGTCAGATCGTGTGGAACGGCGTGCCTGTTCCACAGCCGGGGCCGAATACGCCGCCGGACATGCCCTTCCCCGTGCGTGCTCTGTTGCCGGGAGAGAGTTTTCAATCGGTGGCGGGGATGGCCTGGGAAGTCTTTAGCAGCAACACATTCGACCCCAGCTCGCCGGCGACAGCGGGACAGGTGGGACAGGTCCAGACCGACGTCGACCTGATCAAACAGTTTCTGGGCATCAATGCCTGAGTGAAGAAGGAGAAGTCACATGCGGAGAACAATGAGATTCAGGACAATCGTGCTGTTGTTAATGGTCACCTGCACGGGGGCATCGGCGCAGAGCGTCCTCGACGTTTTCGGAATATCGGTGCTGGCGCGTTCATTGCCCACAGGACTGTTGACATTAGCGGGGACCGACGGCACCACGTGTTCGCTGGTCAAGATCCCGTCTCCCTCGATTTACGCTTTGTTTTCGTGCGTGAGCGCGGACGGGAAACAAATGGCCAGGACGTTGCAGATCCAGTCGGCAAGCGCGAGCAGCGGGTCGATGACGGTGGGTCAGGGCGGCGTTCTGTGCCTTGTGGGCATCAACCCGACGGCGAGCAGCGTGTCGTTTGGATCGGTCGGATCGGCGCCGGCGAGCGGTATCGCATGGTCGTGCACGCCGGGGGACGGGGTCACGATTAAGACCGGTACTATCGCCTGGCCGTAGGACTCCGGGCTCTTGCTGAAACCCCCACGAAACCTGGCTATTCCCACAAGATTCGGCTAGACTGATCTTTCAGGTAGGGTCCCGTGGGGGTATCAATGTTCTTAGCCCGGTTGCTGAGAGTTTCCGCTGGCTCATGCCTGCTGGGCATCCTGGCTTTCTCGACTACGGCGACGGCGCAGTCCTCGCCCACACCTGTCAAGACGGCGGCGGCGGCGGTTGGCTCCGATGAAGTAACCGTTGATGTCGTGGTTCGCGACCGGCACGGCCGTCCAATTCGCGATTTGCGGGCCGATGAGCTGCAGATCACCGACGACGGCGCTCCGGTGAAGGTCAGCCGGCTGGAAGGTGGGGCAGCCGGTGGATCTTTGCACGTCTCCCTTGTGTTTGATGATCTGGATGCCGTTTCGGCGCGGTTGGCTCGCGATGCCGCGCTGGAAATGCTCAAGCAGAACCCGTCGTCCGATACCTCATTCGCGGTCTGGCGTATTCACGACCGGCTCCATCTGGTGCAGGCCTCAACTACGAATCGGGACGCTCTCAGGCAGGCGGTGGAAACCGTTACCGCGCTGGCTGCGCATCCCAATGACACGGCCACAGGTCCGGTACCGGAGCCGGCGGCGGAGATCGCCCGATCTTCCGACCAGATTATCCGCGACGAACACTTTCGCGCTTGCCCTTCACGATT
>Ga0187887_10004345_pt1 | contig 10616 bp, 10 predicted proteins | sample June2016WEW_7_10_FD_132977 | JGI IMG/M metagenome (GOLD analysis project Ga0187887, IMG submission 132977) | Peatland microbial communities from SPRUCE experiment site at the Marcell Experimental Forest, Minnesota, USA - June2016WEW_7_10 | ecosystem: Environmental > Terrestrial > Soil >... | reverse complement strand
TCTTCTATTCCTTGTGATGGGATTTGGCTTCAGCGGCTATCTGCTGCCATGGAACACGCTGGCCTTCTTCGCCACCAAGGTCGGGACCGCCATGGTGGGACAGGTCCCGATTGTCGGCCAACCCATGATGATCTTTTTGCGTGGCGGCCCACAGGTGACCGGCGCTACGCTGATCCGGTTCTTCGGCTTCCATGTCGCTGTTCTACCCGGACTGGTTGTGGTTCTGATCTCGATCCACCTTTTCCTGGTGCAGCGTCTGGGCATGAGCGTTCCTCCAAAAATCGAAGCGGAGTGGGCGGAAAATCCCTCGGTAAAACGAGAGATGAAGTTCTTTCCCAACTTTATGCTGCGGGAGATGATGGCCTGGTACGTGACAGTTGGGGTGCTGGGCGCTCTGGCGGCAATCTTTCCCTGGAACCTCGGTGTCAAAGCAGACCCGTTTGGCTCAGCGCCGGCCGGCATCAAGCCTGAGTGGTACTTCCTGTTCATGTACCAGACGCTTAAAATCATTCCCTCCAAGGTGTGGTTCGTGGAGGGGGAAGTTTTGGGTATTGTCGGTTGCAGCCTGGCCGGTTTGTTGTGGCTCCTGCTTCCATTTTTCGATAGCGAGCCGCCCTCACGCCCAAAGAGGTGGATCACCGGGTTGGCAATCTTTGCTCTTATGTATGTGGCGGGTATGAGTGCTTATGGCTTTCTTGCGAAATAAGTTCCGGCTGTTGCGCGCAGCCCGTACTGCCGGGCTGGCCGGGGTCATCGTGCTCGGAGCATGCCTGGGTTATGGGCAAACCACCAACTCCTGCCTGGATTGTCACTCCTCTATGCCGGACCCGCTGGGCGTTACGCAGGAGAAGTTCAGTCAGGACATCCACGCACAAAAGGGCTTGACCTGCACCAGTTGCCATGGAGGCGACGCAAACAGCTACGACCCGACCGTATCCATGGGCGCCAAGGCCGGGTTCAAGGGCAAGATCGATCGCAGGCAGGTCCCGCAGTTATGCGCGAGCTGCCATTCCAATCCGACCTACATGAAGCAGTACGATCCCGGCCTTCGCACCGACCAGTTGGACCAGTATCACACCAGCGTGCACGGCAAACGCCAGGCCGCGGGAGACAGCACAGTTGCCGTATGCATCGACTGCCATAGCGTCCACGATATACGACCGCCCAGCGATCCGCGGTCCACCGTCAACCCCGTCAACATCGCGACTACATGTTCGCGCTGCCATTCTGACGCGGCGTACATGAAGCCATACGGCATTCCTACCGATCAGTTCGCAAAGTACAAAACCAGCGTGCACTATCAGGCGATGATGGTGAATGGCGATCTGAGCGCGCCTACCTGCACTACCTGCCACGGAAACCATGGCGCGGTGCCGCCGGGAGTGGACAAGGTGCAGAATGTTTGCGCCAACTGCCACATCTTCCAGGCCCAGATGTACGAAAAGAGTTCGCACAAAGCGGCCTTTGATGCATTAGGCCTGCCCGGATGCGTTGTCTGTCACTCAAATCATGGCATACACATGCCATCGGACGCCATGCTCGGCACTGGCCCGCAAGGCGTCTGCATGCGGTGTCATCAACCGGGCGACAGGTGTGACCAGGCAAGGGTAAAAATTCAGAGCGGCTTGATGCAACTGGACGGTGCCATTACACAGGCCGATCAAACGCTTTCTGTCGCCGAGGCTTCCGGCATGGATGTGAGCGAGGACCGGCTGGCACAAAGCCAGGCCAAGGACCAGCTGATCAAAGCGCGCGTTACCATCCATACCTACCAGCAGGCCCTGGTTGACCAGGATGTCCAGGTCGGCCTCAAGATCGCCGCCAAGGATCAGCAGGCCGGCAAGGACGCGATGGTTGAGCGCAACCAACGTCGTATCGGACTCGGAATTTGCTTCCTTGCCATTGCGATCATGCTGGCTGGACTTTGGCTGTTTATCAGGAAGATCGAGCGCTAGATACGGTGTCATACACCATCAGCATCGACTCGCGGAGTTCATGAGAGCGGGTTCACTACCGGATTGCTCTTGTAACGAATGCAAAAAAGATTGCGGGCCGGCACTCGGGCGGTATCTTCTCTCATGCACGGGAAAGCAAAATGAAAAATCCAGCCCGACCAACGCGTCTCCTGAACAGCGATCGCGTCGCCATCGTCGGCGGTGGATCTGCGGGTTCGTTTTTCGCCATCCATCTTCTTCGGGAAGCCAAGCAATCTTTGCCGACAGTTCAAGAAGCGCGCGGGCGTATCACGAAGCCTTTGTAGGCTACAACAAGGGCGAGGCTCAATCCCGTCTGATCGTCTCCCATGCCTGTTTCAGCACACCAACGATCTGCTCCACACTGAATCGCTTCCTCTTGATAAGCAAAATCCTCCGCCCTCTTCTGGCTCGGTTCTTGCCGAAGACTAACACTCAAATTGGTTCAAAATACCGGACGATCAAGGGGTCTTTACATGTCTTCATCTATGAACAAGCCGCGAGACGTATTTTAGCGCTAGACGGGCGGCACGCACTGGATAGTAGAGAGGGAATAGTTTTGCAGGCAGGGGAAACAACTTCAGTTCCTGATCCGTCGGGGCCTTGAGCAGCGCGGCATAATGCCGCGCTTTATCCCAGTTTCGTTCCGCCATCCGTGCGTTGAACGCAGTTAATTCCCAGCTTTGCGGTTCAGTCGGCTGGGTTCGCATCAACCGCAATGTTACCTCTCTCGCCCGTGCTTGGACTGCTTGTGTCGCGCGAGCACGGACCAATAAACCCTCGGGAACTGTCACCTCAAGCAACTCGTGCGCCAGCAACAACCCCAACAGCAGCGGCCTCATGCATCTTGCCACATCTGCCAATTGCAGAACAACATCCCAATCCAGGGGCTTTCGCACCAGTCTGGCGATATCCCCCAGCCACTGCAGACGCGACCACATGTGTTTCGTGCCGTGTATGCAGAGAAACAACAACAGAGCTTCCGGCGAAAGGCATGGGACTTCCCTGCCCGCCATCTGGGTTCGGCCCAGCGAGCGCCACAATATCTCCGGCTTGATGCGGAACGGATAATGCGCCGGGCCGGTCTCCCATTGCAGGTCCACATCCGCCATGCGCGGCCGGCGGAAGAACAACTCGCGGTTGAGGCGCAGCAGGAGGCGCAGCGGCAATCGCTCCATATTTGCGCCGAGCGTGTATCCCTCCTGCGCGAGGAGCCGCAATGCGACCGCTACATCCTGACTCCGCACCAGGAGGTCCAGATCGGAGGACGACCGCAGCGCCGGATCGTCATAGAGCAATTCGGCCATCACGGGGCCTTTCAAGGGCACAACGGCAATGCCGTGGGCTGTGAAGGCATCCAGCAACGCGAGCAGTTGGGAGGTAAGAAGAAGGTTCTGCCGGGCGGAATCGTAGCAGACGCCGCGCAGCCGGCTGGCAACCTCCGGCGGAACGAGATCGGGAGATGTCTCAGCCACGAGATGGAAGAGAGCCACCGCCAAGCCGTGGTACTCCGCAGCTTCGATCAACGCATCCCAGTCCGTGACTTGTTGTGCCAGCCCGCTTACGTGAGCGTTATCCACGCTGCCGCCACGGGCGCAAACCAACAGGAGTTTCTGGTGCGGGCCTTGCGCTGCACGGTCATCCGCGGCGGATAGAGCGCAGTCATCCACGGCCAAGCGGGTCCCCGCCCGGTTCATCCCACGCATGCTCCGCGGACACAATCCAGAGCGCCTTGAGATAGTTCCGGCGCTTGCAAGAATGTCCGGCCAGTGGACTCACTTATTACCTCCCATGATTCTTCGTCCCCCGGTGAATTCTGCGATAGAGTACTCAAGCTTGTAACACTAAAGTGTCATTAATGCAGTCACTAAAGTGCCACAGATGAAGACAAACGAATAATTGGCGCAGCCTATCGCGCGATTAGAATGGAGTATAGCTGAAGCGGAGTTTTGCAAAGAAGCGACCCGCGATCTCTCAAGCAGTGTTTACCCTCTGTTTTTTTACGGAGATGCACGGTGTTTCAGCCTTCACCCAGAAAAATGAGTGCGGGTTCTGTAGGGCCGGGCCAGTACGTACTTGCAGTATTGCGCAGTTCTTGCAGCATTGGCTGGTCTTTCCCAGGGAGGCAATATGAGTTATTTGGCATTTGGATCTTTCTCAGGTCGAATTTCGCAACTTAATCAGGTCTCTCGCTGCTGTGGTGGCAACAGCACGCCAAATCCACAGTCTCAGGCAATCAGGCGCGGCAGCATGGCCTTTGCGTTTGCGGGCGTTGCGCTCCTCGCTGTGGCCAGCCTCCCGGCGTTTGCACAAGCGGGTCCACCGGTAACGACGGGCCGACCAACCGACTGGACGCACCACCATCTGGTCTTCTCTGATGCCGGTGCCAAGGGGAACGATTCCCATTCGCAGGACGTGCGCAACAGCACCCGCTACGCGCTGCAGCAGATGAGGCGGAACCCATCGCTCCGCCCCAACGTGTCACCCGGCGGCGGGCCGCATGTGGAGTCCACCTCGACCATACACAAGGATTGGAGCGAGTCGCTGGGCACGGGCCTGGTGAATCCCAACACCTTCCCGGCGAAGTTTTCGTTCAATACCAATGCCTACAGTTGCGCCTCGGACTTCATCGTTTACCCGACGGGCGCCGCTGGATCGGGCACCACGCAGTCGACGATCCTGGCCTACAACGAGCTCTATGGGACCTCTGGCCCCTCCGGCACGGGTTGCGGGGCCGGGACGAGCGGTTCGGTCGTCCCCAAAACGTACTGGGCCTACAACACCGCCTATCCGCAGGGATCCACTACTGCCGACGGCAGCAAAATCACGACCTCGCCTGTGCTCTCTCTGGCCGGGGACCAGGTGGCGTTTATTCAGGTCAACAGCAGTAGTGTTGCCAGCCTGGTGCTCCTCAAGTGGGCCACCGGCACTTCGGTTGTTGCACTGGACACGGCCACAACCAATGTGACCGCTGCGAACTATCGCGCCTGTACAGCTCCGTGCATGACCAGGATCACTCTGAACGGATCGCCCAACGACACATGGTCCGCGCCGTTCTACGAGTACTACGACGATGTGCTGTACGTTGGGGACAACAGCGGCAAGCTGCACAAGTTCAGCAACATCTTCGTCAGCGGAACCCCGGCTGAGGTAACCAGCGGTTATCCGGTTGCCCTGGGCACGGTGATACTTGGGTCGCCGATCTACGATTACACCACGGGCCGTGTCTTCGTCGGCAGCGACGGCGCCGTTCTTTATTCTGTCACCGGCAGCACAGGGGCCATAGCCGCCTATTCGGCAACCCTGACCAGCACCCACTTGCACGGAATCTACGACGCACCCCTGGTGGACTCCAGCGCCGGAAAGGTGTACGTCTTCGTCGAAGACACGATTGCCCAGACGACCGGCTGCACAACCGCCGGGGACAACTGCGTCTACCAATTTCCCACTACGTTTACCGGAAGCGGCACCTCTGTGGGGACAAGCGAACCTCTGGGGACGGGTGCCGTTGCCGGTGGCGCTGCTGGGGAGCATTATTTCTTTTCCGGCACCTTCGACAATATCTATTACTCGTCCAACAACGGGACGGCCGGAAACCTCTACGTGGTGGGAAACATCAACTCAACCTCAGGCTCGCTCTACAGAGTACCCATAACAAGCAGCGGAGCGATGGGCACACCCGTCGCCGTCAAGATCAACGGTACGGCTCCATATCCGTCGCCGATTACCGAGTTCTGCAACAACGGCACGAATGCGTGTGTCGCCAGCGGTACGGCGACTACCGCCGGCACCGACTACATCTTCTTCAGCGTCTACGGTGCAACCGAAACCGGCTGTGCAACCGCTGCGGGAGACGGGTGCATCCTAGCCTATAACGTCAGTACGGGTGCTCCTGTCTTTTCATCCTCTCTGGCGGAGAGCTACGGCACCGCCTTCAAGTGCTTTGTGACGGGCGGCCTCATCGTAGACAACGCGATACCGACCGGCACGCAGGCCGGGGCTTCGGAGATTTACTTTATTGGCCTCGGGGGCACTACGACAAACCTCTGTTCGGCAACCGGCACGGGGAGCGCCACAGCTGTACAGTCGCTACAATAAGGTTCAGGGCGCGTTCTTAGTTGTGGAATTGGGGGAGAACGACGATGAGCACAGAGGAACGGCAAGAATTGGCGCAGAAACCAAAGAAAAAAGCACCCTACCAGAAACCAGTCTTCCGCTACGAGAGTGTTTTTGAGACCAGCGCTCTGCGATGCGGCAAGGTGCAATCCACCCAGTCGCAGTGCCGCAGCAACCGGAAGTCTTCGTAGCCCGGCTGAGGGGGATTGCCACTGCACGGCAGCCCCGCGAACAGGTGGTTTCTTGATGGTGGGACAGTATCCAACACAACCGGACGAAGAGCTTCTCGACGAGGCCAGGCACGACCTGGTCGCGGAGGTGCTTCGTCAGTTTGGAGAAGTGCGCTTGAAGGTCAACGGAGCCAGTATGCTGCCCTCCGTCTGGCCCGGAGACGTGCTGACCGTTCGCCGGCGAAGCCCTGCCGAACTGCTCACCGGATGTATTGTCCTGTGCTGTCGTAACCGGGGATTTATTGCGCACAGGATGGTCGGCAGACAAGACGATCGCATCCTCACCCGAGGCGACTCGCATCTCCGCGAGGACCCCCCGTTTGCCGGCGAGGAGGTCCTCGGCGAGGTCGTCTCCATTCTCCGCTACGACCGCCAGGTCGCTCTGTCTCCGCTCTGGTGGCATCGCGGCTTCTCCTGGATCGTGCGCCATTCGGATTTATGCACCCGCACCCTGCTCCGCCTGCGCAGATCATCCAGGCTCTCGTGGGTCCGATGATGGGCTCCGCGATCGCACAGGACGTGCTGATCGAGATCGGGGCGATGCCGGTCCTGGTACGCACCGCCAGCCCAGAGTTTCTTCAGATACTCCAGGAGCGTTACGGCGGCTTTGTGAACTCCGCCGCGCAACCGGTCTTTGAGTTCGAGGTCGAGATTGTTCCGCCCAGCAGTATTCCAACTGCAATCGGCGACGACGAAGATTTGAGCGTGTGTTTCGAAGCAGGCCACTGGGTGTTGGAGCGTGGCGACTTCCATGCGGAACTGGACCCCGCTCTGCGCCACGGGCGCATCTGGCAGTCCGCCAACCCGTATGCGATCGACGCGGCCTTCCGCATCGTTCACTCGCTACTTCTTGCCAAGCAGGGCGGACTGCTGGTTCATGCAGCCAGCGTCGTACGCAACGGCCGCGCGTTCCTCTTTGCCGGAGTCTCCGGCGCGGGAAAGACCACCATCTCGCGGCTGGCGCCGCCGGACGCCACGTTGCTGACCGACGAGATCTCCTATCTCCGCCGCGAATCCGATGGCTATTTTGCCTACGGCACTCCCTTCGCCGGCGAGCTGGCGCAGCCGGGCGAGAATGTGCGTGCGCCGCTGGCAGCCCTGTATCTGCTCGCCCAGGGCGCGGAGAACCGCATCGACCCTGTCGCCGAGGCGGACGCGTTGCGCGCGGTGATGCGGTGCGTATTATTCTTTGCGCAGGATTGCGAACTGGTTGGCAACGTCTTCGACTCCGCCTGCCATCTGGTGCAGTATGTTCCGGTGCGCCAATTGACCTTCGTTCCTGATTCCCGCGTGTGGGAGTTGATAGTATGAGTCCCATGTATATCGCTCGAACCCGTGAGGTCGCCGCGCGCCTGCTGGGCGGCGAAATGATGATCATGTCCGCCCGCGATTCGACGCTATTCAACCTGAATGAGACGGCGACGGCGATCTGGCAGGCGGCCGACGGCGTCACTCCGCTCACCGAGATCGTAGAGCGCAGCGTCTGTGCGAACTTTGAAGTTGACCCGGTCGCCGCCTTGCGCGATGCCGAAGAGCTGGTGGAGGGACTGGCAAAGCATGGCATCCTGAAGGTCTCAAACCAGCCGATTGCGGAGGAGAAATGAGCGCGCTGATCCAGGAGATGAGCGACAAGGCCCAGCGGCTGGGTGTTCCGCTGGCCGTTCAGTTCGACCTGACCTATCGCTGCAACGAGCGCTGCGTGCACTGCTACCTGGACCACGACGACCGCGGCGAGATGACTACCGCCGAGATCAAGGAGCTGCTGGATCAGATGGCCGAGGCCGGTGTCTTCTTCCTGACACTCAGCGGTGGCGAGATCATGCTGCGGCGCGACTTCTTCGAGATTGTCGAGCACGCGCGCCGGCTCTCCTTCTGCGTAAAGCTCAAGACCAACGCGGTGATGATTCACCAGCCAGAGGCAGCCCGCATTCAGGCGCTTGCGCTGGACTCCGTGCAGATCAGCGTCTACTCGCACCGCGACGAGGTGCATGACGCCATTACCAAGCTACCGGGCTCGCTGAAGCGAACCATCGCGGCAGTGCGGCTTCTGGTCGAGCGTGGGGTCAAAGTGGTCTTCGCCAACGTGTTGATGCGCGAGAATTTTCAGGATTATCCCGGAGTCCAGGCGCTGGCCGCCGAAGTTGGCGCCCAGTTTACAATCGACCCGACCATTACTCCCATGATGGATGGAAACCGCTCCATCCTGAACCTGAATATTGAACGCGCCCAACTCCAGCAGGTCTTCCGCGATGCCTCCATTCTGGGCGCCAGCCCGCAGGAGTTCTGCGCCCCGCCCGCAGGGCCGCCCACAGCAGAGGACGCACAGAATACTTTGCCATGCAGCGCCGGCCACACCTTCTGCTACGTCTCGCCGTACGGTGATGTCTATCCCTGCGTGCAGTTTCCTCTGCCGACCGGCAACGTGCGCACCAGCCGGTTCCTCGACATCTGGAAGCACTCTCCGCAGATGAATGAAGTGCGATCGATCACTATGAACGATCTGCCGATATGTTTCATCTGTGCACATGGCGGAGGGTCCTGTTCGCGGTGCCCGGGTCTCGCCTTCATGGAAGGCAACATGCACGGTCCGTCGAGTCAGGACTGCGAAAAATCCTACGTCCGCACAGGTGTGGAGACCGCGGGTATGTCAATTCGCCGCGAGGCGCATTCGATCGCCGGGCTGGTGCAGATTCGCAACAGCACGGAAAGGCCTCACTCGCCACAAGCTGTTTAGCGTGAATCGTTGCCCCCTTGATCGGCCCGGTAATTTTAAACCAATTTGTGTGTTAGTCTTCGGCAAGAACCGAGCCAGAAGAGGGCGGAGGATTCTGCCTATCAAGAGGAAGTGATTCAGTATGGAGCAGATCGTTGGTGTGCTGAAACAGTCAGAGGTTGTAGTTAGTATCTCTGCTCCATTCCACAACCCACGGGTTAGAAGCAATCCCTCCTCGGCGACCGGCTCAACACGCCGCAACTTGCGCTTAAGAATTCTTAAGGTACAAAAACAAACGACCGTAGTGAAATCTTCTCAACGCCTCATGCTCCCGAGAAATTCGGCTTGCTAATGGAGGCTCCGGCAGGATTACACTACTCGATGTCCTTTGCGGATTCTCTTCGTGCTCGAGAACTGCACCCCCTCTGATGGTTTTAAAGGTTGCAACATGTCCAAGTCACGGGTTGTCTTCAGTTCCGCGTTTCTCGCTCTCTCGGCTCTCTTCGCATCCACCGCACCCATGCAAACCGCCGCCCCTAGGGTCGCCAGGGTCACCGTCAACCAGCCCGTCACCTTTACCGACGGCGGCAGGCCGGACGCTCTTGTCGCTCCACCCCTAACCACCGCCTCCCGCTGACCCGAAGTCCGAAAGGTGCCAACGCCCTATGTCATCTCACAAAGTCACTCGCCGCAAGTTCATTGGGAATAGCACGTTCATGGCTTTGGGATTGCCGGTTGTGCTAGGCCGGGCCTATCCAGCGTTCGCCGCTGCCCCGACCGCGAGCGGGCCATATACTCCTCCCAAATCCCCACGCTCTACGCTGAACTTCAATTACGACTGGAAGTTCATCCGTGAAGATATCTCCGGCGCTGAAGTTCCCGCCTTCGACGACTCCAAGTGGACCACAGTCGCGACACCCCACAGTTTCAATGATGTCGACTCCTTCCGCAAGCTCATCTCCCATGGCGGCGGCGATATGGGTACGTACAAAGGCCTCTCCTGGTATCGCAAGCACTTCACGCTCCCTGCCGCGCTTGCCGGCAACCGCGTCTTCCTCGAGTTCGAAGGCATGCGCCAGGCTGGAGACATCTTCCTCAACGGCAAGCAGGTCGGCCTGTATGAGAACGGCGTCACCGCCTATGGCATCGACATTACGGACGCTGTGCATCTCGGTACACAGGGGAATGTGCTTGCGGTCAAAGTGGACAACACCACTACCTACAAGGAACGTGCCTTCTGCATGGCCAACCCAAAGAACGCCGATGGCACCCCCTGCGTGGGAACCAGCTACCAGTGGAGCGGAAACAACTTCAACCCCAACCACGGCGGCATCAACCGCCGCGTCTGGCTGCATGTCACGGGCAAGATCCACCAGACGCTGCCGCTCTACTACGGGTTGGAGAGCCAGGGCGTCTACATCCACGCCGGCAACTTCAACATCGCCAAAAAGACCGCCGACGTCACCGTCGATGCCGAGGTTCACAACACCTCCGGCGACCGCGCCACGATCGGTCTCTCGGCTGTCGTCGTCGATCACAACGGCCACGTCCGCGCCCAGTTCGAGGGCGACCCGGTGGACATGG
>Ga0187887_10004344_pt1 | contig 10617 bp, 5 predicted proteins | sample June2016WEW_7_10_FD_132977 | JGI IMG/M metagenome (GOLD analysis project Ga0187887, IMG submission 132977) | Peatland microbial communities from SPRUCE experiment site at the Marcell Experimental Forest, Minnesota, USA - June2016WEW_7_10 | ecosystem: Environmental > Terrestrial > Soil > Wetlands... | reverse complement strand
TAGGTGACCACGTCTGGACGGTATCGGCCATTCTAACGCCGCTGACCCATTCGGATCAGCCTCCCATCGCGTTGAACGCATGCCGGCCCCCCAGCCGGCATGCTCCGAACCCCCTCAATCCTCCCCCGCTTGCGGGGGAGGGAAGGGAGGGGGCGTTTACGCGCGCAACGTTCCTTCCAGCTCGTTCTCGGCCCACTTGATCACGTCGTCGATTTTCTCATTGCCCTGCGTGACCTTGGCGACCATGACCGTATTGATCGCCTGATTGTAGATCTGGGCGCCGACTTCGGAGCGCGCCGGCGCGCCGGCGATCGAGGTCTGTTCGTCGCCGCGCGGCGGATAGCCGTAAACGGTACCGACCGGCGGTCCGACCGTTTTCCAGGTCGGGAGATCGTACATGGTCTTAAACGAGGGCAGATCGTAGCCGAACGAGGCCTCGACCAGTTGCGCGGAAGACTCCTTCTGCGAAATGAAGGTCAGGAGCTCCTTCGCGGCCTGCTTGTTCTTGGAGAACGACCACACGCCGTAGAATTGCGGCAATTGCCCGACGAAGCGGCCCTTCGGTCCGCGCGGCATCGGGTGGGTCCAGCACTGCTCCGCCACTTGCGGATTGTCCCGCTTGGCGACCGCCCACGCGCTCGGCGGGTTCATGATGCTCGAGCCCTTGCCGGAAATGAGCCAGCGGTTGTTGCCGGCGTCGTCCCAGGCGTAGACCTCGGGCGGGTTCACCGCCATCAGCTTTTTGAGATATTCGAGCGCGGTTCGGGTCTCGTCGGAATTGATCTTGATGTTGTCCTTGCCGTCGACCATGACCACGCCGAAGGAGTTGTACAGCGCGCCGACCCAGTCGACGGCGTCGCTCGACTGGCCCATCGGCAGGCCGACCGGGAAGCCGGCCTTGTAAAGTTTTTCAGCAGACGCGAGATAGGCGTCCCAGTTCCAGTTTGCGATCTTGGCGTTGTCCCATTTCGATTCGTCGGCAGGGAACATTTCGCGCAGATCGATGCCGGCATGCTGCTGATAGAGGTCGAAACGCGAGCAGCATGGTTTCACCTGGCTGCCGACCGTGGTCGGCACGCCGCGCCAGGTACCCTTGATCTTGGCCAGATATTCGGCGACCGGGCTGATGGGGCCGTATTGCTTGATCAGGCCGCCGACAACATCGTCGAGCGGCTCGAGATTGTTCTGGTGGATGCGGACGTTCCAATCACGGTGGGACATGATGTCGTGGCCGGTGCCGGCTTGGGCTTCAGCGGCCGCGGTCAGCTTGTCCTTCTCGCCTTGCGAGGTGATGTAGTCGATCTTGACCTCAACGTTGTTCTTCGCGCCCCATTCATTACAGAGCTTGGTCAGCGCGGCGTTGGCGCCGGGAACCCAGTGGTCCCAACAGCCGAGAGACAGCGAACCCGCGGCATACGCTCCCTTGACATAGGGGGCGGCGATGGCGGCGGCGGAGCCAAGCGCTGCTGATTTGAGAAGTTGACGGCGCGTCGACGCACGCGCGAATAGCGGTGAGTTGGTCATCCTGTGTCCTCCCAATCGGCGCCATCATTATTCTTTGTTTTGGCTGGCGCGGCGGAAAACATACTCTCATAGCTTGGAGTCTGCTAGTGCGGCCTTTTGTTCCTTCCCACTTGTCGAGGCGGCTGGCCTGGGCCGAAGCCTCGCCCGGTAGCGAAAGCGGGGGAGGGACAGAGAGCCCGGCATAACCCACGCTGCGCTACGGGTGGCACCGGCAGAACGGCAAGCCCTTGAAGTCAATGCAGGTCTAGACACGCAAACAGGACGAGGGCAGGCGCTGCTTCGGCGTTCTGCAAACTCAGGCCGCCGTTATGCCACCGTCGATGATGATCGTCTGACCGGTAATAGTGTCCGCCGCAGGACTGGCCAGAAACGCCACCGTGCCTGCGACCTGTTCAGCCGTGGCGAGACGATGCAGCGGAATTCGCTTCAGCATGGCATCCATATAGGCCTTGTCCGTTGCGGTGCCGGCCCGCGACGGCGAGGGGGTATCGAGGCGGCCGGGAGCCACGGCGTTGACCCTGATACCGTATTCGGCCCACTCGATCGCCAGCATGCGCGTCATCTGTACCAGTGCCGCTTTGCTGATGCCGTAAGTGGAGCGCTCCGCCGCGCCGACGAAGGCGTGCGCCGACGCAATGGTGACGATGCGTCCCGGCGAACGTTGCGCGATCAGATGGCGTCCGACCTGTTGCGTCAAAAAAAACGTGCCGGTGAGATTGGTTTCGATCAGCCCGTTCCATTCGTCGCGGCTGACGTCGACGGCCTTGCGCCTAAGATTAACGGCGGCATTGTTGACGAGCACGTCGAGGCGCCCATACCGATCGAGCACGGCAGTGACCGTGGCTTCAATGCTCGGCGCCGCGCGCAAGTCCAGTTCGAGCGGCAGGACCTGAGCGCCGAGCGCGGCCGCCTCAACCTCGGTCGTGGTTAGATTCTCCTGCCGGGTCGCCGTCACCGCCAGATTAAAGCCGGCGCGCGCCAGTGCGAACGCTGTCGCAGAGCCGACGCCATAGGACGCGCCGGTCACGAGCGCCACTGCTTTGGTTCCGTCCTGGGCCATGTGTCCAGCGTTGCTGCGGATTCGCCGTGAAATATTGACGTTACGTCCAGCCGCGTGGTTCGACTTTCATGCTGTGAACCAAGGCGAGTTGTTCGACTAAGGTTTTCGCGGTCGCGGCATCCAGCGCCGGCAGTGGCGGACGGGGATTGCCGCAATCGCGCCCGAACGAGCGGGCGGCGGCCTTGAGGCCCGGTACGCCGACATCGCGCAAGGCGCGAAACAGAATCGCCGCATCCTCCTGAAGGCCGTAGGCCTCCTTGTACGATTCCCGCCGGCAGATGTTGTAAAGCTCGCGCACCAGGCGGGGTGAGATGCTGGCCAGCGGCGACAGCAGGCCGGTGGCGCCGATGGCGCCGGCTGAAATCATATATTCGGTGCCGGAAACGAACTGGAAATCGGGACGCGCGGCGCGCGCCACCGTTACCACTTCGATCATGTATTGCCAGTCAAGGCTGGAATCGATCAGACCGGCGAAATTCGGCAAGCGGTCGAGCAAATTTACCACCGCCGGGCTGCCGATCTCGACTTCGCTCATCTCGCTCGGTGAATTGAAGACGAAAAACGGCAATACTCCGGCCTCTCCGATCGCCGCGAAATGCTCGACCAGCATGGCTTGCGGCGGCGTCCAATAATACGGCACCGAGGCAATCAGCGCCGATGCGCCGGCTCGCTTGGCATGCGCCGCCAATGACGCCGCGATGGCGGTGCCGGCCTCGCTGACATTGACGATCACCGGCACCCGGCCGCCGACATGGCTGATCGCAAACTCGACCAGCGCCTGGCGTTCTTCAGCGGTCAGACTGACCGATTCACCGGCATGCATCGGCAGCGCCAGGCCTTCGGCGCCATGGCGCATATGAAAATCCAAAAGTCTGCCGTAACGCTCGTAATCGACGCCGCTTTCGGAGAACGGCGTCAGCGGCGCGTGTACGAGGCCAAACTTGAATGCTGTCACAGGATCTGCCTCTCGATTACCAGCCATATCACCAGCCATGTGGCTCGGTCTGCAGGATGCCGAGTTCGTCGAGCCGTTTCTCGATGAATTTGATGCGCTCGGGGGATGCTGTCGGCAGCGGCGGTCGCGTCGGCCCGACCGGGCGCCCCATGATGACGCAGCCGCCCTTCAACGACGACGGATATTGATCGCGGAAGATGAGCCAGAGCTGCGACAGCTTGTATTGCAGTTCGCGTGCGCGCTCCCAGTTCTCGTCGGCGCAGGACCGATAGAGCTCGACGCAAAGATTGGGGCAGATGGCGCCGGCGGAGGAGTACGAGCCGGCACCGCCGAGCGCGACCGAGGGCAACAGATATTCCACGCCGGCGATCATCGCAAAGTCCGGCCGCAGCGGCACCGCCGCGCGGAGGATTTCAAAGAACTTCTCGCTGTTGAAGCTGGCTTCCTTCATGGCGACGAAATTCGGCAGACGCTGGATCAGGCGCGCGGTCATCTCGCCGGTGAATTCGACGCCGGCCAGATAGCTCGGCGAGTTATAGGCGATCAGCGGCAGATCGATGCTGGTGCCGAGCCGAACAAAATGGCCGTAGATCGCCTCGGGCGGGTATTTCCAGAAATACGGCGTGATGGCGATGATCGCGTCGGCGTCCGAGGCTTGGGCGTGACGCGCCAGATCGAAGGTGTCTTCGAGCGCGAGTGCGCTCACGTGAATCGAAATAGGCACGCGCTTGGCGACGGTTTTGATCGCCACCTCGGCAAGCGCTTTACGCTCGGCAATCGTGAGATTATGCGATTCGGCCTTGTGGTGCGGCCAGGAGATCGCCGTGGCGCCGGTGCGGACATGGAAATCCACGAGCTTCTCGAACGTCTCGTAGTCCGGGCTGAAATCCCGCTTCAGCGGCGTCACCGGACTTTGCATTACGCCTTTGAGAACGAGTGTCATACCTGCTCCTGCGTATGATCTATTCCGACCGTGGGCCGGTCTTGACGGTGCTATTGCGCGACGATGTTGGCGTCGGCCACGACTTTTCCCCAGCGCACGCCTTCGTCGTGCACGAATTTGGCATAGTCCTGTGGCGAAGCGCTCGGAGCCGGGGTCATTGCCAGCGCGGCGTAACGCGCTTTGACGTCCGGATCGTCGAGCGCCGCCGAGACGGCGGCATGTAACTTGGCGACGATGTCGGCAGGCGTGCCCGCGGGCGCCGCCAGACCGAACCATTGCACCGCTTGGAAACCCGGCAGCCCGGCCTCTGCGATCGTGGGCAGATCTGGAGCTGCCGGCGAACGGACGACGCTGGTCACGCCGTAAGCGCGCAAACCTCCGTTACGGATCTGGCCCAGCGCGATCGTCAAATCGGGAATCATGATGGCGACCTGGCCGGCCAAGACGTCGTTGAGCGCCGGTTGGGTGCCACGATAGGGCACATGCAGCAAGTTCACGCCGGCATCCTGCGCGAAGAGTTCGACGACAAGATGCGACAGACTGCCGACCCCGGCCGAGCCGAACGCGACTCTTCCCGGATTGGCTTTCATGTAGGCGAGCAGCTCTTTAAGAGTTTTGGCCCGCAAGGACGGGTTGCCGACCAGAACTCCGGGCACGGTCACGGTGCGCGAGATCATTGCGAAGTCACGATCGAGATCGTACGGCACGCGTTTGAGCAGGAACGGGTTCATGACATGGGAGGAGATCATGGCCAACAGCGTGTAGCCGTCGGGCGCCGCCTTGGCGACAACCTCCGCTCCGATGTTACCGCTGGCGCCGTCGCGGTTTTCCGTCACGATCGTATGGCCGACCAATTGGCTCAATCTTGGAACGAGAATCCGGGCCTGGGTATCGGTGCCGCCGCCGGGCGGCGACGGGATGATCAATGTAATGGGACGGTTCGGATAATCCGCCGCCTTGGCGGCGGAGCCCGACAGGGCCATCACGAAGGCGAGGATCGGCATCAACGCGATGGCGATCGTCCTGCCGCCGACAGGCTTTGCGCCAGCCATAGTTTCCTCCCGCCAGGCTGCAGAAATTGGCGACCCCGGGAGGATTCGAACCTCCGACCTTCAGCTTAGAAGGCTGTTGCTCTATCCCCTGAGCTACGGGGCCGCGTAGCGGTCAGTCTATATAGAATCCGATGCCAGAATGCCCGGTAAATTACGCCTGTGCACCGGCCGATGAACGCGGAGCGCGTTGCGGACGACCAAGCCCGTGGTGGGTGCGCGGTCGCGCCATGCACGGAAGGCGATTGGTCTGGCCGCGCCGGCTCGGCCACGACCTCGACACGATCTTTGCCTCAAGTTCCATACCGGGCCAGAATTAAGCCCACTGGGAGGGCTGTACCGATGTTTTCCGTTTTCCGCGCCGGGCTTTTCGCCGCGGCCGCAGCTGTTTGTCTTAGCCTCGCGACGTTGTCCGCAAGCGCCGCGGACAAGCCTTTTACCAATGACGATCTCGCCAATAGTGCGGTCGAACTTGAGGCCCAGATCAAGTCGGACGCCGGAACGGCGACCAAGACGGTCGATCAATTACGGCGCGACGCCGATTTAGCTTTCGCGAAAAACGATTTCCGCTCCGGCATGGCGACGTTGGGCCAGATCGTGGCCGCCGTACCGGGTGATGCCGCGACGTGGCTTCGCCTGGCGCGGACCATTCAGCAAATCCACCCCGCCGACGACAAAGAGCGCGCGATGCTGCTCGATCGCGCTTCGACTTCAGCCTACATCGCCTATCAGCGCGCCACCGATAAGAACGGCGAGGCCGGTAGCCTCGCCTTGCTGGGCACGCTGTTGAGCCAGCGCCAGCAATGGCGGCCGGCGCTCGATGCATTGCGGCTGTCGCTTGTGGCACGCGAGGCCGCCGACGTGCGCGGCCAATACGAGCGCCTGCGCGATCAATATGGCTTTCGCGTGCTCGATTACACCGTCGACGCCGATACCGCGTCGCCGCGGGCCTGCTTTCAGTTTTCCGAAGACATTCCGGCGCGCATGGATTTTTCGCCGTTTGTCGCGCTCGCCGGCACCGACAAGCCGGCACTGTCGGTCGCCGAGAAGCAGCTTTGCGTCGAAGGCTTGCAACACGGCGAGCAGTATAATGTGACGCTGCGCGCCGGCCTGCCGTCGGTAGTGCATGAGACGCTGTCGAAGTCGGCCGCGTTTGCGATCTATGTGCGCGACCGCAAGCCGTTTGTACGGTTCTCGACTTCGGCCTATGTACTGCCCCGCACCGGCCAACAGGGCATTCCGGTCATCAGCGTCAATACGCGCTCGGTCGCGGTCGAGATCTACCGCATCAGCGACCGCAATCTCATCGACACCATCGCCGGCGCCGGTTATTCGCGCGGCGATTTTCAGCAGAGCCTCGATCGCTCCGATATCGAGCGCCTTAAAAACTCGCGCGGCGTCGCGGTATGGAAGGGCGATCTCGCAGTCGATGCGCCGGCGCTCAATGCCAAGCCGCTCAACGCCGAAATCACCACCGCATTCCCGGTCGAGCAGGCGGTCGGCGATCTTAAAGCCGGCGTCTACGTCATGGTGGCGCAGCCGCAGGAGCTGAAAAATATCGATGACAATTACGATGCGCTGGCGACGCAGTGGTTCATCGTTTCCGATCTTGGGCTGACCGCGTTTTCCGCCAATGACGGCATCCACGTCTTCGTCAATTCGCTCGCCTCGACGGATGCCAAAAATGGCATCGAGCTGCGCCTGATCTCGCGCGGCAATGAGGTGTTGGCAACACGCCGCACCGATGCATCGGGCCAGGCGCTGTTTGAAGCGGGGTTGGCGAACGGGGAGGGCGGTTCGGCGCCGGCGCTGTTGGCCGCGGCCGATCCGCAGGGCGATTTTGCCTTCCTCAATCTGCGCGCGCCGGCTTTCGATCTGACCGATCGCGGCGTCGGAGGGCGACCGTCGCCGAACGGGCTCGACGCCTTCGTCTATGCCGAACGCGGGGTCTATCGCTCCGGCGAGACGGCCTATCTCACGGCGCTGTTGCGCGACGCGCAAGGCTCAGCCGCGCTCGATGTGGCGCTGACATTCGTGGTCGAACGACCCGACGGGGTCGAGTTCAAGCGGACCCTGGTCCAGGACCAGGGGCTCGGCGGCCATGCCCTGACACTGCCGATCAATGCCGCGGCGCCGACCGGCACCTGGCATGTGCGCGCTTTCACCGATCCGAAGCGTCCCCCGGTTGGCGAAACCACGTTTCTGGTCGAGGATTACGTGCCCGACCGCATTGCCTTCGACCTGACTTCGCCGGCCGATCATATCGCCCAAAACGCTCCCGCCGAGGTCGACGTCGCCGGCCGCTTTCTCTATGGCGCACCGGCTGCAAATCTCGATCTCGACGGCGACATGACGATCGCGCCGGCGAAGGAGCGGGCCGGATTTTCGGGTTATCAGTTCGGCCTCGCCGACGAGGAGGTCGATCCGTCGCGGCAGTCGCTCGACGATCTGCCTGCGACCGACGACGGGGGCAACGCGAAGTTTTCCGTCGCGCTCGATAAGCCGCCGTCGAGCACGCATCCGCTCGAGGCGCAAATCACGGTGCGCATGACCGAGCCGGGCGGCCGCGCCGTGGAGCATAAGATCACGCTGCCGGTGACGCCCTCCGGCGCCATGATCGGAGTCAAGCCCTTGTTTTCCGGTCAATCGCTTGCCGACGGCGCCAGCGCGAATTTCGATGTCGTCGTCGTGGCACCCAACGGCAAGGCGCTGGCGCAAAGCGGGTTGCACTATCAGCTGCTGCGGATCGACACGCATTATCAATATTACAAGCGCGACGGCGCCTGGAATTTCGAGCCAGTCAAGACAACGACGCGCGTCGCCGACGGCACGATCGATACCGCGCTCGACAAAGCGGGACGGATTTCGCTGCCCGTGAATTTCGGCCGCTACCGGCTCGATGTCTCGACGGCTGATCCGAATGGTCCGGAGACGTCGGCCGACTTCGACGCCGGTTGGTACGTAGACGCCAATGCCGACACGCCCGATATGCTCGAAATCGCGCTCGACAAGCCCGAATACCGGCCCGGCGACACCATGACCGTTGCCGTCACCGCGCGGAACGCCGGCAGTGTCACGCTCAATGTCATCGGCGACAAGCTGCTCGCGAGCCAGACCGCGGACGTCAAGGACGGCGTTACGCAATTGAAGTTGCCGGTCGCTCAGGACTGGGGTGCCGGCGCCTATGTCGTCGCCACGCTGCGCCGGCCGCTCGATGCGCCGGCGCAACGGATGCCAGGCCGCGCCATCGGCGTGCAATGGTTCTCAATCGATCGCGCGGCGAAAACGCTTAACGTGGCCCTGAATGCGCCGTCATTGCTGCGGCCGAATTCGAGCCTGCGTGTTCCGATCAAGATCGAAGGACTTGCAGCAGGAGAAGACGCGCGGATCGTGGTCGCCGCCGTCGATGTCGGCATTCTCAACCTGACCAATTACAAGCCGCCGTCACCCGAAGATTATTATCTCGGCCAACGGGCGCTATCGGCCGAAATCCGCGATCTCTATGGTGACCTGATCGACGGCATGCAGGGTGCCCGTGGCCAAATCCGCAGCGGCGGCGACGAAGGCGCGCAATTGCAGGGCAGCCCGCCTTCGGGGCCGCCGGTCGCGCTTTATTCCGGTGTTGTCAGCGTCGGCCCGGATGGCAGTGCCGAGGTCTCGTTCGACGTGCCCGATTTCGAAGGCACGGTCCGCGTCATGGCGGTGACCTGGAGCAAGAATAAGGTCGGCCATGCCACCGCCGACGTCATTGTGCGCGACCCGGTGGTGCTCTCGGCCACGCTGCCGCGGTTCCTGTTGCCGGGCGACCGTTCCACCGTTCATCTCGATCTCGACAATGTCGAGGGCCAGTCGGGCGATTACACCGTTGCGCTGTCGAGTGCAGCTGCGGTGATCGCCGGAGCCGGCGCTACGCAGACACTCACTCTGCGCGACAAGGCGCGCGGCGGCATCAACGTTCCGATCACGGCGGATGCCGTGGGCAGCGGCGCGGTCAAGGTGACCGTCACGGGGCCCGCGGGTTTCGCGCTGGAGCGAACATTCGTGCTCGCCGTGCGCCCGCCGGCGCAAATCCTGGCGCGCCGTACCGTAAAGCCGATCGCCAAGGGCGAAAGTCTGACGCTGTCGAGGGATATGTTCGCCGATCTCGTTGCCGGCACTGGCGCGGTATCGATCTCGGTTGGGGCCTCGACCGCGCTCGATGCGGCAAGCCTTCTCGCCGCGCTTGACCGCTATCCGTACCGCTGCTCGGAACAGATCACGAGCCGCGCTTTGCCGCTTCTGTATCTCAGCGAGCTTTCCGGCGCGGCGCATCAAGCGCGTGACGCCGCGGCCGACGCCGATACCGATCAGCACATCCGCACTGCTATCGAGGCCTTGTTGGCGCGCCAAGCCGGCAACGGTTCATTCGGGTTGTGGAGCGCCGGCGGCGACGATGTCTGGCTTGACTCCTACGTCACCGATTTCCTCACCCGCGCACGCGAGCGCAAATTCGCCGTGCCCGACGCCGCATTCAAGCTTGCGCTCGATCGCTTGCGCAATGCGGTCGCCGACCTCACTGATCCCGGCAAGAACAACGGCACCGACCTCGCTTATGCGCTCTATGTGCTGGCGCGCAACGGCTCAGCTCCGATCGGCGATCTGCGCTATCTGGCCGACGCCAAGCTCGATGCGCTCACGACCCCGATCGCCAAGGCGCAACTCGCCGCAGCCCTTGCCATGGTCGGTGACCGCACGCGTGCCGAGCGCGTCTATACCGCTGCGCTTGCCGCCATCGCGCCAAAACCGCAGCCCGATCTTGCCAGCCGCGAAGATTACGGCTCGACTTTGCGCGACGCGGCGGCGCTGGTCACGCTCGCCTCCGAAGGCGGCGCCAGCCCGGCGACCGTGCAGGCCGCCATGCAGCGGGTCGAAGCCGCCCGGGCGTCGCTGCAGCCGACCTCGACCCAGGAGGATGCCTGGCTGTTGCTCGCGGCGAGCGCCATGGCGAAAAACGGGGGCAATGTGTCGCTCGACGTCAATGGCGAGGCAGTCAAACAGCGGCTCTACCGCACTATCAGCGTCGGCGATTTGAAGACGCCGTTGCGCG
>Ga0187887_10004338_pt1 | contig 10628 bp, 7 predicted proteins | sample June2016WEW_7_10_FD_132977 | JGI IMG/M metagenome (GOLD analysis project Ga0187887, IMG submission 132977) | Peatland microbial communities from SPRUCE experiment site at the Marcell Experimental Forest, Minnesota, USA - June2016WEW_7_10 | ecosystem: Environmental > Terrestrial > Soil > Wetlands... | reverse complement strand
GTCTCTTTTTATCAGTCGGATAACGACGTCCTTCAACCGAAGTCAGACGTCCTTTCCGTTTCTCAGTGCCGTCTTGCCGTTAGCATTCCATTGCAGGTATGAATTCGCCGGCTCGATTGCCTGCTTTGTGCCTGTTTTACCGGCTGCAGCGGCTGCCAAAAGCTGCGAACTGAGTCCGAGACGCGGCGCAAGTGGTGCCCGGAGACGGAATCGAACCGTCACGTCCCGTTAAGGACTCGGGATTTTAAGTCCCGTGCGTCTGCCAGTTTCGCCATCCGGGCTTGTGTTTCAAGCTATAGCAGGACAGCCGTTTACGGCAACTGTCACCTCGGCTTAAGAAACGTGTTGCCTTTGGTGCTTGTCATCGTGTCAATTGGGGCCGCCAGGAGGGTCTTCCGGCTTTGCGGACCTGCCCGTCGGACGTGCTCGGTCATTAGCGCCGCCTGCGTGATGTCTCCATCACTGGTGTTATTGTAGCGGTCCAAGGGCGACCGCGCTCTCCAGAACAGCCCACGCTATCGCATGCCCCTCGGACTTGGTTACACGGCCTCTCTACATGCGTCGCTTGTGAGGATGCGATGTCGAACGCGAGAATCCTCTCCACCAAGCGAGACGGTAGTGCGATCAGGCGATGGTCTTGATCCATGCCTAAATAGCAGGAGACCGTGAAACGGGTCTTCTGATACCAAGGTCCAATGGCGCCATGTGGCCGGGCAGTGCATTCTTTGTGTTTAGGGCGACTGCGCAACAATAGGGCTCCGCCGTGTTCCATGGAGGACGAATGGCAACCTTGAACGCGATCAAAAATGAACCGGCTAGCGGAACCGGCGCCGCAAAACCGGACATGAAGTTCGAGGTAGTCGTCATCCCGGTCGCGGATGTTGACCGCTCGAAGGCCTTCTACACCAAACTCGGGTGGCGTCTCGATGCCGACTTCCGATACGACAACGGCTTCCGAATCGTGCAGTTCACGCCGCCAGGGTCGGGATGCTCTGTGCAGTTTGGCGCGAAGATCACCACGGCCGCGCCGGGTTCGGCACAAGGCCTTTACCTGATCGTTTCCGATGTTGAAACCGCTCGCAAAGAGCTCACTGCCCGTGGTGTCGAGGTCAGTGAGGTGTTCCATACAGCGAAAGCGGGGGGGCAGTTCCGTCCCGAAAGCGACGGTCGCGTCGCCGGGCCGGATCCCAGCCAACGCAGTTACTCCACCTTCGCTACGCTCAACGACCCGGACGGCAACACCTGGCTATTCCAGGAAATCACAACCCGGCTGGCCGGGCGAGGACTCGGCAATCTGGACGTTGCGACGCTGGCAGAGCTTTTGCGCGAGACCGAGCAGCATCATGGCGAGTACGAACCGACGGCTCCGAAGCATCACTGGTCGGACTGGTACGCCACCTACATCGTAGCCCGCCGGGACGGGAATACGCCGGAAGAGGCGGCACAAGAGGCCAAGGTCCACATCGAAGGCGCCCTCTGACCGCGATGAACCGCTTCGAAGAGAACATTCCAGCCAGAAGATCAATCCACTTGTACGGCGGGGGCCGAGGGGCGAATCACCCGATACTAAAGTCTAATAGCGCTCTGCAATGGAGTAGCGCATCCTGTGCCTCTATCTCTCGGGCATCGAGCAAAATTGGGGAGAGACAACATGACCCAGGTCCAGAAACGCTATCTGTTGATCGGCGGGGTTGTTGGCTTGATCGTGCTCGCTCTGATTATGGGAGCGGTTCGGCCTTACAAGCGAGGCATGGCTGCTCCACCGAGTACTCCGGATGTCGAGGTAACGCAGGTTCAGAGAGAGGATATTCCCATCTATGGGGAGTGGATTGGCACCCTCGACGGTCTCGTCAACGCTGACGTCAGGGCGCAGGTTACTGGCTACCTCCTGAAACAAAGCTATCAGGAGGGGGCGTCGGTTAAGCAGGGCCAGCTCCTTTTCCAGATCGATCCCCGGCCTTTTCAGGCGGCGCTCGACCAAGCGCAAGGCCAGCTTGCGCAGGCGAAGGCCGCGCTCGCCAACGCCGAAGCGGTTCAGCGCCGGACCGAACTTGACGTCGAACGCTACAAGCCCCTGGCGGAGCAACAGGCGGCGAGCCAGCAGGATCTCGACAATGCGGTCCAGAACAATCTCGCCGCACTCGCGAACGTAGAAACAGCCAAGGCTCAGATCAAGACCTACGAGGCGGCGGTTGAAACAGCGAAGATCAATCTCGACTTCACCCGCCTGGTTGCACCTATCGACGGCATCGCCGGGCTGGCTCAACTACAAGTTGGCGCTTTAGTCAGTCCTAACAGTGGAGTGGTCACTTCGGTTTCTACGGTGGACCCGATCAAAGTCTATTTCACGGTAAGCGAGCCCCAATATCTCTCGTGGCGGAGACGTTTTCCGACCGAGGAGAGCCGCTTGCAGGCCGACAAGGAACTGCGGCTGCAACTGATCCTGGCGGACGGCTCAACCTATCCGCAGGAAGGAAAGTTCTATTTTGCGGATCGCCAGGTGAACGAGACCACTGGAGCGATTCGACTGGCCGGGCTCTTTCCCAACCCAAACAATATTTTGCGACCCGGCGGCTATGCCAAGGTCCGCGCCGTAATCCGGACCCAGCCAGATGCGTTGCTTGTTCCGCAACGGGCAGTGTCGGAGCTGCAGGGCGGCTATCAAATTGCTGTCGTGGGCAGCGACAACAAAGTTGAAGTCCGGACGGTCACGGTGGGCGACCGGGTTGATAACCGATGGATCATTGCGAAGGGGCTCAACCCAGGAGACAGAATTGTTGTGGAGGGTGTGCAGAGGATGCGTAGTGGCGTACGCGTGAATCCCAAGCCGTTCATGGCCCAAAACCAGGGATCGGCTAGTCGATAGAAGACTGCCCATGTCGAAATTCTTCATTAACCGTCCGATCGTCGCCATGGTGATTTCCATCGTCATGGTCCTGGTTGGCGCGCTCACCGTGCTGAGCTTGCCTGTCGCCCAATTTCCGAACATCACCCCACCCGAAATTCAAGTGCTCGCCACGTACGTCGGAGCCGACGCGCAGACGCTGGAGCAAGCAGTGGCCACTCCTATCGAGCAGCAGATGAACGGAGTGGACAACGAGAACTACATGTACTCGCTGAATGCCACGGGCAACTCAAGCACCAGCCTGATTGTGGACTTTGACGTGAAGACCGACCCGAATACCGATTTCATTCTCACGCAGTCGCGGGAAACCCAGGCCGCTTCTCAGCTTCCGGTAGACGTCACCAACTACGGCGTCACGGTGCGAAAATCGGTGACCGCTCCATTGATGTGGGTCGCCCTCTATTCTCCGCGTGGAACTTATGATGCCAAGTTTCTGGCGAACTACGCCTACATCAATATTACCGATCCGATTCTTCGCTCGCCCGGAATCGGCAACGTGCAGGTGTTCGGCGCTGGTCAATACGCGATGCGCCTTTGGGTGAAGCCAGACACGCTGGCGAAACTCGGCATCACCGTTCCGGAGATCGTCAGCGCGATCCAGTCCCAAAACACGGTAAACCCGGCGGGCAAAGCCGGAGGCGAACCAGCTCCGAAAGGCCAGGAGTATACGTATTCGGTTCTGGCTCAGGGACGCCTGGTGTCGCCGGAGGAATTCGGCAACATCGTGGTTCGCGAGACGCCTGACGGAGCGACGGTGCGCGTGCGCGACGTCGCGCGTATCGAACTGGGCGCGCAAGACTACAGCGTTGCCGGACGTTTCAATGGCAAGCCGGGCGCGATTATTGCAGCGTACCAATTGCCCGGATCAAACGCGGTCGATGCCGCTGCCGGGGTCAAAAAACTGATGGCGCAGATGAAACAGCGCTTCCCCGAGGACATGGATTTCGCCGTTTCCCTGGACACAACTCTTTCTGTGACGCAGGGCATCAAGGAAATCATCGAGACTCTTCTGATTGCGCTCGTCCTCGTCATTATTGTCGTTTTTCTTTTTCTTCAAGGCTGGCGCTCCACGCTGATCCCCCTGCTGGCCGTGCCGGTTTCGCTGGTGGGAACTTTCGTGTTCTTCCCACTCTTTGGATTTTCTATCAATACGCTCTCTCTCTTTGGGCTGGTGCTGGCGATAGGCCTGGTGGTCGATGACGCGATCGTCGTCGTCGAGGGCGTGGAACGGCATATTGAGGAGGGCATGACTCCAAAGAACGCGGCGTTGAAGGCCATGGAGGAACTGTCGGGTCCCGTGGTAGGAATCGCCTTGGTTCTCTCCGCTGTATTCGTGCCCACTGCCTTCATTCCCGGGATTACCGGGAGGCTGTACCAGCAATTCGCTGTCACCATCGCGATCTCGGTAATTCTCTCCGCGTTCAACGCGCTTACGCTCAGCCCTGCTCTGGCCGCATTGCTCCTTCGACCGCGAGAAGAGAGCCATGGCCTGTTGCGCAGATTCTTCGATTGGTTTAATCGAGTTTTTGAGCGAGCCACCCAGGGTTATGTCAGTTGGAGCGGTGTCCTGCTCAAGAAAACAGCAGTGTTGGTTGTGCTTCTGGTGGTGTTTTGCATCGCGGCGGGATTCTTCGCCAATCGAGTGCCGTCGAGCTTTCTTCCCGATGAAGATCAGGGATATGCATATGTGAATCTGCAATTGCCCAATAGCGCGTCACTGGAGCGAACATCACAGGCAGCGGCACAGATCGAGAACATTCTGGCTAACACGCCGGGTGTGAAGTACACAACCAGCGTCATCGGTTTCAGCTTGCTCAGTTTTGTTCGCACCAGCTACAACGCTTTCTTCGTCGTCACTTTGAAGCCGTGGGATGAGCGGACATCCAGAGCCGAGCAGTTTCAGGCTATCAAGGCGCATCTGAACCAGCAGCTTTCCAAATTGCCGGCGGGAATCGCTTTCAGTTTTTCGCCGCCGGCCATCCCGGGCGTTGGGACAGCGGGAGGATTCACCTTCATCCTCGAGGATCGCTCGGGAGGCAGCATCGAATTCCTGTCGCAAAACCTGAACACGTTTCTAGAGGCGGCACGCAAGCGACCGGAGATTGGCAGCCTGAGTACGACTTTTCTGCCCAGCGTTCCCCAGAAGTTCGTTGACGTCAACCGGGACAAGGTGTTGAAGCAGGGCGTCAATCTGTCCGATGTCTACCGCACTATCCAGACGTTCATGGGCGGATATTTTATCAACTACTTCAGCCGCTTTGGCCGCCAGTGGCAGGTCTACATCGAAGCCGAAAGCGAGGATCGTGCCAGCCCGGAGAACGTTGGACGCTTCTATGTCCGCAACAACAAGGGGGAGGCGGTTCCGCTGTCCACGCTCGCCGCGGTCAAGTCGCAGCTCGGGCCCGAATTCACACAGCGCTTTAACGAGTACCGTTGCGCGCAAATCAACGGGAGCGCAGCCCCGGGCTACAGCGCCGATCAGGCGACCGCAGCCCTCGAAGAAGTTTTCCAGCAAGCCATGCCGCGAGAAATGGGATTTGACTACTCGGGGATCTCGTTTCTGGAACAGAAAGCGCGGCAGGGAGTGCCGCCAGCGGCCATCTTTGGTCTGTCGCTGTTATTTGTGTTCCTGATTCTGGCAGCCCTTTACGAGAGCTGGTCGCTGCCTTTCAGCGTACTGCTCAGCACGCCAGTGGCGGTTTTCGGCGCTTTTGCCGTGCTATGGCTGCGCCGCACCCTGCTCGGCTTTTTCCTGCCGCCCTACATGGTGCAGATTGAGAGCGACATCTACTCGCAGATCGGCCTGATCATGCTGATCGGCCTTGCCGCGAAGAACGCAATCCTGATCGTCGAGTTTGCCAAAGAACGATATGAACACGGAAAACCGCTAGCCGACGCCGCGCTCGAAGGCGCGAGGCTGCGGCTGCGACCGATCCTGATGACATCATTCGCGTTTATTCTCGGGTGCGTTCCACTGTGGACAGCGAGCGGGGCAGGTTCGGTCGCCCGGCAGATCATGGGCACCGCCGTGATCGGCGGAATGGTCGCGGCCAGCGCGATCGGAATCTTCTTTATTCCCGGCATCTTTTTCATGGTTGAGAAATGGACGAGCGCCGGCAAGGAGTCCTCGTCGGGCATATTGCCGGCCGCGCCTTCGCCCGCGCCCGGAGACTGAGGGGGCCTCATGGTGCGTCAAGAGCTTGAGGTCAAACGGAGTTCTGCGCAAGTATGAAAATCGCGAAATTGCTCACCGCGGGGTTGCTCGCTGGCATGTTAGGGGGGTGTGCGGTGGGTCCCAACTATCATCGCCCTGCCGTTCAGACCCCGAGTGCTTTTCGAGATCTGGCAAACAATTCTGCGCTTCAGGCGCAGATTGCCTCGTATGCCGATCTTCCCTGGTGGCAGGTATTCCAGGATCCGAAGCTGCAGGAACTCATACGTACGGCACTTAAACAGAACTATGATTTGCAACTGGCGACCGAACGCATCAACGCTGCTCGCGCGCAAGTTGCGGTCACTCGTTCCAGTCTTTTTCCTCAGGTCTCCGGCAACGGCAATTTCAGTGGCGGCAAGGAAAATCAGGAACAATCCCGGTACAACTTTCTGACGCTCAATGCCGACGCTGCGTTTCAGCTCGATTTCTTCGGAAAGTTGCGCCGCGCGACCGAAGCAGCTCGCGCCGAACTCCTGGCCACGCAGGACGCACGCCAGGTTGTCGTCCTGACTCTAGTCAGCGATGTTGCCAGCGACTACTTCACGCTGTTGCAGCTTGACCTGCAACTCAAGATCACGCGCGAGACCGTCGCGACCCAAACCGATTCGGTGAAACTCACACGACTCCGGCTTGAACACGGAGTCGCTACCAAACTGGACGTGCTCCAGGCTCAGCAGGTTCTCGACACTGCGAATGCGCAGATTCCCGACTTAGAGCGAGAGATCGGTCAGGAAGAAGACGCCATCAGCATCCTGCTGGGCGATTACCCGCAAGACATCGCACGCGGGATCCCGCTCGTCGAGCAAACACTGCCCCCTGAATTCCCACGCGGGGTTCCCTCTTCGATCATCGAACGGCGGCCTGATATTCGAGAAGCGGAACAAATCCTGATTGCCGCGAACGCCGACATCGGAGTCGCCAAAGCTCAGTTCTTCCCGCAGATCTCCCTGACTGGCGGGGGCGGCGGCTCACTTGGCCGAGACTCTGTATTTCCAAGCGGCTTTCCTACGCAGCTAGGCATCTGGTCGTACGGCGCGCAGGTGAGCCAGCCTATCTTCACCGGAGGCGCGCTGAAAGGGAACTTGCATATAGCTGAGTCGCAACAGCGACAGGCGCTCCTCACATATCGACAGACGATCCAACAAGCGTTTGGCGAGGTTTCTGACGCGCTGATCGGCTACGAGAAATTTCATCAGGTCCGGACACGCCAGCAGGACACAGTCGCCGATCTGGAGGAAACCGTCCGCATTTCCACTCTTCGCTACAAGGGCGGCACGACAACCTACCTCGAAGTGCTTGACGGACAGCGGTCGCTTTACGGCGCCGAGTTGACGCTCGCAGCAGCCCGGGGAGACGAATATCGCAGCCTGGTCGAACTCTACAAAGCGCTGGGCGGCGGCTGGCAACAGTGAGCGAGTCAGTCCTGGGGGATAGTTCATCGAACCCACGCCTTTTGACTTTTGCCAGGCGGCCCGAGTGGACTCCAAACTAGGGGCAACGGCACTCTCCTCCTGCGCCACGCTGCTACACTTTTTGGATGCGGCAATTGATTGTCAACGCGGACGACTTCGGTCTGACCTCCGGAGTCAACCGCGCCATCGTGGAGGCGCACCGCGACGGGATCGTTTCATCGACGACGTTGATGGCCAATGGCGCGGCTTTTGCCGACGCAGTCGAGGCGGCCCGTGCGCTTCCCCGGCTCTCGGTGGGGTGCCATGTCGTCCTGACGGACGGCGCTCCGGTGTCGTCGCCTGCTGCCGTTGATACGCTGTTGGCGATCCGTTCAGCCGAGCCGGAGAAGTTTTACAGCAGCCTCTCCGGCTTCGCCGCGCGCGCCACTCTGGGTGGCTTTGATCGCGAGCAACTGGTCACCGAAATCACCGCCCAGATCAGAAAAATACAGGCCACCGGCATCGAAGTGACCCATCTTGACTCGCACAAGCACGCCCACATCTTTCCCGAGATTCTTACCGCCATGCTGCGGGCGGCAAGGATTTGCGGGGTACGCGCGATCCGCAGTCCCTTTGTGCCGATGAAAGCCATCATGGCCCAACAGTTTGCCGGCAAGCGCGCGCTGCTGAAGCGTTATGGCCAGGTGAAGATCCTCAACTCGTTTGCCGGCCAATTCCGGCGCCAGACGACGCGCGCCGGCGTCCGGTCACCCGATGGTGTGATTGGAGTGATCGAGACCGGCCTGCTCGATAGTCTCCTGCTCCGTCAGGCGCTCACCAGCCTGCCGGAGGGAACGTGGGAACTGGTGTGTCATCCAGGCTATGCGGATGCCGACCTGCGGGCCGCACATACCCGTCTCATCGAAGCTCGGGAGCGGGAACTCACGTTGCTGACTTCGCCGGAACTTAAGGATTTTCTGGAGAAGCAGCAGATCCGCGTGATCAGTTATCGGGAACTGGCACAACCGGGCTCCTGATCCGGGCACCAAAAGTGCCGATCCTCTCGTGCGCGGCGTAGCTCCAGTAAGTAATACCGCAAACGCGTCCGACGGGTTATGATCGGCATAGTCCGGTCGGCAATACCCGGGCAGCAAACACGACGATGGCGAAGCCGCCGACAGAACCGCGCGTTACCGTGGATATCCCCGTGCGCGTGTGGGGACTAACTGCCGAGGGCCGCGCCTTTTCCCAGCACGCGCGGGGGCAGAATGTCAGTTCCGAAGGAGCATTGCTCTCGGGCCTGGAGAGCGAACTGAAAGTCGGGGACGTCATCGGAGTGCAGTGCGACGACCAAAAAGCCCGCTGCACGGTGATCTGGGCGGTTAATTCGGGCGCCGCGAAGAAAAATCAGGTCGGCGTTCGGTTGCTCGCCAGCCAGAAATGTCCATGGGAAAAGTATCTTTCGAAAGAACCCGGGAACACCTCGTTTTCGGACCTGAACCGGCGACGATTCTACCGGCACAAGATTGGCTTCCCACTGGAGATCCGCGACGAGCGGCAGAAAACTCCGGTCCGCATCAACACTATAGACGTGAGCGGAAATGGCTGCTATGTCGAAAGCATGATGCCCATGCCGACCGGCACCCCTTTGCGAATCGATTTCTGGCTTGACTCGGAACATTTCAACATTGCAGGAGTGGTGCGGACCTGCGATCCGGGCGTCGGCAATGGCATCGAGTTTACAGGCCTCTCGGTTGAAGCCAAGGCCCACATGCAAGCCTATCTGGACGCCATTGATCCGCAAATGGGAATCGGGGAACCTCAACCCGAGGATGCAGAGTCGAAGTAGTTACACGAGCGGCTCGGCGTAACGCGCCAGTACAATGGCTCGAATCAATCCGCCCATCGTGAATTCCCGAGCTTCGATCGCAACGGGCAGTTCGAGTTCGCGCATCGTCGCGGAGGTCACCGGACCGATCGAGGCGAATTGAACATTCCTCAACGCTTTCGCGAGGGTTGGGCCGAACTTGCTGGCCTTGGAGGCACCTGCAGCGGACTGCCCGAGCAAGTCGGCAAAATTACGCACGGTGGATGAACTCGTAAACGTCACGACGTGCGGCCGTCGGGCGCTGCTCTTGAAGAGCGCGCGCAAACGCGCCCTCGATTTCACGGGCACGACGGTTTCGTAGGCTTCGACCACATCGATTGTCGCCCCGGCATCGCGCAGCGAATCTGGAATTACGTCGCGCGCCACCTTTGCGCGAACCAGTAAGACGCGCTTGCCCTTGACTTCGTCCCGAAGCCCTTTCACCACCGATTCGGCCACATACTCCTCGGGAACCATCTGGACCTTGAAGCCATGTTTCACGATCGCCTTCTTGGTGGCAGGGCCAATAGCGGCGATTTTAAGATGCTTCAACTGCCGGCGCGTGATGCGAAGTTTGCGCAGGCGCTCCCACATCGCTTCCACGCCGTTTACGCTGGTAAGAATGAGCCAGTCATAAGTCTTAAGATTCTTCAAAGCCTGGTCCATCGGCACAAACGACTGCGGCTTGCGGATTTCGATGAAAGGGATTTCGATCACGCTGGCGCCCAGGCTGCGCAGACTGAGGGACAGGCTGCCGGCCTGGTGCCGCGCCCGTCCAACCAGTACGCGAGTTCCGGTGAGCGGATGAACTTCGTTTGGCTTGCGCATGAGGTAGATCGTCGCTCCCAGCTAAGAGGAAATCATACACGCGATGAAGAACAATTGATTTTGCAGGAACATCCCGCAGCACCCTTCTTCGGTTCTGTTACTGAGAGCTCAGCGCGGACAGATGTTTACGGTTGCTGGGGCAAGGCGAAGCCTTCGCCATACACCTTTTCGAGGATTGCATCGCCGCCGCGACCGAGGAGCGTCTCTCCGACTTCTTCGCCTAAACGCACCGGTTCGGGCCCCACGCGTGACTCGCGCAGGACCTTCGTGCCATCAGGATGGGCGACGAGTCCGCTGAGATGAAGCATGCCGCCGCGCATCTCCGCAAACGCGCCTATAGGGACCTGGCAACCACCACCGAGTTTGTTGAGCAGGGCACGCTCGCAAGTTGTAGTGGCGCGCGCGGCCGCGTCATCGAGAAAT
>Ga0187887_10004337_pt1 | contig 10631 bp, 12 predicted proteins | sample June2016WEW_7_10_FD_132977 | JGI IMG/M metagenome (GOLD analysis project Ga0187887, IMG submission 132977) | Peatland microbial communities from SPRUCE experiment site at the Marcell Experimental Forest, Minnesota, USA - June2016WEW_7_10 | ecosystem: Environmental > Terrestrial > Soil >... | reverse complement strand
AGTGGCACGAGACCGTCCAGACAGAGGATTCGCAGCGGTTGATTTCCGCAGACGCCGTTGTTGTGCTCCGGCGAGGCCCCCGTCCCATCTACGCACATGTAGCGTTGAGATCCGCAAATTCGACCGAGATGGAGGAGCTTAAGAGGATCGCAGCGTCACTCCGGCTCGCGCCCCCCTTTGCGCCTGCGCCGGGGCCAGGACCCGCAAGAAGCCCGCTCACTCCACCCAAAGCTTCGCCTGTCTCGCAGATTCGAGTCCGAAATAGCTCCGGCACGGATTTCAGGAGTGTTAAGGTCGGCGGCAAGGACTACGGCGATATCAAGGCGGGCGCGACAACCGCCTATCAACCCTGGATTGGGGCATACGGGTTTGAACCAGTGTCCCTGCTGAGATCTGCGGGGCCAATGGCCATCCCGGGTCCAATTGATCATACCGGCGATCCTAAACTTGGTGCAGGTCATTACACGTATGTGCTCTTGGTTCGAGACGGTCGCTTGGTCAGCAACGTGGAGCAGGACAAGGAATGAGGTTGCAACCTCCACCCGAAGGAGTCCATTTGCGCTTAGGAACTTATCGTTGGAAGAGCGGCCCCAGGAGATCCTGTCTGGCTTGTTTTTCACGGACTGCGTTGTTGAAGCGTGTCGATGAAGTTATTTCTCGCACGAGGATGGTGTCCGAGGAGATCTCGCAAGGCCCGGTCGACCTTTTTCTTTCGCGGGCCTTGGCCTTGGAAACGGGCAATGGTGATCTCGAATTCCGCTGCCCCTTTCCCTGCGGGCATGGGTCACGCCAGCATTAGGGTGAAGTTCAGTTTGAAGGACTTGGCGGCGGGCTTTGAGGGGACCTGTGAACTTTGATTCTTACGGGAAGTGAATGGTGCTACTTTGAGAGGATTCAAAATGAAAAAAGCCAGATCAATCATCCAAGCGCTAGGTGTTCTGAGCCTAGGCGCAACCCTGCCAGGGCTGCAAGGCCAGGCACCGAGCCAGAGCTTCGAGCAGCAACTTCGTTCCCAGTACCAGCTCACACGTGTTGGTGGCAATGGAACCGTTGTCGGCCAGCCAGGAGCTATCCTGGTGATGCAGGAGGATGGGCTGATGGCAATTCCAGCCTCTTATGGGCCGTACTGGTACAGCACCTTCAAAAAAGGAGGCCACATCAAGTCGAGCATGGTCCAGCACGGCGGTAGTGTCGCCATGGGTGAACGCCGGCCTTTTCAAGTCGGCGAAAAGCTGTATCTCGTGAACATGGAGGTCACGGCGACCGAGATAGTCTTTAATGTCCAGTCCTGCGGGGCCTGTGATTTGTCGGTTAATCCGAACGATCCGCCGTACCGTGCGCGGCTGGCGTTCCAATTTGATAAAGGATATTTGAGTACGGCCGACTCCAAGCAGGTTCTGGAGACAGTCGGGCAAGTATTTGGAATCGCTGCTTCCGCAATCTCGCCAACAGTAGAAAAAACAAAGCTGCCCCCGCCGCCAGTGCCGTTGAAGCTTCCGGCCACTTATGTGAGTGCGCAAACTCAGACAGACCAACTCCAGTTGAACGCCGATAACTCTTTCTCGCTCCAAGCATCCGGCGAGACCTATCACGGCACCTTTGTCGTGAACGGTAACACGGCGGAACTCAGCATCCGCGAGACAGGCGACAAAACGACGGCCACAATCGAGGGCAACACGCTCACTGACAGTAGCGGCCAGACGTGGGTTCGGCGGGAACAATCCGCAGGACCTGCTTCGGGTGGAGCCCCACTCCGGAACGAGGACGTCATCAAAATGGTCAAGGCTGGTGTTGACGATGCCATTATCATCGCGAAAATTAGCAGCTCGAAATGCCAGTTCGACACCTCAACCGACGCTCTCATCCAATTGAAGCAAAGCGGCGTCAGCGCGGCTGTGCTCAAGGCAATCGTTGGGGCTGAAAAGTAGTGTTTCCGCTCCTGGCTCTTTACTTGGCAGGTCTTTAATATGAATAAACTTCAACTGTTCGCCGCGGTCATCTTCGCGATAGTCTTTGAGGGAACCGTTCTACTGATTCGCGGCCAAGAGCCGAGCCCGGCAGCACAGGTACCGGCGGCTGCGCTGTTGAAGCTTCCGTTGACCTACGTGCGCGCTCAGACCCCGGCAGACCAGCTCCAGTTGAATGCCGACAACTCATTCTCTCTGCAAGAGGCCGGCGAGACCTATCACGGAACCTTTTCCGTGAGCGGCAACACGCTGGAGCTTAGGATAAGCGAGACAAACACGAATACTACAGCCACCATGCAAGGTAGCAACCTCACTGACAGTAGTGGGCAGACGTGGGTTTTGCTGGAAACACCCATGCACCGTGCTTCGGTCGCGGACGTCATGAAGAACCAAGATATCATCAGCCTGGTGAAGGCTGGTCTTGACGATGAGATCGTGATCGCGAAGATCGGGAGTTCCAAGTGTCAGTTTGACACGTCGCCGGAGGCTCTCATGCAGTTGAGGCAAAACGGTGTCAGCGCAGCTGTGATCAGATCCATGGCTGGATCGGGCACACCACCAGTAGCAGACGGAGGCGCCGCTTCAACGTTGCCGCCAGTAGCTCCTGGTCATCAGTCCCAGACCGGCTCTGTCGACGCCTCCCTCAACCCGCCAGCACAAACGTCGCCGAGCCCGCCTGCGCCAACAGGGACGATTCAGCCGGGGCTACGCCAAGATCATCCCAACAAGACCGCCGCCGACTTGAGGCCGGTCGAACGAATCTACACCGACATCAAACTGGGCAAGACCACACAGCCGCAGCGCTTCGGCGATATCGCCCTGCGTCTGACCAAGGTGAATCCCGACACGAGCACATATTCAGTCGAAATCCATACCGACAACAAGATGACCCTGGTGGAGGACAAGGGAATCAACGACTTCGTTCAGTTCTACACCGTCAAAAGCGGCCGCACCCCATACAACCTGATCATTAGTCAGGTGACCAACGACGGCATCGTCGGCTACCTCTGGCGGGAACCGTTGAAGCGAATGGCCGAACGCAACTATTTCGATGTCATGCTGGGCATGACCAAACAGCCGCAGCGCTTCGCTGACATTACGTTGAAGCTGGAGAGTGCCGACGCCAAACACAACAAATACACCGTGCTGGTGATGGCGGACGGCAGCCAGTACGAAAAGAAGGACAAGGGCGTCAACGAGCCAGTGCAGTTCCACACCTCCAAGGGCGGCGACACCCCCTACGAGCTGGTGATCACCCAGGTTGCTAAAGACCATATCCTCGGTTACCTCTCGACGCCCAAAAACGCGGGGACCGTTGCACCGTCTCAAGCCGGTTCGGCCGATGCCTCTTTCAACCCGGCGGCAGGCACATCGCCCAATTCGCCCGAGCCAGCACCGTCGAAGCAGCCGTCATCTGGGCCGACGCAGGTAACAGGCCGTGTTGTATGGAACGGGATCCCAGTCCCGAACGCAAGAGTCCAACTAAAGCAGGTTGGCAACTATCATTCCCTCCCCGGACTGGCCAGCACTGTGAGCACCACCGACGGTACGTTTGCGATTGAGAAGGCGCCAACCGGCAGTTTGATGATCTACGCTCTGGCACCGACTGCTGATTACTGGCCTTTCCAGGCTTATCCGGAAACGATCATGGCCGGGCAGTCAACAAATGTCGGGGATTTGGCGATCGCCAAGAAGCTCCAACTGCTTTCGCCGGCCAGTGGCGCGATCGTCACAACCACAACACCGACGCTTCGATGGGCGGCATTCCCCGATGCCGCCCGCTACGGCGTTCAAGTGCACAACAAGGCTTCGTCTCAGCAGGTGTTCTTACAATCTACTCAGGGAACCCAGATAACGGTGTCGCCAGCATTGCAGAGCGGTCAGGGATACGAATGGACAGTACAAGCCTATAACTCCACCGGACAACGGATTGCTTGGTCCTATGGGTCCATCACGATTCAAGAAAATCCAGCGGCGCCCGAGAATTAGGACGCTGCGCCTGTGTTTCGCACGGTGGAAGGGTGGAAGCAAAGCACTCTGAGGCTCTGAGGCGGCCCCAGAGCCCCAGAAGCGAGGTGTCAGGGCACCGTGCTTCTCTCTATTGAAGTGGACCCATCCGGCCAGGCCATTGATGTGCGCTTGGTGCGGTCGCTTGGCCGCGGCTTGGATGAGGTGATGATCGCGGCAGTGATCGTTTTGACGATTTGATCATTGGAAGCAGAAATCAAGTCCACCGCGTGATGAGGCGCGTCGTCTGCGCCCGGCTCAGTCCCGTCATCTTGCATCTTTTCCACGCAACGTGGGATCAGTCCCCGGCCAGCCCGTTTCAACTCCTCATAGTGCACGCTCGCACGCTCAACGTCTCGTTTACTCAACCGCAAATCTCCGTCCGATTACGCCCCCTGAATCCGACCTCGTTACTGGCCTCCGAAAATGCCCGGATCTGTTCCAGGCTCAGCCCTTCTGCTGCCAGCATGTTGACGATCAACCCCCCAGCATGCCGGACCTCTCCCCCCTCCAGGCTCTTCTTGTATGAGAAACCAACACCAGCTCCAGGCTCATCTTATATGAGACAAGACTCTGTGCAAAAACCCTTTCAGTGAAACGTGATATCATCGCGTGCTATGAAACGACACCGTCTTCCGATGACACTGATAATATTGCTCGCCGCAGCATGGTTAGTCACTCCCGGTTGCTCGCAGATCGACGGTCCGAACTTCTCCGGTAAGTGGCAAAGCGCCCACGTCACCCTTGAAATCGCTCGGAACGGGGAAAACTATATCGTGAAAGCATCAAACCCCGCAGGATTGGCAAATGGCACGTTTGCCGGACCCTACAAAGACGGGCAAATTGCCATTGGTGCGCCGATGGTAGGGAACATTACGTGTTCCAAGGAAGGTGACCATCTGTTCTGGGGCGGGGAGGAGTTCTCAAGAGTCCCGGCGAAATGACGCGTTTCGCCAGTGAGCTGACTTATTCATCCCTCAATCCAGTGGATCTTCGGCGGTTCAAGCCTTAGTCGGCCAAGTCCTGGATGAGATAGACACAGGCGTCATTTTCGTCGAAATGCGATTCGATGTCCAGGTTGAACATTTGTTCCAAATGCTCCTCGCATCCCGTGCGCGGGGCCAGGACCGTGCCGTTGCTGATGTGCGACGCCACGACCTGCAGCCGAGTCCACTTGTCGCCCTCCGGCTCTGGAGTGAGCCCTCACAGAAAACTTCGCCCCTGCTTGGCAGAAGTCGCAAAGCGGCTTCGGCTATCGAAGGCTACCCTACGCACCTCATTTCATGATCTGTGCGACGACGTCACCGAACGCTACCTGATGCGACCCAATATTGCCCAGGTCCGAAAATAAGCTATACACGGCCGACAAACACGTCGCCATGTCTTTGCGGAACCGTATACTGGCCAAACGGCCATTTTATCGTCGCAATCACACTGCTTTCCGAACACCAAGCAAGGGTTCTCCATGCGCTGTGAACAACCCTTGTGGACATCTGGGTTTTCCACGGGACTTTAGGGGCGCCTTTGCCCAGCCCCGATCGGGACTTTAGGGGCGCTCGAACGGGACTTTGGGGGCGCTCTTCTTTATACCTGTATCTACCTGACGAAAGACCAGTAGTAGGCGGCGCTGAACCGTGGAAATGTGGAAATCTAGCCTGACCCCAACCGCCACCCCACGGCAGGGAAAAACGGCAGTGTTAATCGTGGGCGGACTGGATAACGAAAGGAAAATGGCGTATTCTTTCGTAAGGAAAGAACTAACGAAAGGATCTTGTGTCCGCTGAAGACGAACAGAACCAGCGCCTCGGACGCTACATCGTCACAACTTACGGAGAGGAGGCTGTCCGCGCCTTCGTCCCGCCGTCACTCCCACCAACGCCTCCCGTCCGCCTGGAGTCCATGCAGCTGCTCCTGGAGCAGGCCAACCAGGCGCTGGGCAGGCTGGACGGCATCGCATCGGTACTCCCGGACCTGTCGCTGTTTATCTATGCGTATGTCCGAAAGGAGGCTGTACTCTCTTCCCAAATCGAGGGCACACAGTCTTCGCTCTCCGACCTGATGTTGTTTGAGAACGACGAGGCACCCGGCGTCCCTTTGCACGACGTGCAAGAGGTCTCCAACTATGTCGCGGCGATCAACCACGGACTCGCGCGGTTGCGCGGCGGCTTCCCGCTCTCCTTGCGGCTCATCCGCGAACTTCACGAGATTCTGCTGGCCCAGGGCCGCGGAAGCGACAAGCTCCCTGGCGAATTCCGGCAAAGCCAAAACTGGATTGGTGGCACCCGTCCCGGCACCGCCGCATTCGTGCCACCACCACCGGATCTGGTTTCAGAATGCATGAACGCGCTTGAGTTATTCCTGCACGAGGAGCGCAAGGATCTCCCCATTCTCATTCGGGCTGGGCTAGTGCACGTGCAGTTCGAGTCCATCCACCCGTTCCTGGACGGCAACGGCCGCCTGGGGCGGCTGCTGATCACGTTCCTGCTCTGTGCCGCAGGCGTACTGCGGGAGCCCATCCTTTACCTGAGCCTCTATTTCAAGCAGCACCGGTCGGCATACTACGATCTGCTTGATCGGGTGCGAACGAAAGGCGATTGGGAAACGTGGCTCGACTTCTTCCTCGCCGGGGTGCGCGATACTTCCGAGCAAGCCGCCAATGCGGCACGCCGCATTCTGGCGCTGTTCCAGGAGCACCAACGTCAGATCGAAGCCCTGGGCCGGCCGGCAGCATCCGTACTCCGAGTCTTCGAACACATGCAGCGCAGCCCCATCGTCTCGATCCCCAGCGCGGCTGGGAAGATCGGCATCTCCGCCCCAACGGTGGCGAAGTCTCTGGAGCACATGCAGCGCCTTGGCATCCTCCGGGAGATCACTGGCCGACAACGCCACCGGCTCTTCGTTTATGACCGGTACATGGAGATCCTGAATGAAGGAACGGAGCCGATTCGGTGAGGCGCCGTGGGGCGCGTTCGGGATCTGCGCACATGCGGCAGGTCCCTCGCCGAAGTGCAACGGAAACAGCAAGTTGAGGAGGGCGCCCCTAAAGTCCCGTGCCAGACACACCACGAGGGCAGGTCACCTCAGCGGGGCAAACGCGGTCAAGAATTCGAATGTCGGCCCGAAGCGCTGCCGCGTCAGGTGGTGGTCAGCACGCTGGTGCGACAGCCATGGCCCTGCTGACGATCAGCGCGGAACCGTCAGCCGAGATGCGGGCCGGGCATTCCGGCCACATCCCGTGGATGGCGCAGAGCCACTCCTCGAGTTTCTCGCGGAAACGCCGCGGTCTCGCGTACTCCACATTCCCCAGTTGCGCGGCCAAGCCGCGAGGCCCGAAGATCGGAACCGACTCTTCGCCCTTCGCAGCAAAGCAACGGTACGAGAGCCACATGAATAGGTCGAGGATCGCCGGCGCGGAAGACAACACGCGTACGGCATCCAGATCGGTCGGGATCGGGTGTTCCACGATCTCCTGATAGAACTCATCGCTCAGCACGATGACGTTCTCAAAAGCCTCGGAGAGCGGCGGCTGATTCTCGTCGCGGTTGTACCAGATCGTAGCCTCGCGCAGGAAGTTGAAGCGGGACCGGTGAACCACCTTGGCACCGGGCTTCAGCGTGTCCGTCCCGAAGAACATCGTGGCGCCGAAGATCCGTTCGAAAGCACCAATCAGCCGACGGTACTCTCTGCCGCCCTTGTGCATCCCAAACGTCTCCAGCATCTCGGATGCACTTCGGAATCGAATCACCTGGCTCTTCTGTTGGACTGCCAGCGTCGCCAAAAAGATCGGAACGATCCGGTCCTGGCCGAAGGGGACCCCAAATTCAGGATGCCCCGTGAGCTGCAGGACGAAGCGACCATTCCGTCGTGCATAGAGGAGCTGTTTCGGCGGCAGGCGCCGGACCGGCAATCCGCACAGGACGAACGGTCGCGAGCTGAAGCAGAGGGTTTGGCTCGTCTGTTCGCGTTTCAACCGAACCATTTCGATGCCCCTGGCCTTTTCGATTTGCCGTTTGGAAACGACCGGGTCGCCGTGGACCCGGCGCAGGATGGAACCCGCGTCTTCCATGGGCCGGAACGCATGACCTCCGGCGGGATATACACCAAGCGGAAGTGTACTCTGCAATGACCACCTCACACGCCGCCGGGAATGCTCCGACGCGCCTCTGTGCGAAGAAGCCGAAGTCTCGTTGTGTGATCGGGAGAAGCAGCTCCGATTCCGTTACTGCGATTACTGCGTTAAGGAACCGGATGTAGGTAAGTGCCTGAAACTGTGTGGTCGCAAGTTGCCAGTTATCATCGCCTTGGGCGCATATGTTCTCTGTTTGCAGCGGAAGAGTATATTCCCAAGCTGGACGTCGCGGGTTCGAGCCCCGTCTCCCGCTCCATCTTTTCAATAACTTAGCTGCCACTGAAACTCGAATCCCCTGGCGGAATGGTACCAGCACTGTGCGGCCATCTTCCAGTCACGTCCACACGGTTGAAGCGCTTAGGTTCCGTTGAACGCCTGAGACGGAGCAGTGAGATTCTCCAGCACCGCTGCTCTCGCCCGCAGTGGCTTCAGCTCTTCCTCGCCCAACGAGCCGGTACAACCCTCGACGATCCGTCGGCCGCGCTCAGCGAGAATTCGATGGAACAGCGGGTCGGGTGTAGTGACCGCGATGTCAGTCAGCGCACGCAGGAGACGCAAGCTTACCGCAACATCAGACCTGGAATACAACCGTATCTGCTCGAAAGCTGAATCCAGGAGCCGTTCAAAGCCGATCCATGGAACATGAACGCGAAAAACTCCAGGCGGATCATAGAGAATCGACTCCGGTGTGTCACGCGATGCAAACCGGATCAGTATGCGGCTCAACTGGTCCACTGAGCCGATCGCGGTGGTGGGGTCATTGACGGCGGGTGAGATGGCTTTCAGCGCGATGTCGACGATCTGCAAAACTCCGAATTCCACGTCCTGTTGTAGGGTTCTGGTGGGACCGAATTCGAATGCTCCTCGAAGCTCCTCGCTCCCATCCGGCGGCATCCGGTCGCCCTTCGAAAGCTTCATCAGCGGTACTCCAGCCGGGACGAAGTGGCCGACGCGGCGCAAGACGTCGACTTTGACATGGTACGACTTGGCGACCGAAACCAAGCGCCGAGTGTCGAGGAAGCGGATGTAGCCGGAGACCAGGCTGGTGAGCGTCGTTTCCCAGGGGTATCCCCGTCGCGGATCGTCGCCATCCGGGCGGCCCGGTCGGTGCGGCCAGCGCATCACCTCGTCGATCATCACCTCAGTTTCCGAAGCGATACGGTCCACGATGTGGTTGACGCTGATCGCGCGCGAGATGTGATGGATGAAGAACAGCAACCAGCCGACGCAAACCAGCGCCAGCAGCATGGCTCCCAGCACCGTGACGACCGGCGCGAACGGGTGAGGGAGCGAATGTGCCGCCGGAAGCGCGGCCATGCAGTAGGTGAACGTGCCGAGAAAGATCCCCAGCGTCCACTGCGTCACGCGATCCCTGGAAAAGCTGACGATGATGCGCGGGGAAAACTGCATGGAGGCCAGCGTGAGTGTCATCAGCAATATCGCGAAAACGATCGAGACCACGGTCATGATCGAGGCGGCGATACCCCCCAGAATGACCTGCGCCATCTGTGGGTCAGAATGAGACGGAAACAGCACCTTCGGAACGAAATCAGAGAAGCCGGGGACTAACTCCTCGAGGTATGACAGCAGCGCACCCAAGCAACCGAGTGTGAGCGTGATGATTAGAGGACGAACCAGGAAACCACCGCGTAGATTGTATGCAACCTGCCGGATCACCAATGGGATGCGCTTGTCCACAGTATTCTGCCCGTTTCCTTGTAGTTTTGACCGGCTCCGATTCCCATTGTGCCGATGAGCCGCAGTGCCCATTGTAGAATGCCGCGAAATGTTCCAATGCCAAACCCATATCGGCGTTCCGCCCGCTGCCCGCCTCTCGGTCGACCTTGGATCAACGGATAGGCTCGGTGTCGTGCCAGATCATCAAGAAATGATACCCTTGCGCACGGCGTAGAGGATGAGCTCCGGGACGCTGTGGATGTCTAGCTTTTGCAGGATATGGGCGCGATGGGTTTCGACGGTGGTCGGGCTGATATTGAGCAGGTTGGCGACTTCTTTGTTGGAGCGCCCCTCGGCAATCATCTGTAAAACCTCGCGCTCCCGATCAGAGAGCAGGTCGTAGCGATCTTCCAGGCCGCGCTGCTGTAGGCGGCTGACGTAGTCTTCCTGTAGTATTCGGGCGACCTTTCGGGTCAGGAAGGAACGTCCTTGCGATACCGCGCGAATCGCCTGCACTACCTCGGTGCGGATCGAGTCCTTAAGAAGGTACCCCTTCGCACCGGCTTTCAGCGCGCCCAAGACGTAGCTCTCATCCTGATGCATGCTTAGGATCACGACGCCGACCCTCGCGTTCGCCGCGAGAACCCGGCGCGTGGCCTCCATGCCGTTCATGTTGGGCATTGCGATGTCCATCACGATCACATCGGGCGCCTCCGTCTCCGCCAGCCGGATGCATTCCCGTCCGTCGGCCGCTTCCGCCACCACGGTCATGTCGGACTCGTGCTCCAGCAGGGCGCGCAGTCCGTCGCGCACCACCGTATGGTCGTCAGCCAGCAAGATACGAATTGGCT
>Ga0187887_10004335_pt1 | contig 10634 bp, 8 predicted proteins | sample June2016WEW_7_10_FD_132977 | JGI IMG/M metagenome (GOLD analysis project Ga0187887, IMG submission 132977) | Peatland microbial communities from SPRUCE experiment site at the Marcell Experimental Forest, Minnesota, USA - June2016WEW_7_10 | ecosystem: Environmental > Terrestrial > Soil > Wetlands... | reverse complement strand
GACGACCACCGGAGAGGGCTCGAGCGCTCTGGGGTTCTACAACGTGCAGCAGGGCGACGTGCCGTACTTCAAGAGCCTCGCCGACAAATACGCGATGAGCGACAACTTCCATCAATCCGTGAACGGCGGCACGGGCGCGAATCACATCATGTTCGGCCACGCGGACATGATCTGGTACAGCGATGCCAAGGGCAACCCGACGACGCCCCCCGAGAACGTGAAGGTGTTCACTCAATCTTATCGGGACGGCCCGAACCCGGACGCGGGAACGGTGAATGAGATCGAGAATCCGAATCCCGCCAAGGGCACGAATAACTGGTACACCGAAGATGGGTACGGGAACAGCTACAACTCGGGCTACCCGCCGCCCTTTAGCGTATCGCCCGCCTCCGGCGGCGGCTCGTACAGCAACTGCTTCGATTCGAGCGCTCCCGGCGTCAAGGCCGTCCTCGATTATCTGGCCACGCTGCCGCGCCCCATCGACCCGCGCTGCGAGCCCGGCCACTTTTACCTGTTGAATAATTACAACCCGGGGTATTTCGGCAACGGCAAGAACGCATCGACCGACCAGAATCCATCGAACACGCCGTTCACCGTCCCGCCGTCCTCGACTCCCAGCATCGGCGACGCGCTGAACGCGCACGGGATTTCCTGGAAGTACTACGGCGACCAGTGGAACAACTACGTGAATGATCCGTACCAGCTGAACTACGGGACCGCCGGTCCGACCGCCGATGAGTACTGCAACATCTGCAATCCGTTTCAATACGATACCTCCATCATGTCGCACCCGGACCAAGTGAAGGCGCACATTCAGGATTCGGTGAACTTGTACGCGGATATCGCGGGCGGGCAGCTTCCGGCGGTGTCGATCGTCAAGCCGAGCGGCTACACGGACGGTCATCCGGCGTCCTCCAAGCTCGAATTGTTCGAAGGCTTCGTGAAGAAGATCGTCGATCGGGTGCAGGCCTCGCCGTACGCCAACGACACCGCGATCTTCATTACGTTCGACGAGGGCGGCGGCTATTACGATTCGGGCTTCGTGCAGCCGGTGGACTTCTTCGGAGACGGCACGCGTATTCCGCTGATCGTGGTCTCGAAGTACAGCAAACCCGGCCATGTCTCGCACGAATACGCCGATCATGTCTCGATCGTGAAATTCATCGAGCGCAACTGGAATCTGGGAACGATCACCCAGCGTAGCCGCGACAATTTCCCGAATCCCGTGACCAGCGCCGACAATCCGTACGTTCCGCTGAACTCGCCGGCGCTGGGTGATCTGTTCGAACTGTTCGATTTCGGCAAGTAGAGGCCGCCGCGGCCGGCCGGCGCGTCATCGGCCGGCCGCCACCGCCAAAGCTCATCGGTGTGGTGGCCGTGGCCCGCGGCGCGATAGAATCCGTCCCTGGCGAAATCGGCCGGCCCTCGGCCGTGCGAGGGCTTGGGACGGATGAAGTATTCGAATTTGGTGGAGCGCATCACCGGCGACGGTGCAGATGCGTGGACGACGCATTATGCGGCGCGCGCCGCGCTGGACCGGGGCGAGGACGTGATCATTCTCAGCGTCGGCGATCCGGATCTGGAGACGCCGGCGCCGGTGGTGGAGCGCGCCATAGAATGCCTGCGGGGCGGCGATACGCACTACACGCCGGTGGCGGGACGCGATCCGCTGCGCGAGGCCATCGCCCAACGCCATCGCGAGCGCTCCGGACAAGCGGTCGACGGCGGCAATGTCATCTTTCTGGCGGGCGCCCAAAACGCGTTGCTCACCGCGTCGCTCTGCCTGGCGGGGCCGGGCGATGAAGTGATCGCCTTCGAGCCGCTCTATCCCACGTATCCGGCGACCATCGAGGCAGCGGGGGCGCGCATGGTGCGCGTCCCGGGGCCGGCGTCCGCCGACTTCCGGCCGGATCTCGCGGCGCTCGAGGCGGCCATCACGCCGCGCACGCGCGCCATCTTCTTCGCGTCGCCGAACAACCCCAGCGGCCACGTGCTCACGTCCGCGGAACTGGCGGTGATCGGCGGCTTGGCGCGCCGGCATGAGCTCTGGATCGTGGCGGACGAGGTGTACGCGGGTCTCGCCGCCGGCGGCCGCGTGCCGAGTCTCGCAGCGGATTTGCCCGAGCAGGTGGTCACCGTCAGCAGTCTATCGAAGACCCACGCCATGCCGGGGTGGCGTGCCGGGTGGCTGGTGGGCCCCAAGAAGCTGGTCCTGCACGCCGAAGCGCTGGCGATCGCGATGCTGTATGGATTGCCGGGTTTCATCCAGGAGGCTGCGCTCACGGCGCTGCAGATCGCCCCGTCGGCCGAAGCGCGCATGCGGGAGTTTTGCGCCCACAGGCGCGATCTCGTGCTGACGGAGCTGCGCGGCATCGAGACGATCCGCTGTGCCGTACCGGATGCCGGCATGTTCATGTTGATCGATGTGCGCGGCTGCGGAATGTCCGGTCACGGCTTCATGAGCGAGTTGTTCCGGTCGGAGCGGGTCTCGGTGCTCGACGGCGGCGCGTTCGGTGAAGGAACGGCGGGATTCGTGCGGTTGTTCTTCGGTACCGACGAGTCGACGCTGCGCGAGGGCTGCCGCCGGATTCGGCGTTTCGCGACGCGCACAGACTAACCCGGCGCGGGTCCGTCCGCGATGCCCAACGGAAGCGCCGTGGATTCTTTGATGACGGTCACCGCCACCGAGGAGTTGACCGACCGCACGCAGGGAATGCGCGACAGGTAGTCCAAGTAGAAAGCCTCGTACGATTTGATGTTCTTGGTGACGATCTTCAGCAGAAAATCCCACTCGCCGGTCAGGGTGTAGCACTCGAGGACCTCGGCGCGGTCGCGGATCGCCGCCTCGAATTCGCCGAGCGCGTCGCGTCCGGTGGTCGCAAGTTTCACGTGGGCGAAGATGGTGAGGTCCAGGCCGAGGGCGTTGCGGTCGAGAAGCGCCACTCGCGCCTTGATGACGCCGTCGCGCTCGAGTTGTTGAATTCGCCGCCAGCAGGTGGTGGTCGAGATGCGCACCTGGGAGGCGAGCTCCGCCACGGACAGCGCGCCTCGCCGCTGCAGGATATCGAGCAAACGCAGGTCGAGCCGGTCGATTCCGCGATGAACAGAATCTTCCATTAATCTGTCAAAATCGGAATGAACATACCAAATTATCCGATGCACCCCTAACGAATGCAACATGGCTGGTCGGAGGGCGTAACGTACAACAATGAACAAGCACTCGCGCCTGCACCTGCCGAAGCCCCCTGCGCGGCCCGGCGAGAAGCCCGATTTCAGCTATGTCCACCTGTCGCCCGCCGGCGCGGTATCGCGGCCCGAGGTGAGCGCCAGGGTTCGCGATCTGGGCGCCCTCGCGGTGGAACTCGTGCGGGTGCTGGATGAGGACCACGAGGCCGTCGGCCCCTGGAACCCGCATCTCGACCCGGAGGAGCTGCAGGTCGGCCTCCGGCACATGCTGCTCACGCGGCTCTACGACGACCGGATGCAGCGCACTCAGCGCGCCGGAAAAATTTCCTTCTACATGCGGTCATTGGGAGAGGAAGCGGTGTCCGTCGCGCAGTGCATGGCGCTCAAGCCGGGCGACATGCTGTTCCCGTCCTACCGCAACCAGGGACTGCACATTGCGCGCGGCACATCGCTGGTGGACATGATGTGTCAGCTGCTGTCGAACACGCGCGACATGTGCAAGGGACGGCAGCTGCCGGTGATGTACCACTCGCGGCCCGGCAACCTGTTCTCCATATCGGGCAACCTCGCCACGCAATTCCCTCAAGCGGTCGGCTGGGCGATGGCAGCGGCGCTCAAGGGCGAAGATCACCTGGCAGCGAGCTGGATCGGCGAGGGCTCGAGCGCGGAAGCGGACTTTCATCACGCGCTCCTCTTCGCCTCCGTCTATCAGGCGCCCGTCATCTTGAATATCGTGAACAATCAATGGGCCATCTCCACCTTCCAAGGGTACGCCGGCGGCGAACAGCGCTCGTTCGCGGCACGAGGGCCGGGCTACGGCATTGCCGGCATTCGCGTCGACGGTAATGATTTCCTGGCGGTGTACGCGGTCACGCAGTGGGCGGCGCAACGTGCCCGCACCGGCGGCGGCCCGACCTTGATCGAGCTCGTCACCTATCGAGCGGCGGCGCATTCCACCAGCGACGATCCGGCGCGTTATCGCGCCAAGGACGACCAAGAGCATTGGCCGCTGGGTGATCCGATCGAACGGCTGAAGCGGCACTTGATCAAGCTCGGCGAATGGTCCGAGGAACGGCATCGGGCGCTCACGGCCGAGCTCGATGCGCTGGTCGCCTCGAGCTGGGCGGAGGCCGTGACCTACGGCACCATGACCGAGGGCCCGAAACTCAACGCGGACCTGATGTTCGAGGATGTCTTCAAGGAGATGCCGCGGCACTTGATACGGCAGCGGGCGCAGATGCGCGCGGAGCTCGATGCGGCTCATGCGGCCGGCTCTCGCGCGGAGGGCGCGGGCGCGACCGGCGCGGGCGCGACGGGCGCGGGCGCGACGGGCGAGGGCCCACGCGCGACGCCCGGCGGGGAGCTTTAGTCCGTGGCCAACATGAACATGATTCAAGCGTTGAATTCCGCCATGGACATCATGCTCGGGCGCGATCCGTCCGTGGTGCTCATGGGCGAGGACATCGGCTATTTTGGCGGCGTGTTTCGCGCCACGGAGGGGCTGCAGCGCAAGTACGGCGAACATCGCGTGCTCGACACGCCCATCGCCGAGGGCGGCATCATCGCCGCCGCCATCGGCATGGCGGTGAATGGTTTGCGGCCGGTGGCCGAGATTCAGTTTGCGGACTATATCTATCCGGGGTTCGATCAAATCGTCAGCGAACTCGCACGGCTGCGCTACCGCAGCGCCGGCGACTTCTTCGCGCCGGTCACGATTCGAACGCCGTGCGGCGGCGGCATCCGCGGAGGCCAGACCCATTCGCAAAGCCCGGAGGGCATCTTCACCCACGTCAGCGGCGTGAAGGTCGTCATGCCCTCGAATCCGTACGACGCGAAGGGGCTCCTGATCACGGCGATCGAGGACGATGATCCGGTGGTGTTCTTCGAGCCGAAGCGCCTGTACAACGGTCCCTTCGACGGCGACCCAGGAAAGCCGGCCGTGCCGTGGAGTGCTCACCCGAAGGGCCAGGTGCCGGAGGGCCATTACACCGTGCCTTTGGGATTGGCCGAGGTCGTGCGCAAGGGCACGCAGCTCACCATCGTGACCTACGGCACCATGGTATTCGTCGCCCGGGCTGCTGCTGCCGCCCTCGGCGTGGACGCGGAAATCGTGGATGTGCGCTCGCTCGTGCCCTTGGACGTGGAAACCCTCGTCGCATCGGTCAAGAAAACCGGACGCTGTGTCGTTGCGCATGAGGCCACGCGCTTCTCGGGGTTCGGCGCCGAGCTTGTGGCGGTGATCCAGGAGGAGTGTTTCTGGCATCTGGAGGCGCCGATTCAGCGGGTCGCCGGCTGGGATACGCCGTATCCGCACGCGTTCGAATGGGAGTACTTTCCCGGGCAACAACGAGTCGCGACGGCCATCAAGGCCGTGATGGAGTCGGCATGAGTCAGTTCGTGTTCAAGATGCCGGATCTGGGCGAGGGGACGGTGGAGGCCGAGATCATTGCCTGGCACACGGCGCCGGGCGCCACCGTGGCCGAGGACCAGATCATCGTGGAAGTGATGACCGACAAAGCGGCGGTCGAAGTACCGGCGCCGGTCAGCGGCAAGGTGGTGTCCATCACCGGTGCACCGGGCGACAAGGTGGCGGTCGGCTCGCCGCTGATCGTGTTCGAGCGCGATGCTCCCGGCCCATCGGCTCCCAAACCCGCGGCCGCCGGGGGCTCGGGGGCGGCCAGCCCGGCCGCCGCCAAGGCCGGTGCGCCCAGCGCGGCTGCCGCCAAGGCCAGCGCGCCCAGCCCGGCTGCTGCGCCCAGCACGGCCGCCGTGCCTGCCGCTCCGGCGGGACGCATCATGACCTCACCCGCCAACCGGCGGCGCGCGCGTGAAGCGGGCATCGATTTGGCCACTGTGGCGGGCTCGGGCCCCGGCGGCCGGATCGTCCGCGAGGATCTCGCCGCCGCTGCGGCCTTGGCGCCGCCACCGGCCTCCGCAACCCCGCCCGCGGGCGGCGACGTTTCCGCGGAAACGTCGGAAATCAAGGTCATCGGCGTGCGCCGCCTCATCGCCGAGCGGATGAGCGAAGCCAAGCGCAACATCCCGCACTTCGCCTACGTCGAGGAGGTCGATGTCACGGAACTCGAGGCGCTGCGCCAGCACCTCAACTCGAAGCACGGCCCGGGCGAACCCTCGTTGACCTACCTGCCGCTGGTCATTGCGGCCTTGGTGCGGACATTGGAGTCCTTTCCGCAATGCAATGTGCTGTACGACGCGACGCGGGGTGTGCTGATCCGTCATCGGGCCGTGCACGTGGGGGTCGCCACGCAAACTCCGGAGGGCCTCAAGGTTCCCGTCGTACGCCACGCCGAGGGGCTCACGCTTGCGGCGCTCGCCGCCGAGATCCGTCGCGTCACTGAGCGCGCGCGCGCCAACAAAGCCTCCCGCGAGGAGCTGGTCGGCTCGACCATCACCGTCACCAGCTTGGGGAAGCTCGGCGGAATCGCCTCGACGCCCATCATCAACGCCCCGGAAGTGGCCATCATCGGCCTCAACAAGGCGGTTGAACGGCCGGTGGTGCACCAGGGAGGCGTGGCCATACGGCGAATCATGAACTTATCATCGTCATTCGATCATCGCTTCGTGGACGGTTATGATGCGGCGGCGATGATTCAAGCTTTGAAAGAGCTGCTGGAGCATCCGGCAATGATTTTCATCCCAAGGTGAAGCCTGCATGACCGCGCAACCCCAACGTCTGACCCCAGAGCCCCCGGTCCAAACGCCTCGCCCGGCGTTCGGAACCGTGCTCACCTCGCACATGGCCGTGGCCACGTACCGCGACGGCCGCTGGAGCGAGTCCGAGATCAAGCCGGTCGAGTCGATTACGCTGAGTCCCGCGGCCCACGTATTGCATTATTCCAGTACTTGTTTCGAGGGCTTCAAGGCCTTTCGGCACGCCGACGGATCGGTCCATACCTTCCGGATGGATCGGCACCTTCAGCGCCTGCGCCAGAGCGCGCATCAGCTGGTGTTGCCCGAGCCCCCGGCCGCGCTCGCGGCGGACATGGTGCGGGCGGTCATCGCACGCTGCCGCGACGCCGTGCCCGAGGCGCCGGGCGCGCTCTACCTGCGCCCCATCCTGTTCGGCACCATGGCGAACATCGGCGCGGCCGCAACACCAGCCACCGAGGCGATGCTGCTGGTGCTGGCGAGCCCGGTGTGGGATTACTTCGCCGGCGGGATGAAGCCGCTGCGCATCCTGGTCGATGATGAGCACACGCGCTCGGCGGCGCAGATGGGGGTGGTCAAGACGGGCGGCAATTACGCCGCGGCCATAGGACCCACCATGGCGGCCCGCGCGAAATATCAGGCCGATCAAGTGCTGTTCTGCCCGGGCGGCGAGGTTCAGGAAACCGGCGCCGCCAATTTCCTGTTGATTCGCGACGGCGAAATCCTGACTCGAGGATTGGATAGCACTTTTTTGCACGGTGTCACTCGAGACTCGTTGCTCACCATGGCCCGAGGCCTCGGCTTCAAGGTGTCGGAACGAGTGCTCACCGTGAAGGAAATGCTGGACTGGGTGACAGCCGGCGAAGCGGCGCTGTCGGGAACGGCCGCCGTGCTTGCCGGCGTGGGCACGCTCATCTATCGGGGCGTAGAGCATCGAGTCGCGAGTGGCGAAGTGGGGCCGCAAACCCGCGCGCTGCGTGCGCAGCTCGTCGCGATTCAACGAGGCGAAGCGCCCGACACCCACGGGTGGCTGCAGCGGGTGTGAGCGGCTGCGCGCCAGCCGCTTATCCGGCAGGCGCCACCGTTGCTAATCGTGCTAAAGCGGGATGAATCGGTTCAGGCGATGAACCGCCGTCGCCGAGCGGGATAGAGCGCCGCTCAGTACTCCTCGTGATCCTCGTCGTCTTCGTCGTCGAGGTCGTCGTCGTCATCCTCGTCCTCGTCCTCGTCTTCGTCATCCCAGTCCTCGTCGTCGTCCTCATCCTCGTCTTTCTCGGACTTCGACCCGGACCAACCCTCGGGCTCCTCGGTCAGCTCTAGATCGAGCTCCGCCCAATCGTCGACATCGAGTTCCTCGATGTCCCCGTCGAGATGCTGAATCTCGACAATTTCGCGGTCTTCGTCTACGCGCAGGACCTGGAAAGTCTCGTCGTTTTCCAGATCTTCATACCACTGACCGACGGTTGGTTCGTACTCTCTACCCACTAAGATTCGTCCTTTTCTCGAGCTGCTCTGCCGGTTGGCAGGAGGATGTTTGGCTGGCAGGCGAATATTAGGGGAGGCCGGTCCGCTAAGTAAATGGCAAAATCATGCAAGCATGAACGTCGCCGATCGTAAATTGAGCGCTCACCGCCTGATCGAGGCGAAGCGCGTAGTTGTCAAGGTGGGGTCCGCACTTCTGGTGGACGCCGAGAAAGGGCGTCTTAATCGCACCTGGCTGGAAGGCTTCGCCGCGGATATCGCACATCTGCGACGGCGCGGGCAGGAAGTGATCCTGGTGTCCTCGGGCGCAATCGCGCTCGGCCGGCGGCACCTGGGGCTCAGCCCGGGCAAGCTGAAACTCGAAGAGAGCCAGGCAGCCGCGGCGGTCGGCCAGATTCGCCTGGCGCACGCCTATAAGGAGATTCTGGAGGCCCACGAGATCACGGTCGCGCAGATTCTGCTGACCCTGGGGGATACGGAGCAGCGCCGACGGTACCTGAATGCGCGCGGCACGCTGAATACGCTGTTGTCACTTGGGGCAGTGCCGGTAATCAACGAAAACGACACCGTGGCCACCGCCGAGATCCGTTATGGCGATAACGACCGGCTGGCTGCGCGGGTGGCCCAGATGACCGGCGCCGATTGCCTGATTTTGCTGTCGGACATCGACGGCCTGTACACGTCGAATCCCCATGAGAATCCACAGGCCGAGCTCATCTCGAGGGTCCTGGACATAACGCCGGCCATCGAGGCGATGGCCGGCGGAGCCACCAGCGGTCTCGGGACGGGGGGCATGCAGACCAAGATCGCCGCGGCCAAGATTGCGGTCGGGGCGGGCTGTCATCTGTGCATCGCCCAGGGGTCGACCCAGCATCCCTTGAAGCGCATCGAGGACGGCGCCCGCTGTACCTGGTTCTTGCCCTCATCCACGCCCAGCGCGGCGCGCAAGCAGTGGATCGCCGGTACCTTGAAGCCCGCCGGTGCGTTGAGCGTGGACGAGGGCGCCGTGCGTGCACTCTTGCAGGGCAAGAGTCTGTTGCCCGCCGGAGTCACGCGCGCGGTCGGCCGCTTCGATCGAGGTGACACGGTGAGCATCGTCGGGCCCGACAGCCTCGAGGTCGCCCGCGGCATCTGCGCGTACTCGGACGGCGATACCGCACGTATCATGGGCCGCAAATCCGCCGAGATCGAGAACCTATTGGGCTTCAGGGGCCGCGATGAGATCGTACATCGCGATGACCTGGTGCTGATGAGGGTGATATGAGCACTGTGAACTCCGGACCGAGTGAGGCGACCGTGGCGGAAGCCATGACGGCGATCGGGCGGGGAGCCCGGGACGCCGCTCCCGTTCTCGAGCTTGCCTCCGCCGACCAAAAGAATCGCGCCTTGCGTGCCGCGGCCGCCGCCCTGCGCAGACGCTGCCCAGAGATCCTGGCGGCGAATGAGCAGGATGTGCAGGCCGCCGTGTCGAACGGTGGCGGGGACGCCATGCTCGACCGACTGAGGCTCGACGCGAGCCGCGTCGAGTCCATGGCCGGTGCCCTCGAGGCGATCGCCGAGCTTGCCGATCCGATCGGCAGCGTGCTCGCCGAGTGGACCCGGCCGAACGGATTGCGCATTCAGCGCCGCCGTGTGCCGCTCGGCGTCATCGGCATCATTTACGAAAGCAGGCCCAACGTCACCGCAGATGCGGGAGCGTTGTGCCTGAAGTCAGGCAATGCCGTGATTCTGCGCGGAGGCTCGGAGAGTGCGCGGTCGAGCGCAGCCATTTACGAGTGCCTGGCCGAGGGATTGAGCGTCGCAGGCCTGCCGAGTACCGCCATCCAACGGGTGCCGACCAGCGACCGCGCGGCGGTCGGATTCATGCTGGCCGAGATGGCGGAGTACATTGACGTGATCGTGCCGCGGGGCGGCAAAAGCCTCATCGAACGGGTGCAAAAGGAGGCTCGAGTCCCCGTCATCGGGCATCTCGAGGGCGTCTGTCATGTATTCGTCGAGCGCGCAGCGAACCTCGACATGGCGCAAAAGATCGTGCTCAACGCCAAGATGCGCCGCACCGGCGTGTGCGGCGCGGCGGAGACCTTGCTGGTCGACCGCGGCTGCGCGGCCAGCCACCTCACGCCGCTGATCCAAGCGCTCCTCGCGGCGGGGTGCGCGGTGCGCGGCGACGAGATGGCGGTGCGGGCCGATTCCCGCGTCCAGCCGGCCACGGAGCGGGATTGGTACACCGAGTATCTGGACGCCATGATCGCGGTCCGTGTGGTCGACGGTCTGGACGCGGCCATCGAGCACATTCG